>Ga0315280_10001925_pt1 | contig 34533 bp, 28 predicted proteins | sample YL17G06_40_MG_FD_203697 | JGI IMG/M metagenome (GOLD analysis project Ga0315280, IMG submission 203697) | Sediment microbial communities from Yellowstone Lake, YNP, Wyoming, USA - YL17G06_40 | ecosystem: Environmental > Aquatic > Freshwater > Lake > Sediment | place: USA: Wyoming | collected...
TTTGTCCCATCCTGGAATTACGACAGAACATCTCCAGTGTTACCAAAGGTTAGCATCTGATGGCGGTTCTTTACAAAATTGTTGATAATCTGTATGATTAACTATTGCTTACGCCGATGTAGCTCAACGGTAGAGCACGGCTTTCGTAAAGCCGGGGTTGAGGGTTCAAATCCCTCCATCGGCTGTATTTTATCCCGCGTGATTAAAATTGTTATTTGCACAAAAGATATGGCAGTTACTTATGATAAGCGTTATAGGAAAGAAAATGAAAACGTATATATGTTGTGTGCTATTTGGGCTATTCACGGCTCTTGAAGCCGGTGAGGCATCGGCCGACTGGCAGGTTTGGACGCTAACGCAGACCAAACGTGTTCTTAGCAATGAGCCGGCTGGTATCGGCACTTCTGTGAATATAGCGGCCGGGCGAAATGAGTGGGAGAGCTTCCAGATTTTGATGCGCTCCGATGCCCCTCTTAAAGTAGTGGATATTCGTCCCGGCGACCTTAAAGGCCCCGGCGATGCCATCCTATGGGCCAACAATGTCCGTCTCTACCGGCAGCATCAGCTTCAGATAACTAAGGGAACCTATCGAAATGAAGATTTCAGAGCTCCCTGGAAGTTTAAGCCGGGCGGGTATCCCGACCCACTAATTCCATTCGAGCACCCGCTGACCCGTAAGCCGTTAGGCAAGGCGAGGTTTACTGCTGTTCCATTTGATTTGCCTGCAGAACAGACGCACGGTTTCTGGGTGGATGTGTTTGTCCCGGCCGAGGCAAAGGCTGGTGAGTATCGCGGCACATACCGCGTTACAGCCCAAGAGGATAGAGTAGTCGAAATACCAGTTACATTAACCGTATGGGATTTCACGCTCCCGCGCGTCTCAACGCTGCAGACTGCTCTCGGCTCACCTGCAGAGCGACTGAGAGGCTATTATCACCAGCGTGCCAAAAAGGGCAAGGAAAAAGAACCATCGGATTGGACTGCTATTGAAGAGCAGTGTGCCGAGTTGCTGGCGTGCCATCGCATCAATGCCACGCCATCGTCAGGCATTCTCGAACTGGAGGCGCAGGCCGATGGTACATTCAGCATGTCCGCAGAAAAGGTCCAGGCACTGCGCCAGTTTGTTGATAGGTATCACGTCAACGCGTTGGAAGTTCCCCATCCGAGCGGCGTGGTCAAGGACCCACAGGGCGAGCGCAAAAAACTCTACGCCTGGCTGAAGGGCTGGGACCGTGTAGCAGCAGAATTGAACCGGCCGCAGGTCATCTTCTATATGTATTTGAAGGATGAGCCGAACACCGAGGAAGACTACAAGTATGTGCAAACCTGGGGCAGGATTATCCGCGAGGCCAGGTCAGTGGTCAAGGTGATGGTGGTAGAACAGCCGTGGACCGAGCCGGGCGAAGGCGGGGCCGACAGTGCCTGGGGCGACCTCTACGGGGCGGTGGACATCTGGTGTCCGCTGTTTTCCCTATTCCGTGCCGAACCTGCTGCCCAGCGTCAGGCGCTTGGGGAAACCATCTGGGCTTACACTGCTCTTTGCCAGGGTCCGCCTACGCCCTGGTGGCATATTGACTATCCGCTGCTTAACTACCGTGTGCCGGCTTGGATTTCGTGGCGGTATCGGATTCGCGGCATTCTCTACTGGGGTGGAATGTCTTACTGGCAGCAAGTCAATGACCCCTGGACAGAACCGTGTACGTATGGTCGCGAATATAATCCGCCTCTGGTCTTTAATGGCGAGGGAACCCTTGTCTATCCCGCACGCGCGGTCGGCTACGATGGCATTGTCCCGAGCTTGCGTCTAAAGGCACTGCGGGACTCTATTGAAGACTACGAATACCTTGCCATCCTCGAACGCAATGGATTGGCTGAAAAAGCACAAAAGTTAATTATGCCGCTGGCCGGCTCCTGGTTTGATTGGGAAACCGACCCCGCTGCTTATGAGAAGGCCAGGGCCAGGCTCGCTGAGATGATTGTCGCTGCCAGCAAATAATCCACGCGGTCTTTATTCGGGATTCGTTAATAGTGAATCGTGAATCGAGACACGAATCACGAGCAACGAGTTGTGAATCCGGTTCTTTACCGCCCTAATGGTGTTATATGAGTATTCATGAAAAGTATAATTCGCTCCAGGATATATTCAAAAAACTGGGCAAAGTTGTTGTTGCATACTCAGGCGGGGTGGATAGCACATTTCTTCTTAAAGTCGCTGTTGATACGCTTGGGGCGGAAAATGTCCTCGCGGTTATAGGTGTAAGTCCATCTTTAGCTAAGTCGCAGTATAAGCAGGCGGTCAAAATCGCAAAAGATATATGCGCTCCGCTTCGGACTATTGAGCTAAACGAGATGGCCGACCCAGAATTTATCGCCAACAAAGCCGACCGATGTTTCCACTGTAAATCGCACCTGCTACGGATACTATACGACATAGCTAAAAAGGAAAATTTTAACTGTGTTGTATGCGGCAACAACTTCGATGACGAAGAGGACTTTCGTCCCGGCAGCCGGGCAATAAAACTCTTCGCCGCCCGCTCGCCTCTCGCAGAGGCGAAACTTACCAAAAACGACATCCGCCAGCTAAGCAGGCGAATGAATTTGCCGACAGCCGACCTTCCGGCCTCGCCGTGCTTGGCTTCGAGGATAAGCTACGGCCTGGAAATCACAGAAGAGCGCCTTAAACAAATCGAGCAGGCCGAAGATTTCCTGCAAGGATTGGGCTTTGTGGAATTTAGAGTGCGTCATCACGATACTATCGCCCGAATCGAGGTTCATCCGCAGGATATTGAAAAGATAACGACGAAGCCAACCCGCTCAAAAATAGTTAGAAAATTAAAATTGCTTGGCTTTAAGTTTGTAACTATTGACCTGCAGGGCTTTCGTTCGGGCTCGCTAAATGAGCCGCTGTCGGACGAAGAGAAACAAAAGCACAACAGAGAAAAAAAGGAGAAAAAAAGGAAAGAAAAAAAATAAAAAATTAAGAAAACAAAGGTTTTTGGGGGAAATTTGGAAAATTGGGGTGGTTGGCAATACCAAAAATGGCGATTTTATAGGACTTATTTGTTTTTGGGGTTAAAATGGGGGTAAAAATTAGCAAAAATTTGCATTTTTTTGCATTTTTTGTCAAAAATGAGCGTCTTTTTGCATCTTTTTGCAAGAAATTAACCGTTTTTGAACACTTTTTTTGCACTTCTTGACTTTGGGAGGAGATAGGTAGCTGGGTAAATCCGAAATACGAAGCTCGAAATCCGAAACAAATTCAAAGGACCAAAATTCAAATGTCCGAAACTTGAGGAGTGGCGAAAATAAATTGGTTTTGGAGTTCTTTTATTGCACTTGTTTAACCACAGATTTCACAGATTCACACGGATTTTGTTTAGCCACAGAGCGCACCCTTCGACTCTGCTCAGGGCGGGCAGAGGTCACAGAGGGACTTCACCGCAGGCGTTTGAAAAACGCCTTACAGGTCAGAGCCGAATCTGTCCTCGATACAAGTATCTGCGGTCAGCTTTTCGGCTTTGCCCCTCGGCTGGGTGTTACCAGCCGGCGGTGAAGTCATAGTTCAAGCATAAGAGCGAGGTCGGCTGGGGATTTTTGCGGTTTTTATATTGATTTTTTCCTCCTTTTCTGCTACTCTATATCCTGAAAATTAAGGCATACTTGGCGGAATTTCGTGTGATGACGGGAAATGCACCTTTGGGTGGTGTGTGGTTTGAAATTAGTGAACCGCATAAAAAGTAGATGTCCTGAATTATCTGTTAGGGGCTTTAAATGAAAATCAAAGAGATGTATATCGAGAACTTCCGAAGCATTGACAAGCTTAGGATTGCGTGTAGTGATTTCAATATTCTTGTAGGGAAAAATAGTGTAGGTAAGAGCAACGTTCTATTGGCGATAGATCTGTTTTTCAATACGAGCGATAAGATCTTAACTGAAGATATGTTTTGCTCATTTAGCGAAAACAAAGATGTCATCATCATAGAATTGACTTTTGATAACCTTACAGAGGCAGAGAGAAATGGGCGATTGAAAAAGTATGTGTGTACATCGCTTGGCCGAGTTATTAAAGTCCGCAAAATTGTTGTTCGTTTAGGCGGTAAACTGAAATCCCGATATCAAGGTTGGGTAGAAGAGCCCAGTGTTGAATGGCTTAAATCAGATTTTAAGGGTTATGGGAAGATTTCGTACTGGGAAGAGCAAGGAATTGATTTTTTTAAGTACACGAAAGAAGTCGGTGGGAGAATAAACTCAGAACGGTTTGAGGAGTTCCGGAAGAACTACATTGAAAAGCACTTTGAGGAACTTGAATTTGAGCTGGCATTGTCTGAGACCGAATTTGAAGGTATTAAGGCAGTTGGAGTCGATATGCTACCACAGTTTAAGCTGGTTCCCGCTATCGGAGATGTGTCGGAAGTAGTAGCTGGAACCAGTAAGTCATTGTTGGCAAGAATTGTCCGTGATATTATTAAGACAGCCACAAAAGATACAGAGGTACTAAGAGCTGCAGAAAAAGGTCTAAAGGATGCAGCGGCATTGATTAACAGAGACGAGGACGGGAGACGGATGAAGCAGGTCGAGGCTGTTGAAAATTGGTTCCGGGAGGAGTTCAGTGAGTGGGGGAAACTTGATTTTAAAATTAGCACTTCATTTCCAGAGGTCGATGCACTATTAACACAAAATCTACAGTTGCTGGTGCATGATGGAACGTGGGGGACATCTCAACAAAGGGCCATGGTTTGCAACGACAGCTTATCTTTAAGATGATTCATTTAAGCGCAGCACTAGTAGAGGGAAAAGTAGACTGGATGGGGATAGAAAGTGCTTTGCCAGAAAGCGCACCAATAATCTTGGCATTTGAGGAGCCAGAATTGTATTTGCATCCTCAAGCGCAGTTGTCTTTCTACGAAGACATTCAAAAGTTATCATCACGGGACCAACTGTTCCTTTGTACACACAGCCCATATCTCGTGGACTTAGAAAACTTTGAGGGGATAAAGATCCTGAAGAGGGAAACACTAACCAGCCCAACGGTTGTACATGAATGCACAAAAGACATCTGGGGGAACATGGATTTGAAAAAAAGATTATCGCTCGCGAAGCTCTTTGATGCTAATGTTAACAGAATTTTCTTTGCAGACAAGATTATTATAGTTGAAGGTGATGCTGCATGTGTTAAGTTTCTCGAGGAGGATAAGCCCACAAATGAATTTGTTGAAAGAGTAAAGACGTTGTACAAACTACGTGCGGCTGGTATTATAACTCCCGAATAGGACATCAGAAAGACTATCATGCCCGATAGGGATGTTAAAACAATCTGTGATTTAATTTATTATCAATACGCCAACCCCGGTGAGATAGTCCCGATGAGGTAGTTATCACACCTCACGGGATAAATAACATCCCAAAGAGATAGGCCAAAAGGCATCTCATAGGACAAGTCTCACAGGGCAAGGATAATTGCGAAACGACTGGACCCCAGATAACAACCAAGTTAATTGGGTTCCGGATAACGGCATTCCGGAATCTGCGCTACGCTACGCGGGTCTGCGCTTCGCTACGAGAGGCGGCGGACGGCAAAGAGGTGGATACGAATTTGCGATTTCCGATTTTCGATTGATGATTGAGTACAGAGATAAATTCCCGGCGGAGAGCAAATTCTATGACCTGATACCGCCATTGTTAGAGAAGAAATATCTTAAGACGATTTACAACTGCCATTTGTGTGCGGGGACATTAGGCGCCGGCGATATAGATGGCGATGGGGAACTGACGGTTTTAGATATTGACTATATCATTGCATAAAGATTGCCACGTCGTCCACCAAAGAGGCAGGCCTCGCAATGACCCTCAGATCGCCAAACGAACGGTGGGCAAGCGGCGGGACTTCTAATTTACGATTTACGATTTTCGATTAAAAGAGAGATTGCTTCGTTTCTTCGACTCCCTCGACTACGCTCAGGACAAGTGCGCTCCCTACTTCGCCCTAAACGGCGGGGCTTCGCAGGGCAAGCAGGACAGGTTTCACAGGAATGACAAATTGATGCGCGGGAATGACCCGCCAACGCCTTTGAGGGGTCGAAAAGAAAAGTAACCTTGACCACGCAGAGGGTCGAAAAGAAAAATAACCCCCACCGCGCGGGGTGGAAAGAAAAGTGACCCCCGCCACGCGGGGCGGAAAGAAAAGTGACCCCCGCCACGCGGGGCGGAAATGAAAAAAATAACCCCCACCGCGCGGGGTGGAAAGAAAAGTGACCCCCGCCACGCGGGGCAGAAATGAAAAAAATAACCCCCCACCGCGCGGGGTGGAAAGAAAAGTGACCCCCGCCACGCGGGGCAGAAATGAAAAAAATAACCCCCCACCGCGCGGGGTGGAAAGAAAAGTGACCCCCGCCACGCGGGGCGGAAATGAAAAAAATAACCCCCACCGCGCGGGGTGGAAAGAAAAGTGACCCCCGCCACGCGGGGCAGAAATGAAAAAAATAACCCCCACCGCGCGGGGTGGGGGCTAAATAATTTTGAGATTGCCACCCATTCGACTTGGTTCGGCTCTTTCGACTCCCTCGACTTCGCTCGGGACCTTCGATATACTACGGTTTACGATTTTTGATTTAAGATTGGCCATACTTTTTTGGCTGAAAAAACGGATTTGTGTTCAGGAGCAAAATATGTCTTATAGAAAAACTTTTGCAGCGCTCAGGACTGTCTTTTCGCTAATTATCCTCTTTACTCTATGCTGTTATTGCAATGCTGGCGCAGCTCTGCCTGGCACTACTGCGAAAAGTGGGCTTGAGCTAAAGGTGATGACCTTTAACATTCGCTATGGCACCGCCGATGACGGCGAGAACCGGTGGGAAAACCGGCGGCAGTTTGTAGTAAATATACTGCGTGATAGTAAGCCTGATGTTGCAGGTCTGCAGGAGGCATTAGATTTTCAGATAAACCAGCTACGGCAGGGGCTGCCGGAATATAACCAGCTTGGTGTCGCCCGTGAGGATGGGAAGACGAAAGGAGAATATTGCGCAATTCTGTACCGGCGTGACCTCCTCGATGTAAATGAATCAGGGACGTTCTGGTTTTCCGACACGCCGGATGTCCCCGGCTCAAGTCACTGGGGCAACGCCAACGTTCGAATATGCACCTGGGCGAGATTTGTCGAGAAGAGAACGGGTGTGGCTTTCTATCACTATAACCTTCACTTGGACCATGTCTCTCAGCCATCACGTGAGAAAAGCGTGGTACTGTTGACTAAACATATCCACGAAAGAAAACACCCCGACCTGTTTATAATAACGGGCGATTTCAACGCCGGCGAAAGCAATCCGGCTGTAATGTATCTAAAGGATAAAGTAGCCCTCGGCGAAGGCGAAAGCAAATCCGAAAATCCGGTTCCTGCTGTCGATACTTTTCGTGTGCTGCACCCGGATGCCAATGAGGTGGGGACATTCAACCAGTTTGCAGGGAATCGCAAGGGGGAGAAGATTGATTTCATCTTTACTTTGCCGGATGTGCAGGTTATAGAAGCAGAAATAGTCCACACCCAATACGATGGGCGTTATCCCTCCGACCACTTTCCCGTGACCACCCGGCTTAGTCTATCCGCAGGGACGACCCCCGGTAAACCCGGGGGCTAAATAGGTAGGAAAATGGATTCCCGCCTTCGCGGGAATGACATTCATCAATTGACGCGTCACGAAGCACTACATACGCAGCTCAGCGTTCTGGATGAGCAAAAGTTTCTGTAACGCCTTAACGTCAAGTTTACGCGGCGGCGTATTACTCCTGGCTGCCATTGCTGCTGCACAGCCTGAGGCGTGGCCGATGGCCATCGCGGGCGCCATAGAGCGGGCGGACTGGAACGGTGCCTGCTCACAGGAGATGCAGCGGCCTGTCAGGACGATACTCTCGACTTTCTTTGGGACAAGCGAGCGGTAAGGGATGTCGAAACCTTCGTGGTTAAAGAAGAACCGTTTGCCGTGGTAGCCTGGCATAGGGTTGGAGCTGATGGCGATAACATCAGGGAAGCGTGTGCCGTTTATAGCGTCCTGTTCGGTAACGACATACTCGCCGAGGATACGGCGGGTCTCGCGGACGCCGATGCCTGTTGCGGTCTGCAATAGATATACCGATTCCATTCCAGGTTCTTTGCGCATCTGCTGAATTTGCTCCCATAGTTTCAGGCGTGTTTCCATTTCTGCGCGGGTCAGATTTTCGACGTCCAGCCCGTCGCCGCCGAAGCCGGGACCCCACTTGACAACTCTGTCGCCGATACGGATTCCGCCATAGGAATCTTTGATGGTGGGAGGCAATCCGCCGAGGCGGTACATAAGAGACATATCCATACAGTCACCCGTCCGTGCGGGACCGGCAAATGGTGCGCCGGCGCGGGCGGCGATGTCACCATCACCTGTGGCATCGATGACGATGTCGGCGGCGATGGCCTGCCGGCCGGATTTGGATTCCACAACCACACCCGTTACCCGCGAGCCATCGAGCATAGGCCCAACGACCAAACTGTGCAGACGCAACTTCACACCCTCTTTTTTTACCATATTCAAGGCCGCAACCTTGGCAGCCTCCGGGTCAAACCCGACGCAGTAGGGGATGTCACCTCCGGTGACATTGTGCGGGACCTGTTTGGGATAATTGTCTGCATCGGCGATGCCGCCCAGGCGCACAATCTCTGCGATGTATTCGGCGGGGACACCCTTAACCGTCTGTAGTGCCTCCGGCGGCCTCTGGTTACGGAAGCCGTTGTAGCAGGTCATAAGCCCCGCGGTGCCATTGCCGCCCAGGAAAGGGTATCGTTCGATTAACAGCGTGTCGGCGCCGCTGCGGGCTGCTGCCAGGGCTGCTATGAAGCCGCCGGGGCCACCTCCGGCAACTATCACCTGGAAGCGACCAATAATCGGCGTTTGAATCTGTTCGCGATAAATGCTCGTGGCGGGCTGCTCAGCGGCTCCTGCCGTTTTAACGTCCGGCAATAAACCGCCGGCGGCTACCGCACCGCTTAGTGCTGCGCCGATAAACTGGCGCCGCCCAATGGTATCTTGACTTTTTGTGTGTTTTGGCATCGCAGGATTCCTCCCTATTTCGAATAGCTTACCGATGCAATACTTTCAAAAACCAGACGTGTTTTTAACGTATCATCCCAAGCGTTTTCTTTTCTTCGAACATATTGCGGTAGCTTGCAGGATGGTATAGTTTGAAGTCTATGGCGCGTATGTACTCTTCGGGGCCGCAATGGCGGACATTTTCAATCAGTGAAGAGATTTGCCTTTGTGAACGAAACGCTGCAATTGCCTTGAGTTTATTCTCAAGATAGACAAGCGGCGTGCGCATACGCAGAGTCGGCGGCACGGCAAAATCACAATATACTGCATAAGTGTGAACGTACGGCACTTTATCGAGTGGCTTACCCAGCTCCGGCCAGATATTGCCGGCGGCGTGGAAGAGACTGATGAGAAATTCTTCGTGAATGATGCGGTGGTCTGGGTGCAAATCGTTATTTGTAGGCAGGAAGCACTGAGTTGGATTTATCTTTCGCAGATAATAAGTGAAGGAATTTTGGAGTCCCACAAAGCCGTTGATTGCCACGGGGTCGTTTGGCAAAGCAGGGCTTCTGCCGCGGTAGTTACTTAGCCGACAATCCGGAAAGCCGAGCCATATAATATTTTCTTTCGGCACGCCCAGCGTCTGGTAACATCCAAAACTTTCATTGCGTCTGATTTCTGCGATGGTATCTTTCTCTTTGGCGCTGCAGTAGCCCATACTTCCGTCGGTAACGATTAATATGTGCACGGGCACATCTTCCCGTTTGGCTAACTGGATGAGTAAGCCGGCGCCTAAAACCGCATCGTCATCATGCGGGCTTATCATTAAAAAGCACTCTTTGTCACCCTGCCAGTGCCGCGACACGGTGGCAAGCGTTGGGCCGACCCGCCGTTCGTTCCCGACCAGTCGCACAAATTCAAATTCTTCTTTCGGCATTCATTTGTCCCCTTACTCGTTTTGAGTCTTGCGTCTTGTCAATTTGTCAGACCTGCGATTGCGGCGCCGATTAATGTGGCGTTTTCAACATTCACGATTTCGTAGTATATGCTCTTTTCGTCCTCGAGATATTTCTTGAGGCAGCACTCAACTCTTTGCTTTAATGACTTTAGCTGGTAGAAAACAGTGCCCTCAGCAACAATGCAAACCGGCCGGCAGGGGTTGCGGCCTTTTCCGCTCTTGATTGTCGCCGAGGACAGCTTTATGGCTACCAGCTTTGCGGCACGTTCGACCAGCCGGTCAATGAGGTAGTACAGTGTAACCATATCCTGTTCATTTTTGCCATTGAAGACCAGAGACAATGGGTTGGTCTTTCCGATGGGATAATACAGAAAGTTATTTACGTCTTTTGTTTCTATTTTTGTTATTTTTTTTAGTTTTTCCGCAACAGGACTGGAGAACAGGCCATCGTCTGCGGCTGCGTGAATGGTTCTCAAACAAAGCGGCCCGAAATAAGCGCCGGATATCATTTTTTCAAAGGTGCCCTGGCCTGGGTTGATGGTCGATTGGTCAAACTGCCGGTCGATTTTACCCATCGGCCCTTTTGCGAATCCGCCGGATTCGGTGTTTATTATCTGGCTTTTCGTCGGGTCGAGGCCCCTGGTTTTTATGATGTTTTTGTTCTGCTCTACATAGCAGGAGTTTGTGCCGGCGCCTAATATGAAGCCCACGTAACTGTCGAAGGTTCTGTCAGGAAAAGAAGAGATGCCGGCCAAAAGAGCAGTGACAGTATCATTTAGAACAACCACGTGATAGCTATTTTTGTGGCCTGATGTTTTGATGGCTTTGATAAGGTTCTCGCCTATCATTTGTCCTTTCACCCCTTCTACCTCCACTTCTTTGGCGAGGCGAATAACTTTTCCATCTTTGTTCGGAAACATTTCGATGGCGTACGAAAAGCAGAAGCCGATGTTGCCGCTTTTTTCGACAACTTCTTTCAGGTATCCTGCCATCATATTGAAGAACTCTTCATTGGTGAGCTTGCCCTTTGTGCCGGGCATCGGATATTTGTTGAAGTTTTCTATGACGGGTTTTTTCTGGTCATTGAAATAGACGGTGGCCACGCGGAAGTTAGCACCACCGGCATCAATCACGATAACGGGTTGGCTTATCGGCACCTCTTTGTCGATTTCTATGTAGGTGGGTATCATTTCTAAAGAACTATTTTGTCCTGCCAAGCCTTTTCGCATCTCTTCGATGAAAAGGGTGCAATACTTTTCTATGTCGATATCTTCATAGTCCATTGCGTTTTTCTTTAGAAAGCTTTTAACTGTGTTTTTTATTTTCTCCATAGGTTGACCTCCTAATGTCTTAACTGCTTTTGCGATTGCTTAATCTGGATAACCGTCGGGATGCTCGTTATGCCATTGCCAGGCAGTAGAGACCATTTCTTCCAAGTCGGGAAGCTGCGGCTTCCATCCCAGCTCATCTGTTATCTTCGTAGCGTCGGATGTCAGCACCGGTGGGTCACCCGGTCGACGGTCTGCGGCCACAACCTTAAAATTTTTACCCGACACTTTCTTAACCGTTTCGACCACCTGTTTTACTGAATAGCCGGTTCCGTTACCGAGGTTATACACCAGCTCGCTGCTGTGGTCTAATTTGTCAAGCGCCAGAAGGTGCGCCCTGCACAAATCATCAATATGAATGTAATCGCGGATGCAGGTTCCGTCCGGCGTGTCATAATCGGTTCCGTAGATTTCTACATCTGGGCGTTTGCCCATTGCTGCCTGGATAGCCAGCGGAATCAGATGGGATTCCGGCCGATGGTCTTCTCCAAGACCAGAGTCTCTTCCTGCACCGCAGGCATTGAAATATCGAAGCGCCGCGTATCGCAGTTTCCCTGTTTGGCTCTGGTAGTGACACATCTTTTCAATCGCCCATTTGGTTTCCCCGTAAGGGTTGATTGGCTCCTTCGGCGAGTCTTCGGTAATGGGTACTTGTTTGGGAATGCCATAGACTGCGGCGGTACTGCTAAAGACAAATTTCTCCACGCCGGCTGCCTCCATCGCCGACAGCAGATTCTGGGCGTTTGAGAGATTATTGTGATAGTATTTAAGCGGCAGCCGAACCGATTCCGCAACTTCAATAAAGGCGGCAAAGTGCATTACGGCATTGATTTTGTATTTGGTGAGCGTTTTGACGAGTAGCTCGTAATCAGCTAAATCCGCCGAACGGCTGGCGGATAAATCGCCCCGCACAAACTCAGCCTGCTGCACTGCGGACCTGTGACCTTTGCTGAGATTGTCGAAGACTACTGGTTGATGTCCCTCGGCAGCAAGCATTGCCGTCATATTACTGCCGATGTATCCTGCTCCGCCGCAGACCAGTACCCTCATATTGTCGATTGTCGATTGTCGATTGTCGATTGTTGCGGTCATTTGGGTTTTGAGTCTTGTGTGGCTATTTGCTGTTCAATTCGCTTTAAGATTTCTGTTGCAAGGTGCTTGTCCTGGCCTAAATCGACCCAGGCCATACCTGCCTTCTGCTGAGGGTTAAGTTTTAGTTTCTGCAGCGAAGCGTTGCTTATGGAAAATAACTGGTATGCCTGTGAGCTGCTGCTGACCTGCTGCTCAGGCAGGGACAACCTCTGAACCCTTGCATTACAGCCCAGACACAGCTTCTCATCCTGCTGGGTTATATTTAATTCTATAGTTCTTCTGATACTGTGGAGGTTCGCTTCAGCAGAATTGAAGGCCCCGACATTGTCGCTTCGCCAGAATTCAAAGAATTGCGCGCCAGACAAGGGACCGGTTCTTATAAGGCCGCTGTTGGGGTCTGCCTTTTCGATGGTGAAGTGCATTTCAGCCAGAACATCTTCAGTTGCCTTCATCACCGCGATTTTTTCCAGACCTGTTACGCAAAGCGGCTCAGTGGCTACCTCGTATTGTTGCTGTCTGGCGCAGCCGGATAATAACAGACCACAGACCAAAGACCAAAGACTAAAGACCAAAACTAAATTTCGAATTTCGAATTTCGAATTTCGAATTTTTTTATTCCATCTACTCATTTTTCGGGACCCTTTTTAATCTTGGTTGATTATATACACGGTGGGTCTTTAGCTCAAGAGCGAATTGCTTTTTTCAAAACAGACGTGAGTTGACTGACTTGCGGCTATTGCCATAGCCAATTTTCGGCAAAAATGGCAAAGTCCTTGAGATTGACAATGCAGTCGCCATTTATATCGCCGGCAACGATAGTTCCGCAGACTGGTTCCCCAAAATAGGACTTGCTCGCCTCCACTGTTCCACCATAAGCTCCCATATTTATGATTCCGCCATTAGGAAATGGCTCTAAGCCAATGGGACTGGCTGGGTCACCAGCATCAATACAGGGGCTCGTCACTTCGTCTTTCATCCATCTTCCCTCGTCTGCATCCCATCTGCCTGCCTGAGACTGCAAATGGTAATCGCCATTACACGGGTCGGCAAAACACGGGTCGAGACTAATATTGCCAATACCCCCACCATCCCAATGCTCAATGCAGCTATAAGTAGGTGTGGAGCAACTTTCAATTTGCGGCTTTTCGCCGACGCCATTTTGCCAAATAATACAGTTGCTGATGGTCGCATTACACCATAGAAGGCCGCTACCGTATGCCGCGCCGTTACCGACCAAAGTACAATTGCGGATACTCCCCTTGCAGACAGCAAGCGCACCACCATACACTGCCCCGTTGGCGACCAGCAGGTTGTTGCTGATCGTGCCGTCACAGCCAAACAGCCCGCCGCCAGCGTACCAACCATTGTCCGAAATGATATTGTTCCGGATCACCCCGTCACAATGGTCCAGCCCCCCGCCGAAACCGGCGGAATTGCCCGTGATGATATTGTTTTGGATAAGACCGTCGCAATGCAGCAATCCCCCGCCAGCACCATAATCCCCTAAGTTACCTCCTCCCCTACCTGTGTTCCCGCAGATGGTGTTGTTCTCGATGGTCGCCATTGTGCCGTTACCATATATGCCACCGCCATAGGCAGCCATGCCGTTCGTGATCGTAAATCCGCTGAGGACACAACTGCTGCTTTCCGTGCCTGAAAAGATCACCACAGAATTCATGTTGGTGCCGTCAATAATGGTGCTGTTGATGATGTCCTTATTCGTCGGATCAGTGCTTGTCAGCGTGATATTTTTGCCGAGAAAGTTGATGTTTTCGTAATAAGTGCCTGCTGCAACAACTACGGCATCACCATTATTGGCATCGTTGATAGCTGCCTGGATGTTGTTGAAATCGGCGGGGTCATTGTCATCGACAGTGATTACTCGTGCCTGGCAAGGGATGGCCACAAACAGGAAAGCACACCCCAAAATCAGATTTTTCATCTGAATATCCTCCAGAAGGTTTCCACGCCCTTTGGATTTTACCAGAAAGGATAACCCAAATGCAACTAAAAGGCGTTTTGAGTTACTATTTTTTGCCATTTTTTAGCTGCCGGCCTTAAAACTAAAGGATAACTTGTTTTAACGCCGATATTATTATGTTGAGCATATAGGTACGGCAAAGACGTCCTGCCGGATTCGAGTAACAGATGCCCCCAACGCAGGTACAATCTATTAGCGAAAAGTTGCTCTCCTTGCCTTTGGGGCAGAACGTCAAGAGCTTCCTCGACTATCTGGCTGTCGAGGCAGGCCTATCCAAAAACACCATCCTGGCATACGGCAGGGATTTGATAGGCTTCCTGAAGTATTGCAAATCCAACAAAATCACTCAGTTCCGGCAAATAAGACCGGAACTCATCCAAAGCTATCTACGCACCCTTTCCCAGAGCAATAAAGATGAAAGTTCGGTTAAGCGCGCTCTGGTCGCTATAAGGATGCTCCTGCGGTTTGCCCGGCTTACAGGGTTGGTCGAGAACGATTTTACCGCAATTCTTGAAGGCCCGAAGCTCTGGCAGAAGCTGCCTGCCATTTGCAGCAAACAACAGGTCTTTAATCTCCTCGATACTCCACAGCCCTGTGAACCTTTTTACCTTCGGGACAAAGCGATGCTCGAATTGCTTTACGCCACCGGGATGCGCGTCAGCGAGCTGGCAGGGTTAAAGACCTCAAGTTTGAACCTCGATATCGGCTATTTGCGCTGCGTGGGCAAGGGAAACAAAGAGCGGGTGATTCCGGTCGGCAAAGCCGCCATCGCAGCAATAACCGAATACCTGGTCAACCTGCGGCCCCGGTTGGCCTGCCAGACGTATGGCGGGCTGGCAAAACCGGAAAGCGGCGATTTTCTGCTGTTATCTCGAACAGGCCGACCATTAGGCCGTATTGACATCTGGAGATTGGTTAAAAAATATGCGGTTCGTGCAGGTATGCCAAGAAATTTAACTGTCCACACATTGAGGCATTGTTTCGCAACGCATCTGCTGGCCGGGGGAGCCGATTTGCGAAGCGTCCAGGAAATGCTCGGACACGTGGATATAGCCACTACCCAGATTTATACGCACGTTGACCACGAGAGACTACGGAGTATCCACAAGAAATTTCACCCGAGGCCATAAATTTTCGATTTACGATTTACAATTTACAATCCGCCACAGGTGGATAAATCCGGCAGGACGTCATGCCGAGAAAATCGGCAATATGAACTGAAGGACATCCGAATGAGAACGAAATGGCTGTATCTACTAATGCTGCTTTTGGTGATGGGATGCCAGCGCTCCAGCATTGGTCAGCCCCCGGCAGAGATATCCTGGGGTCAGGACAAACCCCTCTCCCCTGCCAGTGAAGCACCCACAGAAGTCGAGCTTGATACGGAATTGAAAATTTATAAAAGCACTTTGTTTGAGGGCAAGACCGAACAAATACGTATAGATGCAGCAACTGTAATGTTGTTTAGGGAAGAGGCAGCGGCCAGGAAAATCCTGCTCGATACACTGAAGCAGCGTGAAAATAGCGATGCGCGAGCGGCTGTGTGCAAGGCATTAAGCCGGGCAAGAGGGACGTGGAAGCCTGTAAAGAATAAGGAAGATTTTATCCAGCCATTGCTCGACATCCTGACTACGGAAGAGGATTTTTCCGCTGCCAGATTGGCAGCGGAAGGTACTTTGGTCTTCGAGTATGACCAGATTTCAGAGCAGCTTGAAAGAATCGTAACAGACGCTTTTCTGCCAACAAGGGCAAGACTGAATGCGGTATATGCGCTGGAACTTCATCCAGATATGAGGGTGGCGGTTAAACTCATAACACTGCTTGATGACCCTGAAAGACAGATAGCTGCTGCGTCAGAGAAGGCCCTTTATTCTCTGGGGGTACAGGCAGGCAAAGACGCTGAAACTCGCAAGCGGGCCATTGCTGAACTCGAACGCCAGGGTTCTGAGGCATTTTTGCGGAATCTGTTGATTCGCCAGGAAAGCCGGATGCGGGAGATAACAATTGAGTTGAACCTGTGGCAAGGGCTTTATTTAGCTGCGCTGGGCAAGATATATGATGGCATTAGCGATGAAGCAGCCAAGGGCAAATTTTTGGTTGAGCATTTGGGTGGTTCAGAAGCAGTAGTGAAATTGTGGGCATTAGAAAAGGCCTACCAGTGGCGGGTAAGACCTGGCTCAAGATTGCCGGTTGAAATCAGGCCTATTTTGCTCAACCTGATTTCGGATCAGAATAGAGATGTTCGGCTAAAGACAGCCAGGCTGCTATCCTTAATCGGGGAGGTAAATTCGGCTCAACCCCTTCTGGCCCAGCTTGAAACCGAGCAGGACGATGAGGTCGGGATGGAGTTGCTTGTTGCGCTTGGCGGGGCCTGTTACTACGCTTCTTTACCCGATTCGCCCATTAAAATCCCCCAGGAGACACGTCAGCGAACCCTGGAATGGGCCGTGAAATATCTTTTTGAGCAAGAATCGAAGAAGGCACAAAAAGGCGCCGAAGTTATGAAAAAGCTACTTGAGCAGGATGGATTAGCACCCGCTGAGGTCGATAGATATCTTGGGCTACTTGCAGAAAGATACAGCCAGCAAAAAAATAAAGCTGATGGGACCTTATCCGGAGAGTTGCTCAATGCGATGGCGGGGTTATGCGCACAGACCAGTGCCTGCAAGGTCAAAGCAGCTAATCTTTTTGGTCCATTATTTGAAGAAGCTCTTTACGACAGCACAGATTTGGTCCGGGAAGCGGCGGTAGATGGACTGCTCTACATCGACAAGACGAGAGCACTAAACAGGTTACGAAAGGATTTTGTCAACGACCCCAGTATCACCGTGAGAAAGAAGCTGATAGGACTGGCGGGCGAAGTGGGCGGTAAAGAAGATTTGTTCTGGCTGGCGGAAAAGATAAGTTCAAACGCCGAAAGCGAGCCGGCCTGGCAGGCAATGCTCAAAATATTTAAGGGTTCCGATGCTACTATTCTAAGCGAGTGGATAGACAGATGCGGCTCAGAAGATAGCCAAATCAAGTTATCGGACGAGCAAAAGACCTCTTTTCTTGAGATAGCGGAGCAAAAAGCCATCGCTGAAAATAAAGCTGAAAATAAATCAGAAATGCTCATAAGTGTTAGAGAGAGGTTGGCTCACCTGCATAGCAAAAACGGTGAGTTTGAACAGGCAGCAAGCTACCTGGACAAATTGTATAAAGCTGCCCAGACTGCCAGGGAAAAAGAGGCGATTTTACCGGACTTGCTGGATGCGTACTTGAGATGGCCAAACGTGCAACTTGCAGTCAAACGGATAGAAAACTGCTTGCTGGAGAAAGACTTAGACCCCAACAGTGCTGTTGTACAATCAATTGACAATTACATAAACCATCCGCCTGTTGGAGCTGACCCCAATGTGGTGTTGGATATGCTGACTCGAATAAAAACCCCTAAGACCCGACCGATGTGGCAGAATCGGCTGAAACTTTGGTTCGAGCATCTTCGTAGTAAGAGCGGAGATGCGGACAAACTCGAAAATCGAGGTAGTTAATTCGATTTGTTCTGTGACGGAAACGGGAGCAATTTACAATTAACGGTGGGCTGATACACTGTATCTGGGAAATAAGAATTTCTGCAGAAAAAATAAGGAAAACCGAAGTCTTTCATTTTTTAAGATTTTTCCATTTTTTTTGCTTTTGTAGTTGCGTTTCTGCGTTTATTATTGTAGATTGTGGTGTTTATACTAAAACTGGGCGTAAATTACGCTTCTCTACTGTCCCTGTATATACTTGCTGAGTGTGAAAACAAGACGGTAAGTGGCGTTTTTTCCGGCTTGCCGGACAAGGGAAGGTCTTGACTTATCGCTGAAGCACTTTATGCGATAGGTGTGGTATTGCTGCTGTAGCTCAGTGGTAGAGCGCGTCCTTGGTAAGGACGAGGTCATGGGTTCAAGCCCCATCAGCAGCTAAATGCAAGCAGGCCAGACCGAGATAACCTGCCCCACTCTTGCAGGACGTTTGTGGTCTTGGTTTTGAGTTGATTATAAAAATTTGAGGCGATTTTCGAGAGGCAGACAAGGGAGTAAAAAATACTAACCTAATACATTGGAGGTTTACATTAAAATGGCTAAAGCTGTATTTGAACGGACGAAACCGCATGTCAATGTTGGAACTATCGGTCACGTGGACCACGGCAAGACGACTTTGACCTCCGCAATGACAAAGGTGATGGAGTTCGAGGGGCTGTCAAAATTCAGAACTTATGACGAAATTGCAAAGGCATCGGAATCTCAGGGCCGGCGAGACGAGACAAAGATTCTGACGATTGCAACTGCGCATGTCGAATACGTGACAGCAAACCGCCACTATGCTCATGTTGATTGCCCCGGGCACGCCGATTACGTGAAGAACATGATTACGGGTGCCGCCCAGATGGATGGGGCAATCCTTGTAGTTAGTGCAGCCGATGGCCCAATGCCGCAGACCCGCGAGCATATCCTTCTTGCCCGTCAGGTTAACGTGCCCAAGATAGTAGTCTTCCTTAACAAGGTGGATATGGTTGATGACCCCGAACTGATAGATTTAGTCGAGATGGAGGTAAGAGACCTGCTGAACAAATACGAATTTCCTGGCGATGAGACGCCGATTATCCGCGGCTGTGCCCTCAAAGCGATGAGGGCACAGAGCATTGATGACCCCGAATGCAAGCCGATTATCGAACTGCTGAAGGTAATGGACGAATACATCCCGGTTCCGCAGCGTGATGTGGACAAACCATTTCTTATGCCGGTGGAAGACGTTTTCAGTATTAAGGGCCGCGGCACGGTCGGCACAGGAAGGGTTGATCGCGGTAAGGTCCGCGTAGGCGAAGAGATTGAAATCATCGGGCTGGCGAAAGAAACTCGCAAGACAGTTGTTACCGGTGTAGAGATGTTTAACAAAACACTCAATGAAGGCATGGCCGGTGATAACATCGGCGTGCTCCTGCGAGGGGTAGAAAAGAAGGAATTGGAACGCGGTCAGGTCATCGCAGCACCGGGCAGCATTACGCCGCACACCAAGTTTGAAGCCGAAGTTTATGTTTTAACCAAGGAAGAAGGCGGTCGTCATACACCGTTCTTCCCCGGCTACAAGCCACAATTTTATTTTAGAACAACTGATGTCACCGGCGCCGTTCTGGGGCTAAAAAGCAGGGAGGGCAAAGTCGCAGAGATGTGTATGCCGGGCGATAATATAGCTATGGAGGTTGAGATTATCGCCCCAATCGCTATGGAAGCACAGCTTCGCTTCGCTGTTCGCGAGGGTGGCCGGACCGTAGGTGCGGGCGTGGTAACCAAGATTCTTGCCTAAGTACCTCTGAACAATTGTTGAAGCTGCGAGTACAAAAAATAAAGGTACCCGCATCCGGTGGAGTGTGTTTACGTCTGCCAGAGGCAGAGTAAACAGGTGCTTCATGGGCAGGCAAAACCCCTTGCTGGGGACAGATTTTTATGGCTAAAAAGAAAAGCAAAAGGGAGGATGTTTGGCTTGAGTGTAGCGAGTGCAGCTCCAGAAACTACCGCACAAATGTTAGTGTAGCAGAAAGTGCACCGAAATTAGAACTCAAAAAATTCTGTAAGAAGCAACGCAAACATACTGTTCATAAGGTACGGCGTAAGTAGAACCGAGCTCCCCTGTGATGGCAGCCGAAGAAAAAATAGGCCAGTAGCTCAATTGGCAGAGCATCGGTCTCCAAAACCGAAGGTTGCGGGTTCGATTCCCTCCTGGCCTGCTGAAAATTGACGCTGGGAAGGCAAAAGGTTTATCGTATGGTTTTTGATATTTATAAACGCGGCCAGGGTAAATACACAAGGCTCTATAGTGCCTTCGGTGTGGCAATAGTTGCAGGGCTGGGCTGTTTCGCGCTTTACAGGAAATTGCAGGCCAACGACTTGGGATTGTGGGTCGAGACTATGGTGCCTGTCGGCGTATTTGCGGCGCTGGGTCTTTTGATTTTCTGGTTGACTAATAAACCGGCAGTTGCGGATTTTCTAATCGCTGCCGAGGGCGAAATGAAAAAGGTTAGCTGGTCAAGCAGGAAGGAAATAGCGGTTTCGACATTCATCGTTATTGTGGTTGTAATCCTTATGGCTACGCTTCTGGGGATAACGGATTTAGGTTTCTTGTTTTTCTTCAGATGGCTGCTGGGCTAAAACTTAAAACTTAGAACTCAAAACTAAAAACTGATGAATATGCAGTGGTACGTCTTACGAGTTGCGGCAAATAAGGAAGCGCAGGTCAAAGAATCCCTTAAGCAGAAGGTGGAAAGAGAGGGTTTGACCGACGTTATCGGCAGGATAGAAGTTCCTGTTGAGCAGATTAAGCAGATACGCGGCAACAAACAAACCATTCATAAAAGAAAGCTGTATCCTGGATATGTTTTTATGGAGATGGAGGCTGCCAGCGACGGGAGAGTTCCTGAAAAGGCATGGTTTATGATTAAGGGCACTGGTGGCGTAGGAGACTTCATCGGCACAGAAGGATTCCCAACCCCGATGCGGGATACAGATGTAGCAAAGATGCTCCTGGAGGCGGAAAAGCCCGAAGAGGCACCGAGCATCAAAGTCGAGTTCAAAAAGGGTGACATGATTAAGATTCGAGAAGGCGCCTTCGAGAACTTTGAGGGTGTGGTCGATTCAATTGATGGCGAACGCGGGATTGTCAGTGTAATTGTTACGATATTCGGCCGCAGCACGCCGCTGGACATAGAATACTGGCAGATCGAAAAATTATAATCCGGCGGTGGTAAGCGTTTCATAGAACCACAGGCCGAAAATTAAAAGGTAAGCAATGGCCAAAAAAGGAAAGGAAATAGCAGTAAAGATTAAATTGCAGGCGCCGGGCGGACAGGCAACACCGGCTCCGCCGGTAGGGCCTGCGCTGGGTCAACGCGGCGTTAATATCGGTCAGTTCGTTTCACAGTTCAATGAGCGAACGAAGGCCCTTAATGGAACAATCGTGCCGGTTGTGATAACTGTCTTCACAGACAAAAGTTTCACCTTTGAGGTCAAAAGCCCACCGGCAGCAGTCCTGCTCAAACAGGTTGCGCAAATTGCAAAGGGGAGCGGAGTTCCAAATAAAGAGAAGGTCGGAAAAATCAGCAGCGAACAACTGCGTAAAATCGCTGAGACCAAGCTCAAAGACTTGAATGCGTATAGTCTGGAGCAGGCCGAAAAAATTATCAGAGGCACAGCCCGAAGTATGGGCATCGAAATAGTTGACAATTGATTATTGAAACAAGGTGTACGCAGTACCGGATACAGAATATGAGGGTTAGAAGCAAGAGATACAAAAAAGAGGCAGAACAGATAAGTAAAGACCCGCTTAGTCTGGCCGAGGCGGTTGAAAAAATCAAGTCTTTTAAGTCGGTAAAATTTGACCAGACCATAGAGTGCGTATTGCATTTGGGTATCGACACCAAGCAGGCCGACCAGATAATCAGAGGCTCGATATCTTTACCTCACGGAGTGGGTAAGCAGAAAAAGGTTGTCGCTTTCTGCGAGGAATCGGGTGTTGAAGCTGCCAAAAAGGCGGGAGCTATTGAAGCCGGCTGTGAGGAGCTGATAAAGAAAGTCACAGACGGATGGATGGATTTCGACGTGGCCATCGCATCCCCAAAGGTAATGAGCAAGGTCGGAAAGCTTGGACGAATTCTCGGGCCCCAGGGGAAAATGCCTTCTCCCAAAAACGGCACCGTCACAGACGATGTTGCAACCGCGGTAGCGGAATTTACAGCGGGTAAAGTTGAGTTCAAGAACGATGCCGGCGGCAATGTCCAGATTGCGGTCGGCAAGCAAAGTTTCGAGCCGCAAAAACTGATAGACAATATCGAGGCATTTGTCTCGCATATAAAGAAGGTTAAACCGGTAACAGCAAAGGGGACGTATATCAAGAAAATGTGTATATCTGCGGCAATGAGCCCGAGTATTACCGTCGGTATTTAGAGATTATCTGCGATGCTGCCATAAATAGGTGGTCAGGATGAGCAAGTACGTAAAAAAGTTGTTGCAGTCGGAACTGGAAAAGAAAATCACAGACGAGGGAATCAGGGATTTTTTGGTTGTCAGTACCATAGGAGTCGGCGGGGTTGACAACAATGTGATTCGCGGCCAGCTCAAAGAAAAAGGCATCAGATTGACGGTGATTAAGAATTCGCTGTTTAAGAGAGCGTTGTCCAATTGCCGGATGGAACCGGCAGCAGAGCTATTCAGCGGCCCCTGTGCTATTGCCTACGGCGGTGACAGCATTGTTGATGTTGCAAAAACCATAGTCGAGTGGGCTAAGAAGGTCCCGGTGATAGCGATTAAGGGCGCCTTTCTTGACGGCTCGGCCTTAAACGCCAAAGCGGCAGAGGAAATCTCAAAGATGCCGACGCGAAGGGAGCTACTAAGCAGAATTGTCGGTCTTACACAATCGGTTGCAGCAAGATTGGCCGGCAGCTTTGTCTCTCCTGCGGGCGTTATCGCGGGCTGTATAAAGACTATCACAGAAAGACCGGAGAAACAGGCAGCGTAATCGTTGTGCGTTCTGCGTATTGCGTCGTGCGTAAACGGCTGGCGCAATACGATATACGCAATACGCAATACGAGAAATGAGATTGCTTGCGTGGCTGCCCCTGTAATGGGTTAAACGAGACGGTGGAGTTTCGGCTACCACCAGGCGCAAGAATAAAAGGAGTCCATAGAAATGACAGAACAACAGGCAAAAGAGACTGAGGAAACGAAAGAAGCCACAGGTGCTAAAGAGACAAAGAAATGGAGCGATGAAATCAAGAAGCTCGGCGACAAGATAGTCGGGCTGACGCTGATGCAGGCCAAGGAGCTTGCCGACTATCTCAAGGGCGAGTATGGCATCGAGCCGGCTGCCGCCGGCGCTATTATGGTGGCAGGACCTGCCGCCCAGGGACCAGCCGAGCAGAAGGAGGAAAAAACCAGCTTTGATGTAATCCTCAAAGAGTTCGGCGATAAAAAAATTCAGGTTATCAAGGAGGTAAGAGCGCTGACGGGATTGGGATTGAAAGAAGCCAAAGACCTCGTTGACGGCGTTCCCAACCCGGTCAAAAAAGGCGTCTCAAAGGATGAAGCTGAAGCTGCCAAAAAGCAGCTCGAAACGGCCGGGGCGGTAGTTGAAATAGTGTAAGTGAGTGGTTAATTGGTGAGTGGTTAATTGGGTAAATAGCCACCACTCACTACTCACAAGTTACCAATTAACCAAGGAGCATAAGATGGTTTTACAAAGTGTTACTACTCGTGCGTGGCATGAGCCTGATTATGAAAAGGTGCTTAACACTTGCAGAGACAAACTTGCGGACGTCGGGCGGAATAATCCACAGTATGATAAAGCCAGGCGAGATTGTTCAGATAAATTGAGGGAGGTCTTAAAAAAACTGTTTTTGGACCGATGCAAAGAACTTCGTAAGGTGTATATGGAAAAGTCTCCCGGTCTAGAGTTTAAGATCATCTTTAAGATCTCCCAGACGGATAAGGGCGGTTATTTGCAGAAAACCGAACTCAAAGACCTTGAAGACAGGTTGATGCGCGAGTACCCCGATAAAGTTAGGGGCGATAAAGAAAAACCGAGGTTAAACGATACCCCCCCTAAAAAAACAGAAAAGGAGTTTGATGGCACCTACGAGTCTCATAGCAGAGTTCAAAAGCTGTTCAAAGATGCCACTATTGAAGTTGACAGGATAGAGGGGTGGTTTCAGATCTGGCGGGAGGGTATTGAGAAAGCGGAGTCTTATATCAAAGCTCAACTCAAAGACGAGGAGAACCAAGGGATCTATTGCTTTAGGCCTCGCTGGGGTGGGGTCGAACAGGGTTATGTTGGTTTGGGGGGAGAAGAGAAAGCAACGGGAGGTATACAGGGATTAAAGGGTCGCCTTCTCAAGCATTTCACAAGAGGTTGGGCTGATGACAGTATGCTCGAGGGATATGTGAGAGACTATGTCGAGACAAATTTACAAGACATAGAGAGAAGTATGTCGCCCGTTCGGACTTTTGGCAAAATCGGCGATGCTATTGACATTCCGGACCTCGTGGCGATACAGAGAGCAGGCTACGAGCAATTCTTGCAAAAAGATGAGGCACCAACCAAAAGAAAGTGCATCGGACTGGAAGCACTGTTTCGGGAGATATTCCCTATCGAAAGCTATGACAAGAATATGCGGCTGGAATATCTCTATTACGAACTGGAGAGGCCACATTGGACGCCCACACAGTGCCGACAGTTGCGACTAACCTACGGCTATCCACTGAAAATCTGGTGCAGGCTGAGGAGCAAAGACGGCGGAGATTTGGCCGAACAGGCAATGTATCTGGGGGAAATGCCGGTTATGATTGGCGGCGGGGAGTTTATCATCAATGGGGCTGTGCGGGTCATAGTAAACCAACTACACCGAAGTCCGGGCGTTGATTTTCTTATCGAGAGCAAAGAAGGCGACAGGGTCCTGCACGGCGGCAGAATCATACCGGAACGGGGCAGCTGGATAGAGATAAGTGTTACGCACAAAGATATTCTGGTCGTTAAAATTGACCAGTCCAGCAAGATACCGGCAACTGTTTTTCTGCGAGCGATGGATACTGCCTGCGGCACTACCGAGAAAATTCTGCGACTATTTTATCAAACTAAGACCGTTCCCGCGACTAAGCTGACACCGGCGATGTGGGCGGTAACGCCGATTGCGGACCAGTTGACCGGTGAGGTCATAGTAAAAGCCGGCACGCAAATCGGCGATAGAGTCTCTCTAATACAAGCTTCGCTTGCAAAGAGCGAAACTGCAAGTACCCATGAGCAAGGCAAAGGCAAAAAGTCGAAACAATCATCGACTAACTTTGAATTTGAGGTTATCGACGATGTGCGGGATACCCTCATTCTAAACACCCTTGGTGAAGATGACTGTCCGAGCCACGAACAGGCACTGTTGAAGTTTTATGTGAGATTAAGGCCGGGCAATCCGCCTAATGAAGAGAAGGCAAAAATCTTTTTTGCAGAGAAATTTTTTGACCCGAACCGATACCGGCTGGGAAAAGTCGGCAGATTCAGATTGAATCGTAAGTTCGGCCAGACGGTGGACGAAAACGAGATGACGCTTCGGCCCGAAGATTTTCTGAACACAATGAAATACATATTGGCGCTGCGTAACAATGAAGGGGAACTGGATGACATCGACCACCTTGGTAACAGAAGGTTGAGAACAATCGATGAGCTGGCTGCCGATGAAATCAGAAAAGGACTGCTGAAACTCCGCAAAACCGTTCAGGAACGAATGAGTTTTAAGAGGGACTCTGCCGAGCCGCTGCGCATCGCAGACCTGATAAATTCCAAGAGCGTTTCGAGCAGTATCAATTATTTCTTTGGTCGCGGCGAGCTCAGTCAGGTCGTTGACCAGACCAACGCTTTAAGCCAGCTCACTCACGAAAGGCGTCTATCTGCTCTCGGTCCGGGGGGGCTAAACAGAAGGCGGGCAGGGTTTGAAGTTCGCGATGTTCATATCAGCCACTATGGCAGAATCTGTCCGATTGAAACGCCTGAAGGAACGAATATCGGCTTGATTGCCTCGTTGGCAATATTTGCGACGATTGACGAATATGGATTTCTGCTTACGCCGTATCGCAAGGTCAAAAATGGCAAGGTTACCGACGAAGTGGCATATTTGCGTGCCGATGAGGAAATGAAGACGGTATTTGCACCGCCCAGTGCAGTTGACCTGGAAAGCAGGAAAATCAAGGAAGGTCTGGTTCTGGCAAGAAAAAGCGGTGAACTTGCCGGTGTCTCCAGAGACGAGGTTGACTACATTGATATCTCACCCAAACAGACTGTCGGTGTTTCGGCCGCGCTTATCCCGTTCCTGGAGCACGATGATGCAAACCGGGCCTTGATGGGCTCGAATATGCAACGGCAGGCAGTTCCGCTACTAAAGACGGAGCCGCCATCGGTCTGCACGGGTTTGGAAAAGGTAGTTGGCCAAAACTCGAGTATGGTCGTCCGGGCCGAAACCGGCGGTGTCGTTACCGCGGTGGACGCGACCAAAATAGTTATCAACCACACCGATGAGTACGAGCTGGCCAAATTTGTCGGGCTGAATGAAAGGACCTGCCTTAATCAAAAGCCCGTAGTCAAGCTCGGCGAAAAAGTTCAGAAGGGCCAGATCATAGCGGATGGCGGCGGCACCGCCAACGGCGTGCTGGCTCTTGGGAAAAATATCCTTGTGGGATTCGTCTCCTTTGACGGATTCAACTTTGAGGACGCGATTGTTGTCAGTGAAAAACTCTGCAAGAACGACAGCTTCACCAGCATTCACATCGACGAGTTCACGGCTGAGGTTCGCGAGACCCGCCTCGGCAAGGAAGAATTTACACGGGATATTCCAAATGTCAGCGAAAGGGCCCTGCGAAACCTCGACGAACATGGGGTAGTCCGGGAAGGAACAAGGGTATGCCCAGGCGATATCCTGGTAGGTAAGGTGGTACCCAAGAGCAAGACCGAACTGACGCCTGAGGAAAAATTGCTGCACGCCATATTCGGCAGGGCCGGCGAAGATGTCAAAAACGATTCACTGGAACTACCCAGCGGATACGAAGGGGTAGTAATGAAAACAGAACGGTTTACCAGACGTGGTGCCGCTACCGATAAACTAAAGAAAGCTCTGGCGTCCGAGATGAAACAATACGAATACCAGATGAAAGCCAAACAGTGTGTGACATTCAGACAAATGAGCGAAGCTATCCATAAAAAATTCGATGTGGATATCATCGACCCATCCACACGTCAGAAAGTCGGAGTCAGCACAGACGATGAGGTTATCTATGAGCAGATAGAAAATTTCAATATTAAGTGGGTCAAACCTGCCTCCATCAGAAATGACGCTCAGAAAATCATGGATAAATTCTGGACCAAGATTGCCGAGATTCAGGAGGAAAGGAAGCGGGGAATTGAGCGATTAAAACATGGCGATGAGCTGCCCAGCGGCGTGCAGGAAATGGTAAAGGTTTACGTTGCAATCAAAAGGACGCTATCAATCGGCGACAAAATCGCCGGAAGGCACGGCAATAAGGGCGTCATAGCAAAGATTGTCCCAGAAGAAGATATGCCATTTCTCGAAGATGGTACCAGCATTGACATACTGCTGAATCCTCTGGGCGTGCCAAGCCGAATGAACGTCGGCCAGATTCTTGAAACACATCTTGGCTGGGCGGCAAAGGTCCTGGGCTTTCAGGCCATTACCCCCGTCTTTGACGGCGCTACCGAGGATGATATCCAAAAGCTCACCGAAGAAGCAAACGAGATTATGAGACAACGAGCGGCAAAGTATGGATGTATAACGGAGATTTCGCAAGATGATATCTCAAACCATATGTTAAGAAATTGGGAATTTTCTTGCATTCCTGTGCAACTGTCGGAGGACGAATCAAAAGACCTTTGGGATAAATTGAAGAAAGTTTTGGGTGAGGGAAGGCGAAGAAGTAACGATACAGATTTGAAGGGAATATTGTTGCATATTGAAGATGGTCTTATCCTTAAATTTAGACCTAATCTAAATGATGAAGAGCCGAAAACATATAAGAATTTTAATGATTGGGAGAAAGAAGCTAAAAAGGTTTCTTCTTTCTTTTCTATTTTTGAGAAGGTATTGGAAAAACATAAGTTTTATATTACACCTGAAAATGCTGAGGAAGACCTTAAAGAAGATTTTAAGTATCCCGGTGCTTATATTTTTAGGGAACAACAAAGTAAGAAAATCATTTATGTGGGTATTGCTGGTGAGAGGAAGGGGGAAGGTCTTAAAGAACGAATGAAAAGCCATTATTATGATAATGGCCAGAAGAAAATGCCACCAAATGATAATTTGCGTAAAAAAGTAGCTGAAATTCTAACTAAAGATAAAGCAAAAGAACTCGAACAAACCAGTCAGGTGCCTCCTGTTGATGAATTCTTTATTAATGTTCCGAAAACTTTGAAAACGCAATTGTATGATGGCAGGACAGGGGAGCCGTTCGACCAGACGGCGACAATCGGATACATCTATATGATGAAACTGCATCACCTTGTCGATGACAAGATTCACGCCAGGTCAACTGGGCCGTATAGCCTGATTACGCAACAGCCGCTGGGCGGCAAGGCCAGAACCGGCGGGCAGAGATTCGGTGAAATGGAGGTCTGGGCTCTGGAAGGTTACGGGGCCGCTTACACCCTGCAGGAGATGCTGACGGTTAAAAGCGATGATGTGGAGGGTCGGACAAAAATCTATGAATCAATGGTCAAAGGGCAAAACATGCTCGAGGCTGGCACGCCGCTGTCTTTCGACGTGCTGTGCCACGAAATAAGAGGATTGGGGCTAAATATCCAGCTTGAAAAGAAACGACTCGGAAGCACCCTTCTATAAAAATGATTATTGTTATTAATTACAAAAGTCCCGATAGATCGGGATTGTCAATTGTAGAGGACTCTAAATGTTAGGGAACATTTACGACCGCATTAATGACTACGGCTCAGTGAAGATTTCGTTGGCCAGCCCGAACGATATAAGAAGCTGGTCCTTCGGTGAAGTCCGCAAACCAGAGACCATTAATTACCGCACTTATCGGGCAGAGAAAGACGGCCTGTTCTGTGAAAGAATCTTCGGGCCGGAGAGGGACTGGGAATGTGCCTGCGGAAAATATAAAGGCACAAAGTTTAAGGGAATCATCTGCGACCGCTGTGGCGTCAAAGTAACTCATTCAAGAGTACGAAGAAAACGAATGGGGCATATCAATCTCGCTGCGCCTGTAGTGCATATCTGGTTCTTCAAGTCCATACCAAACAGGATTGGAACCATCCTGGATATGAAAACCTCAGACTTAGAGAAAATCATCTACTTCCAGGACTATGTAGTTACCAATGCCGGACAAACGCCATTGAAGGCCGGACAACTGCTTACGGAAGAAGATTTCCGGGAAGCATCGAGCAAATACGGGCCTGCGTTTAAGGCGTTGATGGGGGCGGAAGCAATCAAGGCATTGTTGGCAAATCTTGACCTGGATGTGATAAGTATAGAGCTACGGCAGGCCATAGAAAAAACCAACAGCAAGCAGAAAGTCAAGGACCTCACGAAACGTCTTAAAACGATTAACGAAGTGAAAAACAGCAATAACAAACCCGAGTGGATGGTGCTTGACGTTATTCCCGTTATCCCGCCGGATTTGCGTCCTTTAGTGCTGCTTGAAAGGGACAATTTCGCTACCAGCGATTTAAACGACCTTTACCGAAGAATCATCAATCGAAACAACAGATTAAAAAAGCTTATCGACCTAAATGCACCTGAGGTCATCATTCGAAACGAAAAACGTATGCTCCAGCAGGCAGTAGATTCATTGCTTGACAATGGCCGATGCCGCAGGCCGGTTTTAGGAAGTAATAATCGGCCTCTAAAATCCTTGACCGATATGATAAAAGGCAAGCAAGGGCGGTTCAGGGAGAACCTGTTAGGTAAACGCGTCGATTACTCGGCACGGTCGGTGATTGTGGTAGGACCTCATCTGAAATTGTATCAATGCGGACTGCCAAAGAAAATAGCACTCGAGCTGTATCAGCCATTCATTATTCGCAAGCTCAAGCAACACGGACTTGCCGATACCATCAAAAGCGCTAAGAGGATGATTGAGCGACGCGATGACCGGGTCTGGGACATTCTCGAAGAAGTCATTCATCAGCATCCTGTGTTGCTAAATCGAGCACCGACTTTGCATCGCATGGGGGTTCAGGCGTTTGAGCCGGTGCTTGTCGAGGGCAACGCCATTATGCTTCACCCGTTATCCTGCAGGGGTTTCAACGCCGACTTTGACGGCGACCAGATGGCGGTGCATCTGCCGCTGAGTATTGAGGCGCAGGCGGAAACTCATATACTGATGATGACCACCTCCAATATTTTTTCACCTGCCAACGGCTCTCCAATGGTCGGACCGTCCCAGGATATGGTGATGGGCAATTACTACCTTACATACGCGGACCCCCAGGAGTGGTCGGAAGGCGAAAAAAGCGGTAAAGTTATGGCATTCAGAGACACTCACGAAGCTATGATGGCCTACGAAATGGGGAAAATCGGTTTGCACACAAGGATTAAAGTGCGCATTCCGAGAAGGAAATTTGCTGCAGAGGAGAGTGAATCAAAGCAGGACAAAGCTGCCCGTGCGCACTCCCCAGCCGCCAGCGAATACGCAATAATTGATACAACGGTTGGCAGATGTATATTCAACGATATCCTACCCGAGGTGCTGCCGTTCTACAATGCTATGATGGCTCAGAAGAAATTGAGCCAGGTAATTAGTGACTGCTTCGAATTCGCAGGTTCTGCCGAGACGGTGGATTTACTTGATAGGATAAAGAGCCTGGGCTTCAAATATGCCACACTCGCGGGCTTGAGCTTCGGCCTTACGGATTTAAAGATTCCCCCGAAGAAACACCAGATTATTGACGAGACCGAAAAGAAGGTTGGCAAAATCAATAAAAACTACAACGACGGCGTCCTCACTGACCGAGAACGCTACAATCGGGTTATCGATGCCTGGACCAATGCCCGAGTCGCTGTAACCAATGAGATGATACGCGGCCTCAAAGAAGATACCGACGAGAATGGCAAGCCATACCTGAACCCAATATACCTTATGACCGACTCGGGTGCTAGAGGAAGCGTTGACCAGATTCAGCAGCTTGCGGGGATGCGGGCGTTAATGGCCAAGCCCAGCGGTGAGATTATCGAAACGCCCATCAAGTCAAACTTCCGCGAGGGACTGACGGTCCTGGAGTACTTCAGCTCTACGCACGGAGCACGTAAGGGACTGGCCGATACCGCCTTAAAGACAGCCAATTCCGGATACCTTACGCGGAAACTGATCGATGTGGCACAAAATGTCATTATTATCGAACGCGATTGTCAAACCTTGCAGGGAATTACCAAAAGTACGGTCAGCAGAGGCGAACAAACTGATATCCCGCTTTCGCAGCTTATTATCGGCAGAACCGCCAGAGACAATATTCGTAACCCGATTACGGATGAAATGATTGTTCGAGAGAACGAGGTCATAACACTGGAAGCAGCAGCAAAGATAGAGGCTTTAGGCCTTGATGCCATCAGGGTCAGGAGTCCTCTGACTTGTGACTGTCCGTTTGGCATCTGTGCAAAGTGTTATGGCCTGGACCTGAGTACCAACCAGTTAATCGAAGAAGGTTCGGCAGTCGGTATCGTTGCCGCACAGTCAATCGGTGAACCAGGTACTCAGTTGACATTACGAACCTTCCATACAGGCGGTGTGGCTTCCAGAGCTGTTCTCGAACGGGAACAGAGAGCCACACAGACAGGAACGGTTCAGTATCGCGATGTAAATGCGGTTGCACTTAAGAGAGATGACGGCAGTTCCGACAGAATCGCACTAAAACGCAATGGCGAAATAGCCATTCTTGATGCGAAAGAGCGAGAACTCGACAGGTTCAATGTACCATACGGTGCTATTATCCTGGTTGATGACGGTGCGAAGGTTAAAGCCGGAACAGTATTATTCACCTGGGACCCACACCGCACGCCGATATTAGCGGAAGTGCCCGGCATTATAAGATTCGTAGATATCATCGAAGGTGAGACTATCGGAATCGAAGAGGAGCGAAAAGGCCAGGCCGGCAGACCTGTGGTAATCGAGCATAAAGGCGACAAGCATCCGCAGATTATCGTAGAAGACACCACCGGTAAAACCCTCGATGTTCACTATTTACCGGCAGGCGCCAGAGTCGAGGTTGACCAGAGTCAGCTTGTCCAGGCAGGCCAGTTGCTTGCTCATCAACCCAGGGCCACCGGCGGCACACAGGATATTACGGGGGGTCTGCCCAGAGTTACTGAGGTCTTTGAAGCCCGCAAACCTAAAGACCCTGCTGCAATGGCGGAGATTAGCGGACGAGTCGAGCTGCAAAGCGACAAACGCAGGGGCAAGATGACAATCATAATTCGCTCAGAGTCCGGCATGGAAAAAGAGCACCACGTTGCGAGAGATAGACACCTTAATGTTCACACCGGCGATATAGTCGAAGCAGGCGACCAACTCACTGACGGGCCGCTCGTGCCTCACGATATACTACGTATCAAAGGAGAAGAGGCATTGCAGAGATATCTTACCAACGAAATACAAAACGTATACCGGTCGCAAAACGTCAATATTAACGACAAACACATAGAAATCATCTGCGCTCAGATGATGCGTAAGGCCGAAATTGAGTCGGTAGGCGACAGCGCATTCTTGCCGGGCGAGGTAGTCGATAAATTCATATTCAGACAAGAAAACGAGAAATTGACAAATAGCGTCAAGATTACAAGCGTCGGGGATGCCCCCGCCGTTTTGCTTCGCAAAAACGAATTAGCGGGGGAATTAAAAGATGGTCAAATTATCAGTAAGAAAGAGTTTGCAAGTATCAACGAAAAGATTGAAATGTTAGGTGGGACGCCCGCAAAGGCCAGAAAAACAAAACCTGCAACCGCCAAGACGCTGCTTTTGGGAATCACGAAAGCCTCGCTGTGGTCGGAGAGCTTCATCGCGGCAGCCAGCTTCCAGGAAACCACTAAAGTCTTGACTGAGGCGTCTTTGGCCGGTAAAATAGATGAGCTTCATGGTTTGAAAGAAAACGTGATACTTGGCCATCTAATACCGGCGGGCACGGCCTTTAAGCCGTATCTGCAAATGCGCATCAAACACCTTGTGGAAGCTCCGTTGCCAAAAGAATTTGCTGTTAAGGAAGTTAAGGAAGTTAGAGAGGCCGAAGCAAAGGCAGATGCTGCCGTTAAGGAAGCTTTGGGAATTAATCCATAAGTGCCACCAAGACACAAAGACACGAAAATTAGATTATATTGAACTTGCTTTGTGACTTCGTGCCTTCGTGGCAAATGAGGTGTGAATTATGCCGACGATGAACCAGTTAGTCAGACACCCGAGAGCAAAATCAAAGGGACACAAACGAATATCTGATATTAGCGGCTCGCCCCAGAAAAGGGGTGTGTGTCTTATCGTAAGGACTATGACGCCGAAGAAGCCGAACTCTGCATTGCGAAAAATCGCCCGCGTCAGATTAACCGACGGCAAGGAACTCACAGCTTACATACCGGGTATCGACCACAACCTCCAGGAGCACAGTACTGTTTTGATTCGAGGAGGCCGGGTTCGTGATTTGCCCGGCGTGCGGTATCATATCATTCGCGGCGTCCTCGACTGTGCCGGCGTCGCCAACCGCAAACGGGGCAGGAGTAAATATGGAGCGAAAATGGGCAAATAGAGCATAGTCAAGCTTTGTAAGAGCGGTCTTTGCGGTCAATAAGCTCTACGAGGAAAAATAATGGCTAAGAAAGCTACTGCTTCCAACGAACAATTAAAACCCGACCCCAAACATAATAGCAAGCTGGTTTCGAAGTTTATAAATTGCTTGATGTGGAAGGGCAAGAAAAGCATTTCACAGAAGGTTTTTTACGACGCGATGGACATCATAGCCAAAAAAGTCAAAGAGCCCCAGCCTCTCGAGCTATTTGAGACAGCGGTTAATAATGTAAAACCGCTGATTGAGGTTCGCAGTAAACGTATCGGTGGAGCGAGCTACCAGGTGCCGATGCAGGTAAACCCAAAACGCCAGCAATCGCTGGCTCTTCGTTGGATACTACAGGCAGCCAGAGCCAAGAAGGGCAAGCCTATGTCTGAGCGCTTGGCTTCCGAGCTGATGGATGCTTACAATAAACACGGCGGTGCAATGACCACGCGAGAAAATATCCATAAAATGGCTGAGGCAAATAAGGCCTTTGCCCACTTTGCATGGTAATCCCGACCAGTCGGGATTGTTTTTAGCTGCTGCGGCCCCGTTAGAAAAACGAATTCCTTTAGAAGTTTCACTGACCTCGTTAGAAATTGCATGCCTAACGGGGCTAATTTCTAACGGGGTTTTCTTTTCTAACGGGGTGGAGGCTCAACTGGTGCCGAGCGATTTAGAAAAATTACGCAATATCGGAATCATAGCCCATATTGATGCGGGCAAGACCACAGTAACTGAGCGCATACTCTATTATACGGGCAAAACCTACAAAATGGGGGAGGTCCACGACGGCAC
>Ga0315280_10001926_pt1 | contig 34533 bp, 28 predicted proteins | sample YL17G06_40_MG_FD_203697 | JGI IMG/M metagenome (GOLD analysis project Ga0315280, IMG submission 203697) | Sediment microbial communities from Yellowstone Lake, YNP, Wyoming, USA - YL17G06_40 | ecosystem: Environmental > Aquatic > Freshwater > Lake > Sediment | place: USA: Wyoming | collected...
ATATCTACAAGCCCTTCGAGAGGGAACAGTTTTTACATATTGTAGAGCGAAATTTAACGATTTACCGATTGGGGAAAGAAAAAGAAAAGCACAATCAAATAATCGAGAAGATGAATCAAGAATTGGAAGATAAGGTTCAACAAAGGACCAAAGATTTAAAAAGGCTTTATGAAGAATTACAAGAGACTTATCTACGCACAATCAAAGCTTTGGCTCATGCAATTGATGCCCGAGACCACTATACTCATAGCCACTCAATAAATGTAACTAAATATGCAGTAATAATTGCTCAGAAAATGAAATTATCAGCCAAAGAGGTCGACGAAATAAAGCAAGCCTGTGAGCTTCATGATTTGGGTAAAATTGGCATTCATGATTATATTTTGACTAAACCAGGAAAATTAACGCCTCAAGAATGGGAAGAAGTGAGACTTCATTCGCTAAAAGCTGCGGAAATCTTAGAACCATTAAGGTTCTTAAAGGAGAGTGTTAAATTGATTAAGCAGCATCATGAGAGATATGATGGCAAAGGTTACCCTTATCGCTTAAAAGGAAAATCAATTCACTTAGGTGCAAGTATAATGGCAGTGGCAGATGCTTTTGATGCAATGATTTCTGAGCGACCTTATCGAGAAAAGCCTCTTACTAAACAGGAGGCGGTTAAAGAGATTAGGGAAAACTCAGGAACTCAATTTGATCCTCAGGTTGTCAATGCATTTTCGAAAATAGTAGATAAGTTGTAGGATATTTCTTCTCTTTTTATATTTAGGTCTTTCCCAGATAGTAGGAAGAATAGACATAAAACCAGGGAGCCTCATTTTTTTCTGGCTGGTCTTCTAAAGAAGGATTGAGCCGCTAAGGGAGACCGGGGAACCGAGGATCGCAAACTGTATGATGTGTGCTAGTAAAGATGGAGCACGAATAGGAGGGTAATCAACGGATGTATAAAGATAGAAAAAATCAAAGTGGTCAGGTCGAAAACTTAGGGCTTGGCACTAGGCTATTATAGGAGAAAAATATGGCATTGAATTTGCAAGCTAAAAATAATCATATATATCTAAGGGATACTGATCTGCATCTCCTATCAGAACAATACGATTCACCTTTTTTCCTCTATGATTTTGATCAGATCAAGCAGAGAATTAATGCAGTGAAACAAAAGTTAGGAGAAGATATAAAACTTTATTACTCAGCAAAAGCTAATCCAAGTATTGGAATTCTTAGGAAAATTCTAACTTTGGTTGATGGAGTTGACATTTCTTCCGGAGGCGAACTGAGGCAGGTCTTAAATGCCGGATTCACTCCTATTAAGATAAGCTTTGCTGGCCCCGGTAAGACAGATAAGGAGCTTTCTTCTGCTATTTCTGAAAGTATTGGGTCGATTAGCGTAGAATCGTTGAATGAACTTAAGCGAATAGAGAAAATTGCTGATAGATTAGGCAAAAGGATTAATGTCTCTATTCGCATTAATCCTATGCAGGAATACAAAAAGTTTCTTATTACGACAGGAGGTAAATCTTCGCAATTTGGTATTGACGAAGAAAAATATAGAGATTTCTTCAGCTGTCTTCAGGGAATGAATCACTGTAATTATGTTGGTATTCACGTTTTTTCCGGAAGTCAATGTTTGGATGAAGAAACACTCATTGAAAATGTTGCTTATATTTTGAGAATAGCCAAAAAAGTTTTCAACGATACCTCTTCTATTGAACTTAAAATTATTAATTTTGGCGGAGGATTTGGTATTACTTACTATGAATCAGAGAAAGAGCTTGACATTGATTATGTTTGCTCAAATATAATTGGGCAATTCAAGAAATTCAAGCAAGAGACTGGCCTTTCTCGGTGTATAGGAATACTTGAGCTGGGCCGCTACTTAGTTGCCGAAGCAGGGATATATATTGCGCAAGTAATAGACCTTAAGGAATCTAGAGGAAAGAAGATTTGTGTATTAAGTGGAGGAATGAACCATAATTCGTTGGCTACTATTAAATTCGGCAGGCCTATGGGAGAAAATCTTAAAATACTGAATCTTTCTAATACAGATAGTTCTGTAAAAGAACAAATTATGTTGGTAGGCCCTTTATGTACATCACTCGATGTTATTGGAGAAAATGTAGAAATAAATAAACCGGCAATAGGCCATTATGTTGCTATTTTTAATTCCGGGGCGTATGTTTATACGGCTAGCCCTTTATTGTTCTTATCGCACGATACGCCGGCCGAATTACTTTTAGATGAAGATGGTGTCAAAGTAATTCGAAAATCATATTCGGTTGACATATTTGACTCAAAAGAGTAGCCTGCGCTACCGATTGTTAGTGCGTCTTTACAGAATTTGACGGTTTTGCGGCAGCAGATAAAAAGATAGGGAAACTTTTGTGCAAAATTCCTTGATTTCATCAAATATTCACATATAATAAAAATGGTGATGAACGTATATACTATTTGTGATAGGGCAGAAGGAATAATGACCGTTAAAGAAGGAAGGGGGGAGGTGCAATGGCATGGTTATATCTTATTATTGCTGCAATTTTTGAGGTAGGATGGGCAGTTTGTTTAAAGTTTACCGAAGGGTTTACCAAGCTTTGGCCAAGCCTAATTACAGTTCCATGTCTGATAGCTAGTTTTGTATTTTTATCACTATCAGTAAAAAGAGTTCCTATTGGTACAGCCTATGCTGTATGGACAGGTCTTGCTATTGTAGGAATTGTTGCTATCGGTATAATTTTTCTCCATGAACCAAGTAGTTTATCAAGGATAATATTCATCCTATTGATACTAACAGGAGTTATTGGTCTCAGATTTCTTAGCCCAGGTTCGGGCCTTTAGTCAGAGCGGAATAAAATCTTTCAAAGAATTTTTGGCAGCTGGGAAGCCTCAATTAAATTTACTTCATACCTATGGCTATAGATTGCATAGTAAATTCTCACAATGAATGGGATCCTCTTGAAGAAGTTATTGTTGGTATTATAGATGGTGCTTGTATCTTGCCCTGGGAGAAGCAATTTATTGCTTGGGCACCTCCAGAAAACCTAAAAGTAATGCAGGCCCAATGCCGGGCTTACGGCGGAAAGCCTGTGCCAAGGACCATAGTAGAACGGGCGCAAAAAGATCTTAATGAGTTCGTGCACGTGCTTGAAGCAGAAGGTATAGTCGTCCGACGTCCCGATCCTCTCGATAATAGCAAACCTTATTCTACCCCGGACTGGCAATCAAAGTCAGGATACTGCCAGAAAGATCCGCGCGATGCGCTTATGGTCTTTGGTGACCACATTATTGAGTCAACGATGTCCTGGAGGTCCCGATACTTTGAATTCCGCGCCTATCGGTCTTTGGTGAAAGAATACTTTAAGAAGGGCGCCCGGTGGACAGCTGCTCCAAAGCCGATGATTACTGATAAGCTCTATGACCCTAACTGGAAGATGGGAAATCAGCGCTACATTACCACTGAATTTGAACCTATTATAGATGTTGCTGACGTTGTGCGATGTGGTAAAGATATTTTTGTACAGCGTAGTCACGTCACTAATGACTTCGGCATCGAATGGTTGCGCCGGACGCTCGGCAGTAATTATAACGTGCATAAGGTTGAATTCGACGATCCGCGCGCCGTTCATATCGATGCTACGTTTCTTCCACTCGCACCAGGGAAAGTCTTGGTTAATCCAGACCGTCCCATTAAGAAACTACCCAAAATATTCAAAAAGGCAGGATGGAAAATGCTAGAGGCGCCAAGGACTACTTACCCTAAATCTTCACGGTGGGAATACCTCTGGTACAAGTGGCTGCATATGAATGTTCTGAATCTCGATGAAGAGCGGGTAATCGTGGAAAAGAACGAGGAGCCCTTGATTAAAGCGCTGAAGAGTTGGGGATTCAAACCAATACCATTACCCTACCGGAGTAATTACTTTTTTGGTGGCGGTTTTCACTGTAGCACCTGCGATATCCGTAGACGAGGAGAGCTTAAGTTATACTTCTAAGGGTGACCATCTCATTATGATAACTTCCCAATTCTACTTAAGTAACTACTTTTGCTTATTTCCTTGGTAAAAGTTTTGAAAAGCATAAAAAGACATTTGACAAAATGTAATTTTTGTGATATAGTTAGAATAGAAAATTGGGACGAAAAAGGCAAACCTGTCGAAAGGCAGGGGCCCCTGGAAAACCTGTATTTGAGGGTGCCGGGGCGCGATTCCGTAGTCGGTTTGGTGGACTTTACGAGACGCGGCAAAGTTACGGGTCAGCAAGGAAAAAGTGAGAATGACGGCCGGGCTACCGAAACCAATTGTAAAAAAATTAAGCGAATCGTTTTTAATTAATTTATTAACCGAACTGCTTTTTGGAAGAGAGCAGTTCGGTTTTTTATTTAACTCGGAGTTCTCGCTGCTTAGAGCAAGGTAGTTAATTATCGTTGAAAAAATTCATTACAATCATAATAATAAAAAGCAATCTAAAGATATGTTAATTACGGATTGCATAACAATGAAAGGAGATACCATGGACAGGACTTTTTTTGCCAGAGTCAAGAGCGAGGAGACCGCCCTTTGTTTCTTCGATTTGTCGATGATAATGGCTAATTTCCCCGTCCCTGTTGCTAAAGTACAGGAGACGTTACCCTCAAACAAGCTGAAACCAGTCCAGCTTATGCCAGGTACAGCAGTAGTTTCCCTGGCGGCCATGGAATACCGCCACATTGATCGGTTAACACCGTTTAATGAGTTCGGGATCGCAGTTCCCGTTTTGTACGGGATGACCGATAACGTCCCAGGGCTGGCTGGTTCTTACGTCTATTATATGCCAGCGACGACGCAGGAGGCGTGTAACGGAGGAATCAAGATCTACGGATTTTCTAAGTTTGTGGCTGAGATAAGCTTCGAGGACACAGGAGAAATGCGCTGCTGCCGAGTTCGAGCTGAGGGAAAAGACATCATCACCTTGGAAGCAAAGAAGTTGGTCACTCAACCCCAATCTTGGGACACGTACACCTACACAGTGAAGGACGGCCAATTTCTGAGGACGTATATCCCGCTACAAGGACAAAGTGGCACCACTGACGTCAAAGGGAGCGCATCGTACATTTTAGGCGATCATCCTATTGCTGAGGAACTACGGGCTCTGGGGATGGATAAAACCTCAGTATGGCACCAGTATGCTCCTCAGTTGCAGGCTATACTATACCTACCAGGCGAGCGTCTGCCCCTGTAATGGTAATGTCGAGAAGACTGAGAAGATATCCACGTGGTAGAACGCGCTTCGCTGAGTATTCAGATAGGAGGAGACACACAGACTTGAGAATAAATATCTTTATCACTGAACTTTAACAAAGTACTCTCTAATGCCAATTCTAACCACAATAGGGAAGAAGGTGGAGGGTATCATTATGCTGTAAGGTTCTGTTGTTTTCACTCTCGTGAGCCGTGGGGAACTTTTTAGGAAAAGCCCTCGTAAGGGTACAGTTTTAGGACCACTTGTGGAGCTTATATGGAATTAAGAGAAAATAAACAAAAGACAAAAAGTCTTCTCATAAGTTTCGTCACTGATATTTTTGGTATAGATTGTTTTTTCCCAGATAATGGTCTTGCTAGTCTGGCTTCAGCGCTTATTGTAAATGGCCACAAAACAAAAATTTTAGATTTTGGGACCTTAGAGATGAGGCGAAGGTTGAATCCCCCCTTCCTTACAAAATGGAATAAGAAATTATTTCTTGAAAAGGATAAAAGGGAAAAATGGACAACAAACTTTGTTGTGAATCTTCAAATTTTATTGATTAAGAATATCCTAAGAATAATAAGGCGGCGATACGCAAATGAGGTTGCAAAAAGGCTTATTTCTAAAATTAACGAAGAAGACATTGATTTTATAGGATTTAAATTGTGGAATGGAGAATCCTTTAGAAAGTCGTGTGAAATGGTTAAAAAAATTAAAAGACAAATTCCTTCAATAAAAATTTTTGGTGGTGGTCCTGCAGTGGATATAGCAAAAGATACAATTTTGAAAGTCTTTAATGATTTTGATGTTTTAGTGCGCGGAGAAGGTGAAGAGACAATCGTTCAATTGGCTGAATATGTTGTAGGGCAAAGAAATCTTGAGGATATACCAAATGTTATTTTTAAGAAAAATGGTGAAGTAGTGACTGCTCCTATAAAAAGAATAGAAAACTTAGACAGCCTACCTTTGCCGGTATACGATGAAGATGTTTATCTAAGTTTAAATAATAATCAAAAGATTAAAATAATTGTACTTGAAGACTCTCGGGGTTGTCCATACTCATGTGCATTTTGCGGGCATTCTATTAAAAGTGGACTTAAACAAAGGTGCAAAAGTCCTGAGCGAATAATAAAAGAAATAAAATATTACCTTTCTCGATATAATGTTGATACTTTCTATTTTGGGGGTTCCAATACTCCAAAGAGATTAATCGAAAAAGTTTCCGAAAAGATCGTAGAAGAAAACCTTAAAGTTAAATTTTGTATCTTAACTGATGCTCGATCTTCGGAGGGTAATTCTTTCCAAAAGATGAAGAATGCAGGAGGGGTTTCAGTGTTTTTTGGTATAGAATCAGGTAATCAAGCTATACTTGATAAGATGAAGAAGCGGATAAGGCTTGAAGAGATAAAAAATAATGTTAACAGCGCTAAAAAAGCTGGACTTTTTGTTTCAGGAAGCTTTATTTATCCTGCCCCTTTTGATAACGATCAAACTAAAAATGATACTATCAAGTTCATCTCTGAGTTAGATTTGGACGCCACGGATGTGTTGTTTCCCGTAGTTTATCCAGGTATAGCGTGGGCAGAAGACGCCTCTCATTATAATATCGAGATTCTGATGAGCAAAGAGAAATTTTTGGAATATACTTTGTTTAATATCTATCCGTTATATTTAGCGTGTCCCAGCAATTTGCCTCCACTACCCTACAGAATAAATGGGAAGGATTTTGAAAGCTTAGTAAAAGAGTGGGAGAGCATGTATGAGACTTTAAGAGAAAAGGGAGTAGAAGGTGTCGATCCTTTATATCCTTTAATTGCAGCGAAACTTAGTATTTCAGTTGATACACTTAACGATATGGTAAGTAAGGCCCTTTGGAATGGGGATTATCGTTTATTAGAAGATTTAATTAAGAGAATAAATACACAGAATAAAGAATAATCCATTTGAGTTTTGCTAACAAATATAGATTAAATCGGATATCCAGTATGGATATGGAGTGTAAATATATACTTATACAGAATAAGAAAATTTTTGTTAGAACTAAAGGGTATGGTGAACCTATAATTCTAATCCATGGAATGTTTACTTCATCTTTTTGCTGGATTAACACAATCCATGAATTAGCGACTTCCTATAAAGTTTATACCTTAGATCTTCCTGGCTGGGGCAAATCCGATAAACCCAAGGTGAATTATAGCATTATTTATTATACTAAACTACTCAACGAATTCATGAGCTGTCTTAAAATAGAACAATCAATTTTTATGGGCCATTCTATTGGGGGACAAATTGCTTTAAATATGGCGGTTGAAAATCCGAAAAAAGTTAAGAAACTTATTTTAGTTAATAGTGGGGGAATATTACCCTCAAAACTACCTAAGTCACTCCTCTTATTTAAGGTCCCACTTATAGGTTATCTCTTGAGTTGCTGGGTTATGAGAAAAAGTGCAATTAAGTCAATGATGCTCAATGTGATGTTTTTCAATTCTCAATGTGTAACAGAGGATGTCTTAAGTGATGCTCTTAAATCATCCAAATATGCATTTAGTAAGCTAATGGGGAATCTTACTGATTTAAGAGATCGACTTTCAGAGATCAGAATTCCTACCTTAATTGTATGGGGAGAGAAAGATAGAAGTTTACCGCCGGACATGGGAAGTCTTTTTAATAAATTAATACCTAATTCTGTTTTAGAAGTGATACAAGAAGCAGGACATTATCCTCAAATTGAGAAACCAGAAGTCTTTAATTCTATAATTCAGCGTTTCTTATCGGAAGGTTAAAGGACATATAAAAAGGAGATGATGGGATGCGCGTTAATAAGAAAATGAATAAACGATTTAGAGCTGATGTAGAAAAAAATCTATTTCGTATCCCCATTATTCTAGATAAAGATACTTATAATTGGTTCCATAATCTAAGTATTTCGATGAAAATAAGTGGGGGTTATAAGCTACCTAAATCATATATTATTCGAAGCCTAGTTAATACCGTTATGAGACTGAATGTGAACCTTAAGAATATTAAAACTGAAGCAGATTTAGAAAAGAGAGTTCTTCAATCACTAATAAATTCTCGGAGAAGTTATAGGTCCAAACAGGATTTACCAAACAAAAATCAAAATAATAATTTAGTAGTTAATGTAGGAATAAATAGAAAACAGATTATCTTTCTTGACAAGATAGCCCGAGAAATGAGATTCTCTGGAGGAAAGAAACCATCTCGGAGTTCCATACTTAATACCTTTATTAAAATAGCTATACTTCTGAAACCTGATATGTCTGGCATAAGATCTGAGAGAGGCTCTGAGGAAAGATTCCTCCAATCTTTTAGAAATGCCACTAAAAACTAAAGTACAAAATGACAGAACGCTTGGAAGCAAGTAGGATGGTTAATATGAAACTGGAAGATCAGGAAGGTTATCAGGGAATCAAAAAGTTTTTACCTTATAAGGGAGCTTTTGTCACTTTCACTTACCGATGTCAATGCCGTTGTAAACATTGTGGAGTAGGATTGTTTAAAAGGAAAAATGAGAAAGAATTCACAACTGAAGAAATTAAAAGTCTTGTGCTCGATAGACTACAGGATTGTGGCATAAAGGTGGCATACTTTTTTGGAGGAGAACCGACAATACACGAGGATTTTATAGAACTTATTCGATACGCAAATAAGATAGGCCTTCTTGTTCGTTTTGATACGAATGGACTGAAATTAACTAAAAAGGATTTTGTAAAGGAGATAAAAGATGCGGGCGTAATTTACCTTTTGGTCAGTTTAGATAGTGCTAATCCGGAAGTTCATGATCGGTTTCGGAGAATGAAGGGGGCATGGAAGAGCGCTGTAGAAGCAATTAAGAACTGCGTGGGACTGGGTGTTTCAGTAGGGATCTCAACCGTGGTTACTAAACAGAGTCTGCAAACCGGAGATACCAAGAAGATCATTCAATTAGGGAAGGATTTAGGTGTGTTCGAGATAAGACTTCTTACACCTATGTTGGTGGGAAGATGGCAGAAAAGAGAAGAGATGAAACTTTCCCAAGAAGAGCTGAAAGAATTCTGGTCGCTGTTGGAGCCTAATTTTGTTCTTTGGGAAGATGCTTGTGACGGTACATTCCCCTTTGTTTGTTTAAGTATGGCACAGTATGTTTTTGCCGTGACTGCGTATGGGGATGTACAACCTTGTTGCTATATTCCTATTAGTTTTGGGAATGTAAGGAAGGAGCCCCTTAAAGTTATCGTAGATAGAATGTGGAGAGGCTCTTATTTCGAGCAAGAGAGATTACATTGTCTTGATTGTCCAATGAATGATGATAAATTTAGGAGTAAAATATTGAAATTGATAGAGAGAAGACAGGAATATCCCGTTGAATTTAATGAGAGTGTTTTTAGGGCCGAATAAAGTCAAGATGAGGAGGTTAGAGAAATTTAAACAATGACAGAAACCTTATTAGCAAATCGATACAGGATGATTGACAAAATCAGTGAAGGTGGAATGGGAAAGGTTTGGCGAGTCTATGACACAGTAGAGAAGCGCGAAGTGGCCCTCAAACAGGTCTATAAAAAGAAAAATTCTGCCACCTTTATCTCACAAAAGGAGGTCTCTCTACGCTTTAAACAAGAGTTTCGGACTATGGTTAAATTAAAACATCCAAATACAGTTGATGTATTTGATTACGGTGTGTTAGAAAATGGCGACGAGTATCTAACTATGGAGATTGTCCCGGGCCAGGAGTTACGAGATATTTTAAAAGAGAGGCAATTGGATTTTGCGGAAATCTATCGCATTCTCATTCACACTTGTCAGGTATTAAATTTCATTCATTCTAGGCTTCTGGTTCATCGAGATATAAAACCAGCAAATATCCGGATCACACCAGAAGGAAATATCAAACTGATGGATTTTGGTCTGATGGACCAGATGGGGCTACCCAGCAGAGGCGAAATAACCGGAACAGTCCTCTACTTACCACCTGAAGTAGCAAAAGGTGGCGTTATCGATGCTCGCTCTGATTTATATTCATTAGGTGTGATGGCTTATGAATTAGTAACTGGGAGACCCCCTTTTGTAGGTGAGAAGGCATTAGAAATTATCAGTCAACATATTCAAGCGTCTCCTATTCCTCCTCGGCAAATTAGAGAAGATACCCCGCAAGTATTAGAAGATATAATGCTACGACTTCTAGCTAAAGATCAAGATGACCGCTATCAAACAACAGCTGAATTAATTTATGATCTAGTTCAAGTCAGTGGTGAGAAAATAGCCATAGAAACCTTTGAACAAAGAAAAAGCTATCTTAACTGTAGTGAACTTATAGGCCGCGAAAGAGAAATGCAAAAACTGAAAGACGCATTCACTCTAACGAGACAAGGAAAAGGCCAGGGTATTTTCATAGCTGCTCCAGCCGGGGTGGGGAAAACTCGCCTGATTCAAGAGTTTAAATTAAAGGTCCAATTAGCAGAAATCCCCTTTATGCAAGGGGAATGTTTTCAGCAAGGAATGACTAGTTATCAACCCTTAGCTGATGCCTTCAAACCTTTACTTCCGCTGACTAAAAAAGATATATTAGATAAATATGGTTCAGTACTCGTTAAGCTGATACCAGAATTAAGTAAGGAAGGTTATCAACCTGCTCCAAAATTAGATGAAGTTGGAGAAAAGGTACGTCTATTCGAGCAAGTTGCCGGATGGTTAAAAGAAGTATCAAAGGTTACCCACATTGTTATTTGCATAGAAAATTTGCACTGGTCTGATTTTGGAACTCTGGAATTGTTGAACGCCTGCATCCGAGAGCTACAGGATTATCCAATTATGATTGTGGGCACTTTCCGTGACGACGAGGTAGAACCTACCAGTATTATTTTTCAAACAGTGGAAGAAGAAATTACGCAACTATTAAAACTGTCAACTTTAAATCAAGACAATGTTCAATCCTTAATTAAAGGAATGTTGGGTCGGATAGAATTGACCGAAGATTTTACTGATTGCATATATACTGCTACAGGAGGAAATGCTTTTTTCGTTAGTGAGGTAATGAGGGTATTAATTGAAGAAGAACAATTACAATTGGAACGAGGACGTTGGATATTACCTGTAGATATGAGCACGTTAGAACTACCTACTTCAGTTGAATCAACCATACTTCGCCGCTTGAAACTTTTTAGCCTCGAAACTCTAAATCTCGCCAGGATTGCTGCTGTAGCGGGAAGAAGTTTAGATTTATCTTTACTAAAAGCGTTAAGTAGATTGGAAGATGAAAAACTTTTTGAAGCTTTGGATGAACTAATCGAACGCCAATTCATGAAAACGGAAGACAGAAGATATATTTTCGCCCACGATTGCGTCCACGAAACTCTCTATAATCAATTGGAAGAAGAGAAAAGAAAAGAATTACACGAAAAAGCGGGGACTATTTTAGAGGAACAATATTATTCAAGGGAAGGGAATGTGGCTGTAGGTCAATTAGGATATCATTTTAGCAGGGGGTTAAATCAACAAAAAGCAGCCAAGTACCTTCTGATGGCTGGTTACCAGGCCTATGATAAGGTGACCGGTGATATAGAGGGAGCTGATTATTTTATAAAAGCGGTGAATTTCATTGAGAAAATTGATTATCCTGATAAAGAAGAAATTCTTATAGAGCTTATGAGTAAAATTGGGGATGCCTATTTGTATAGTAAGCCAGAGGTAGCCATAGAAAATCTTGAAAAAGCTGTTTTATTATTACACAATTTAGGCAATATTTCAAAAATTCTCAAAGCTATAAAAATATTTTTTGAAATAATAAACCATTTACCTAAATGTATATGTCAAAATATAAAAAATAGACTTAATCAGCCATCCTCGAAGACATCAAAATTGAAAGGAGATCATCTCAGAATCATCGCAAAGATAATTGAGGATCAAAGCTTGCTATCGTTTGGATATTGTCTGGTGGGAGAATATGATAAGTCTCTTTCATTGAGTGAGAAAACTTTAGGATATGTTCCCGATCCAAAATCTGTAATCAAAGCGGTAGTAAGAGTAGGACAGCTCCCTGCTCTTGGGCAGACAGGTGATATCATAGGCTATATTGAAGCTTCTTCCGAGGCTTGTGACCTTTTTGAAAAAAATGAGAGGAATTTTAAATATTATGGTCCGCAAATAGAAAGAGAGTTATGGTCGTTTTATGGACAAGCTTGTATGCTAATAAATCTTCAAATAGTTTTCTTAGGGAAAAAGCCAGATGAGAAATATTTAAAAAGAGGTTTTTCTATCGCAGAGGGGAAAAATAGGCCAGATTTGGAATTAATGATGCACCTAATTCGATTGGCAAGGCTTGCAATATGTGGGGTTCACGAAGGATTTAGCGAGCTCCTGAATAAAATGTATGACATACTAAAACAATATGGCCGACCGGTTTGGAGTGAGCTGCCAATTAATATATGGAAGGATTTTTTTTATCTTCAACGTGGTGAGTTTGATATGAGTATTGATTTGAGTCGCAAACTTATAAGTATAGCTATGAAATACAAGGAAGTATTTTACAATATATTTGCTCAAATCATATTAGGCTTATCATATTTCGGCAAGGGCAGACATCAGGAAGCGATTCGTCAATTAGAGTCGACTGTTGAGTTGTGTCGTAAGTACAGGAGCGAGAAATTGGTAACAGCGCTTTACTCCTTAGGAGAGGTTTATTTGGAAATAGACAAAGTTGAGAAGGCAATCCCACTTATCCAAGAAGCTCATCAAATTTGTAGAAGTGAAAAGTCCTTTATTGAATATTATCAAATTCATACCTTTCGTCTTTTAGGTCGGGTTGCTATGGAGAGAAAAAATTTTGAAAAGGCAAAAGAGTATTTAGAGCAAAGTTTAGCAATAGCACGGGAATGTGAAAATCCAATCCAGGAAGGACAAACTCTTTTCCAATTAGGAAGATTGCATATTAAATTGACTCAACATAAGCTTGCTAAAGAAATGGTTCAAAGGGCAATGGATAAATTTTCTAGCATCAATAATACTTACCAGATGTCAAAGGGTCAGAAACTTTTAAAAGATATTGAAAAAAGATAAGAGGGCATATGGGAAGAAAATTAGAATCTCGTTACGATGTCATCGCTATCGGAGATGGCATTGCTGGTGGGGTATACTGCTCTCCATTAATAAAGTAGGTGCAAAAGTAGCAGTTGGTGTATCAAAGGAATTTATGAGAAAAGAAAACATCCTTTCTTAGAAAGGGATAATAAATGGACAAAAGAGATAAATATTATTATGGTTTTCTTAAGAGAAGCGTCCCTATATTGACCGAGGATGGAATAAGAAAATTAAGAAATTCTACAATAGCAATAGCGGGTTTAGGTGGAGTTGGAGGTGCAATAGTTGTTACATTGGCGAGGTTGGGGGTAGGTAATTTTGTACTTGCGGATCCAGGGCGATTTGACAAACCAGATATAAATCGCCAGTGGGCAGCATTCAAATCAACTTTAGGAAAAAACAAAACAGTGGTTTATGAAAAAGTTTTAAAAGACATAAACCCAGTGATTGATATTGAAAAATTCTCCAAAGGAGTTCCTTTTGACTCTCTTTCGTCTTTTTTGGATAATGTTGATATTGTTATAGACTCTTTAGATTACTTTGTAAATTACGAGTTGAGAAAAGAATTTTACCGTCAGGCCAGAAAAAAAGGAATTTTTGTATTAACGAGTTCTATCGTAGGTTTTGGAGCCACGTTCATTGGCTTTTCACCATCCGGTATGAGGCACGAGGATTTTATGGAATTTTGGAATAGACATATGCCTTCTCATTTCAAAGAATATTTTGTGCCAGAGTGCATAGATGTAATCAAAGATGGAATGGGAACTCATGAGATTCCTTCTCTTTCTTTGAGTTGCGCTTTAGCCGGGTCGTTACTCGCAACGGAATCATTAATAATATTATTACAAGATGTTTTGCCGGCTAAAAGAGAACCGATAATTGCTCCTAAGTTTGCAATTGTTGACCTTTTCCGTCAAGAATATAATATTTTAGACGTAACTAAGGTTTAAAGTAGGTGTGATAAATGAAAGGCAAAAAAACTAGGATTCTTTTCGAGCCCATATCTACAGGTCTTGGACATATTATACGTTGTTTGTCAATTGCCGAAGAGTTGAAAAGTGAAAATTTCGACATCGCCTTTGCAGTAAAGAAAGAGCGATGTGACTTTATTAAGAGCGCTGGTTTCGATAAAGTCTACCCACTAATAGAAGAAGAAGATAAACCTGACTTCTTTCAGAAGATTCAAGGCTTTAGTAAGCCAATTTATATTGAACAATGTATTGCTGAAGAACTCACGATTATTGATGATTTTAGACCTAACTTGATTATTAGTGATGGTCGATACACTACTGGTATTTCTGCTCGGGCTTCTAAAATAAAATGGATTTCAGTTGTTTTGGCAATACAGATACCTTCTGGAATTAAAGCCGCTGCTGAGCCGCTTTACAAAGTAAGAAATTCTAATGAAAAAGCTTTTGAATTGTGGTTAGAAATGATTTTTCCGCCTGAGGTCAAACCTATCCTAGCCAATATGGGACCAGATACCTTTTTGACTATAGCCGAAAAAAATGCAAGGAATTTTCAGCCATTTTTAGAAAAATTTGAACTAACGTTAATAAACAGTGTTTATGACTTGCTATTATCCCCTGAGCTAAGTTTCATTCCGTCCATTCCTTCTATAAGTGTAGTACCCGAGTTACCTCCCAATACTTACTATATAGGCCCCCAACCAGCATCTCAATATGTGGGCCCCATACTTTCAAATAACGATTACAATTTATCACATTTTGGTTTAGAAATCGATGATGAAAGACCAGTTATTTATGTAACTTTTGGTGGAATGGCGGGTGTTGTACGAGATAGAATAGGAAAAGTATATGAGATAATTTTGGAGGCACTTGGCAACACCGATGTACAAGTGGTAATAGCAAATCCCGATTTGAGATTAAAGAATTTACCAGAGAATATCCAAATTATCCCATATGTCCCAAGTAATCTTATCCTTAGATTAAAAAATGCGATTCTCTTATGTCATGGTGGATTAGGAACACTGATGGAAAATTTAGCTTATGGAAATGCCAGTATAGCGTTGCCTTTTAGTATAGAACAATTAGGTAATGCAGAAAGGATAAAAGAATTAGGTGCAGGTATGTGGATGTATCCAAATCAAATCGAACCAAGTAACATTCGAGCAATGGTCGATGAAATCAAAAATAATCCAAGGTATAAAGAAAGGGCCAGAAAAGTACAGCAGGATATTGCTGTTTATCAGGGTGCAGGGTTAGCAGTGAAATTATTAAAGGAACATCTTTAAATAAGGAACAGATGAATATTAAATTTCCTGAATTTATTGGTGTACAATTTACACAACGCTGTAATTTGAGATGTAAAATGTGTTTCCAATGGGGGACAAAAGGGTATTATTGCAATAAAAAATTTAATCTATTTAGAGAGGAGGTGAATGTAGAAAAGTGGTATAAATTTTTTGATGGAATATCAAAGTATAAACCTACAATCGTTTTCTGGGGTGGAGAACCGCTGTTATACCGGGATATAAGAGGAATAATGGAATATATCAAATCCAAAGAATTGAGATCAGCGATGATAACAAATGGCACTTTCTTGGAAGAATACGCAGAGGAGATTTTATTAAATGTCGGCAGGGTAGCAGTTTCTTTAGATGGACCGGAAAGAATTAATGATAGTATCCGAGGCAAAGGTGTATTTTCGAAAGTTATCAAAGGGTTAAGAAAGATGGAGAAAATAAAGAAAGAACGTATGAGGCAACTTCCCCAATTACAATTTCTCTACACCATTACTAATAAAAATTATAAATATATAATAGAGTTCTTCAATTACATAAAAGATAACTTTGATACGCACTCTTTCTTCTTCCAGATTGCATGGTTTCATACACCCGAGATGAGGAAACGGTATAAGTGGGAGATGAAAACCTTTTTGGAATGTGATGCGACTTCTTGCGATGGTTGGATAAGTACCAATCACGTAGGTATAAATCCTGAAGAGGTAGAGAAAGCCTTCCATGAAATCGAGCAAAACAAAGGAAATTCAAGATTAATTCTTCTTGATTGTATGAAAGATGTTAAGAGGTTCCTTGAAGAACCCACTTATACTTTTGGATACACAGAGTGCGCTGCTATTAATGAGCGTATTGGGATATTGCCTAACGGGGATGTAGTATTTTGTACTGACTATCCAGATTATATTCTTGGAAACATTTTTACCCAGAATATCCTTGATATATGGTATGGGGAAAAAGCAGAAAGATTTAGGAATTTCTTAAAAAGAAGAGGACTTTTTTCAATATGTAGTAGATGTTCTTCCCTGTATGGATATAGCGAAGATTATTTGTCAAAAAGGTCTGCCAGGAGGGGATGATATGCGGGTAGCTTTATTATCGAAATTTTTTCTTCCTGAAACAGGCGGAATAGAAACCCATGTTTATGAATTGGCGGATTCTTTAGCTAAAGAAGGACACAAAGTATTTCTTATTACAACTTATGAAAATTATCTAAAGCTTAAGAAAAGAAAATTTAGATTTCGGATTCTTGATGTAAAAAGTCCTATTGATAATATTCTTCATAAAAAACCTATTGCCCAGAGCCGAATCGGTGGACTCAAGGCTTTTAATTCTGAGGAGGCTTTTATTATAGCCGAAAAGTTAAAAGAGGTGGGTATTGATATCATCCATGCTCACGACCCATTTTCCTGTTATACTTCGATTTTTGTAAAGTATATGATTAATAAACCTGTTATTTTAACAATACATACAAGTCACGGAGTATTGGTGAATAATGATTGTTACAAAGGAATGTGTGAAGGTTATAGTGAGAGAAGATGTATCGGATGTAAACAGGAAGGGTTTTACAAAGCAGAACCTATATATCGCATATTTGACATGAGGATGAGAAGACTCTTTTTAAGTAACGCTGACAAGATAATTTGTGTCAGCAGAAAGGATAAAGAAGATTTAGTTAAATATCAGGGTTTAAAAAATAATGTTGTGCATATCAATAATTGGGTTTGTCTCGAGAAATATAAAATTGATGCCAGGAACAAGATTAGAAGAAAATTTAATTTTAGTCAAGAAGATAAAATTATTTTGTGCGTCGGCAGAATAGTTCCTCAGAAGGGAATTGAATACTTAATTAAGGCTATTCCCTTTGTTTCAAAACATTATCCAGGATGTAAAGTCATTCTTACTGGGAGAATAAAACAGAAATGGATGCCCTCTTCTTATGGGGAATTAGTAGAAAATTTGATAAAAAAATTAGACTTAGAAAATAACATAGTATTTACTGGAGAGATACCAAAAGAGGAGATGCCTGCTATATATAAATTAGCAGATGTAATGGCTTTTCCTACACTTCACGAAAATTACGGGCTTGTTAACTTGGAAGCAATGGCATCTGGTATCCCGGTTGTTACTACCCAACTAAGTGTTATAAGAGAATACATAATAAACGGTAAAAATGGGTTGTTAGTTCCACCTAGAGACCATAAAGCACTGGCCCAAACAATAATTAGGTTACTGGGTGATAATCAGTTAAGGAACAGATTAATAAAAAATGGCTATGAGACTGTGAGAAAGGATTTTAACCCTAAGAAGCAAGTAGAGAAAATAATAAAAGTCTACAAGGAAGTTATTAAAAACTCGCAAGTAAAAAGGTAAATTCATCTGTTACGATTAATCTTTACTTGCTTAGATGACAGTACTTATTTTATGACTGAGGCTTAATAATGATATCTGTAATTATATGTACTTATAATAGACCGAATGAAATTCGACGCGCCATAGAGAGCATTTTAGCCAATGCTTATTCAGATTATGAGCTTTTGATTGTTGATCAGAGCAATACAGATGAAACAAGAGAAATAGTTGAAAAATACATCTATAAGGACTCACATATTAAATATTTATACTCATCAAGAAGCAAGTCCAGGGCTCTCAATTTAGGTGTGAAAAAGGCTGAAGGAGAAATTATCGCCTTTACTGATGACGATTGCGCTGTATCTGAAGACTGGCTTGATAAGATAGTAAGTACATTTGATAGTCTTAAAACAGACTCAATAGTAGTTTTTGGTAGCGTGAAGGCCGCCAAACATGACATAAGAAAAGGATTCATTCCTGACAACAAAATACGAGAAGTTGAACTTAAAGGACCACTTTCCATTAAGAAAGTAAGTTTTGGCATTGTGGGTATGAATATGATTGTAAAAAAGACCTTTTTTGAAAAAGTGGGATATTTCGATGAAGTCTTGGGTCCGGGGGCAGAATTAAAAGCAGCTGAAGAATACGATATTACTTATAGGGCATTAAAGAAAGAGTTTAAGATACTCTTTGTTCCTGGAATAAAAGTAGAACACTATGGTTTTAAGAGTTGGGAAGAAGCAACAGCACTATTCGAAGGTTATGTCATTGGTACAATTGGAACATTTTGTAAGCATATCCGTTGTATGGACTTTAATGCATTCTTATTACTTTTAGTTTCAGTTTTTACTGATTTAGTTGAATATACTAAAAGTGTTGTGGACCGAGGACTAACAGTATTTAGTTTATTATACATATTACCATGTATGTATGTAATCTATTTTTTTTCGTTTTTGATGGGGATACTCAAAAGTATGAATTTTGCTGTTGATAAAAAGAACATGGTATATCGAACAAAAACTTAACTTTTGGTAAAACTTGGGTTGATAATAAAAAAATGAAAGTATCTGTAATTGTAAGTACATATAATCGCTCTACATTTTTGAAATCCGCGATAGATAGCATATTATCCAACACCTATCCTGATTTTGGTTTGACAATTGTTGATCAGAGCGAAAATAATGAGACTAAAAATTTAGTAAATCAATATAAAAGAGATGATAATAGAATAAAATATCTTCGTTCAGAAAAGGGAAAATCAAGAGCTTTAAATCTGGGAATTAAGGAAACTGAAGGAGAAATTATTGCATTAACTGATGATGATTGTATAGTTCCACGAGATTGGATTGAGAAGATTGTTTTAGTATTTAGACTATTTCCAGATGCTGCCATAATTTTTGGAGATCTTATCGCTCGAGAACATGACAGTTCAAAGGAATTTATCCCAGAATACTTTTCAATGAACAAGAAATTCTCTGGAGTTCTTTCAATGAAGAAAGGTATTGGCAAGGGTGCTAATATGGCAATTAAAAAAAGTCTATTTGAAAAAGTTGGCTGCTTTGACGAAAATTTAGGTCCGGGTATGGATTTGAGGGCGTCTGAAGATTGGGATTTCACCTATAGAACTTTGGCCAAGGGGCTTATAATATATGATACTGATTTATTAAAGGTTAAACATTTGGGTTCAAGAAACTTAAGGGAAGCGATTAGATTAGCAAAGAGTTACCATGTTTCAACTACGGCGTTTCTTATTAAAAATCTGCGATGTGGAGATGTTAATGCCATCTTTTTATTACTCTGGATTATTTTTATACATTGTCGTGCTGGTGTAAAAATAATTGGATCTATAACTAAATGGCCGTTAAAGATTCCAAGATTCTTATATGGCATATTGTCAATTTGTAGAACTTTATTTTGGACAGTTATTGGAGTATTAAAAAGCTTTCAATACTCTGTTGATAAAGAGATGAGATTATTTGTTCTTAAGGGATAATTTAGAATAAAATAACTTTTTCTGCAAAAATGGAAGTGTCTGTAATCATATGTACATATAATCGTGCAGGATTTTTAAAATCTTGTATAGATAGCATTTTATCCAATACCTATCCTGATTTTGGTTTGACAATTGTTGATCAGAGCGAAAATAATGAGACTAAAAATTTAGTAAATGAATATGCAAGATATGATAATAGAATAAAATATCTTTGCTCAAAAAAAGGACGCACAAGAGCTTTAAATTTAGGGATAAGACGAACTATAGGAGAGGTTATTGCAAAAACTGATGACGATTGTGTGGTTTCCCAAGATTGGATTGAAAAGATTGTATCATTTTTTGCATTGCATCCCGATGCTGCTATAGTACTCGGTGATGTTATTCCAGGAGAATACGATGCATCGACAGAAGTAATACCTATGTGCCGATCAAGAAACAGAAAATATTTTGGAACTCTGTCGATGAGAAAAGGAATAGGGATGGGTGCGAATATGTCCATTAAGAGATGGGTATTTGAGAAAGTTGGATGGTTTGATGAAGTTCTGGGTTCACCGGTTCATCTTAAGAGTTCTGATGATTGGGATTTTTTCTATAGAACATTGGCTAAGGGTTATTCAATATATGATACAAATCTAATAAAAGTCCAACATAATGGTAGGAGAAATTTTGAAGAAGCTAAAAAATTATGGAGAGGATATCAAATTACTACCACAGCCTTTCTTGTGAAAAATTTAAGATGCGGTGATTTTACTGCCCTCTTAGTGTTAATAGGTACAACTTGGATGAAATTTTATGAATTAGTTTGGTCAGCCAAATTTGTATCTAAATCTGAATCGCTCTTGAGTTCTTTGAAAAGTAAATTGGGTAAATTTTTGTTTTGTTTACTTGGTATTTACGGAGCATTTTCTTGGACATTCATTGGCATTTTAAAATCTCTTGAATATTCAGTTGATAAAGATAAGAGACTTTTTATTGAGAAATAGAAAATGAGAAAATTATCCAAGGTTAGATTAGTCCTAATAGGCTCATTGAGCGGGCACTTAATCATTTATTGATTGATTTAAAACAGAAAAATAGAAATGTAGGAGAGTGCTCGAGATTAGTGGTGAAAGAAGAGTACCGTAGATTTAGGAATATGCATAGCCAAGTTGCTATATCATTAATGACCTCTGTGGGTACAGCGAACCAATTACAGAGGAGCATGTAGATGTCCTTGCTACCGGGGCTTGTTTTGCAGAGATAAATAAAAAGGATATAGCTTTGTTGAGAAAGTTGTTATCCCGATATAAAAGGGTAGGGCAAGTTAGATCCAATTAATACTTTAGGAAAGGATGAATAATGAAGTTATTTCCTAAAAAAATTTTAATTTTAATAAAACCTTTATTTTCGGAAAAATGGAAGTTTAAACTAATTATTTTAGGTATTCTAATATTGAGTTTTATATTAAGGATTTATAAAATTGGTTATTATGGGTTATGGTTAGATGAAATATATTCTTTATGGTATAGTAAAAGCGATTTCTTCTCAATTACGAGAAAGTTATTTTCGGGTGGTCCCCACCCTCCCTTTTATTTTTGGTTCTTACATTTCTGGATTAAATTCTTTGGGGATAGCCTTTTTGTTCTGAGATTGCCTTCTTTAGTTTTTGGAATAATAACTATATATTTGATTTATTGGATTGCAAATACTCTTTTTGATAAAAGAGCAGGGTTATATAGTGCATTTTTAGGTGCTATTTTTCTTCATCACATTTTTCATTCACAAGAGGTAAGAATGTATACCCTACTTCCTCTGTTATCATTCTTATCCTTTTTTTTATTTTATAGAATATCGAAGGAAGACAAACGTTCTCTAAAATTCCTTTATTTTACGATAACCTTAATCATGATTTATACTCATTTCTATGGATTGTTAGTCATGTTTGCTCAATTATGTTATGGATTAATTTTTTTGAAAGAAAAGAAAAAGAAAATCATACATTTTTTCCTAATGTGTTTAATCCTTTTATTATATACACCTATACTCTGGAATTCAGTATTACCGAGAATATCACTTGGATATAAAACATGGATGTCGCATACAAATCTTTTTAGTATAAGGAGTATCATTATAGGCTACAGCGGATTTCTCCCCTTTTTCTTTTATTTTCGTTCACTTCAGCCCTCTTTCTTCGAGACATTATTGTTTTTTGGCATGAGTATCGTTTATTTATCCATCTTTATATCTCTATTTAAGTTAATAAGAAATAACAAAAATGATAGAGAATTTTTTGAAAAAATTACTCTTATCTTATTTTATTTTGGTAGCGCCACGATATTACCCTTTTTAATTTCATTTGTAAAACCAATATTTGATTGGAGATATACGATAACTGCCTTTCCTGCCTTTTGTATATTAACCGGTTTGGGATGGGCAAAAATTAACTCATCTCTAAAGAAAATTATGATTTTTTTGATTATTACAACCAGTGCATTTTCGAATTATTTTATATATTCTCTTTTTCCACGTGGCGAAAATGAAAAGTTGGCAAATCTGGTTAATAGAGTTATGAATAAGGAAGATAAACTTGTTCTTGTTAATTACGAACATTATAAAAGAGCTTTGAATTATTTCTTACCAAATAAAGAAATGGATAGTTTCCCTAGCGCGGGCTTTGATAATAGTATTTCTAGTCTACAAGAAAACGAAAAAGTGATAATTATTGGGGATTTTTTTAACCAAAGAGACTTTGAGTCCATTCGGAAACATTTGAATAGACTAAATTTCGAAATGATTATTTCTCAACCTTTTGACGAGATTTGGCGGAGGAGAAAAGTAGAGGTATATAGAAAAAAGAAGGAGAAGGAAGAATAGTCTAATATCTAAGAATAATATCACAAGAATTTTATCAGGTAATCGGTTAGAAAAGAAAGGAAGGTAAATGAAGAAAAAATTTATTTCAATAGTTATTCCACTATATAACGAGAAAGGAAATATCACTCCTCTTTTTCAACAAATACATCAAGTAATGCAAAATCTTAAGGTAGAATATGAAATTATTTTTGTTGACGATGGGAGTACTGATGGCTCAGACATCGTTTTAGGGGAACTTTACAAAGGAAATAGAAATGATATAAAAGTTGTGATGTTTCGCCGAAATTTTGGCAAGTCAGCTGCCCTTTGTGCTGGTTTTGATATCGCCCAGGGCAAGTTTATCTTTACAATGGATGGAGACTTACAGGATGATCCTACAGAAATTCCCAAATTTTTGGCTACATTGGATGGAGTCTATGACCTGCTCTCTGGATGGAAATTCCCCCGCAGAGATCCAATATTGAAAAGACTCCCTTCAAAGATATTTAATTTTGTTACCTCCAGGATGACAGGTGTTAGGTTACATGATTTTAACTGTGGTTTTAAACTTTATCGTCGAGAAGTGGTAGAAAATATAAGTATATATGGAGAACTTCATCGGTATATCCCTGTTTTTGCCCATCAGTTAGGATTCAAAATCGGTGAAGTAAAGGTTAATCATCGTCCAAGAACATGGGGAAAATCAAAATATGGAAATAGACGCCTATTTATTGGTTTTTTAGATTTAATTACTGCGCTATTTATTACAAAGTTTATTCGAAAACCTCTACATTTATTTGGATTCGCTGGGATTATAAGTATAGTGTGTGGAATAACGATTGATATCTATCTTACTATTATTAGAATAATGGGAGAAAGAATCGGAAATCGCCCCTTGCTTGTCTTGGGTAATCTTTTAATAATCGTAGGAATTCAATTCATTTTAATGGGTTTAATTGGAGATATGATGTCTAAAGTCTTTCAAGGCCAGTCACCCGAATATTCTGTAAAGCGATATTTAGGAGTTAAAGAAGGAGAATGGTCCTCAAAAGAAGAGCGAATAAAACGAGAGAAATTATAAAAACTTAAGAAAAATTAGGGTTTCTTGTATATGCCTAAGAGGATAATAGTTTCTCAATTGTAAAATGGCAAAAATTGATATAATAATGAAACAAAAGAAAAGAAAAGGTAGTGACGAGGCTTTAGTAAGCGTAATCATCCCATCAATGAATCGTCGAGACGAACTGCGGCGTGCGCTATTAAGCGTTTATCAACAAGAGGATGTTAAAAAAGAGGTGATTGTAGTCGATGATGCTAGTACTGATGGTACTCCAGAGATGATTCTGAAAGAATTTCATGATGTAATACTTATTAGGAATGAGAACCATATAGGAGTCAATTTGACGAAGGACCAAGGCATACTCCGCTCCCGTGGCGACTATCTTTATTTTATGGACAGCGATGCAGAGTTAGTTTATAAAGATTGCCTGAAAACGATGGTAGATTTACTGGCTACAAATCCGGATATCGGCGCTATTGGATCAGAAGCCTATCCTAAATCTGAAGGTCAAATTGAGCACTTGAAGAAAATAATTACCTTTAACGGTGAAACATTAAGTGTTCCCATAAGACAGGATCATTACGAATTACTAGATGCGAGTTATGTATCCACTTGTAATATGATGATCCCTCGCGACTTACTTGAGGAGTGTGGTGGGTTTGATTCCTATACTGTATTTGCAGGTGCAGATAAAGAATTGGGGTATCGATTACGATGTAGTAAATACAGGAGTGTGGTGGATTCACGATGCTTGGCTTATCATTATTTCAGTCCAAAGACAAGGATAAGCAATCTTTACCTGTCTAACCGCAATCGTATCAGATTCGTGATTAAGTATTATCCTTGGTATGTTATACCTATTTTGCCAATTTTAGATATTCTTTCCTTGGCGAGTATGAGACGGTTGAGTTCGGTTATACGCAGGGATATCTTCGTTATGCGTTGGATATCAAAAAAAGATATTTCCAAGATTAGCTTTGTTAAGTTTATATTTACATTGGGTTTCGATGTTATTACTTCATTTATCAAAGCTTATGCTTGGAATTTAGTTCATCTACCACGAACACTGAAAGAGAGGGTGAGTAAGGAAAATTATTTGGAGGTATTACGTCGTGGCAACAACTAGTAAACGTTTGACGATTAGAAAATCCTTCTTCCCAATAGCAATAGTTATAGTAATTTTTTTCTTTTTAGGCAGGGGCTTTTTAAAAAATTACTCCCAGCTTTCTCAGTATAAAACAGAATTAAATTTTATATATTTATCTGTGGCAATATTATTTATTTGTCTGAGTTCTCTTTTAGGCCCGTTTATTTGGAAAAGAATACTCTCTTTTTTAGGAACCTCGTTAAGTTACAGAGAATCATTAAAGATTTGCAGTTTGTCTTCTTTGACAAAGTATATCCCCGGAAAGGTTTGGCCTGTTTTAGGTCGGGTCTATTTGACTCGAGATAGACATATTAACGAAAATATCATTCTTACAAGTCAAGGCATTGAGTGGATATTAATGATATTATCAGGAATATTAGTTTTTTTATTATCTATACCATTTGGAGCAAATACGGCTCAGATAGAAAAAATTTCTTGGTTAGTAATATTAATTCCTTTTTTAATCATTTTACTTCATCCTTTCATACTTCAAATTTTTGTTAACATCAGCTCAAAAATTTTTCATTTTGATAATTTTACTCTTGATATAAATTTTTTTAATGTTGCTGAAGCAGTTTTATTATTTTCGGTATTTTGGCTTTTAGAAGGAACAGCCATATTTTTCTTAATCAAAACTTTGATATTTATCAGTCCGAATTTATTGCCCATTGCAATTGGATTTTTTGCAATATCTACAGTTGTCGGACTTTTGAGTTTTTTAACACCTGCAGGATTGGGAGTGCGAGAAGGAATGTTGGTTTTTTTATTGTCATTTTATTTACCAACAGCAGTAATAGTCATAGTTTCTTTATTATCGAGGATATGTATTGTTAGTGTTGAGTTTTTTAGAGCAGGTATTATTACTATTATACAAAGGTCTTAGAAAGTCTAAAATTTCTATTTATGTTTAGAAAAAGGACATTTGAGTAGTAAAATTATTTGGGAGGTTTGCTGAAAATGCCAGAAGTTAGCAAAGAAGTTTATTTTAAAGAAGTCTTAAAGCAAATGCCAAGAATAGTTTCCTTACTGGATAGAAATATTTCATCAGAAACATACGGTTGCTTTGACAGAGAACATTGGAACTATTCTACTTCGGATATTGCTCAGACACGAAAGCAAGAAGCAGTCTTGACTTTGGCATTGCTGTATAAAATCAATAGAGAAGATAATCCTTATTACAAAAACGATACAATCCTTGAATGGATCAATGCCGCAATTAATTTTTGGGCGAAAATACAACAACAAGATGGTTCTTTTAATAATCTTTATCCTAACGAACACAGCTTTGTGGCAACTGCCTTTTCAAGTTATTCAGTTTCTGAAACTCTTTTGCAGTTGGACAATAAGCTGCAGAATAGAGAAAAAATAATTTTTGGATTAGAAAAAGCAGCTCGTTGGCTACGTTTTCATAAAGAAACGCATGTCTGGAATCAAGAATGCGGGGCGGCTATTTCCCTATATAATATATCCCTGTTAACTAAAAATATGGAGTATGAGAAATGGGCTGGAGAAAAAATTAATCAACTTATTAAATCGCAATCTAAAGAGGGCTGGTTTTATGAGTACGGTGGAGCAGATATCGGTTATCTTTCTTTGTCAATAGATTATCTTGCGAAATTCTACCAGAAAACAAAAGATAGAAAAGTCATGGAAAGTTTACAGAAGGCAGTAGATTTTATCACTTATTTTATTCATCCGAATTATACCTTCGGAGGAATTTATGGAAGTAGAAATACGGAATATTTGATCCCCCATGGATTTGAAATTCTTTCTAAAGATATTCCGAATGCTCAATTAATTTCTTATTACGTAAGAAAAAGTTTAGACCAAAAAACGACTATAGCTCCCTTTTCATTAGATGATAAATATCTACTTTATTTATCTTATACTTATCTACAGGCATATCTTGATGCAAATGAAAACGCAGAAGTATGCACGCCTATTTTTAACGAAAATTTTTCAAAGAATTTTGACCATTGCGGTATATATATTTTTAGTAATAAGAACTTCTACCTGATCGTAAATTACAAAAAAGGAGGGGTAGTAAAGTTAATTTTCAAGCAAAATGGTCGTTCACTTAATGACGGAGGTATTATTATTCAAGATTTAGATAAAAAAAATTTAACTTCCTGCTGGGTTACTATTGATAACAAAATTAGCTCTGTTCAAGAAGGCTTGACGATAAGTGGATATTTAAGGTTTATTCTCCATAATAAAATAACTCCATGGAGAAACTTGTTTTTGCGGGGTTTCCAGATGATTTGCGGTAAGAGTGAGTATGTCAGTTCGAAAGTTAAAGAAATTCTGAGAAATATTTTAATATTAAAAACCAAAAAAAGTTTGTTAAATTTTGGTAGAGAGATATCTATAAATGAACAACGGGTAAGAATCATAGATGAAATTGACAATTATCCAACAATAAATAAACTAATTATTGCCTCAAAATCTGCATTCATTTATGGAGAATCCTCAAATTATTTTCAGCTATCTGATCTGGATTTTTTACCTATAATTTACAATAGAGACGCTTTGGAAAAATTTAAAGATGCGAGAAAAATTAGAGTAATACGTGAATATGACGCAAATAGCCGTTTAGTCGAATCTATAATGCAAGGGGTGCAATAAAAATCGTTAAAATTCCTAAAAAGTATATTGAATTTGATGTTGAATAGTGTTATAGTAAAACCAAAAGGGTGGTTACGGACATCGGAAATATCCTTACTCAAGACCTCGAGATATTGGCATTTTAAAGTCTGTTGAATATTCAGTTGATAAAGATAAGAAACTTTTTATTGAGAGATAGAAAATGAGAAAATTATCCGAGCGTAGATTAGTCCTGATAGGTTCATCATCTGTAGGGATTGGTGCAACTTTCACTTTTATTGGAGTTATAATTCCCTTATTTCTATCATTATTCACTGAAAGTAAAAGCGCCATCGGTATAATAATCGGTTTGGGCGCTTTAGTTGGGATGGTCGTATTTCCTTTAGCCGCTTCCTATAGCGATAAAATCTCCACACCTATAGGTAAAAGGACACCTTTCATACTGACAGGGATTATTATTACTATCTTTTCCCTTCTATTAGGTGGGCAATCCACTAAACTAATCTCAATTATATTTTATTTAGTAGGGGTTTGGATCGGGATAAATCTAATTGTAGGCCCGATGCTCCCTCTCGTATCCGATATTGTAGCAGTTGACCAGAGAGGGAAAGCGTTCGCTTTTTCAACATTTTTCTGGATTATCGGTGCTTTATTAATAAACTCAGTTGGCGCAATTTTGTATGGTGTAAATAGATCGTTTATATTCTATTTTGTTGCTTTGCTTCTATTGCTTACCGGGAGTATTGTCTTGAATATAAAGGAACCTCATTGGAGTATAGAATTTAAAAAAGGGGTTAGAAATAGATACATAGAAAAAATTAGATTTAAAATGAAGTTACGTGTCCATCTGGAAGAATTACTTGTGGAAAAAGAACCGATAAAGTTTATAGTTTTGATGTTCTTATGTACATTTGGAATGGGTTTAATTTTACCCTTTATACCCCTTTTTTTTAAAGATGTTCTGAACGTTCCAGATTCTAAGATTCCGTTATTGTTCGCTATACCTCTTTTGATCGGCTTGCCAGCAACAATTGCATTTGGACATTTGGTTGACAAATTCGATGCGAAAAGATTCTTTTATTTTAGTGCAGTTTTTCAAATCTTCATCATAGCAGGTTTTGCTTTTGTTAAAAATGTCACTCAAGCAATCGGTCTTATGATTTTTGGTGCCCTATTCAGTGGGAGTAGTGTTTTAGAAGAGACTGTATTTTCCAATATTATACCGTCTTCTCAAAAAGGGGAATTTTGGGGATTAAAGAATATTTTTACCAATATTGCTTGGTTCATAGCACCCCCTTTAGGTGGACTTCTTATTGACTCTTTTAATTACAGGGTGGTTTTCTTGATAGTTGCATTATTTATGGGATCTTTGACGTTTTTGATTAGGTTTGTAAATATGTCTGGATATACCTTTGATGCTATCGCTCGTTTGATCGATTCTTTGGCATCAAAAGATAGATACTCTCGACGACACTATAGGGAAAGCAGTATTTTGGCAAAGAAAATAGGACAAAAATTAAATCTGGAAGAAAAGCAATTGCAGATTCTTGAAACAGCTGGGTTCTTATATGACATAGGCAAAATCAAAATTCCAAAGTTTATTCTTACTAAAGAGGGACCTTTAACTGATGAGGGAAGAGATATTTTAAGAAGTCATACAATCCATGCCCGAGATATTATTCTGCGGTACAGAAAACTTGATGATATAGCCGAAGTAGTTTACTACCATCACGAACGATGGGATGGTAAAGGCTACCCGGCTGGTTTAAAGGGAAAGGAAATTCCATTATTGTCGAGAATATTGGCAGTTGTTGATGCATACCGAGCTATGATTAGCGATAGACCTTATCGCAAGGCGCTATCAGTGGAGCAGGCTAGGAAGGAGTTGATCAAAAATGCAGGGACACAATTTGATCCAGCTGTTGTTGATGCGTTTCTGAAATTGGAAGATAAAGAAGAAAAAGTAGAAATAGTCCAAGAGAAGCTTATAGAATCGGGACTTGAAAGAAGACGATATCCGAGGGTACAGGCAGATTTTGGGATAAAGTATAGAATAAAAGGAGAAAGAGCTGATTTTAAGGGTGGGAAAAGTGTTAACATTAGTGAATGTGGAATAATGTTCGTCTGTTCAGAAAATTTGGTTCAGGAGGGTACCTTAGAATTAAGAATTCAGTTGCCCGCTTCTTATGGAAGTATAAAGACAAAGGGTCGAATATGTTACATTACAGATGATTCTACCCCCGAGAAAAAATCTTATCGATGTGGCGTTGCTTTTCAGAGATTAAGTAAGGAAGATCAAAATAAAATAAAACAATTTGTTGAGGATACAATCTATTCACTTGAACTCAACAAGTAGATGAGAAAAGGATTTATTTGACAAAATTGTGTTAAAAAATAAGGGGTGACAGTAATGGAACAAGTTATACTTCTTCAACCCGAAGCGATATTTACGGGGAATTCAAGAATCATCGAAGATAATTCCTTATGGTGGTCTTATTTGAAGAAGGCATGCCGGCTGCGAGGCGAAGTATTTCACACTGAAGGACTTTTAGACGGAAAAAATCTCACCCAGGATGGTCGTGAGACCGATGAGTATGATGAGTTAGGAACTCATTTTTTGATGATTGAAGGTGAGAAAACGGTAGGCACGTTGCGAATGGTAGAGTTATTATCTTTAAGTAAAGATTTGAAAGAGATACCCTCACAAATCCTTTTTCGAAAACTGGGCTTAAGAAAGTATGAGACAGCGCTCCAATATCTATTAGCTGAGTTAGTGAAAAAAAACAGGAAGGTAGTAGAGTGTTCAAGATTAACAGTTAAAGAAGAGTATCGGAGATTTAGAAATATTCATAGCCAGGTTGCTATATCATTAATAACCTCTGTTGCGTGGTTCTGCTCTGAAAATCATATAGACGATATGATTATCACCAGTGGGATCAAATACAAAACATCAACCATTTATAAACGAATTGGCTTTAATCCCGTTTTCGATTTTAACGATTGCTGTCCATTAGAGCCATTTTATTATAATAAATTTAACGATTATTCAGAATTGATGCATTGTCCAGTAAAGAAGGGTATAAAGAATTTGTCAGGATTTATGGATAGATTAAGGCCAGTTTATGAAAGGGCAAAGATTATCAAAAAAAGATAAATTTTGCTTTGAAAGGGAGGTACTGAATGGCGGAAGAAAAGAGAAAGTTCCTTAGGGTAAGGACGGATTTTGGCATAAAATACAAAATTAAAGATTCCGATTCCCCCCTAATAAAAGCAGTTAGTATAAATATTGGCGAGGGTGGAATAATGATGAAGATAGCGAAGAAATTGGATATTGGAACAATATTAGAACTAAAGATAACATTACCTTCGCCTTATCTTACCATTAGTACTTTAGGACGTGTCATATATGTTTTGGATAATTATTGGGATGAATATCCTCCTTACAGATGTGGGGTTGAGTTTCTTGAGTTAAAGAAGAAAGATAAGGAACTGATAAGAAAATTTGTAAATGAGACAATTGCTAAATTAAATTGGGAACATTGGTTATAAAGCGTGAAAAAGGAAACAGAATGAGGGGAAAAGAAAATTAAAAAGGAGAAGGCTATGAAAAACAAACAGAAGAATGCCGAACGGAGATCCTCCCGCAGATTTGCCATTTCTCTCCCAATAACTTATAATATCACTATACCTCCATTTAAAAAGCAAGTAAAGATAAGGACGATAGCTAAAGATGTTAACGCGCGAGGCATCGGTTTTGTTGTTAGCAATAAACCCGCCTCATCAGTTATGAATCTCCAAATTGGGTTTTCTCCCAAAGCTAAGAGTGTTGAATCTACTAAATCCAAATTTATTAAAGTAAAAGCACGCATAGTTTATAGCCAACCAATTTCAAAGGAGCATAAAGACATCTTTCGCACAGGGGTTTGTTTTGTAGAGTTAGGTAAAAATGATGTGGTTTTACTGAGAGAGTTGTTGGACCGATATAAAAAAAGATAAAATGCCTATTGACATAACTCACCAGTGAGAAAATGGGGTCAGGAAAAATGGGGAAAAATGGGGTCAGTTCTATTTTTGGCCCTATCATAATTCTATTTAACTATTTTAATGAATCAAAAATAGAGCTGACCCCATAGTTGGACACAGATAAGAAATAAAGTAAAGAGTAGAGAGAAGGAGGATTTGCAAAGATGGAGCTAAAAGGGATAGTAGCTTTTTTGGGAAAGAAAGCCATCTGGGGATCAAATAAAAAGATTCTGGCGTATTGTAAAAATTTGATAAATCAAGCTCCTGATTTACTTGACCATGGGTTGGGGACGACCTGTTCTGGACAGATGAAAGAGGTGATAGAGCTTTGTGAACAGAGAAAAAGGGAACGAGATAAGGAATTTTGGTGGGTTTATGGAATGGCTTGTTGTCTTTGCCAGCAGGCTTTTTGTCGATTCGGGAGAAAAGGTGAAGGCCAATATTTAGAAAAGGCCAAGCAAATAGCGCAGGAAAATGATTTTACTGATATAGTATTCTGGATTAATAAATGTGAACTCGACTACTCGGGTATTTGTGGAAGGACACGCCAGGTTCAAGAGGCGCAAGGCCTGATTTTTAGTTGTCTGAAAAGGCTGAAAGAGCCGTCAACCTATGAGGTCTTCATTCTGCCCGTTTTGGCCTGGGATGCCTTGAATCGGGGAGATTTTAAGTCAGCCCAGGAACGGGCATGCAAGTTGTTAGAGTTGGCTACTAAGTTAGGATATATAAACCTAGAGGTTCAGGGGAACGTGCTGTTAGGAAAGGTGGCCTTTGAGTTAAAAAGAATAGAAGAGGCGTTATCGCACTTTAAGAAAGCTGTTTCTTTGGGACAGGAGAAAAAAGTGGAACAATTAATTCCTGCTCTTTATAATACAGGGGAGGTCTTTTTAGAACAAGATAAAATAACCGAAGCCAAAGGGTATTTGGAAAAGACCCAACAAAGACTGGAAACGGAATTAGAATTGCCGGATTCTTATTACCATATCCATCTAGTGAGGTTACAGGGGTTGGTGGCTCAAAAAGAGAAGCAATTTGAAAGAGCAGAAGAGTATTTTAATCAAGGTATCAAGATAGCCCAGTCCGAAGGGAATCTTTTAGAAGAAGGGATAACTCAGTTAAAGTTAGGCAAGCTTTACATGGAATTAAAAGACTTTGAGAAGGCAACCGTAGCGTTAGAGGAAACTTCAGCTAAATTTATTATCATTGATAACCAGTTTCAATTATCTCGAGCCAATGAAGCTCGCAAGGTTCTGAAGGAGAGGCAGAAGAAATCCACAACTCCAGAGTTGACTCAAGAACCAGCCTCCCCGCCACGCCAAAAAATAGAAGGGCTGGATGAATTTATGAAACTGGTACTCAGTAATTTGGACTTAGATGCTGTTTTAAACAATATTATTGAGTATATAATGAAAGTGACTAATGCTGACCGTGGATTTCTCATTCTGTTAGATGAAGCAGGAAAGCTTTATTCCCAGGTAATTCGGACAAAAGAAAAATTTGATCAAAAGAAGAATACTTTCTTCAAAAATTTTAGCCGGGCCATTACTGAGGAAGTTCTGGAGACTCAGAGACCAATTTGGCTTACCGATGTCCAAGGTAACTCCCGTTTTGCAAATGCAGAAAGTGTTTTAGCCCTGGATATCCGCTCAGTAGTTTGTGTTCCTTTAAAAAAAAAGAAAAAGGAGATTATTGGTTTAATTTATATCGACAGAGAATCTCTTGTCGGTGTCTTTACCTCTGATGATTTAACTTTAGTGGAATCATTGGCTGAATACGCCTCAATAGCCTTGGTAAATGCCCGTTTACATTCCGGTGTGCAAAAGAAATTAAAAACTACTGAAACGCAGTTAATTCAGTCAGAGAAGATGGCCACTATAGGTGTGTTAGCGGGCGGGGTAGCTCATGAAATCAACACTCCCTTAGGTGCTATTTTGCTCAATGCAGAGATGCTGCTCAGAGAAATAGAGCCAAAAGCATATAGAAAAATGCTGGAGGAAATCGAAGAAGGCACACGGCGGTGTAAGGAGATTGTAGAGATGTTACTCCGATACTCAAGGAAAACCGATGCTGAGTTTGAAGAATTGGATTTGAATCAGGTTATTGATAGGGCTTGCGCCTTTTTAAAACATCAATTGCACCAGGATAAGATTTATCTCCGCAAACAGCAAGGGAAGGTATTGCCAATTGAGGGAAATTTTAATGAATTGATGCAAGTCTTTACCAATTTAATGGTCAATGCTAAAGAGGCGATAAAATCCATTAAAGAATCTGGCACTATAACGATAAAGAGCTATCAAGAGGGTGACTTTGCAGTAGTACAAATAGAAGATGATGGTAGAGGTATACCTGAGGAGCATATCGGGAGAATATTTGATCCCTTTTTTACCACCAAGGATGTTGGTAAAGGTACAGGACTGGGACTTTCTATTGTATATAGAATTGTTGAGAATCATAAGGGTGGTATTGAAGTCTCCTCAAAGCCGCAAAAAGGGTCTACCTTTACCGTAAAGATGCCGGTGAAAAAGCGGGGAGTCTCTATTTAGCCAAAAGAGTGACTAAATCCTTAGAGCGTCTTAGAAAAGGAGAGGTGATTATTGGGTGAGGAAGATTAGACTATAGGACTTGGCCTTTCAGTAAGCCTTAAGATAATCGAAAGACACAGTGGGAAGATGGAGGCAAGATCAAAGGTGGGCAAGGGCACAACCATTAGAGTAGAATTGCCGTTGAAGAAGGAAAAGAGGGAGGTGCAGTTATGATGAAAGAGCGTATTTTGCTCATAGAGGACGATGAGTCTTTCTCCAAGATTCTAACCCATATGCTAGAGAAGGAGGGCTACCGATTGGTTGGTGCCAGCGATGGCCACAAGGCCATTGAGGCAGCGAAAAAAAACTTCTTTGAGCTTATCGTTGCTGATGTTAGACTACCCGGGGGTATGGATGGTATAGAGGCGGTAGCGAAGATAAAGGGGATTAGGC
>Ga0315280_10001927_pt1 | contig 34527 bp, 22 predicted proteins | sample YL17G06_40_MG_FD_203697 | JGI IMG/M metagenome (GOLD analysis project Ga0315280, IMG submission 203697) | Sediment microbial communities from Yellowstone Lake, YNP, Wyoming, USA - YL17G06_40 | ecosystem: Environmental > Aquatic > Freshwater > Lake > Sediment | place: USA: Wyoming | collected...
GCCTCGCGTTGTCGCCCACATAGTCCGCACCCCCGTCCCCAAACCGCGTCACTCCGCCCGTGTTCACCCCCAACGACCGCGGCGCCGCGTCGTCCGCCGAGTCCACCGTGCTCGTGAAGGTCACGTTGCCTGAATCCGTTGAGGACGCCGTCATGTCGCTGGCAAGTTGGACGGGGGTGTCGAACAAGATGTTTCCTTTGGCCGTCTTGATCTTCACGTCCTTGAACGTCATCGGACCGTGTTGATTGAGGGGCACGAACTGGAGAACGCCGAACCGGAGCGCAACGTTCCCGTTGTCCTGGATCGTCCAGTTGACCAACGGGCCCGTGGCCGTGCCGGCGGCCAGGTCGTCGGGGAGGACGAGCACGCCGGTCTGTGTTCCGTCAAGGGGCACTCCGTTTGCGGTGGTGAAGCTGTTGTTCTGGATGATCACCCCGGTCGATTCCTTCTGGGCGCCTCCCACGTGGAACCGCACGAGCGACTCGATTGTGTTGCCGTCCGCAGGATTTGGCCCGCCCAGAGTGAGCGTCTGCACCGTGCCGAACTTCATCGCATTGTGGAGCGACGTGGAGTTCGCTGCCAGGAACTGGTTGCCCTGCACCGTGATGTTGCTGGCCACCGCGTCGGTCGACTCAGAATTGAAGTCCAGCGCCACGTCGAAGCCGTTTTCGTCGAACGTGAACGTGCTGCCCAGGAATTTCAAGGTGTCATAGGGCCCGGTGAGGGAAACGCCCTGGCTGGCCGGCCCGGTGGAGTCGATCGCGTCGTTCCGGAGCGTGACGTACTGCGACCCGGAAATGATCTCGACCGGCCAGTCGCCTGCCGCGAGGCCCGCCGACTTGACGTTGAGTTTGTCGATCGTCAGAACGCTCGCTGCGGAGCCGACGTACTGGATATCGAGCGTGATGCCGGCGGTGGAAGGCTTGAGGATCGTGCTCGTAGCCGGATCTTCTCCGCTGCCGGCCCCCTGGATCGTCAGCGCCTGGAGATGGGCCGCATTGGGAATGTTCAAGTGTTCGTCGTACGTCCCCGGGGCCACATTGATCAAGTGAGGTCCCGCCGGGTCGGCCTCAGCGGCGTTGATGGCATCCTGGATCTTGTCGCCCGGGTTCACATTGAACACGCTCAACAGCCACCGCGCCTCGAGCGGCTCGACGAAGAGCGAACGGGTGCGTGGCCTTAATCCCGAGCCAAGGAATTTGCCAAAGAGAGACTGATGCCTCGGGTTCCGGTTGGCACTGCGTTTTTGCTTGCGAGACTTCATGGAGAACTCCTTCGCCGTCGCGCTGGAAGGTGTCGCGGACGAATAGTCGGGGCACCGTAAACGAGCCAGAGCACGCCAGGCGCACTAAGAGCCCAAGGGGCCACTGCGAGACTGCGCAATCTGGGTCAACTAGTGGTACGACACAACTTGTAATGAATATGATGGTTGGCGGAAAGAGGTTTGTCAATGCGCCGGGAGGTATATTGAGGCAGAGGGGGAAGAATGGACAATGTACCAGGGTTGGTGAGCAGTGGCAGCTCGGCTGGCGCGCTGGGCTACTCCCAGGACGCCACCTGATGGGGGCCGGTGGGAGACAGAGGAGCGGCACTGGCCATCTGACGGCGACAAGCTCTAGCGCCAGGTTTGCGCAAGGCTAATCAGGAATAGGACTTGCGACGGTCTTGCCCCTGGCTTCGCCGAGAAAAGCCGTCTCCCGGAATTGAATTTGGCAGCCAGCGTGGGGAAATCGGCAGGGCTTCGGTCTCTAATAGTCCGGCGGCAGCGCATACGCCTGGGCCAGGCTCTCGCCGATGCCCAAAAGCCACCGCTCGCCGTCGGCCTCCAACACCACGTCGTCCTCGTCGATCCGCACCACCGTGCCGCTGAACTGGCCGATCCACAGGCTCGAGCCCATGCGGAGCTTCAACAGCGCTTGCTCCAGGTCGTCCGCCATGCGCAGCGTGAACCACGCTTCCGGCTCCCCGTTGACGTAGTTGATCCCGGTCAGGAACGTGTGGTCGGTCGGGTCCACCGGACCGGTGGTGCCGAACAAGTTCCGCTGCGCGATGACTTCGTAGTCCTTCAGGCTTGCGCAAGCGAGTCGGGTGGACTTCTCGCTGGTGAGCCGGTCCTTGCGGTCGGCGCCGGCCAACGCCAATGCCTCGATGGTGAAGGAGAGGTCGAGCATATCGTTGCGGCCGGCCGGCGTGATCACCAGCGACTGGATCTGGTGGAGGTGCCCGGCAGAGTAAAACTGGTGGAGAAACTCGGTCAACTGCTCCAGCGTGCCGCGGCCCTGAACGGTGAACGAGATCAGGTAGTAGCCGCCGCGGTTGCGGGGCTCGCCGGCGTCCACGGAATGATTCCCCAGTCCCACCTGCCCGACCAGGCCCAGCAGCCACGCCTGATAGAGCGATCGGGCGACCTGGCGATCTGAGGGGAGCGAGCGCCGCTGCCACAGATCAAGCTGCTTGACGGCCGCGCGGGCCTGGCTCAACTCGGCTTGGCGGGCCTGGAGCATCTTGTCCAACCGCTGTTTGGACTGGTATTGTCTGTCCAGCGGGCCGGTGAAGACCGACTTCCAGCCTAGCCGGTCGCCGGCCACGACCAGCGCGGCGATCCCGAGGGCCGCGATCAGGAGCTTCTGCCGATGCCTAATCATGGCTTGGCCCCCTGCTGGGCGAGGTACTGGCTCTTGGGCCGCGGCAGGACGGTGATCAACCGCTCGAAGAACCACGCGTAGTCCTCACTCCGGGGCTGCTCGCCCACCCGGCGGCTGGCCACCGAGTGATAGACATCGTGGAGGCTGCGGTCGATGCGGGCCACGACCGAGGGATCGCGGACCAGGCCCCGCACCTGGATCACGCCCGGCCCGCCGCGCCGACCGCGCGTCATGGTCATGTGCTGGAGGACCACGTCGCGGCTGGACGGCATGCGCAGCGACAGGTCGCGGAGCTCGTCGAGCCAGATCACGTCTCCGACCCTCCAGTCGCGGATGTCGTCGGTGATGCGTTTCTGCTCGCTGTATTGCTTGAGGCTCTCGTTGCAGAGCTTTACGTCTTGGGCGAGCCTGCGATTGTCAACGATGGCCCGATCCAGAAGGTCCCAATAGTAGTACGCGCAGGAGAGAACGATCGCCGCCACGGCGGCCGCGGCGACCAGCACCATGCGCCGCCGGTTGGGCTGCCGAGGGGGCCGGCGGGGATGGAGGAAGTCCATGGCGTGCGTGCTGCGCGACTCGTCCAGCACCATCCCCAGCAGCGATGCAAATCGCCCCGCGCTGGGCGGCAGCTCCACTCCGGTGATGTCCGCCGTCTCGAAGGGATCGAGCGTGCCGACGGGAAGCCCGAGGTCCAGCTCCAGTTGCTGTACCAGCACCTCGTGCTCGCCCGGCCCCCCGTACACGTAGATCTCCTCTACGTTCGATCCGGCCAAGGGGCCTTGCTGCGCAACCACGAGCGTCCGCGTGACCTCGGCCGAGAGGCGCTGCGCCGCCACGTACTCGTTGACGTCCTCGGGCAATCGCACGGTCCGCAGGAAAACTACGCGGCCCTCGGAGATCACCGTCAGGTCGGCCTCATCGGCCACGAGGTTCACCAGCAGGCAAGGCCGCTCCAGGGAGGCGGTGCGGAGGAAGAGCGACGCCGCGGCCAGCGGGCGGAGCACAATATGGGCCGCCCTCAAGCTGGCCCCCTCGCAGGCCCCCTCAATTCCCTTCCGCTGTGCGGCCGGGAGGACGGCGGCCATCACTTCCCGCGGCTCGGCGGGACTCTCGCTCATCGGCAGAAAGTCGAGTGCCGCGCCTTCGTCGAGCGATTGCGACTCGCGGGCCGCCTGGATGTGGACGAGCTGGGCGAGTTCCCGGTCCTTGGCCGGGGGGAGGGTGAAGTTCATCACATCGACGCTCGCCCGGTTCACGCCGACGATCGTCGTGACCCGGCCCGGGTGTTCATCCCCCAGCGCAGCCCGGAGCGAGCCGGCGACGTCGGGCCGCGACTGGCCGCCGCCTTGGGCCACGTTCACCAGCGGCGCGGAGTTGGCGGCAACCACGCGGATCTTGCCCCCCGACGCGGAGCCCAGGACGCATCGCGCCTCGTGCCCGTCCCAATCGATCGCCAAGACCCGTGCCATGATTTGCGCCTAGGAATGCCACGCGATTCCGCGGGGAACAGTGCAAGCGGGGAACTAACAATTGCACACGGCAGAATGCAAAATGAAAAATGCAAAACGAAAAATGAAAACTGGAATTCGAGCCACCATCTACTCTTCATTTTTCATTTTTCATTTTGCATTGCTCATTCCGCATTCCTCAATAGGCGATGCCTTCTTTGCCTCGCGTCGTCCCGAGGCTCTCCAAGGGGTATCCGCGCCCCAAAAGCCGCAGGTCCTTCCAGTATACTTGCCGCGGCGGATTGGTGGTAGCATCGATCACCGTCTCCACTCGCATGGCCGGGCCGGGCTCATCGAAGAAGCCGATCACCTGGGCCCGGACCACGTCGCCGCCGCCGGTGAGGTAAGGGAGGAGATCCTTCATCCGCTGGAGATCGACCAGGCCCTCGGTGAGCAGCCAAGTCGGGTGGCGCCGCTGGGCGTCGTCGCGGCCCGCAGTTCGCCGGGCCCCGAGGACCTGCTCGACCAGCCCGGGGTCCATCCCCGGCACCGCCCGCAGCACCTCACGCGGCGCCAAGTTCACGTTCACCCGGCCGTAGATCACCGGCCCGCTCTCGACCGTCGTGCGGTCCAGCAACCTCGGCAGTTGCTCGCGCATCTGGACGGGATTGCCGACAAGCGGGCTGGCGACGAAGAGCGGCTTCTTCCCTTTCTCCGGCTCGACGCGGACCGTCGCGTCCACCAGGTCCAACACGGACTCGATCCGCACCTTGCCGGGCAGGGGGCGGATGCTGATGGAGGTGCGCTGAGTGCTGGCCGGCTCGTCCCCCTCGTAGGGCCCGAACTGGCGATAGAGGACGATGAAATCGGCCCACTCGCCATCCAGCGCGGCCGCCAGCGCCCTGCGGAGGGCAACGAGGTCTTGCTGGTTCAAGTCGATCCGCGGTTGGCGGTCGGGACTCTCGTTGCGCTCCGCGCTGGAGACGGTCAGCAGCGAGGCCCAGGGAAACTCGCGGAGCGAGATGGCCCCGCCCGACTCCACCGCGCGGCGCTCCTCGGGGTCGATCCGGTGATTGAAGTTGGCGTCGGCGCCGAAGAGCAGGTCCCGCGTCACGCCGCGGACCAAGAGCAGTTCCTCCAGGCATTGGGGGACGCCGTTGCGCGGGGCATAGGGGACGGCGAGCCCTTGATAGTATTCGGCCTCGGCCCCGAACGGCCGCGGCGCGTCATCCGGGTCGATCCAGTCCAGGATCGCGTCGGCGACGGCATCGGTCATTCCGGGCAGCCCCATCAGGGCCAGGTGCGCGGCCCCGGCCTGCTTGGACTCCCATTGGAGCAAAACCCCCAGGTTCAGGCGGGCCGACTCGTCCTCCACGCCGAACCGCACGCCGGCCGCCTCGCCGCCGTCGGTCCGCGGGGCGACCACGCTGAAGCGGCCGCGCCGCCCTCCCTCTCCATCGTCCAGGACGAGCACGCCGGAGAACCGGTCCGGGTTGTCCCACGAGCCGCCGGCCGCCTGCTGCGACTCCCGGGACTGCTCGAAAAAGACCTTCAAAAACTCGACCCCCGAGCCCACGACGTGCTCCAACTGGAGCTGGTTTGCCTGGATGTGGACCGCCTTGTTCTCGGTGTGCATCGTGGCCACGAAACTCAATCCGGCCAGGCTGAGCATGGCCACGACGACCACGACGATGATCAGCACCATGCCGCGCCGCACGGGGGTGACGGGGTGAGGGGGTGACGGGGTGAGGGGGTGACGGGGTGAGGGGGTGACGGGGTGAGGGGGTGAGGGGGTGAACGAGGAGTGCAATTTGCAGTCTGCAATTCTAACGTGGCTCATCGCCCCATCCTCATCCACTGGTCTCGCAGCATTTCCTCAAGCGATTTGCGCCCACTGGGCGGCGGGCCGGGCTCACGCGGCGCCGCCGACGGTGTGAGCGGCGGCGGTGGCGGCGCGAGGGAGGGCGGCGCAGGCCGCGGCGGGGGCAGCACCGGAACGTACTCCGGCAGCAGCGGCACCTCCGGCTCCTCCAGGATCGAGGGAAGCCCGTCCGCCTCGGCCTTGGCGGGACGCAACAGGCCGGTCGATGGCAAACACACCAACAGCCGGTGCGTACGCCCGGTCTCTTCGACCGGCGTCCCCATCTCCGCGGCCAACTCCTCCAGAGGGTCCTCGGGCTGGCGAGCGGGGGCGCGGGGCCGCGGCTTATCGCCGGTCTTCACTTTGAGCGTGACCTCGATCGCCACGGGGAGCGACTTCCGCTCCAGGCTGTTCCACTGGGTACCCCACGCACTGCCGTCGTAGTAGCGGAACCGCAGGTCGATCACCTCCGGGGCCCGGAGGATCGATGGATCCTCGGACGCGGCCGCCAGCGGGGCGACCGACATCGGGTCGGGGGCGGTCGAGAGGTCGCCTTCGTCGTCACTCTCGGAAAGACCCGCCGAGGACGATCCCCTCGCACCCATCGCTTCCTCGTCAGTTGCGCCCGGGGGCGTCTCCCAGTCGAGTTCGCGTCGGACCAGGCCCCGCGCGCCGGTCGCGCCCTCGTCGGTGTCCGAGAGCGGCTCGTCGAACCAGTACTGCACGGTGTGCAGCTCCGGCACTTGGAGCGGCTTCCTGGCGCTAGGCGCCGCTTCGCCTCGGGCCGCGGCCACGGCCGTGCACTGCGAGGGAGTGACCTGGAGCACGTCCACCTGGAGCGCCCGCTCCGTGCCGAACAGGCCGAATCGCCGCACCGAAGTGGACGCCCCGGGGATTCCCGAGGCCGAGTCGGGGATGGCACTCCGCAGATCCTCCGAAAGCTGCTCCAGGAGCGTGCGGACCAGTTGCGACTCCTCGGTCTTTGCCTCGCCCGCGGAGAAGAGCCTTTCATACGTGCTCACCAGGGCCCAGATGCCGGTCATGAGCACGGCCATGAGCACCGTGGCCAAGAGGACTTCCAGAAGGGTGAATCCGCGGGCCTGCCTCATCGGCGGCCTCCGAGAGCCGGAGTGAAGAGGAAGGAGTCCCAGGAATCCAAATCGCCCAGCCCGCGCGGGGCCTCGGGGTCGCGGACCCAGCGGACGAGCGTGAACTGCTGGGCCTGCCCCGCGGCGGGCGCGAATGCCTCCCCTCCTGCCTCGGCCACGTCCCGCACGACGGTCACGCGCACGGCGATTAACCCGCGCTGCCTCACGGGCTCTGTCTCCACCGAGTAGAACCAGCCCGGCTCGTCCTCGACCTCGGCGTACTCCACGGCGACGGGCTCCTGCAGACCGGCGAGGAATTCGTTGATCTTGGTCTGGCAGATCCGCTCCGCGGTGATCAGGTCCTCGGCATCGCGGACGTGGCGGCGGCCGATGGAGGCCAACTCCGACAGGACGATCAGGCATCCCAGCAAGATGCCGCTAGCCAGAAGGACCTCCAACAGAGAGAATCCCCGCCGTGCCTGCGGGGAAAAGCGGAAAGCCGAAAGCCGAAAGCGGAGAGCCAGACGCCACCGCACACCGCTTTCCGCTTTCCGCTTTCCGCTTTCTTCTGTCATGGAAGCGGCTCCGCTGGTTCGAGCCGGCTGATGGCCGCCGTCCCCGTGACCGCGCGCAACGCGACTTCGATCCCATAGTCCCCGCGCCCGGTGAGTCGAAGCCGGGCGCCGGAGGTGCGTCCGTCCGGGTAAAACAGGACGGGCGCGGACCAGCCGCCTTCGCCGCGGTCTTCGGCCAGTCCGGCCTCGCCGAGCAGGTCATCGAGCGCAGAGGCTCCCTCGAAGACGACTCCGCCGGGCAGGGCATCCACGACAACGCCTTTCCGGCTGGGCTCCGCGCTGCCCGCGGCTGGAAATCCGGCGTCTTCCGGGGCGTCCAGTGTCGCCACCACGGAGACCTCGTAGCGGCCCGTGCCGGGCTCGTAACGGAACTGGCGGACCGTGCTCGACTCCATGGCATTGAGCCGGGCCCGGACCAAGGCCGCACGGAGCTGCTTGGCGGCGTTCTGGAGCTGGCTCTTCGCCAGGAGTCCGCGAACGGCCGGCCAGCTCAACGCGGCCACCACCGCCAGCACGGCCAGCACGACGATCAGCTCCAGCAGCGTGAATCCACGACGCGGATCGACAGAGGGCCGCCGGTAGCGGTGGCGTGCCATGATGCGAGGCCCCCGGGGCAAGTTATTCGATGATCACCGGCGCGGGGCTCTTGATTGGCGGAGGCGCGGACGAGGTCCGCTTCTTGCCGGGCGTCAGGGCGCCGGGCTCGCGCGGGGCCCGCTTGGCCGTGCCGGAGGTCCCGTTTTCCATCAGCAGGTCGCCCTCCATGTCCGTCCCCGCACCCTGGGTCCAACTGCAGATGTCGTCCGCGGTGCCGTCCTCGCCGTCCGGCCCGAAGGACCAGATCTTCGGGTCGTAGTCGGTGCCGACCATGGCATCGAACTCATATTGGTAGTCGTTCCCCCACGGGTCCTTAGGGATGGCGCCGGTCAGGTACGGGCCCTTCCAGGTGACCGTCTCCGGCAGGTCGGGCGGCCACTCCACGAGGGCGTAGAGTCCCTCGTCGGTGCTGGGGAAGCTCCGGCAGTCGATGGCGTAGTGCTCCAGGGCTCCGCGAAACGCCCCGATCTGCGACTTGGCGGCGTCGATGTTGGCCGACTTCTGCCGGCTCAGGATCCGCGGGACGACCATCGAGGCCAACAGCACGAGGATTCCCAGCACGACGAGCATCTCGACCAGCGTGAAGCCAGCGCGGCGTGAATTGCGACGGGGGCTGCGTTTCATGTGATATCCTCCTTCCAGGTAGAACGATCTCGTCAATTCCTGCCCTCTCGGCAAACGGCCGAAGGCCATCAGCCGTCAGCAAGCCGACGGCTGATAGCTGATAGCTGATAGCTGATAGCCTTTCTTCCTCCTCACTCTAACGTAAGTTGGCGCTCATGTCGAACACGGGCAGGAGCAGGGCCACCAGCACGAACAAGATCACCCCGCCCATCACGACCAGCATCATCGGCTCCACGAGCCGCACCATCACGTCCAACTGCCGGGCGATCTTGCGGTCGAGCGTGTCGGCAATGTTCACCAGCACGGTGTCCAGCGTGTTGGACTGCTCGGCGACGCTGATCATCGCCATCACCGGCCGCGGCACCAGCCCGCACTCGGCCAGCGGCCGGGCGATCGTCTCGCCCGCGGAAATGTTCTCCGCCGAGGCCCGGATGGCCTGCGCCAGCACGCGGTTGCCCACGGAATCGCTGCTGATAGCCAGGGCCCTAAGCAGCGGGACGCCGTTGCGCAAGAGCGTGCCCAGCACGCGGCAGAATCGCGAGACCGCGGAGTTGAGGAAGATCGGCCCGGCCACGGGGATCTTCAGTTTCCACCGGTCGGCGATCATGCGCCCGCGCTCGGTCTTGACCGCGCGGCGGAGCCAGAAAACCAATCCGCCCACCGCGGCGAGGACCAGCAGCCCGTAGCGGCCGAGGAAATCACTCATCGCCAGGAGGGCCGTGGTGGCGGCGGGGAGTCCGCCCCCCTGCTGCTCCAGGCGGGCGAAAAGCTCCGCAAACTTGGGCACGAAGAAGACGATCAGCACCACGACGACCGTGAAGCCGGCCACGGCGAGAAAGCAGGGGTAGACCATCGCCCCCACCACCCGCCACTTCAATTCCTCGCGCAGCTCCAGGAAATCGGCCGTGCGCTTCAATGCCTCCTCCAGGAACGCCCCTTCCGAGCCGGCGCGGACCATGCTCACCGTCAACTCGTTGAACGCCTGGGGATGGCGGGCAAAGGCCTCGTCCAGCGAGATCCCCTCGGCCACCTGGTTGCGGACGTCGATGAGCACTTGGGCCAGCTCGCGCTGCGTGGCCTGCTCGGCCAGCACCTCCAGGGCCTGCAAGAGCGGCACGCCGTTGGCCAAGAGATCGGCCAGTTGGCTGAGGTTGGTGGCCACCAGTTGGGGTTTGATCCCCCGCCCCAGCCTCCAGCGCGGCGCGGAGTCCTTGGCGCTCCGGACCTCCATCGGGAACAGCGCCTTCTCGGTCAGCAGATTGACCGTCTCCCGCTCGCTGCTGGCGGTGATCACTCCGGTCACGTCTTCCCCGGAGGCCGTGCGCGCTAGGTAGCTGAACTTAGGCATCTCAGTCGGCCTTGGTCACGCGGAGGACCTCTTCGATGCTGGTAATCCCCCGCCGGACTTTGCGCCAGCCGTCCTCGCGGAGCGTGCGCATCCCCGCGCGCTGCGCCGCCTGCTTGACCAGGTGAGTCGGGGTCCGCTCGCTGGCCAAGCGGCGGATCTCGTCGTTGGCCTCCATGAGCTCGAACAGGCCGGTCCGCCCCGAGTAGCCCGTATTGCGGCATTTCCGGCAGCCGACCGCGCGGTAGATCCGCTCGCCGTGGCTAGCACACTCTTCCCAGGGAAAATCCACGGGAAGGTCGCCGGGCCGCGGATGATAGGGCTGGCGGCACTCGCGGCAGAGTATGCGGACCAGGCGTTGGGCCATCAGCCCCTCCACCGTGCTGGTGACCAGAAACGGCTCGACCCCGATGTCCACCAGACGCATGAAGGCCCCCGCCGCGTCGTTGGTGTGCAGGGTGCTGAACACCAGGTGCCCGGTCAGCGCGGCCTGCACCGCGTTCTCGGCGGTCTCCAGGTCGCGGATCTCGCCCACCAGGATCACGTCGGGATCGTGGCGCAGGATGCTCCGCAGGCTGGACGCAAACGTCAGCCCGACCTTGTTGTGTACCTGGATCTGGTTCAGTCCCTCCAATTGATACTCGATCGGGTCTTCCGTGGTGATGATCTTGGTGTCTTCGCTCTTGATCTCGTTCAGCGCGCTGTAGAGCGTCGTCGTCTTGCCCGAGCCGGTGGGCCCGGTGACCAGGAGGATGCCGTGGGGAAGCTGGATCAGGCGGTTGAAGACGGCGTAGACGGCGTCGTCCATGCCCACGCCGCGCAGCGAGAACTGCATCCGGTCCTTGTCGAGGATCCGCATCACCACGCCTTCGCCGTGGAGCATGGGAATGATCGAAACGCGGATGTCGATCTCGCGCCCGGTGACCCGCAGCTTGATGCGTCCGTCCTGGGGAACGCGTTTCTCGGCGATATTCAGCTTTGCCATGATCTTCAGGCGGCTGATGATCGCCGCCTGGAAGCGGTTGATCTCGGGCGGGGCGGGCTGTTTCACCAGCACGCCGTCCAGCCGGTAGCGGATCTTCATCCCCGAGGCGTGCGTCTCCACGTGGATGTCGCTCGCCCGGGCCTCCACCGCCTCGACGAGGATCTCGTTCACGAGGCGCACCACCGACGCCTCCTGGGCCATCTCCGCGCCCTCGGAGCCGTCGTACTCGATCTCTTCGAGCATCTCGACGCGGTTGTCGCGGCCTTCCTGCTGCGCGATCAGGCCGTCGATGGTCTCCGCGCCCACGCCGAGGTGCGTCTTGATCATCTTGGCAACATCGGCGGGCGAGGCGAGGACCGGCAGCACGCTCATCCCCACCGCGGCACTCACCGCGTCTAGCGCGTGCAGATCAAAGGGATTCCCGGTGGCCACGACCAGCGACCCTTCCTCTTTCCAAATCGGGAAGATCCCATGGCGGTGGATCAGGCGAATGGGGAAGTCCTTCAGCAGCGAGAGGTCCACCCGAATGTTGCCCAGGTCGATCAACCGCAACCCCATCGCCTCGGCCACCGCGCGCAGCGCGTCGTCTTCAGTCTCCGTGGCGAATCCCAGCTCGGCCGCGACCTGGCTGAGCCGCCCCTCCGAGTTCTGCGTAAGCCGTGCCAATTGGGAAAGGCGCGTCTCGGAGAGACGCTTGCTGGTCGGGGTTTGCGTGGTTGGCATCATCAAGGCACCTTGGTCAATGGCGTAATACCGTCAATGCCGGTCCGTCGGCACGAGCCGACCGACAGCCGGCGAAGCGTCCTTACTTCGGGGCGTTGACCGTACTGTGTTGCCAATAATCCGCAGGATTATCGCGCAAGCGCCCTGGCTGCGGCTCGGCCGACAGCCAGGAATCGGAGCCTCTGCTGGTCCCTATGTGGTTCAGGTAGGTTTTCAGGCGGCGGGGCGGCCGAAGGCAGGGGGTTGACAACCGGCCGCAATGTCATGCTAAACTAAGGTACCCAGCAACGCGATTATAACCGCTGGCGAGCCTAGGTCAAGCATCGGCCTCGACATCCGGGTGGCTTCGATGAGTTCACGCAAGTGCTCATCTTTCAGGTGGTCCATCGCAGCGCGGATGACGGCTGTCGGGGCCGTTCTCGGGCTAGCCTTGATATGCCAGAAGTCCATATTGCCACAAGGTTTAGCTGCTCAGCCGGCGCCCAAGAAGACGGCTGCGGTCCGGCCAAACGGACCGGATCAAAATCGCGCCGGGACGCCCCGCCTCCAGCGGGGCCCCTCCGAGCCTTTGTCCGAAGAATCCATCCCGCCGACCATCTACCGATACTCCGAACGGCTGGTCCGCCAATACGATCGCAATGGGGACGGCGTCCTCGACGCCGAGGAGTGGAAGTCGATGCACGGCGATCCCCACCTGCTCGACGCCAATCACGACGGGCTGATCACCGTGGACGAGATGGCCCAGTGGATTGCCGATTACGGGCGCAACCGCAGGATCCGATTGGCCGTCCCGGCCATCGGGCTGAGCGGCGACTCTGAGACAAACCAGGGATCGCCGGCAACCGCCGGCGGTGCGAGCGGCGGCAAGACAGGTCCCTCGGCGGAGCCCGCGACCGCCGAGGACGAAGAGGCGGCGATGGACTTGGCAGGACTCGAAGCCTCCCGCCGGCAGGCGAAGTTCTATGTCTCGCCAAAACGCCTCCCCGCCGGCTTGCCTTCATGGTTCCTTGCCCGGGATGAAGACGGCGACGGGCAACTCACCCTCAGCGAATTCGCCCCCAAGCCCACCCCCGCGGACTTGCGGGAATTCCAGCGTTACGACCTCAACGGCGACGGGCTGATTACTGCCCAAGAGTGTCTCAAGGCGATGAAGTCGATGAAATCATCGGCGAAGAAGGCGAAGGGACGGTAAAGGCGGTGACCATTACGTCCCGCCTCCGCCGGATTGTCCGGTCGGACCCGTGCTGCTTCCTCGCGGCCTGGGGCCGGCTGGGGGACGGGGCGGGGTGAGACTGGTGCCGCGCGCGGGCGCATTGCGGAAAGTGCTCGGGCGCGTGGCCGGCGATGTGGCCGTCGGCGTGGTCCGCCCACTGGACGGCCGCGCCGCCGGCGACGTGGGCGTCCTGCGGGGAGCGGTCGGCTGCACGGCCGGCGGAGCCGTCGGCGCGGCGCGGGGCGTGGCCGTTGACCCGTAACTCGGCCTGGGCGCCGGCTGGGCGCTCCTCCGGTAGGCCGGGCTCGGGGTTGCCGAGACCGCGGCTCCGGTCCTGCGTCGCCTGCCGGCTTGGGGGGCGCCGGGGGTTGCGGGCGCAACGCCGGGCTGGGCCACAGCGGCGGGGCCCGGCCGCGCCGTCCGCGCCGTGGCCCTCTCCGCCGTGGGCGCACGCTTCGGCAGCAGCATGTTCAGCGCCGCTTCGACCCGATCGGTGCTCGAATTGCGCAGCGGGATAATCTCCACGGTCCGGTCCGAGTCCGCCCCAGCCGCCTCGTCCAGCTTCTCGACGACCTCCTGGAGATGCTCGACCATGGTCGGCGAGGCCATGACGATCAAGGAGTTGGTGTTCTCTTCCACGCTGATCGTCCCGGCCTGCGTGCCGAAAAGGTCCTGGAGCGTCTGCGCCATGCGCCGGGCACTGGTGTTCTCCACGGGGATGAAGTTCAGCCGGTCCGAGGCCAAAGGCTGGGCGATGTCTTCCGAGTCGAGCACTTCGAGAAGGCCCTCGATCGTCGTGCGGTCCGCCCGGCCGGCGTTCACGAGGATCGCATTGAGCCGCTCGTCGGGCACGATCGTCACCTGGTTGGCGCGGAAGAACCTCCCCGACTGGGTGCGGAAGAAGTTCTGGAGGACTACCGCAACGTTGGCCGCATTGGCGTTCTGCAGCCGGTACACGGTGTAGTTCCGGCCGAGGGGTCCCCGCTGCTGGGAGAATGCGCGGAGCAGTCTCTCGATCTGGTCCAGGGCTTCGGGGTCGTCAGAGCTGATGGTGATGCTCCGCTCGCCCGGGATGATGACCACCGGCTTTTCCGCCGCCGGCTTTTCGGAGGCCGGTTTTTCGGCTGCCGGCTTGTCGGCCGCCGGCCTTTCCGAAGGCGGCGGACTGGGACGCCAACCCTCGGAGTCTGGCGCCGTCTTCGGTTCACCCAGGCTCTTCGCGGTCCTCGGCCGCCATGCTTGATCCTTAGTCGTAGGGTGGGACAAGCGCAGCGCAGTCCCACCAGATGTAGCCGAATCATGGTTGGTGGGACTGCGCTGCGCTTGTCCCACCCTACCATTATCCCCCTCACGCGACAGAGACTCGTCAACATCTCGGACGGGTTGGAAACCCGTCCTACGGGACGGCGGGAGCACCTCATTCTTCGGCAGGCGTTCGGACGGAACGTCCATGGGACCATCGGCCTTCTGGATGCCCGCCTTGCCGAAGCGGTCGCCCTTGGCGCCCGCGCCGCTCTTCTTTGGCTGCCCTTGCGGCGGGACGACCTGGAGCGGGTTGGAACGCAGCTTGGGCCAGACCCTCTGGAGCTGCTCGACCGCCTTGGGGACGTCGCCCCGGATGGTGATCACACGGGACCGCCGCGTCGGGTCGTCGGGCCCTTTGGACAGCCCGGTCTCGCCCATCTTCACCAGCAGGTCGCGGATCTTGGCGTGCTGCTCGGCGGTGGCGCGGATGAACAGTTGCTCGGTGGCGTCGTCGATCTCAACGTCGGGATTGCTGGACCGGTAACTCAAGCTGTCGCTGAAGAGCCGCTCGACGGCCAACTGGGCCGTCGTGGGCTCGAGGACCTCGAGCTGGACGATCTCCAGCGTCCGCTCCTCGGCTTTCAGCTTTTCGAGCGTGTCTTGGATGAGCTTGTGGGCCTCGGGCCGGGCGATGACCACGAGGCTGTCGGTCCGCGACTCGATCGACATCTCCGCGGTGATCCCCTGTTTTTCCAGGAGCGTCGTCAAGGTATCCATGATCGTATACCCGGACAGGTCGCGGAGCGGATAGGTCTGCAGCCGGACGGCCGAGTCGGCGGCCATCCCTTTTTCCATCTGCTCGATGAGGCTGCGGATCGTCTTGTGCTGGCCGGGCGAGCAGAAGGCCACGATCGCCTCGTTGCGCCGATCGGCCGAGAACTGCACCCCGGGCTGCATCTTGAAGAGCCCTTGCAGCACGGGGAGCAGGTCGTCGGGGCTTCCCGTTTTTATGCGGTGGATCTCCAGGGACGGCGCCTGGCCATTGGCCTCCAGGTTGTCGATCTGCTCAATCGCCGTCTTGATCTTCACGTGATCCTCGGGCATCGCGTGGACCACCAGGCTGCGGTTGACCTGGTCGAGGGTGACCTTGGCCTTGGGGACCACGTTGGCCAGGACTTCGGAAACCGTGAGCGGCTCCGCCCAGTCCAGGCGGTAGACCTGGGAGGCGGGCTCGCCCCCCTTGGACGCCTCCCGGGTGAACTCGTCGATCGCCTGCTTGAGGGCCTCGTGGTTCTTGGCATCGGCCCAGACCAGGAGCCGGTTTCGAGGCTCGTCGGGCATAAGCTGGAGGCGCCGCTTCAACACCGGATCGAGCTTGTCGGTGAACGTCAACAGGTCCTCGGCCCTGAAGGGATAGACCACCAGCGTGCGCTTGGCGCCGGCCTTTCCCGTCGCCTCGATCTGCTCGATCGTGGCCTTGATCAGCTCGTGGTCCCCCGGCCGGGCCCGGACGATGAGCGTGTTCGGCTCGTCTCCAGTGGAGAACTGGGCGTCCGGATAGGCGGTGGTGAGCATCGTCATTGCCGCGCTTGCGCCCAGCACCGCCACTTCGTAGCTCTCGACGCGCGGGGCGGTCTCGACCGGCTCGCGTTTGGACATCTCCTCGAAGGCCTTCTTGATCGCCTCGTGGTCGGTCGGCCGTGCCCAGACCACCACCCGGCCCCGGGTCGCCCCGGGGAAGAACAAAGCGTCGGAGAAGGCCTGCCTGAGGCTCTGGATCAAGGCGATCCGGCCGCTCGCATCGGCGGAACGCCCGGAGCTCTCCAGGGTGTAGGAAACCATGGTCCGGGCCTTGTCGGGCGGCGGCTTCTTCGACACCTCCTCGACGGCTTGCGCGATCACCTTATGGTCCTCCGGGCGGGCCCAGGCAATCACCGTCCCCGACTCGGCCCCGGCCGAGAACTTGGCGTCCGGGAACATCGCCGTAAGCAGCGCGACTGCGCCGGTGGTGCCGGCCGGGTCGCCGGGCGTCGTGGGCACGGTGTACACCGCGATCTTCCGGGCCGTCTCCGCCGGCTCGGGCCGAGACATTTCCAGCACCACCTCGGCGATCTCCTTGTGCTCGTCCGGCCGCGCCCAGGCGAACACCTTGTCCGACGTGGCGCCGGGATAGAACTTCGCATGGGGGAACATGGCGGTCAAGGCCGTGATCGCCCCGCCCGTGCCGGGGGCCCATGCCCGCGCACTAAACCGCGCAGCGGCATCCGGCGTGGAAGGCACGGTGTAGACCACCATCTTCCGCGCCTTCTCCTCAGGCTCCGGCTTGGCCAACTCGCTGACCACCTCGGCGATCTGCTTGTGGTCGTCCGGCCGCGCCCAGGCGATGATCTGCTCGGGGTCAGGACCTTGGGAGAACTTCGCACTGGGGAACATGGTGGTCAGTGCCGTAATCACGCCCGCGGAGCCGGTCGTCGTCCCGGCGATGGCGGCGAGCCGCGAGGTCACCGTGCTGGCCGGCACCGTGTAGACGACCATCTTGAAGGCCTTGTCGGGCGGGTCTTTTTTGGCCATTTCGGCGATGGCCAGAGTAATCGCCTTGTGATCCTCCGGGCGGGCCCAGGCAATCACCCTTCCCGGCTCGGCCCCGGCCGAGAACTTGGCGTCCGGGAACATCGACGTGAGCAGGGCCATCGAGGCCGTGGTGCCCGACGGGTCCCCGGGCGTCGCAGAGAGCACGTAGACTGCGATCTTGCGGGCCGTCTCCGGCGGCTCAGGCCGGGACATCTCCAGGATCACCTCGGCGATCTCCTCGTGTTCGTCCGGCCGCGCCCAGGCAAACACCTTGTCCGAAGTGGGCCCGGGATAGAATCTCGCGTGTGGGAACATGGCGCCTAGGGCCGTGATCGCCCCGGCCGCGCCGGGAACTGCTGCCAGCGGACTGAAGCGCCCGGACACGCCCGGCGTGGACGGCACGGTGTAGACCACCATCTTCCGGGCCTTCTCCTCGGGCTCCGGTTTGACCAGCTCACTGACCACCTCGGCGATCAGCTTGTGGTCGTCCGGCCGCGCCCAGGCGATGACCTGCTCCGGGTCGGGGCCCTGGGAGAACTTCGCACTGGGGAACATGGTGGTGAGGGCCGTGATCACGCCCGCGGAGCCGGCGCTGGTGCCCGCCGCGGGTCCGAGTCGCGAGGTCACCGTGGTGGCCGGCACGGTGTAGACGACCATCTTGAAGGCCCTCTCCGGCGGCTCGGGCTTGGTGATCTCCGCGAGCGTCTCGGCAATCCGCTTGTGGTCTTCGGGCAGCGCCCAGGCAATCATCTTCTCGGAACCCGGCCCGACGGCAAACTTGGCATTGGGGTGCATCTGCGTGAGCGTGGTGATCACTCCCGAGAGGGCTTGCGCGGCATAGGACGGCGAGGCGGACGAGGCGCCCGTGGCCACGGTGTAGATCACCATCTTCCGCACCTTGTCCGCCGGGCCTTTCTGCGACATCTCGGCAATGCTGGCCTTGATCTTGTCGTGGTCGGCCTGCCGGGCCAGCGCGACGATCGTGCCCGGCTCTTGCCCGGCGGAGAACTGGGCCTCGGGGTACATCGTGGTCAAGAGCGACATCGCGCTGGTGGGGGTGATCGCCCCGGTGGCCTCGATCTGATAGACGATCAGCTTGGGGGCCTTCTCGGGGGGCTCCTTCTTGGAGAGCTTCTCGATGGCCTCCTGGATGGGCTTGTGATCGTCGGCCCTTGCCCAGACAACCACTTTGTCCGGCTCGTTGCCGGCGCTGAACTGGGCGTCGGGGAACATCTGGGTGAGCGTGGCAATGATCCCGGTGGCGCCGGTCTTGCCGGGGGACTCCATGGCGTAGACGGCCATGCGGCGTGCGATGGCCGGGTCGTCAACGTTCAATTGGTCGATCGCGACCTTGATTTTCTCATGTTCGGCCGGACGCGCGAGGACCGCGATCTCGTCCGACTCCGCGCCGGGGGCGATTTGCGCCTCGGGGAACATCGTACGGAGCATGGGGATCGCACCGATGTCGGCGCGGGCGAAAGCGCCCCGCCTGCCGGGCGCCGGCGGAGCCGATTTCACCCGGTAGACGACAATCCGCGGCGCGGTCTCCGGCGGCTCTTTCTTGCCCAGGTCGCTGACGACGTTCTGGATCTTCACGTGGTCGGCCGGGCTCGCAGCAGCCAAGAGCTTCCCCGGCTCGCCCGTCGGGGCAAAATAGGCATCGGGGAACATATAGCGGAGAATCGACGCCGCGCTGGTGACCGCCGCGGTGCCGCCCGACTCGAAGGTGTAGGTGACCAGCTTGGTGGCCACGCCCTCGGGGACTTCCTTGATCAGCGCGTCGATCGTGGCCTTGATCTTCTCCTGCTCCGCCGGTCGCGCCCAGGCGAGGATCTGGCCCCGGTCCAGCCCGGGCCCGAACCGCGCGTTGGGAAAGTGCTCGGTGAGGATCGAGGTCAAGCTGGAGATCGCGCCGCGGCGGCCCGTCTCGATGGTATAGGTGACGAACCGCGGGGCGGTCTCGGCAAGCTCCTTTTTGGCCATCTGCTCGACCACCGAGCGGATCATCTCATGATCCTTCGCGGTGGCGGTGGCCGCGATTGAGCCGCTCTTCGGATCGATCACCACGGTGACCTTGGGGAGCAGGCTGTGGAGGATCAGCGAGATCGCCTTGGAGTCGCCGTCGCCGATGGGGTAGACCACCACCTGCGGCTTCTGCCCCGAGCCGGCTTCCAGGTCCTTGAGGATCTTGGCGATCGCCTGGTGGTCCGCCTGGGTTCCCCAGGCGAGGATGGTTCCCGCCCGGCTGTTCGCCGTGAGCTTCGCGTCCGGGACTTGCTCCTCGAGGAAGCTGAGGATGGTGCTCGGGTCCGCGTCGGTGACGGGATAGATCATCAGCTTTTCCTGCGCGGGGCCCGCTCCGCCCGAATCGAGCGTCTCGACCGACGCCTTGATCTGCTGCTGCTCGGCGGGCGTGGTCCAGACCATGATCTTCCGTCCGCGCTTGTCGAGCGTGAACTGGGCGTTGGGGAAGAGGTTCTTGAGCACGGACATCAGGCTTTCCGCGTCCGATGCCCGGATGGGGTAGACCGCCAGTTGGAGCTTCTCGCCCGCCGGGCCGTCGCGCTTAAGCTGATCGAGGATTCCGGCGATCACCACGTGCTGCGAAGGCTTCGCCCAGATGGAAAGCTCCCCTTGCTCGGTGTCCTTGAGCACCTGAATGCCGGGAAGCTCCGAACTCAGCGAGGAAACCATGGACTCGAACCGCTTGCGCTGCGAGGGCGTCACCGGATAGGTGACCAGCTTGCCCTTTTCCTCCAACTGGAGCGTTTTCTCCATCTGTTCGACCGCCGCCTTGACGGTCACGTGATCGGCGGGCGAGGCGACCACGCTCAGCCGCTTGCCGCCCGTCTCCAGCGTGATCTTGGCCTTCGGGGCCAGGGTCTGAAGCAGCGTCACCATCGCAGGCGGCAGCGGCTCCGAGAGCGGATAGAAGCGGAGCTCGGGCGCGTTCGGGACCGGCTTCTCCGACTCGATCTGATCCAGCACCCGCTTGATCACCTTCTGGTCCTCCGGGACGGCAATGGCGATCAAGCGTTTCGACTCCGCGTCCACGGTCAGCCTGGCCTGCGGCACCACGTTTTGCAGGGTGGTCAAAAGCGTATCGCCGTCGCCGCGGGTCAAGGGGTAGACCTCCAACTGCGGCGAGCCCTCGACCCCCGTGCCGCCCGGGCGAATCAGCTTTTCCATCGCCCCCTTGAGCAGGTCGTGCTCGGCCGCCGTGCCGAAAGCCACCAGCCGTCTGGTCTTCGTGTCGTACGTGAGCTTCACGTTCGGCACCAGGACCTGCAACTGCGCGACCACGGCCTTCGGCTCGGCACCGTAGATCGCGTAGGACTCGAAACGCGGCTGCTTGTCCGCAGGGGCGGGCGCCTGGATCTGCTCCAGCGAGGTCTTCACCGCCGCTTGATCCGTGGGATGGGCCCACACAAACACGCGGCTGCCCTCGGCGTCCGGGAACACCTGCAGATTCGGGTGCAGCTTCTTGAGCATGTCGAGGACGTTGGTCGCGCTGCCCGCCAGGATTGGGTACGCCACGAGCGTGTGTTTATCCGCGGAGGCTGCGTCGCTTTTGAGTTGTTCCAGGAGGTCGGCAACCACCTTGTGTTGATCGGGCCGGGCCCAAATCGCCAACTCGCCCGGGCCCGTGTCCTCCAAGACCTGCATCCCCGGCAACTGCCCCTGCACGCGGGTGAGCACGGACTGAAACCGCTTCCGCTGCGTGCCGGTGACGGGATAGACCACCAGGGTGCTCTTCTCCGGCTCGGGCGTCTTCTTGTCGTACTCGTCAAGGAACTGCTTGATCCGCTCCTGGTCGGCGGGAGGGGCCAGGACCATCAGCCGCCGGTTCGTGGGATCAGGCGTCGTCTGGATCCGCGACGACAAATGGTCCACCGCCGACGCGATCTTCTCCGCGTTGGCCAGCACGTGCGGTTTGAGGGGGTAGAACCTCAGCTCGGGCGTGTCCGGCCCCGGCTTGTCCGGCTGCAATTGCTCCAGAAGGTTTTTGACCACCTTCTGATCCGGCGCCGGCGCGATGACCACCAAAGTCCGCGAGTTCTCGTCCACCGCCATCTTCGCGTTGGGGAGCAGCGACTTCAGCAACGAAAGCGTGGTGCTGGGGCTGGCCCGCGTGAGCCGGTAAACCTCGAACTGCCGCGAGCGCTCGCCCGTCGGCAAGGGGGCCAGCTTGTCGGCCGCCTCCTTGATCGTCATCTGTTCCTCGGGCGCGGCCCAGGCCACCAGCCTCGCGTTCGTGGCGTCCACGGTGACGATCGCAGCCGGGACCATCTGCTTTAGCGTCGTGGTGAGCTGCGCGGCCATCGACTCGTCGATGGGGTAGGTCTCCAAGCGGGGTTGTTTGTCCGGCGCCCCGGCCTTTTCCATCTGGTCGATGACCTTTTTGGTGATCCCTTGGACGGTCGGCCCGGCCACCACGGTCAGTTGACGGTTCTTGGGGTCCGGCACGATGCTCACGTTGGGCACCAGCGATTGGATCACCTTCATCACCGAGGCCGGATCGGCGGTTTTCAGGCTGTAGACCTGGGGCTCCATCGGCTCGGGGGTAGGCGGAATCGGCGGATGCGGCGCGGGCGGGGACGGGATCGACTCGATGACCGCGGATATCGCCTTCATGATCCCCGCCGTGTCGGTCACCAAAAGCTGGCCCGTCGTGGGAAGCGGCACGGTCTTGCCGTGCGGGCCCAGAAGCGGCTTGATCTCCGCCTCCACGGTCGCCGGCGCGCGGCCCTTCAGCGGAAACAGCACGCTGACCATCTCGAACCGGCCGCGCGTGCCCAGTTCGTCGATCGGGATCCGCGGGATCATCCCTTCCGGGATCCCTTCCGACATGTCCACCACCAGGAGCATTTTCTCCCGGCGGATCAACGTGTAGCCCTTGGTCGAGAGCACGCCGTTGATCAGGTCGATGGCCTCGGTGGCGGTGTAGTCGCGTTTGTCGGTGTAGTTGAACGTGCCCGGGGGGGGCGCCTCGGGGAGCACCAGCGACAGCCCCGCTTGCCGGGCCACCTCCTCCAACACGTCGATCCATCGCTGAAACCGGTAATTGAATCGCAGGAGCGGCTCCGGCGGATTGTTGATCAGGTCTTCCCGCTGCGCGCCCGTAAGCGTGGCGGCCAGCTTCTGGTCGTACTGGTCGATCGCCTTCAAACGCTCGCGGTCCGAGGCCTTGGCCAGCGCGCCCTCCCGCTCCGTCATCAAAGCCGCAATCGCCGCCTTCTGCTCGTCGGAGAGCTTCAGCCGTTCGGCCATGGAAGGATGGGCGAGCATGATGAGGCTGATCGGCTGGCCGCGCCGGTCCACCAACCTCTGCCGCGGCGGCCTCGGTTCGGGCGCCTTGGCCGGCTTCTCCGCCGGCTTGGCCGCGGGCTTCTCGGCGGGCTTCGGCTCCATCGGCTTCTCCGAGGGTGTCGCCGACGGCTTGGCCTCCGGAGGCTTCGCGGGCGGTTTTTCCGCCGGCTTCTCAGCGGGCTTGGCTTCCGGGGGCTTCGCCTCGGCCGGTTTGGGCTCTGGGGGTTTGGCGTCCGAAGGCTTCGGCTCTGGGGCTTTCGCGGGCGTGGCTGGCGCGTCCGATGGCGCAGCCGCCGGCTTGGCCTCGGCCGCGGCAGCCGGGCGCGCAGCCGACGACCGGGAGGACGAACGTCGCCCCTTCGGGCTGTCAGTCGGCGACTGAGCGAGCGTCACCGCAGCCGCATGCGCGATCGTCCCTACGAGAGTCAGCAGGACAACCAGACGGGGAAAACGGCGGGTGGGAGAGAAAGGGCAGGTCATGGCACCTACTCCCGAGGGGAAGGCAGTTTCGTTCGGGTCGAGGCGGGCAGATCCAGACTACTCTAAGCCATGTCGCCCGTAAAGCTTTGGCCCGCCGTTTGGCATGCCCCCCCCATTCCGAGGTAGTTCGCTTGCCGCTAAGCGGAGCCCCAGTCGAGCGGCACCGGGGCATGCTACCCTTTGCTACTGCCGCCGAAGTCGCCACACAGCTCGTGCCGAACTACTCGGGGCGCGGGGCGAGATTGCAGTTCGATCCTACCCGCGCCCTCTCATGCCAGGGACCCGGTCTACGGGTGCGACTCAGCGGACGGACTCGTCGGGCGGCAGCCCGAGCTTCTGGTAGAGCTTGCGCCGTCCGGCTTTGTCGCCGTCTAAGATGCCGCGCGCGTAGCGGGCGATTTCCGCCGCCTGGGCACGCGGCACCACGACCACCCCGTCTCCGTCGGCCACGATCACGTCGCCGGGCATGACCAGCACGCCCCCGACCACCACCGGCCGATTGACCGATTCGATCTCGTTGCGGCCCGGGCGGATGCCGCGGGCCGGGGCCTTGAAGTACAGCGGGACCCGCTCGATGGCCACCTCGTCGGTATCGCGGGCGCCGGCGCTGGTGACCACGCCGACGCACCCCTTGGCCTTCCAGCCCATGATGTTGTTCGAGCCGATCGAGCCCACGTCGGCGGACGCCGCGTCCTCGATGACCAGGGCGGTACCCTTGCGGATCAGGGGCACAAACGGCTCCGGCGAGAGCTTGCTATACCACTGGCCGGACCAGCGGTCGAACTCCTTGGGCTCCAGGGGGCCTGGGAGCGGGCGGTTGGTGGGTACGTATCGGGCGGTCACTGCGATACCGATGAAGCGGTGCGTGAAATGCTGCGTGTCTTTCCAGACCGGGCGGATGTCGGGAGACATAATGCCGACGTTGCGCAGCCCGGCGGGGTCCATTCCGTCGACCACGTCGGAAACGCGGAGCCCCGCGAAAAGCTCCAGGAGCTTCTGGTCTTCCTCCTGGGTGTAGACCTTGGTGGGGATGTAGTTTTTGCCGGCCTGGGGCGTTTCGGGCGGGTTGGCGGCATCCTGTGCCGGACCTGCACCCGGATTGCCAAGGATCATCGAAACGACCAGGAACGCCAGGCCACACGCGCGGGCGACTGCGGAAACACGGGATTTCATCGCGGCTGCTCCTATTTCGGGGATTGGGCCGCTGCGACCGGTCGGCGGCCGTGGAATGACGCGAACCGTTGGGCCTGGATTCTACCCCCGGCCGCAATGGTCCGGCAACGAGCGGCAAGTCACCCCGTCACCCTCTCACCGCGTCACCCCTTCACGGTGCATACTGGTTACCCCCCATCGTAAGGAACGGGAGGCAAGAATGCCTGTCCTCCTGCGACAGGCAAGAATGCCTGTCCTCCTGGGTGCTTTCTTTTCGCCCCGGCTTGACTTACAATGCGGCCCGTGCTTGCTATGCTGGCATCGCCACCCGAGGGGTGCGGCTGGCCGTTCGTATCTAGTTGGGTCTCAGGTCATGTATCCGGGGTTGGTCTGAAGGAGCACGACGATGGACGTACGCGAAGCTTACTTGCGCACGCGGCTTTCGCTGATGATGTTCTTGCAGTTCTTCATTTGGGGCTGCTGGTGGGTGCCGGTGGGCAGCTATGTCATGGCCTCCAGTTTGCGGTTCAACGAGAACGAAATGACGTGGATCGTATCCACGATCCCGTTGGGCGCGATCATCTCCCCGATCTTCGTGGGCTTCATCGCCGACCGGTTTCTCCCGACCCAGTGGGTCCTTGGCGGCTTGCACCTGATCGGCGGGCTGTGCCTGATCTTGGCTGGCCTCCAGAGCAACTTTGGCCTGATGTTCGGGGTCCTGATGATCAACACCCTCTGCTTCATGCCCACGCTGGCGTTGTGTAATTCCTTGGCCTTCCGCAACCTGGACAATCCCAACAAGTTCCCGCGAATTGTGATGTTCGGGAGCATCGGCTGGATCGTGGCCGGACTCCTGGTTGGATTCGTGTTAGGGGAGACCAATCCATACTTCTTCTTCCTGGCCGGCGCGGTGGGGCTCATCCAAGGGGGCTACTGTCTGACCCTCCCGCACACGCCTCCCAAGCGCGCCGGTGAGGGCGGCACGGATGTATTCGGGCTCGGCGCCCTGAAGCTGCTCAAGGACCGTTCCTTCCTGGTTTTTGCGATCTGCGCCTTTCTGGTCGTCATCCCGATCAACTACTACTTTGCCGGCTGCAACCCGATGCTCGTCGAGCACGAGTGGCCGGCGCCGACGGCCCTGATGACCCTCGGACAACTCACCGAAGTCTTCGTCATGTTTTCCATGGCGGGCTTCATCGCCGCCTTGGGCCTCAAGAACATCCTGGCCCTGGGGATGCTCGTTTGGACACTCCGCTATCTCCTCTTTGCCACCGGGGCATTCCCGCTCGTCCTCCTGGCCATCGTCATTCACGGCTTCGGCTACTGCTTCGTTTTCGTCGGATCGTACATCTACGTAGACAAGGTGGCCCCGCGTCACCTGCGGGCTAGCGCTCAGAGCTTAATCGCCTTCTTGATGCTCGGCGTGGGGATGCTATTGGGGACGAAGATTTCGGGCGTTACCCTGGCCCAATACCGCGGCGCGGTGAGCAGCATCGAAGCCGCCAAGACGACCGACGAGGGGTCGAAACTGGATAAGAACGCCCCGATTCCGACGTGGAGCGAGCTTGCCGTCCTGGATGCCAACAAGGACGCCAAGATCAACCGGAAGGAAATCGAGGACGTTGGGGCGACCGGCCTCACCGTCGGAAAGTTCACCTACTCCGCAAGGGACCTGGAACGCGCGCTCCTGACAGCGGATGACCTGAAAGAGGTCCGCACCCGTGGGGACTTCCGCTCCGCCGTAGCTAACGACATCGCGGTCACTCGGCCGGACTGGATCCGGGCCAAGACGCACCACTGGGGGCCGTACTGGCTCTGGCCGGGCCTGGCGGCCGCGGCGATCGGCCTGATCTACTGGTTTGCCACCCTCGGCACTCCCGAGCCGCAAGGAGAACCCTCGCCCGAGCCGGAACCGACGGGAAAGCCCAAGGCTGAACCGCCGGTGGCCGAACCGCCCCCGGTGCCGCCTCAGGCGACCCAGGCCGCCGAGTCCCCCGGTGAGCCGCCGCCGCCCAATTCACCTAGCGACACACTTCGTCACTCCTAACGCCCACGGGTTGCAGCCCGTGGGCGTTAGGGCAGGAAACCGCCGCGTCTCGGGCCCTGTCCGCGCCATGAACGTCGATCACGTCTTTGAGACTCTGAACGGGCACGAGGTGGCCTACCTGGTCATCGGCGGAATGAACTTCTTGCTGCGTCACGCCCCGGTGCTGACCTTCGACATGGACGTCTGGATCGAAGACACGCCCGAGAATCTCGACCGTTGCGAGAAGGCCCTTGGCCAGTTGCAGGCGGAATGGGGGACTTCGGACGACGACTGGGGGCCGGTGGCGAAACGACCGCCGGGATGGCTGCGCGGCCAGGGGGTTTTCTGTTTGAACAGCCCTTACGCAGCCGTCGATGTGTTCCGGTCAGTGCGCGGGCTGGAGTCCTGGGCCGACTGTCGCGCGAGGGCCGCCGAAGGCCAAACGGCCGCCGGAATTCCCTTCTGGGGACTCTCGGATGAGGATATGCTGAAATGTCAGACGGCGTTGCCGGAATCCGAGCGGAACCAGGAGCGGATACGGATTTTAAGGGAAGCGTTGCGACGAGCGATCCGTGAATGATTCAGCCTTTAATGAGCTAAAACGCCGCGAAGAGGAGAAGCGGGAGAGGTGCTGGGACCCGGTCCAGCGGTGGCGGGCGATCCAGGAGATGATCACCTGGGCCGAATCGCTTCCGACCGTGCGGCGCAACACGCCGGCACGATGCCTCGAACTCCAGCGGGCCAGGCTCGCGGAGGCAGGGGGCGAGGAACCAGCCGACGGGGGCCGGCCTCTCGGCCCAGACACCGACGCGACCGTAGCCTGAGGAGCCGTGCGATGGCGGATCGCGAGGACCGAGCCGGCTCCAGCGGCGATTCTCCGCCGATCATCCGGCCAGAAGATTCCCCCGAGCAATCGGAATCGCCTCAGGAAGACGGGCCAATCGCGCACGGCGATTTCCTGGAAAGCGCCCAGACGCTCGTGGAACGGCTTCGCCAGCGCGAAGAGGAGTTCGTCAGGCTGACCCGGATCACCGAGCAGGTCAACCGCGGCCTATTGCTCGAGCAAGTCCTCGACTACCTCTACGAAGAGGCGAGGAACGTGATCCCTTACAACAGGATCGGTTTCTCCCTGATCGACCAGGCGCGCGGCGTAGTGGTGGCGCGCTGGGTGCGGTCCGATCGGCCGGTTTCGCTGAAAGCGGGTTACGAGGCCCCGCTGGCGGGCTCGACTCTGCAGCAGATCATTGAGACCGGACAGCCGAGGATCATCATCGATCTGGAGGCCTATCTGCGCGCCAAGCCGAATTCCAAGTCCACCATCCTGATCGTGCGCGAAGGAATGCGGTCCTCGCTCACCTGTCCCCTGATTGTCCAAGGCAGCGCCGCCGGGTTCATCTTCTTTTCCAGCATCCACAAAGGGACCTACTCGAACGCTCACGTGGCCTTCTTCCAGCAGATCGCGGGGCAACTGGGGACGATCGTGGAGAAGGGGCGTCTCTACGGCGAGCTCGCCGAGCAAAAGGCGATCGTCGAAAGGCAGAACCTCCTGATGACCCGCGACCTCGAAATGGCCCGGCAGGTCCAGCAAGCGCTCGTTCCCCAAGTGGACCCGGAGTTGGGAGGCGTGGCGATCGCGTTCCGCTACGAGCCCGCAATCCAGGTGGGAGGCGACATCCTGGACATCCTCCCGGTCGGCGACGGCCGGGTGCTCTTCTTCGTCGGCGATGCCATGGGCCACGGCGTCCGGGCAGCCCTGGTGATGTCGCTCGTCAAGGCGGCCGTGTACTCCGCGGTTCCGACGGACCCTCGCCCCGCGCGGGTGCTGGCGAGCGTCAACAAGATGCTCGCCCGGCTGGTCAGCGACTCCTTCGTGACTGCGGCCTGCTGCCTCCTGGATCCGGGTCGGCTCCGCGCGGAGCTTGCCTTGGCGGGTCACGCCGGACCGCTCTGGTTCCAGGCAAACGGGGGGGACGTTGTCCAAGCAGGCGGCAGGGCGCTTCCGCTGGGACTTGCCGAAGAGACTCAGTACGAGACGACGCCGCTGGGACTGGGGGCGGGCGACGCCCTCGTCTTCTTCACCGATGGGATTGTCGAGGCGATGGACCCGCGGGGAAATCAGTACGGTCAACAGCGTCTGATGGCGCAGGTCCTCGGCCACGGCAGATCGAGCGCCGCGGAGCTTTGCGAGGGCATCCGCCGCGACTTGGAGGCGCATTGCGGGGACGGCACTCGGAAAGACGACCTGACCCTGCTCGTCGTCAAGCCGACTGGATGAAGGTTGCAGCAGCTTCAACGTAGGTCATTGGCCCCCTTCCGCTTTCTCCTCCGTGTTCTCCGTGCCTCCGTGGTGAATCTAGCGCTGTAGTGCTAACCGCCGGCCCGCATTTCGCGGAGGTGCGGGGTGTCGACGATCTGGAACGGGTTGGCGACGTCTTGCCACCGCTCGCCCCGCTCGATGATCAGCTCTTCGTCGGTCGGGCCGAGCCTGTCCGCGGCCAGCGCCAGGTACGGAACCTTGGCAGGGTCCAGGCCGATGATGCGGGCACACGTGGCGTCCACCGCCGTGCAGTTGCCGCCGATTGCCAGGAGTCCCAGCGGCTTGGGCGTGCCCATGATCGGGCCGTCGCCTTCCATGCAGAGGATCGCGTCCACGATGGCGACGTGCCGGGGCGCCGTGGCATTGATGTCCACCAGGGTCTTCGCGATGCCGGCCACGTGGAACACGTTTTTTGGCCAGCCGTAAACCGTGCCCGGCAGCAGGCCGAACAGGTTTTTCATCGACGCGGTGAATCCGGCCCAGTGGTGGGTCTTGAGCTTGGGCAACGAGACGATCAGATCGACGTCGTACACCTCGCGGGGAAAAAAGAACTGGGTGAGTGAGCTGAAGCGGCCTTTGTTGGGCACGGGCCGGGCCGGACTGTAGTTGAGGTCGGCAAAAGGGAGCTTCTCGCTGCGGAGGGCTTCTTCCAGGCCGGACTCGACCAGAGCCATTTCCGTGTCACGTACGTTTCCCGGGGCTTCGCCGACGATCACTTCCGCCCCCCATTGGCGAAAGACCTCCGCAGCCGCGACGACTACCGCCGGATGGGTCGTCATGTGGCGCGCCTGGCGGGTCGGCTCGACCAGATTGGGCTTCAGCAGCACGCGCCGACCGCTCAGCCACAAGGGATCGATCGCGACGGCCAACAGCCCATCCCGGATGGTCCGGGCGAGCAGGCCGTCGTACGACTGTCCGCGGGCAAGGAACACGGGCTCCTGCGGGCGGTTGAAGTGCCGTAGCAACCGATAGCCCAAGAGCCCTGCGCCTGCGGCCGCCGCGCCCACCAGCATGGCCCGGCGGTCGAAGGTCGTTGCCGGCGAGCCATTGCTTGTCTCGGAAAGTGATGCCTGGTTTTCCACAGCGATGCTCAGTTAGCCATCAAGAGGGTTCGGGGGTCAGGGTGCGGGGTTTCGGGAACGGGTACCAGGGCTGAAGGCTCAACATCTGTCATCTCCGCACTCCGAACCCTGCACCCTGAACCCCTGCCGGGCCGACACGGCCCGGCTCTGACCCCTGTTCCCTGATCCCTGCGTCCGCATACCACGGACAGTCGCGTCCCAGGGCAGCCAAGGCGACCAGCGCCAAGGCGTGCGGCGGGGCCCCCTGGCGGAGCGATCTGGTGCATGCGGTGGCAAGCCACTGGTCGGCCTCTTGCGGTCGCGCGCCGTGGCCGGCCAGTCCGATCAGGGCGTAGCTCAGCGAAACCAACGTGACCGCCGCGGAAAGCGATCTCTGAAGGTAATCCGTCGCCTGGCGGACCTCGGCACCAGCACCCTGCTCTCCCGCCAGCGCGGCAAGCGCCAGACCAGTCGGCTGCACGTGGGCGCGCAGCTCTTTGCCCAAGACCAGATTGTTTCCGTAGTTCCATCCGCCGGAGGGCAGGGCGCGATCCTGCAGGAGCCGCACCGCCTCGCGAGATCGCTTGTGCTCGCCATGACCGCTGGCCTTCAATGCCAGCAACTGAATCGCCGTGGGCTCGACCCAGGAAGCGGTCCCCTCAACCCAGGCCCATGCCGTAAGCGACATGTCGTGGCCGGAGTGCGGAGACTGCGGGAAGGCGCGGCCTTGGGAGGTGAGGACCCAACCGGTGGCGCGATCTGCGGCCGCGCCCCAGGCGTCGGCTGCGAGCGGGCGGGGGGGGCCGGCATTCTTTGGCGGCGAAGCCATTGAGGGTTTTCCCCGCAAAGCGTAGCGCCAAGCCAGGACAGCCCAGCCAGTGGCCCACCCCGGGCCTTCGTGGGAAGCATCGATGGGGACGCTCCCATCCGCCGACTGAACCTCGACCAGCCAGTGAAGGGCACTCTCTGCGGCGGCTCTCCGTCCATGGGCCAAAAGCGCCATGGCCGCCAGGGCGGCCGGCTCGGTCGCGGGAGGGCTGCCGGCGTAGTAGCCGCAACAGGGCCGCGCGGCCAGCCGATCAAGTGCTTCACGAAGCCAAGACATGACACAAGGCCCGCACAGCGGAAAGGTCTGGACAGGTTAAGTTTAGCCCAGCGGCAGTGCGGGAATTCCGAGAGAAGTCGGATTCTCTGATTTGACAATCCAGGATCGTGACCTAGGTTTCACTACGGAGGCAAAACGCGAGGCGACAAATGTTCTCGCGTGAGCCTCCGCGGCGCGGCGAAATCGCCGCGTCGAGACCAAAGTTCCCTTCCGCCGGAAACCAGTTCGGAAAACTTGTCTTCCCGGCGAAACATTCGTGGGAACGAGGGCCTGTAGCCTCACATCCTCGACAAAGGCAAACCGGTCGCAAGGCCGGGACGCAAAGCCAAGGGCCGGTTGGGGTCATTCCACCGGTAGCCTGGTTGCCGAAAGGATCGTACCAGCGGCAAGTGACGAGGAGGAGGCAAACGGTACGTGGTAGGGCTCCGCAGGGTAACTCGCAGGCCAGCGCCGGCGGACTTCGTCGGCGCCGCACCCGAAGGAACCCAGAAAGTTTGTTCCTGTTAGATCTCCTCGGTTGGAGGTTTTCCTCCCCGGGGGACTAGTCGAAATGGAGGATTCCCATGAAGTCGCTTGCTAAGAAGGTGCATCGTTTCCTCGTTTCGGAGGATGGCCCCACCGCGGTGGAGTATGCCGTGATGCTGGCCCTGATCGTGATCGTCTGCTTGACAGCGATCCAACAGCTCGGTCAGCAGGCCAACACGACATTCACCAGCGTCAAGGACGGCATTGCCAACGCCACCTAGTCGTGGCGTCGCAGGCGCCGTCCTGCGCGAATGGATTGAGTTCGTCCGCAAACGTCTCACGACGTGACCGGCCATAGACGCCCCCTCGGAGCCCGAAACGCGGGCGCCGAGGGGGAATTTGTTGAGCTAGAGTTGATATAGCAAGGGCTCCAGCGCCCGCACAACAAGAGCCGACAAGACAGGGCAACAAGTCATGTATCCTCCAATGACCCCGGAAATGCTCCACGGCGCTGCCCAGATGGTGGTGGCGTTCTTCACCATCGTGGTCGCCGTGTTCAGCTACATGTTCCTGGCGCGTGCGTGATCGCCACGCGGCGACACGGGCCCGGCCGCGCCCCTTTTGGTGCAGGAGACGATGCCTCATGTCCGCAGTGACCATCGCGATAGCACAAAACTGGCCCATCTGGTTGGTCAGCGTTCTGCTCGTCACGGGAGCCGTGATCGACGGCTGGAAGCTGAAGGTGCCCAACTGGCTGACCTTCCCCATGGTGATGGGGGGATGGATTTACAGCACGATCGCTGACCCGTGGATGGGGCTGTGGTGGAGTCTGGTCGGCACGGCGGTCGGCCTGGGATTGCTCCTGCCGGCTTACGCGATCGGCGGCATGGGGGCCGGAGACGTCAAACTGCTGGCCGGCGTCGGGGCCTGGGTCCACGGGACCGCGACGTTCTACGCCTTTTGCGTCTCGGCCATTATCGGCGGGATCATCGCCGTGGCCATGGTGGTCTGCCGCAGGAAGTGGGGCCACCACCAATCCCAGTTCATGGCCCTGGTGACCGAGATCATGACGGTCCGCGATCCGAACCAGCTTGCCGCACTGGCCGCCGAGCGGAAGCGCTCGATGATGCTCTTACCGTATGGGATACCCATTGCGATTGGGTCGATTGCCTATTTTGCTTGCGCGGGGATGCTGCTATGAGGGTGCCTATTTTTTCCAAAGCCCGCTGTTTTCCTGAATCGCGCCCCCCGGAAGTGTGCCCGGGAGGGATAATCCGTCTGCAAAAGCCTTTCCTACTGGAGAGGCTTTGCCGGTTATGCCGAAAAAAGCGTCGAGGTGTGGCAGTGGTGGAGTTCGCCGTGGTGGCGCCGCTCTTCTTCCTGCTGATTTTCGGGATGATCGAATTTGGGCGAATGGTGATGGTTCAGCAGGTCATAACGAATGCGTCGAGGGAAGGGGCTCGGATCGGGGTCCTCGACGGTGCGACCACCAGCGACGTGACCACCGCCGTGAACAACTACCTGCAGAGCGCGTCCATCCAAGGTGCGACTGTATCGGTCACTCCGAGTCCGCCCAGTTCCGCCGGTTATGGCGCACCGGTGACGGTTGCCGTGTCTGTCAGTTTTAATCAAGTAAGCTGGCTCCCGTCGCCAATGTTTTTAGGCGGACAGACCTTGTCCGCCACGACGGTCATGCGCCGGGAAACGATCCAGTAAGCCGAGTGCAAAGCGACGCCCATGAGGCGGTCATCCTCGTGCCGCGTTGAGTCGGGGCCGGATGAGCCAGGAACGAGGACATTATGCGAGCCAGATCCTTATTGCTCCTGCTGTTGGCCCTGGGCTGCGGCCTGGTGGCCTCCTATGGCATCACCCAAGTGATCGCCAATCGCAATGCCGAGCCGGTTGATGCCGGCGAGAAACAGGGCATCCTGGTCGCCAAAAAAGACATCCCCATGGGCGAGCCCATCTCGGCGCCGCTGGTCAGTCTGGAATCTCGCCCGTTGGCTTATGTGCCTGCCGGCGCGTTCTCGAATCTGGCAGACGCCGAGGGCCGGCGGGCGAGAACGAACATCCCCGCGACCACGCCGATTACCGAAGCCTTGCTCTTGGGAAAGGGGGGGGGCGATCAATTGGCCAGTAACGGAATTCCTCCCGGGAAGCGGTTGGCCACCGTGAAGGTGGAGGCGCAGTCGGCCGCCGGCAACCTGATCCGTCCGGGGGATTGCGTGGACGTCATCGTGTACGTCAAAGCGGATCCCATGCGCGGCATCGTCAAGACGGCGACGCGGACCATCCTCCAAAACCTCCGCGTCTATGCGGTCAACGACATGTGGGACATCTCCTCCACGACCGGCGACAAATCGCTCAATGCTAAGACCATCTCGCTGATCGTCGCCGCTGAGGAGGCGGAGTTCATCACGCTGGCGACCGAGTTGGGAAACATCCGGCTGGTGCTGAGAAGCCCGGACGATAAGGAGATCAAGTCGCTTGCCGGCAAGGATTCCCAGGAGTTGTTGGGGGGGACACCCTCTTCAGGCGGCAGAGACAGGGCGAAGACGGACGTCAGCGAGATCCTGAGGGACCTGGTAGCGCCTAAGCCCGCCGCTCCGCCGCCCGCTGTGGCGACCGCTCGTGCGGAAGAGCCCGCCAAGACCTTTACGGTCCGCATCCTGGCGGGAAGCCGCGTCACGGACACGGTGCTGGAGGCCGCGGCTTGCCCCAACGGGTCCAGGGAATCAAGCTCGCAGTTCGAGCTCTGGAAAATCGGATCCCCAACCTCTGCCTCCGTTCCCATCACGCAGGGGGCGTCGCCGGTAATGCCGCCGGTCGTCGGTCCGCCGATCGACCAGCCGCCGGTGGCCCCTCCTGCCGCGGACCAGGGTAAGGCCGGCCGGGAAGAGAAGACGGGGGCCAAGACGGAGAAGAAGGATACGAAAGGGGATCAGACGAAACTCAAGTCCGATTGACGTTCGCGGCCCTTGGTGAGCACGGATGGTCTCCCGCGCACCTCAAAGCGTCGGGAATCGTTGGCACTATGCAAGGAAGGTCAAGGATGGCGAGGCACACTGTTCGGCAGCGGGCTCTCCGCTGGGTTTTCGTCGGTTGGGGTTGCTGGTTTTGGGTCTGCGGTTTGGCTGCGGCCCAGGACAAGCCCACGGCCAACCCATCGATCCTCCAAACCGTTCGCGCGGGCGACAAACTGGAGATGGTGGTCAACACCAGCCGGATTCTCACCTTGGGGCTGCAAATACCCCAAGTCCTGGTGCAGAATCCCGACCTCATCACGGCGACGCCGCTGTCGCCGACGCAGATCCAGGTTGTGGCCAGGAAAACCGGCGTCACCCAGATCAACCTCTGGGACGAGAAGAACCAGGTCTACACGATCGACGTGGTGGTCATCGGCGACGCCAGGGAACTGACGTCCCTTTTGACTTCCGAGTTTCCCGGGGCGTCGATCAAGGTGCGTCCGGTCGGAAACGGGGCGTTGATTTCCGGGTACGTGGATCGCCCCGAGGACCTGGAGCGGATCAAGGCCCTCGCCGAGGAGTACTATCCGAAGGTGATCATGAACATCACCGTCGGCGGAGTGCAGCAGGTCCAGTTGCACATCAAGGTGTTCGAGGTCTCGCGAAGCAAGGCCCGCACCATGGGGTTTGACTTCGCCCAGATCTCCAATGGGAATCCGAACTCG
>Ga0315280_10001929_pt1 | contig 34506 bp, 32 predicted proteins | sample YL17G06_40_MG_FD_203697 | JGI IMG/M metagenome (GOLD analysis project Ga0315280, IMG submission 203697) | Sediment microbial communities from Yellowstone Lake, YNP, Wyoming, USA - YL17G06_40 | ecosystem: Environmental > Aquatic > Freshwater > Lake > Sediment | place: USA: Wyoming | collected...
CCGTCAGCATGGCGAACCCACGCCTGCGGATGGATTCCCTAGCAGAAATTTTACGAGCCTTGCGCGTTTGCATGCATAGCTATCGACACAACTAGTATATGTAACTTTCTCTCCAAAGAGCATTAATAAAGTAATACCCGATGACCCCGGACACGTTAGGTTATACAATGCCGGTGCCCTTAAGGTATTATTGAATCTTATGGGTTTTTTAATTGTAACGGTAAAGGGGATTCCATCCATGTTTGTACATATCTCCAAGAAGCATAAGATATTCATACTTCTGGGATATCTGAACGCATTGTTGGCAAGAAGACCAGAACTCGCTTGGCACCTACTGGTAGTTGCTAGGAAGCCTATATTCTGACCTTGATATCTAGAATCTAAATAACAACTATTGTAAAGGTATCTATACATTAGAGATAAAGAGTTGTAAAACGACTTATAGTCGACATACATACCGATGTTGTGTCGAGAAAGGTGATCGTATACTTTGTTAGGAAACATGGATTGTATATTCAGAAAATCGTAAATATCCCTTCCTGACCTTGACTCTAGAATTTGGATTTCCAGATGAGAATAGGATTATCATCAACATTCGCTATATCTTTATTAATAAGACTTGATTCTGTCGCTTTCTCTAACGCTTCGATGATTACTTTGGGTTCGATATCTTTGTAGGTTGTCTCATTATACTTAGCTTTGATGGCTTTTCCTGTCGATAGGCCTTTACTAGAATTTAGAGATAATGCTTCCAATAATTCCTTCTCCTGTAGGGTTATGATGCTATTGAAGAGAGATGCATTTCGTTTTCTATCTGTTCCTAATTTTACATAGAGTAATATAAGCATGAGAATGCATGGCGAGTTCGTTAGGATAATTATGTATAACCCCCATTCACCTAGTTTAAGATTGATTAAAGTCCATGTCTTTAGAGGTTGCCAATAAGTAGCAATGCTTCTGGCTATAGGTAATAACAAGGCTTGGATTCCTTCTACGTCATTAGGTCCGCTTAGTAATCCTGCTCTAGTAAGGTCATCGGGGTATGCGTCAAGGCTTATCTGGACATATCTGGATACTGCTGTACCATTGGATTCGAATAGCGCTTTTTCAAACCAGTAGACGACCGCCTCGCGAGTAGTTGATCCGGCACGCATGAACTCTAAAAACCTCCCCATTATCTTAGGCTCGTTTAATATATCGATATCTCTTTCCCCTAACATCGTTGCTGTTTGCCACCCTTTAATACTTGGATAAATGTATAGGGATTCCTCCCAAGTATGTCGTACATTTTGAATTTGTATGAGTATAAAGATGATGGGTTGAGATTCATTAGATCCCTGTTTTTGGTAGTAGTAGACAAGAGCTGCGTCCCACTTCATGATTTGCTCTACCCATCTGTCTCTGTAAAGGAAGTATAGGTTCCATCCATCTATCGTGGGGAGAATCTTGTTTTTCAGCTCTTCGGCCGAGAAACTCCCTAGATCTATGTCTGCCGTTCCCCTTGCTAGTGGGAATGGTGGGATCTGGATTGGAATTATGAGAAGGGCAATAGCCACGACTCCCAAAATCTCAACCATGTTACGGCTTATTACTTTTTGCTGTTGTGGTTCTAATGGTCTCCCGCAGAATAAACAAAAGCTCTCTCCTTTGGATAAGCTGTCGTTACAGAACGGACATGGCTCTTGACTGGCTCTTAAACTAAAGATCCTAAGTTTCCCAATTTTGTCCCCAAGAGTTAGTAATAGGAATGTTGCGATGAAAATCAATACTGAACCTCCTATTAGGTGGAACACTTGCATGGCAGCTCCCTCTCCCCATCCGTACCCGATCCATACTATGCTTGATATTCTCAGGATGTTCAGCCCGTATATCAAAGGGAATCCGAGGGAGAAGAGAAAGCCCCTCTTCCACATGGCTCCCCTCATTATGAAGGCTGCGAAGATTGCGAAAGCGGCAAACCCGGTCAGGGAGTATAGTCCTGAGCACGCAACGTCAATTGCAAGTGGGAGTGCCTGTCCGCCAACGGTTTCGATCGATATTATTGGGGTCTGAGAGAGGGTCAGCGTTACAGGTAAGCCCAGTAACTTGAGCAGGTTGTACGCCGCTATGGAACTCAGCGTCGACATCTGGTAACCAATCATGTTCGTAATTTGCAATGGGAAAGGTTCGAGGAAGAAGAGCAGCGTTAATGGAAAGATGAGTTGCCTAAGCGTTCTCCAGTTATACACTAGCAGAACCGCTCCTGCAAGAAAGATGGGCATCGTGAAGAGGTGGTATTCGACAGCATAGAACCTGTATGACCCATACCAGTAGATTATGAAGGCCGTGAGAAGGAGCGAAACTCCAGCCACCGTTTCTGCGTTCCGAATGTGTTTGGTACCCTTGGCCGGTATGACGGCCTGGAGCATCCTCCGTTTTCTATAAATGGCGTACACGATGAAGAAGGGGATAACGAGGATGTAGTTCATGACCTCGCTGTTTAGGGCATCAGTGGCTACTACTTCCAAGTCTTGCCAGTAGATAAGCACCAAAGGCGCCAAAACCGCCAATACCCTTAATAGAACAGCAGGTCTTCCGCGTAACATTATTCGCCTTCTCTAATATTTAAAATGAGATACTTAGCTATTAAGGATAAGCCACAAATACAAAAAATCTAGACGATGCTGGTTAATTTTTCTATATATTTGGTCACTTTCTTGTAAGAAATCATTGGACTACGTTGAAGACTGTAGCACTTTGGTTCTCTTATCCATTGGGATCATTCAATGGTTAGGCCGATCATCCTCACTATGAAGGTCGCCATGAAAATGATTCCCACGACAAACGCAACTATCCTTAGTTTCCTCCTGTCTAGGAAGATGCCAGTCCTCCCGTAATAGGGCGAAAGTATCTCGGACGTCGCGAGCAGTATTAACGCGATAGCTGCAAGCCATAAATTGATGTCCAAGAAGGTTAGCGGGAACCTCATTTTTCCATACCCCCTAACATCTTGTAATGTATAGTTAACGTGTTGATTTCGAGTTCAGTTTTGATCGCCTGTATCGTTATTGGCTGCCCCGTTGCCCTCGTCAGCGCGAGCGCGATGGAGCTCACTAACGGGCATCCAAGCCTCTCAAGCCTTGCGTCTAAAACATCTCTGTAAAGGTATTCGAAGACCGAATTCCTGATCCTCACCGTGGTTTCCTCTCCCCTTACCTCCATCTCTACGCTCTCGGCGATTTCGACATCTTCCGTGAGCGCGGTAGGGAGATTCGATTCCAAGTAGCTCACGTCCATTCCTGGAAAGTCTCTTCCCATCTCTTCCTCCAGCAGATTGACAAGGCCTAAGCCGGGTGCCACAACGCAGACACCAGGAGGTTTTACTGTAACGAATTCCGGTGTAAAGTCTTCGGACATGATGGCGTTGATTGACTCTTCGCCTTCCTCGGCCGCTATGAAGACGTTCCCTCCCTTCAAGTCTTCCAGTCTCCTTGGTGGGAGATAAACGGGTTGGCCCTCGTACCCGAGGTGGTCTAGGAGCTTTTTCAGGGATGCATAGTGAGTTCTAGTAGTCGACTCTAGTATTTGGCTCTTCGTGTATTGTGTAGGCCTAACGTATAAAAGGAGCGCACCCCAAAGGGTTAGGCCAAGTCCGATGAAAGCAAGAATGTTGGATTCGGAGAATATCGATGATGCGAACGCCACGAGGCCGAAGGCAAAAAGAGCGAATCCCGTCAACCTAGATGGCCGCCTACCAACCTTCATCAGCCTAAGCCTGAGGACTTGGTTTTCCTTTCGGAGAGAATCGATTACGCTCAAGTCCTCTGAAGTGCCATTCACTTCAAGTCCGTAACCGCATTTGTCGCAGTATCGACTCAGAGGCCCAACCTCAGATGAGCAGCGTGGGCACACATTGCTTGTTTTGGTGCCATTCTCAGTAACCCGCGACATTTACCTAAACTTGGGCTGAGGTAGTGCTTCTTATCTGTATCGAAAAGTGGGAGCTAAGATAGTGATAGTCTTAAGGAGGGTGATGATCCTGCCGCATGGCATAATTTGATACGTAGTTAGGTATTAAGTATGAGTAATTTATATAGAATATCACACTAATAACTTCTAGTTTTCTCACCTCTTTTGTTGAATAAGTCGCAAGCATTATTGTCAATTTTAGCAGTTAACAAGAACAGAGGCCAAGTACTGAAAGACGTTTAGTATGTTCGCTCATAAGCTTTCTAGAAGAAACAATTGATAATTCACTAAACTTTATAAGTCTTATCGAATCAATCCTGTGCCATGGATAAGCATGTACGTATAACTATGATATTATTCGTTTGTCTATTTTTCTTTGGTGCCTCGATCGTTGTCAAGGCACAATGGAGCGCGATTAACTCAGGTTATGCGGTGACTACCAACTATCATGGGATAACGGTTAATATCGGTTCGCCCATCACAGCAACAGCTGGGACTACAAACTTAAACGTTTTACAAGTTGAGTTCTTATGGATGGATCCCGGTAAGAATATACACAGGGATGTGACGGTTTCTCTTCTCGAGGTTTCACGTACAACATACCCTTGGCCTGGTCCTATTAATGATGAAATTATACAATGGTGTGACTCTCAATCAAGTACACTACATTACAAATTCGCCCAGGACACATTACCAGGTGAATTGCTGGATGAAGCAGGAGACTGGACAGTACAAGCTCACTTTCTCAATACTGGGGAAAAACCGGAGGATAGAATTAGGGCTACGTCATGGATGTCTATTCCTGAGGCACCCTTGGGAACGATAACTATACTGTTGGGCATGTTTGGAGCCCTCAGTTTATACTTAACCACAAAGAGAAAAGCATAACCCACCTGCTGGCCTTAACGAGCGCACTTAATATTTTAGAAACAGGCTTCTTATGTGCATACGCATGATACTGAGGGGAGTCTGGGAGAGAGGGCAAATGATAAAGTGGAAAGCCAATCCTTGGTCTCTTAGGGTCAATGGGGGACAATGTCTCGTAGTCCATAGGACAATTATGGCAACCAGAAACATTGTTAGGATGACCGCCGACCAAATCTGGATAGAAGTAGACGTTGACCATGACTATCTTCATGATCTGGCTCTTCTAATGTAGAATGCGAGCCCAAGTCGGTATTATGTCTTTTCTCTGCTTGACTCCATTCACTGGAAAGCGATTAAACATCATTCAAACGTCATTCAAACGTATACTTAGGTCAGTAATGCAATTCTAGAAAAAAAGCTAAATTGCTCCATAAAGCCAATAACCCTATTAAAGAGACTTTCTGATTATACCATAGGATTTGAGTAGGAAGCATGGTCGCGATGAAGATCCCTCTCGCAAAGCCCATCTTCAATGAAGAGATGAGGAAGGCCGCGATAGATGCCCTCGAGAACGAGAAATTCGTCATGGGTGAAAGCGTTTATAAATTCGAAGAAGAGTTCGCCAAATACTGCGGTACAGGCTACGCGATATCCACAAGCTCCGGGACTCATGCCTTGCAATTCTCCCTTATGGCGGTTGGAGTGAAGCCGAGCGATGAGGTGCTCACAACGCCCGTCTCGTTCATCGCTACCGCGAATGCCGCTCTTCATGCGGGGGGCATACCACGGTTCGCTGACATTGATAGGAGAACGTATACAATAGATCCTCAGCAGATCGAAAAGAGCATAGGAGCCAAGACGAGAGCCATCATCCCAGTGCACATATACGGCTATCCGGCTGAGATGGAATCGATCATGGACATAGCGGGCCATCGCAAAATAAAAGTCATCGAAGATGCGTGCCAGGCCCACGGTGCCACCTACAAAAGGAAGAAGGCGGGATCCTTGGGAGATGTTGGGTGCTTCTCGTTCTATCCCAGCAAGAACATGACAGTATGTGGTGACGGTGGAATGGCTGTGACCAACGATGACAAGATCGCGTCCACAATAGCCAAGCTCAGGGACTGTGGAAGGGTCTCCCACTACGAATACGATATAGTGGGCTTTACGTCAAGACTCAACACGGTGAGCGCCGCAATCGGAAGAGTCCAACTGAGGGGGTTAGACGAATGGAACGATAAGAGGCGCAGGAACGCTAAGCTCTACGACCAGCTCCTTTCAGATATCAGAGATATAGGATTGCCTCCCCGTGGCGAATCTCACATTAAGCCCGTATATCATCTTTATGTCCTCAGAGCCGAGAATAGGGACGCGCTAAAGAAATGGCTGGAACAGAATGGAGTACAATGTGGCATTCATTACCTTTTACCGATACACCTTCAACCAATATACCAGAAAATGTTCGAATACCATAAAGGAGACTTCCCCAAAACCGAGTCATTCTGTAAAGAAGCCCTGAGCTTGCCAATGTACCCTGACCTCACGGAGCCAGATATCCGATTTGTCAGCGAAAAGATTCATGAATACGCTAGGCCGAGATCATCAGATTGTTCATCATAACCCAGGGACATCATGACCACTTGGGCTTGGAGCAAGGCATAATCAATAGGAAGCAACTGTATGATCCTTGTGTAGAAGGCAGGGCTGGTCGCGGTTCTCCAGTGCGATAGGGGCATAGCATAATCCTTTATGTAGGCAATGTTCTGGTTCTGATCGATATGGATTCCATATTTATAATGGCTTACACGCACGGAAAGACGCTTCTTTCCGTGTCTAGGCTGAACGAAAGACTGACCGACCACAAATTGATTTTCCCGGCAGTAACGATTGCTTCCTTCTACATTTTCCCCTACACATTGGGCTTGCTTCGTCCAAGGCAAGCGCTTCTGTCTTTCCCGACAGCGTGGATGTGGGGGTTGTTCTTTTTCGCGGTAGCTTCATACTTCATAGGCGTTCTCCTCTATAACCTCCTACGCAGACTAACCGCGCACAGACTGCTGGGCAAGAGGACTAGGATGCTCCTACTTCTCGCGGCCCTATACGCCTCCTCCCTGCGACTCCTTTTACTTTACGACTTCCCATTGCCAATCTCTGCAATGGCTTCGATTGCAATAGCTGTGGCGATCCACCTGACGGTTGCCGTGCCATTATTGGATAAGCGTTCATCTACAATCGTCGCAATTTCTTTAGCCGCGGTCCTTGCAAACTTCGTCCTAATAGGCGGAGTTCCACTTCTCAACTCGACCCTGCTCACCCAGGCAAAGCTTTCAGCAGTTAGGGAGTTTGCGCTTCCCCTATTCCTTTTAGGGACGGTGTCCCTTTCGCTTCGGCCCAGGAGAAAGTCGGCTCAGAGCTACGGCATTCAAGTCCTTCTGTTCGCTATCGGGGCTTCTGTCTTTTTATTGAATGGGAAGCGCTCGGATGTTCTGACCGTGTTTCTCTGTTACCTCGTACTTTTCATGAGAAGTCATAAACCCAAGGTCTCGTTCGTAATCCTGCTAACCACTGTAATTACCTTGCTTTGGGTAGCCTTCACCGAACCATCTTACCTCGGCCTTTTCAGACAGGAGTTCAACTTCCAAGTCCTGAGGCACATAATATACTATGTCCAAGATCCTTTATTAGGGGCAACTCACGGAGCTACGAGTCTGGGCATCAGCCAAGACTTCTTGGGTGCACACCTAATCTACGGACCAGGCGAAGACTGGACACTGACTGCCACGTGGCTCGGTCCCGCATATCTAGATCTTGGTTTGCTAGGGGTATTCATCACAATGGCAAGCACAGCCTCGGTGCTTGAATATCTCTGGCAAAGTGCGAAAAAGAGCTTGAAATCGGAGGTCGTCTACATAGTCACACTTGCTGTCTTCTCATCGCTCTATGAGGAGGGCGCAGACCTCTTCACCTTAGTATTTGCATTGGCAATGCTGTACGCGTCTGTATCGGCGGGGTCTTTGCCAGATGGTAGGGGAAAAGGCGCTGAGAACTTGTTCGGTAACTTCAGGACAAGGAGATTGGCACTAGCCCTTGCTCTTGCTGTTGCTGGCATGGCAGCAATAGCCTATGCCTTCGAGGCAGAGTACGGTCTCTCGACCTCAGTAGTCGAGAGAGAGCTTGTTGGAAGCCAAATAACCCTTCATGTCATGATGAAGGCAGAATACTACCACGTTGAATTGGTCTCGTCTAAGGTGGCAGACTATGTGAAGGGTCAACTCTTGTTGCTTGGCCCGAATGGTACCTCTGAAGAATTCGATTTTGACGGGCTCTTCTGGGAGGCCCAAAGGGACATGGTTGATGTGGCTTGGTTAAAGCCGAGGGCAGAAGGTGAGTACTCGTTACAACTTCTCCTGTCAAGACCTCAAGATCTGCCTAGGACCTCGATAAAGGTTGAGCAGTCGCCGTTGTCACACCTGATGCCCAACCATTTGTTGTTAGAGCTGGGCGTAGCAATCCTAGTCGCGTCGTGCCCTGTGGTTTGGTATGCTACTCGCCCGCGTTGACCGCGCTACGTCATTGATGAAGTGTAAGAATCCTGTGAATCTCTCTACGTGTGCCAGATATCAGGCAAGCATGGGGGCTTTCTTCACCCATACCACTCATAGTGTGAGCTGTTTTAGGGGTTCAGTGGATATTTTTGCCATAGATGCTCAACTTTACACCTTGTAGTGAATTCTTAGAAACTTTAGATAGGCAAATATCTGACGCCGCAGGTACTTCTTGGGTTAGGGTGAGCCTATGAGCAGGGTAGTAAAAGTAGAGAGGCTTGTGGTCAAACCGATACGCCTGGGCAAGAGCCTCTATCTTCTGGTGCCTTCCCAGATTGCGAAGGTGACGGAAATAACTGAGAACTCGAGATTCGTACTTAAACTTGTACACGGTAAGCGAACAATTTTGGAGTATAAAGTTACAGCGAAGCAATGACAGGGCATGTGGAGTAGATGCTAGGATTGGGAGTAATAGTTTTTTGACGATAGACCAGTATAAATCTAAAAGCTGTTCAGATATCACAAAATCCTAAGGCCAGTCCAAGCAGCCATAATTGAGATAACAAGCATGCCATAACAAGACGGAGCGGAAAGGAGAGCTTCCATATCAGACTAGCCTTTTTGATGGACTTCATTTAGTATCTAAATAAGTATTTCTCTTCAAAGTATATTTTCTTATGTACTTCCTATTTATTATACACTTACATCATTGATATCTACAGCTTCCCCGTTAGCACCTAAGCTGAAACTGAAAAAATGGGGCTACTTCCTCATGAATGAGTTAGATAGCTTATATCCATGTTTTAAGATATTGAAACTTACCATCAATACAGAAATTCAAAGTCCCTCCAACTGTGTTGTAGACGCGAGCCGTTATATCGTAATTGTCGCTTACCAGAATATACAGGTTCACGAATACACTGCATTCTTAGGATTGTCACACTTGTGGGCATTCTTTTTCATCCGATGCGATTTCTAGACCTATTGCGTTTTACGCGATGACATTGATCTCGACGCGCAAGAAGATCACATTGCTGCTCAAGAAAGCCCTTAACCATTTACTCAACTTAGTCTATGCAAGGTTTTATATCCTAATAGTACATGACAAGTTAGTATAATTAATAAAAAGGAGATTCTGACTATGCCAAGATCTCGATTAAGGCTGATCAAGTGCTCAGCACCTATCAGGATTTGTGATCTAGGTGGATGGACGGATACATGGTTCGCCAAATCCGGCGCGGTTCTGAACATCGCAATTTTCCCAGATGTTGAGGTCTTAGTTGGAATGCGGAAGAAAGGAGCACGTGAAGCAAAGGTAACGATTCATGCCGAAAATTACAAAGACACCTACGATATCGATCCGAAGGCAAAGGCTTGGTCAAAGCACCCTCTGATAGAAGCCTCATTCAGGATATTCGAACTCCCAAAGGATATTCACCTAGATGTCTCGATCTTTTCCGAAGCGCCCGTAGGAGCCTCAACGGGTACAACGGCAGCAGTGTCTGTTGCTCTCTTGGGTGCATTGGATTTGATTAGCCAGTGCTCGATGACGAGCCACGAAATAGCTAAGAAGTCACACTATATAGAGACGAAGATCCTTGGGTACCAATCTGGCATTCAGGACCAATTAAGCTCTGCTTATGACGGAATCAATTTTATCGAAATTCGCAATTATCCAGATGCTTCAGTTTCGCCACTCTACCTTCCGGATTCGCTCAGGTGGGAGTTAAAGTCCCGTTTGCTCCTGATCTACCTTGGAAGGCCGAACGCCTCATCAGAGATCCACAAACTTGTAATTAAGCGACTAGAGCAATCTTCAAGGTTTAGGAAATCCCTCGACCCTTTGCGCGAAGCCGCATTCAAGGGTTAAGTCTTATATTCCCTTCAGATTCTCTCTACTCCTGCGTTTCGAGCCATCCTTGTCATACTGTTAATCAAATCAAAAAGGAAACGATCAAGCTGGCACTAGAGGAAGCGATACTATTACTCAGACAGGCCTATACTTGGTCATAGGTCTTGGTTAGAAAGGCAAAATACATTCTAACAATTCATCTACGTGAGCAGAGCGACGATAATCGCTTTATCTTCGTCATGAGCTTCACCCTCTCCCTAACTAAGAAGGCTCTTCTCCTCACCTTCTCTCGAAGCCTTAACGCGCGCAGCTTCAAGAACATTAAACGTGCCTAGGGTGTTGATCAAGTCCGTTCCTGGATCCTTCAAAGATGTCGTAAACGGTCACCTGATCCGCCCAAACCAGCTCCACCCGTAACTAAAACGCATATCTAAGGATATGCTCCATGATTCCAGCTATTGGTGAGGGTTTATATGGTTTTGTTTTCTTTTATGCATAAAAGCTGAAATGAGAATTTAGGAAATTTCCAAACTAAAAGTTGCGTGAAAATAGATAGCAGTGTACCTAGAATATGTGGCTTTATACGCGGTATAGCCTTCTCGCCTCTTAAGGATTTAAATCCATTCATACCTATGATCTCGAACCCCATTGCCTTAAACTCCTCAATGCCCCACCCTGACCTATGAGTCTGAAAAGGATTACCATCGTATTCACATTGTTGAAGGAAGCCGTTAGGTGTGAAGATGATGATCCTCGTTTTAGCTATTTTCTTCATATCGTTTATTAGCTTTAATCCATCAAGTTTATCAAGGTGTTCTATTAAATCTAAACCAACTACAGCATCGATACACTTACCTTTGAAAGGTATAAACTTGACATCAGCAAGAACATAGTTTCCATGAATTCCTTTTCTTTTACTTTCTATGATGTATTGACGGTAAAGATCGATACCAATTGAGAGAAATCTAACATGCTCAGGTAAATTACGTATAGATGAAGCTCTACCACAGCCAAGATCGAGAACGGAGTGACATTGAGAAAGCTTCTTAGCTAAGCATTTTGGAAAATCTAAATAAGGAATAATAGATGCTAAAAAGTCGTAAAGAGGCAGGAAAATGCTTGTAGTTTTGCTATAGATGTTCAACTTTACACCTTATAGAAACTATTATTTGAAGTTATAGTGGAAGCTTTTACGATTTGCCTTATATATGAAATGAACGACCGCAACTTTGCGTTTCTTCGGGCAATTGGCGTTGGGATCTGGTTATGTTACGTTAGAACGTTTCGGCCATGACTTGGTTAATCTATCCGTTGGTTGGGGACCCCAAGATCTGTGTAGCAGCTCCAAAGACACCTCTTGAGATGCATGGGGTAGAAGTGTTCGGTGCCCTAATTGTGGCTCGGGTTATGATGTTATCTTGAATGGGGTGAGACGAAAGGTCACATTGGGGCTTAATGGTCCTAGGGTGATCGAGCTTCAGTAGTACAAATGCGGCAGATGTGGTTTATTTTTTCTGGCCTCAGCTGATGCAGGCGGAAGTATGAGCCCGATGTGGTCCACGATGCCGTTGATCTCTATTCGCATGCTAGCATGATTCACTTTCTTAAAATCGCCATCAATTGATCGCAGTGTTTAGAGAAAAAATGAGGGATGGTGGCTATTTCAAGTATAGGCAGACGAATAAACCCAATAGGTCTGACTTTATAATGTTTAAAATACGATTTAAATAAGAGAGTTTCGAAATCTTCCTTGGTATACTCATATACGTGCTCTGGATTCATTGGATACATCTCCTTAGATCTTGTAAGAAATTTATAAATTATTGTATTTGATCTTATGCGGTTAGGTGTAATAAGTATAGCATATCCAGTCTCTTTTAAAACTCTGTAGATTTCATTTATAAACATTAAATCATTCTTTATATGTTCTATTACATGGAAACTCATTACTAAATCAAAAGAGCCATTCTTAAATGGTAATTTTATTGCTTCTCCTTGGACTACATAAATTCCCTTCATATTTGCATTTATTAAACATTTTAAGTTTATATCTAAGCCAATAAGAACTTTAATGTAATCTTTATGTATAATGGATTTGCTCCCATCACCACATCCCACATCCAATACAAGTGTATGTATTAATTTAAGATTTCTAATAACTTCATATGAGGATTTCCAGTCATAATGTTTAAATATTCTATGTATTTTGTATGCGAACAATAGCTTTCTAGGTCCGTTCTGATGCGTCTTAGCCTTTAGAATTAATCGTTATCGTTCTAAATTATATAAGTTTACTATTTTAATCTATGGTATTACGTTGTGGATTGTATATTGACATACGATATTATTTCCATAGTAAGCGGGGTGAAATTAACTTTAAGATTTTATCGTCTCTTATTCTTCTAATATTTCGTTGAATGATTATACGTTCATAGAATATACGTCTAAAATTCTTCAGATTGTATAAAATAGAAGTAATGTTAGTAATTGCTTTCTTTATATCTCTTTTTAGAATTTCCCGTATAAAATTAGCTATGTAAATCGTGACGAGTATCGGAAGCGCCTTAATAAGATTGCTAATTTCATAATTTTTAATAAGTGTTGTTAGTCTATTTTTTCTTATGTACCAACTGATTCTGATGGACGAGGCCTTTTCTGCTGTAAATGATATTCTATGGTACACGATAGATTTTGGTATCAAAATTATTTTATAGCCTTTTAGTCTAATTCTCCAAGAAAGATCAACATCTTCACAAAACATAAAGTAATATGGATCAAAAATACCAATCTCGTTTAATACTTTTTTTCTAACAAACATTGCTGAACCTACTGCAAAGAAAATCTCATGTGGTTCTAAAGAAGGCATGTCATTTATGTTAAGATTCCCTCCACTTGTAAATCCGTAAAGGTTAATGAATCCTCCTAGACTATCTATTTTCTCTGGGAAATAATAATTAAGAAGCTTTGGCTGAGCAGCACCAATTGTTGAGTCTCTTATAAACATAATCATTACCTCTTTTAACCAATCAACATCCACTTCTGTATCGTTATTTAGAAAAACAATAATCTCACCTTTTGCATAATGAATTCCGATATTGTTACCTTCACAGTATCCAAGATTTCTATCGTTTCTAACAATTTTTACACGAAAATCTAAACCAAACAATTTTTCTACTTGCTCAATACTATCGTCTGTAGAACCATTGTCAACCAATATAACCTCAAAGTTTGAGTAATCACTTCGTAGTATCGAATTTAGACAGGAGCGTATTATCTCCTTACCATTATAATTTAAAACAATTATGGATACAAGTGGAAATTTCATATCATCAATCGACAAGTTATACAGTCTTTTATTATACTTTTCTTTCTTAGCATCTATCAATAATCAACCGCCATCTTTATAATCCTTGATTGCAGATCGTTTACGTATCCTAGACCAAGAGAGTAGAATAAAACCAAATGTTACAGTTATTACAGATATTATAGTTCCTACATAGACCATATATTGCGGGGCATAATAGAGGTTAACCACATAAATCCCTTTCTTATCCATGATCCATCCATTTGCAAAACCATTCACTACGAAATGTTGTTCTATTCCATTATTAAATAAAACTTCACATAGATTAGGCTCTTCATAAAATGCCTTCCATCTGTTAGAATATGCTTCTTGAAAAACGAGAACAAATGGGTCTGATGCATTAATAAAGACTCTAATATGTGTAGGATTAATTATTTTAATATCGATAACAGATTTATTATCGAAATTTCTACTAATTAAGCTAAGCGTCGTCTTATCTACCTGATTGGGTATTATGAATGCTGTCTTTCCTATTTTAAAATTTTCAGACATTATTATCTGTGTCAATGAATTAAGCAGCATGATTTGTGAAGAGTTATATGAATCATTGTATACAATAACATTACTTGCAGGGTATATTAAAGTTGATTCATATTCGTTGTTTATCCATAGAGTAGCAACACCCCAATCCTTGACTACATGAAGTCCATTCTGTTGACTTAATATTTGATATACTCTAGAATTATTCCATTTAATGTACGACAATCCTATAATGTTAGGTCCATTAGGACTGAAGGGGCCAAAATTTGGGACTACATCTTGTCTATTTATTATATATTTTATGTTAGTAAAACTAAGTAATTTACTTAAATAGTCCTTAGATGGCACTAACGTATGTTTATCGTTTCTAACAGATTGGTAGTAATTTCCATAAATCATCATAACTAATGCATATTCGAATTCGAGAGTTCTTGGATCATTTGCAATATCAGTTGCAAGAGTAGGTAATTCCGAATAAATCACAAGCGGGTCTCCTCCTTGAAAATTCCCTTTCTGATAATTTGTATCTAAATAGGCGGGAGACATAGACATTGGAAGATATAGAACTCTTTCGCCATCTATTTTACCTTCTCCAATAATATTCATAGCTTCTTCATACCAGGAAGGTTTAAAATTATCGACATAACCACCTAAATTCCCATTAATAAAGGATATGTTCCATATTGAAGCTGAAATAATTAAAATAACAAAGATAAAAGGCGTCGTAATGTCTTTGTTTATTCGTAATGTACTCAGTAAATGTGCACATGATATTCCAAACATTACAGAAATGGCAAGTGGAATTGGTGAGACAAGTCGTTGGGGATCTCCAGAAAAAAGTAATGTGATTATATTATTGGGATTTGTTAGAAGCCAAATGTTAAAGTCTTTTAGCGGAGAATTTGTCCCTGACGCAATGGTTACAGTAAGAACAAAAACTATTGTCCAAAATATCATTGGTTTACTTCTGGTTACTAAAAGTTGAGAATATATGAAAATTAAATAAATCACTGAGGCAAGTAGCCATATAGGCATAAAATATTCTGGGATCGACTTTTCGAAAAAGGAGTACCAGTAACCAGTTCCAAAAAAGCTTTGTAGCAATGTTGGTGTATGAACTTTAAGGTTCAATATTGTTCCAGTTGGATTGTAGTAGCCAATAATTCTTTCAAGCAAGACTGAATTACTATATATTTGACTTGCAAGCCAATAGAGATTTAATGGAATCCAGAAGAAAATAACTTTCAGAAGTGTCAATAAACCTGTAATAGATTTATATATTATTGAATTAAAAATTGTGAACGCCATGATAATTGCTGAATATATAAACAAGCTTTGCCATGAGATAGACAATATACTTAATGCTAGGCTAGCCAAGAAGATACGTGTAAGATTTGGACTCTTTAATGCTCTTTCATATAGAATTAGAAGAATAGGGGCTATCGCATAGGTTACATACTGTGTCAAAGCACCACCTATGAGATCATTATATAGAAATGGAGATGATGCATAAATATATCCTGCCACAAAAGATGCATAGTTTATGTTCGTTTTATCAAGTGTCTTTTCTCCATTAATAGTTAATCTCACAAAATGATACATCGAATATCCAGACAAAGAAATCGTTCCAACTAATAATGCTTTTGAAATAAATTCTCCATTAAATCCAAAAAAACCAAATAGGCCCAAAAATATTGGTAATAGATTTATAGCTGTTCCACCAACTCCTAAGTAATTAGGGTTCCAAATGTAAGAGAAAGATTTATACATTATTGTTAAACCAGAACTAGTAGGAGGTATTGACCAATCCCAATTGTGACCTATAGTACCTTGTTTAAGAATTAAATCTCTTACATTTATTATTGAAATTAAAAGATAGCTACTTAAAATTACAATTTCTTTTAAAACATTTTTAAATCTAAAGATTAAAGTATTAACATTATGCTTTTTTCTATTAGTTTTCATTTCATGTAATTGGGTCATTATATATAAATGGACTTTTTTTATAGATTTATTACTATATTTTAACCATAGCCTTAATCTTCTACTGAGTTGTTGCAACAACTGTTAATGCTCCTCCAATATTGCACTTCTCTAAGTAATATTTGCATAAAGTATGTCTAAAAAATGCAATTCTTAGATTTTTAGTCCTATCTAGCAATCGATTAAGGATTCTGGGAGGAACCTTGCACATGAATATTCGTATAAAAAATATGCAAAGAGCCAAGAAATCCCAAACCTCGATCGTAGATTTTGAAAGATAATACTTTGTATAAACCATGTCCATATCAGCCTCTTTAAGTTTATATTCCCACACTTTCGGACTGTAGCAGTGAAAGTGGTTTAATAACTGATTTCTACGCTTGCTATACCAACTAGCTAAACCTTTAAGGCCTAATCTTTCAGCTAATACATAAAGAAAAAGATATTTGCCAAATTGGTCATCTGGAACAGTGAATACTAACTTTCCATTTTTCTGCAAGACACTCGACACTTCTTTAAGCACCATATCGACATCCCGAATATGCTCTAGAACAGAGTTACTAAACACGATGTTGATGCTTCTATCTGAAAAAGGAAGCTTTTGTGCATCGCCTATTATGAGTTCTCTATAGTTACTCCGCCTTTTTGCTTTATTAATTTCCTCTTTAGAAATATCTATTCCGATAATGTCAAAATTACCATCAAAAATTATTGAAGAAACTTTTCCATCACCGCAACCCAAATCAAGGATTAAATTCTCTTTAAGATTTATTTTTGATAAGTAATTCGATACATATTTCGCCTCTATTGCTCTCCATAATACCGTTGAAGGGTGATCGAACAGCTGAAACATTCCCAGCATCCAATCCCTCTCCCGCAAATTCTCAGGCTGGTACTGTTTTTTACTTCCTTCGTTCACTCTAAACTCTCCATCCTGAGCTTGGACGAGTTAACTTATTATAGAAGTATGTGAAAGGCTGCGTCTTCATTATGTGTGGCATAATATGGCCATCTGACAATTTCCTTACTGAGGACTGAATCGTCATGCGTTTGATCCAAATAGACCTGAGGTGTGTTAAATTATACAGAACGCCTTTTGTAATCCAATTCGCCTCATTCAGTCGCCCCATTATAACATGCCAAATAATTATTCCAATCCAAAGCACGATATGTATTGGTAGAATCTTGATGATGTTCCATGTGTCAAAATTTTTTATCAGGGTGGTAATGTAGTTCTTAGTACCATGATACTTAACTAGAAACTTCGTATGTGGCGATGTAAGCTTTGCTTTTCTACCGAATGCATGGTAAACAACCGATGTCGGCATAAAGATTACTCTGTAGTTATTCAGCCACATCCTCCAACATAGGTCTGTCTCTTCCATGTATATAAAGTAATCTTCATCAAAGCCCCCGATATTCATCAGGGCTTCTTGTCTAACAATCATGCCAGCAGACTTCGCGCCAAACAACTCTACTACTTCGTCAAACTGACCATTGTCTACTTCCATAAAGTTTACCCTCTGAAACAAGAAGCCATATTGACTTAAATAGTCTCCAGCATAATCGAACATATTCCGATGATCAACCAGCAATAACTTACATTGAGCCCCACCTATAGTCTGGTCGGATTCCATTATACCAACTGCTTCTTTCAGCCAGTTCGGATCTACCTCAGTGTCGTGATCTAGAAAAGCTATGTACTTTCCTCTTGCTGATTCAACTCCCCTATTTCTTCCAGCTGATGGGCCAAGATTTCTTTCGTTTATAATTATCCTAAAACGTGGATTCTTCTTATACTTCTCCTTTGCTAGTCCGACACTTTCATCAGTAGAGCCATTATCGACTAAAATCGCTTCGAAATTTGAGTAATGAGATTTGAGAACTGAGCCTAAGCATTGATTTAGAAGTTCTTTACCATTACAGTTTACAATAATTATGGAAACCATAGGATCATTTTCTTTCTTAATGGCTTGAGATTCGTTACCTCTTTTCAATAAACATCTTCGTTTTTATGTTAATGGGGTAATTTCAGTTGAAGATAGCAATCAATGTTTATGTTCTTGCTCTTCGGTGCTTGATCGACTTCATTAGTCCACGAACACCATATATTCTTAAACCCAAACCTACCGCATATCACAACTCATTTAGCGAACTAACTTGTCCTTAAATTACAAAAGCAGATATCGAAATTGTGGTGATAGGCTAGCCGTGAGCAACAGAGTGAGTCGTAATTTTCAGTTGATTAGTACGCACTACAGTTGCATTGTGCAACATAATTCTCAAATGTTTCCAATCTTTACCCTAGAACGTTTCGCGCCAGTCCAATTGCCGTCCCTATCAGGCATCCCAATTGATCTTTCTTCCTTGTAATAACGAATTTATAAATCCAATATCCATTCAGAAATAGGAGATAACAGTAGAATCTTACAAACTTATCTAAAGTATCTGGTTTTATGTGCTTAAAGTAGAAATTGATGAAATTCAGAACTCTCCCGTATGAACTCGACCTCTCTCCGAAAACCCCCTCTTTGCTTGTAAGATGATAAACTAACGCTTTCGGATTAAACACTATTCGGTATCCCAATTTTCGTATTTTAAATGATACATCCGCTTCACTATATTCGCCAACTCCTAAATAGATCTCATCAAAACCACCAATCTCTTCTAGTTGGTCTCTCTTCACAGCCATGTTACAGGCTTCATGGTGATCAACATCAATGGCTTTCGTCAACCTCAAGCAATCGCTATAATTAGAGCCTAAAGAAAATGCTCCGCTTCTAAAAAATTGTCCGATAACCGTGGGTCTACCTTCTAAAAAATAGTAAAAATAAATTATTCCTAGAAGACTCCAAAAGTTACCAGCACTTCTCATCTTGTTCTGAAAGTAGAATACATCTCTAGATCCCTTTAACTCTTCAGGAATGATTGTTGGACCAGTTACACCACCAATAGTGGTTGAGCTACGAAATGTTTTAACAATTTCTAGAAGCCAGCCTGCATCTGCAACAATATCATCATCTGTACGTACAACAATCTCGCCATGCGAAGCTATCCAACCTTCATTTACTGCATTTACCAAGCCTTTTCTTTTCTGTCCAATAAGACGAATGGCCAACATGCTCATGTACTCTGTAACTAAGTCTATTGTTCCATCCGTAGACCCGCCATCTACCACAACAACCTCGAAGTTCCTATATTTTTGCATTAAAAGAGAGTCTAAGCATTTTCTTAAGGACTCACATCTGTTCTTCGTCGGTATAATCACGGAAACATCCGGCTTGATTGCTCTCGCCATTTCATTCATCGTAGAGCGGGTTCTAATTGGAACTTGCGAACTAAAAAAGATAATGAAAGGAGCAGTAACAGGACATACCACATGATTATTTTAATAGTTCCTTTGCAAATATATATTTTCTTATCCCTTCCTCAAGGGAGAGTGGGTTAATGCCTAGCTTCTCTTTTAGTTTAGTGATATCTGCCCATGTGTTCTCAATGTATTTAGCAGGTTTCTCAACATAGATAGGTTTGATATTTTTATTCAGCAAATGATTTATTATATCAATAATATCATTAAATGTATATGCTTTTCCTGATCCTACGTTCACTATTCCAGTAACATTTCTTTCAGTTGCTGCAAGAATTGTATCAACTATATCATCAATGTATATGAAGTCTCTACGTTGCATCCCGTCCCCGTAGATCACAGGTCTCTTATTTCTAGCAATGCTGTTTAGAAACAAGGTCACGACGCTGGCAAACTCCTCTTTGTGCTCCTCATTGAACCCGTATCCGGCAAATATCCGTAATCCGATATTAGGAACTACATCAGAATATCGCTTAGCCATTAACTCGCTAGTAAATTTACATACGCCATACAGGTTTATTGGTTGGGGGTTCATATCCTCAGATTGAGGTAGACTAGTATTACCGTATACACTACCAGATGATGGGTAGACCAGTTTATTAACACCAACTTGTCTCCCCCATTCTAATATACTCATGAAACCACAAACTGTGCTGTGAACGCATAACTCTGGATTTTTGTTGAATAGGATTACTGAGGAGGGTGATCCGAAATGGAAAACATAGTCCACATCTTTCACTCTTATCAAATCTTTTCTATTCATTACATCCCCAGATACTATTTTCTTAACGGATTTCGGAATGCTGTCTTTCTTAGCATAGATAAATTTATCAAAAGCTATTACATATGCTCCCTCATTTAGTAATCGTTTCACCAGATTCTGACCAATAAATCCAGCAGCACCTGTTACTAAAACTCGTTTATTACCCCACTTCATTCTGTTTAACTTCTCTTAAGAGCTTGTCCCTTTATTGATTGTTTCATATCAATTCCTGCATCAAGTTGCATAGTACGTTATGCTCAGAGCTTTCCGTGGTCTTTGGCTGTTGATCGCCGCCTGAGCATTAAGCAACATGCCTATGATGCACAGCTGGACGTGCAGCATGATCTTGATGAGCCCCCTGACCCTGTGATCCCTCAAGCTCAACTGCTCCTTCAGGCGGCTGAAGACCCTCTCCACCGCGTTCCTCTTCTTGTAGAGCCTCTTCAGTCTCGTCGGACCGTGGGTTTTGAAGTGTCCGTCGATGCGCAGCAAGCCCCTCTCGCCCTTGTGCTGATTGCTGCGATACGGTATGATGGGCTCCATGCTCCTCCTGCGCACTTCCTTTCTGAATCCATCGCTGGAGTATCCCCTGTCGGCCATGGTGTGCTCGATTCCTCTAGGTAGCACCCTCCTCGCGGCCTTCAGCAGCTCTGGGGCCACCTCTATGTCGCGGATATTGGCCGGCGTCACCTTGAACGCGATGGGCAGCTCCGAGTCGGCATCCACGCTCAGGTGGAGGTTGTAGCCCAGCCCGTAGCCCTTTCCGCCCCTCCCTATCCGTGCATCGGCGTCAGAGCGTCCCAGCCTGGTCCTCATGTCTATGCTGCTGTACGCTCTGATGAAGGAGGCATCCAGTGCAACATTCTTCCCCTTCACGAGCTTCGCACCCTTCAACCCCTTCAGCAGGTGATCGATTATGCTCTGCAGGCGTTCGATGCCCACCTTTCCTGGGAAGCGCGATAGCACGCTCCTCCCATAGGCAGGCTCATGGTCTTCGATGTCGCATATGCTGCGAAGCCTCGCATCGTTCCAGAGCCTCCGCTCGAGCTCACGGACGCCCCTTAAGCCCAGGAAGCGCTTCGCCAGATGTGCCTTGAAGACCCCCAGGGGATTACGGGGGGTCCTTCCAGGTCCTTGTTGATGGAAGGCGCCAGTGAGCAGCTCATTCACAAATCCTAAATCCGAGTTCTGCAGCAATGATTCCAGGGTCTCGTATTCTTCCAATGGGTTTATCATCAGTAGAAGAGTACGAGGCCCTGACAAGATAATGTTAATCCGAAGAATTTAGGGACAAGCTCTTAAATAAATTTGAGCAAGAATAGAATATTTATTATGGCATAGCATAGTACAATACCAAAACACATAATTGGATTTAAAAACCAAGCCATATCTCTAACTTTCTTGTAACCCCTTATTGCATCATACGTAGTTCTTAAAAACGTTAGAGAGAAAAGAATAAATCCCAATAGTTTAATTTTATCACGTGAGGAGTCGTATAGATGATATCTCCTTCTCATCTTATCCTTAAAATAAACTACTGAATATCTTATTCGTTTATAGTAGTATTTAGATAACTTCTCTCCACTTCTATGAATTATGCCGTTTTTCACGATCGCATATTTATTATAGCCCTTTCTAATCATATCTACATTTGAGTCTATATGAAAAAAGTCAAAAACATTATCGATGAATTTTTGAATTATCTCCCTTTTGACTATATAGCCATTTGCTCCGAGTGTTGGAATTTCACTTGGATCGACCTCCACCATAAAAAAGTTCCCGATATCTTTTGCTTTACCAAATGGCACAAAGTCGCTCTCTATCCAAGAAATTCTATCCCTTTTACCTAAGTAATAAGCTAGAGGATCATTAACTCCGAATAGTGCAAAATAACGATCGAGCAGACCAAGAGTTCGATCATAAGTATATCTTAACGTTTGAGCTGCTACCGTCTCACTATATCTAGCGAATGGTTCAGCCATTTGCTTTAGCCAATTGCGGTCAGGGATGATATTATCTGTGGGAAGATTCACAATGAGCTCTCCTTTTGCATTTTTATATCCTATAGCCGTAGCCGCTTCTGGCCTTCCAGTCTTTTCGGAAATTACAGTTGCATAATATGATTTTGCTATCTGAATAGTCTCATCCTTAGAACCACCATCTACTACTATAATTTCAATTTTTTCTTGAGGATAATCTTGCTTACGTATGGAGTCCAAACAACCTGTTAAAATATCTCCTACATTATATGTAGGAATAATAAAAGATACAGAAGGATAAACTTGCCCAACATTTTTACTACAGACCACTATTTTACTGCTGACTTCTCGCAAAATCTTTCACATTATTCCTCATATCAATTATCAACTTCTCCCTCATCATAGATTCACTCAAAGTCCTTTATATGACCTAAGACCTTACGAGCCCCACGAAAAGCAAACCTGAGGTCTCCAAAAGATCGAATAGAAAGCATTCTCCTTAAAACGTATCTCGGAGACAAAAACAACTTATACGTCTCATCACACAATCGCTTGACTTCCTCAGGCGACATATCAGAACTCTTCAAAACTTGCTCAGACATGTCCCAACGCTCCCACTCGCCAGGCGAAAACCTCAACCAACCATTCTCCAAAGCCATCTCATACAACCTTGTCCCAGGATAAGGCACAACAAGAGTACTCTGCAAAGTATCCGCATAGCCTTCTTCCATCAACTTTCTTGCCAACAGATAGGTCTGAAGTTCCTCCTCCCTCAACGCATTTGGATAGCCAAACATGATAGTGATGTGAACCGTCAACCCAGCCTCCTTCGCCTTCCTACAGGAATCAACAATCTCATCAACAGTCAAACCCTTATTTATCTCATCTAGAATTCTCTGGCTCCCAGACTCCAATCCAAACAAAAGCATCCTAAACCCAGCCTTTTTCATCATCTGATAATCCTCTTCAGTCAGAGCCCCAAACCGCATGTTGCAGCTGAAGTATACTTTCTCGTTATAACGTCTCTCAATCATTAGCTTGCAGAATTTCCTCAACCACTCACCAACCGGGAAGCTACCACTATCATCAAAAACTTCGCGAACCCTGTACTTCTCTATCAACATCCCAATCTCGTCAACAAGAAGCTCAGGCTTCCTAGCCCTAAAAATTGGGTAGAGTACGCACCACGCACAAAAACTGCAGCCACCATCCATCCTCCACCAACAGTCTCGAGCGAACATCGTGTACGTTCCAGGCGTCACCTTGTAGTTCCCGTTCTTCTCGCTGTAAAGCCACCACTTCGTTAAATCCCTATCAATGAAAGACAAGCTATCTAAATTATGATTCAACTGGAACCTTCCAGTACTCTTTATCTCTCCATTCTTCCTATACCAAATTCCAGGTTCAAATGCCTCTGCCTTACCATCTAGATGCTCGACTAAATTTAAGAGAAGGAAATCATAATCGCCACCAGTTAGAACATAATCTACTTGACTTTTCTCCATGGATTCGCGAGGCAACGCAGTGACGTGATCGCCTACAAGCACGATTCTTGTTTCTGGACTTGCTTGCTTCACATCACCTATTATCCTCCAATGTTTCTTAACGACAGGTGTCTTGGTTTCAATCATCACCACGTCCGGGTCGTTCCTCTTCAAATCGCTCAGCCATTGATCATATAATTTCTCCTCAGCGATTCCATCATCCCATATTACTTCATGCCCCGCTCGATTAAGTAACGTCGCGGCATAAGCTGGAACAATTGGGTATACATAAGTTGATTCTGAGAAATATTGAAATTGGCGGTTCTGCGATAAGAGTGGTACGCCTTTGTTGGATTCTATTGGCGGATACGAGATGCTTATTTTCATCTTTCTAGCGACTTTTTCAGTAAACCTGCTGAGAAGGCAATCCCATATGCTAAATGGGTTAAGATGACGCCTGAAAAAACCAATGGGATTAGCCTTAGGTCTCGCCTTTCCAGTAGAGCGGCGACTAGAACCACTAAAAAATATGCGGCCAGGAATCCTAGGAAGAAAACAGTTGCAAGACCATTCACAAGAGAGATCAATCCGCCAATAGGAAGGAAGATTACAAGCAAGAACGGAAAGAAGAACAGTGGTTTTGCCGAATTCCCTCCGAATTTTTTGGCAAAGAATCCCCTGTGCAATCCAAAGTTGAAGATCTGTCGTAAGTGGGGAATGAAGAGAGGCTTCCTGTGATGATAGACTATAACGTCTGAAGCTTCCATCAATTTCTTACCTTTTTTCTCTATTTCCAAGCAGAACAAGGTATCTTCTCCAGGCCAATATTTCTCATTCCATCCTCCGGCTTCTTTTATCATGGTTCTTTTAGTTATAAAGTTGCATGAGTGAATATCATCTGAGTAAAAGCTTGACTTGCTTTTGTATCTTCTCGAAAGTCCTCCGACCATTATTGATGAAAGCACTAAACCGCTTGCCTTTTGCATCAAGCTATCTTCTGGAGGCGTTATTCCAGGACCTCCGACAGCCACTACTTCGTCATTCAGGTACTTCACTGCATTGCTCAACCAATCTTCTCTAGGATACGCGTCTGAATCTATGAATGCGCAGACGTTGCCATTGGAACTTGCAACCCCAATGTTTCTCTTCGCTCCGGGTGTTACAGGTCCACTAGGAACAATTCTAGTTCCCTCTATCTTTTCAAGTGCACTGTCAGGGATCAAGATTATTTCATAGTTCCCATAATCTAGTCGTCTGCAATACATGATGCATTTATTTGCGTAATCGTTAATCTCTTTACATGGAATTATGATGGAAACAAACTGACTTTGAGGCATCTATGTCAGCTTCTTATCCTTTCTTCTTAGCTTCGGCTAATAAAAGCTTCAGTTCCTGGCATTCGTAGAAAGTGGAATATAACATTTCATCGAATAGCCTCTTATCTCTTCCTGCTATTCCGTGCACCATGACCTTATAACGCATGCATGATGGGAGTTCGGCCAAAGGGGAGACATCCGCGGGCATGCCAACTGACTCTCTATCCATGAGCTGAGATCTATCAAATTGGACATATCAAGACTGGGATGAGTGTGCACAACCATATCGATATCCCTTATCTTCTCCCTTCTCAAAATTGATAAACCAAAGCTATCAGTCTTTATTGGATGATGGCTCATATCCATAAGCTTCCATGGCTATGTGAGAGCATAGACTTCAACCATGACTATTATTTGATACCTTATTGTCCTTGTCTGGCTTCAACGATAACCACAAAGGAACATCTGAGACCAGAGACGTAACAAAGGAAGGCATGCCGGTGTTCTAACATGGAAAAGCCTCAGGAGAACAAAGTCCAAGCCACAAGATGTAGCTCGGATCATCGAACCATGACCTTACTTGTGGAGCCCAATCGAAGAGGCCAGCAGCTGAGAATCTTACATGTAACTCCATAGCTCTCTGGGATGCTACCTTCACCAGCCTCTCTCCAACGGTCTCCCTGAGCCTACCTATGATGTTCATTAGCTCCAGGATAAGCCTCGAGCTCACTATTCTCCCTCTCATCTTGGCAAGGGAGAGCGAAGCCATATACAGAGCCCTCTCAATAAGACTGATCTTTCGCCAGTTACCATTCCTAAAGCCTTTCTTCCTGAGACAAGATAGGTAGTTATAGCTCAGCGCATCCACCAATGTTACCTCACGTTTCGTGCCGCGCTGCACCTATACCCAATGTTGAACCTCATAAGCCTAACCCTTCCAGAGACACTATAGCTTGATAGGTTCCCTTAAACCAGATTGGCCACAGAACGAAGGGCATAGTTGAGATTGAGGAGGACAAAGAGGAGAAGAAGGGCCTTCCCTAATGTCCTACTCGAGCATGCCCTTGGAAGCCCAAAGCACAGGCCCGCTGTAGAGAGCAGTTGGATGGGAAGATCGTAGAATATGCGTTCATTCACCCAGAAATTGACGAAGAGCGTCGGAAGAGCCCCTATACTCAGCCAAGCCAAAATGATGTTCCTAGCAGGACCCTCCTGTTTTACTAGCCACCAAACACCGACAATGGCGGAGACTATGGCAGAGAAGCTGTTGAAATATCCGCCTGCAAAAAATCTGAACGTGAAGTATAGATTTAACCCAAGCTTGAAGAATTCATTGAGACTTATTGCCCCCCCAGCGAGCTCATAAGATATGCCTGTGGCGCTCGGAACAGTGAGTAGCAGCGACTTTAATAAGTCAGATACAGTGTTCGTCGCTATAAATGCAAAAGCAGGCCCAATTTGGCGCAATGCCCCAGACACTTTCTCACGGGACCTGATAATGTATAGTAGCTGAACCCCTGTGAATGCGCAGACGGCTATAAACAAGAAGGCCCATGTCCAGGGGTGAATGAAGATTGCCAGTATGGATGGGATACAGGATATTAAGGCAAAGGGATAGGATCTTCTTTTAAGCGATAAAACCAGAACAGCAAGCGCGAGGTACAGTAGGCTTAGTGCTAGAATGTTAGCGTAGTAGGCCGTGTACATGCCGGCTACCACATTGATCGAGAATGAGCTGAGAAGGGCTACCAAGCCAGCGAAGGCACGACCGTTAACAACGGTTCCGAAACAGTATACAGAAACAGGAAGGAGACAAAAGATAGGAACAGCGATCCACTCAAGCAAATTTATGGTAGACACATGTAGTAATGATTTCAGATAGTAGAGTAGAAGGAGGAAAAGAGGCCTAGATGAAGGATCATGGATGGCAAACTCTATGGCTTGATTAGGGTTCGCTTCCATCTCGCCGAGCCATTGGGAGTAGTAGTAGATGTCGGTGCCCACATATTTGCCAGTTGAATTGACAGAAGGGAGATAGGGGTAGGAGGCTATGAAAGCGGTGATAAAGATAGCTACCAGAAGAAGGATTCTGCCGTCAATGTGAAGGTCAAGTCGTGGCAGAGCTGCATCATCTTTCCTTGACTCTGCCGTCCTCCCTCTCAACAAGTTTATAACAGCAGATAATGGAAATGAGAAGAGGAGAACCAACATCGCGATAGGCGTGAGATCGGCTGGGGTATAGAAGAGCTGAGTTTCGATGGCTGAGAAGCGGGAGAACATGGCTGTAATCCCGGAGGGCATCCCAAGGGGAAAGAGGAGCCAGTGAATCAGACTACCAGCTTCAAAGACGCATAGAATGACGAGCAGAGTTTCTACGATACCGATGGTCTGCCTTAAGACTCGGGCTGCGAATACAATATAACTGGAAACTCCAATAGCAACTAGAATAAGAGCTAGGTCAAATGCTCCAAACATGGCAAGAAAAGACGATAAGTTGAGTATGATGAGCGGGGATAAAGCAAACCACTTATTGATGCTGGATCTCCGGAATGTCAAGAACATGAAAAAGGAGCTTAATGCTGCCAATAGTATTATTAGAATTGAATCGAGTTGGTCCGACATAAGGACTATGTGGATAGTGCTCTCAAAGTTAGCGCGATGTATGACTGGATAATAAGTGATTTGTAGAAAGTTGATAATGATGATAATACTTAGAAAGAGAAAGAAGGACCAGACCAACCGGACAGCTGTCCTACTTATTACATTACGAGCAAACGTGGCTGGTACCTCCATATCCTAGCCTTGTAATGTCAAACTCGTTATCGTCATTATATGTATGGTAAAATCCTATTTCACTAAAGCGTATGCTATGTTCTTGAGGCTTCATTAACCCGCGCAGACCCTTTTTCCTTACTTCCGGATTCCATTTCAAGCCTACCGACGTAATCTTTGACCTTAGAGAGCCAGATCTTTGCTATTTACTAAGTCCTTGTCTGGCTTCAACAATTAACACAAAGGCACATCTAAGACCCAGAGATATGGAGAAGGAAGGCACGCCGGTGTTCTAGCATGGAAAAGGCTCTGGGGAGCAAAGTCCAAGCCACAAGATGTAGCTTGGATCATCGAACCATGACCTTACTTGCGGGGCCCAATCGAAGAGGTAGCGGCTGAGAATCTTGCATATAGCTCCATAGCTCTCTGACATGCGGCAATAGATATCCTGATCCCAGTGAGTTTAATAACGCATAATGTGAAACTTTTACAAATTTGATAGAAGAAAAGTTAGAGCTGTGATTAGAGGCGCGTGTATCTTTTGCTTCTAGAGAGACTTCACTATATTTTTCATCATATGTGAATCTGAACTTTCTTAAGATATCACGGCCGAGCAGTGACGGCATAGCCAGAACTCTTTCAACAATGTCCCTTGACATTTTATCAAGGTCATGCCTTAAAACCAGAATATCAAGGGTTTCTACGTGTTCTCCATTTTGAGTTTTGAAAATTAGTTCCGTGTTCCTGGCAACATAGGTATCAACTAGCCCCCCAATGCCACCAACCTTCACAGGAGCCTTCTCCATTTTCTCTAGATCTATTCCAAGTTGCTCTCTATCCCTATCCAACATAGCTGTCGAAGAGGCGCCCGTATCTATCAGAAACTTAGTATAACCTTCGATTTCCAGCTTACTGATCACCGTGAATGCCCTTACGGCTGGAGCTGGAGGACTAAAGGACTTGTCCACAAAGCCCTTAACGATCATAGTATAAATTCTAACGGTTTCTTTGAAACGTATTCAACGAATACCTCAGAAAGTTTGAGGCCTTTGGCTAATATTTTCCGCCTGAGCTCGCCTGGGCTTTTATCGTAATCTATTACCTTTTGTTTATATATGGCTATGAAGAATCCGTCATACTTTTCAACCAGTTCCTCGTACGTTTCCCAGAACCATCTTTCATTGAACTCATGCTCTTTAAACAACGATGCAATCTCACTCATTTTAATCACATTTAACGCCAAGCGAACTCTCTACCTTCTCCTTCGTTGCCTCCAAGTAGTCAAGTCGAGTGAAATCGTCTAAAGCGTCAGTTCTGGAGAGCTTGCTTGTTTTCTCTTCCAACTCTCTTCCAAGTTCCATTTCTAAGCAAGCCTTGGCAACCTTCTTCACCAACTCTTCCTCACCGACGCCCAATTCCTTGGAGAACTCTCTAACTTCCGCGGTCATATCTTCTATCTATACTACTCCCGCCTTATTTAATGTTTCGAAGACCAAACGCGTTGGAGAAAGTTATCGAAAGGTGTAGAGTGTTGGACGCAACCCCTGTAGTCCCCGCTGCGCAGGCTCCTCTCCGCATCCTCCAGATATTCGCGGGTTGCTGCATAGTGTGAGCCGAAGGATATTAGGTTGAGGGTTTTTCTTAAGTATGCGCTTGCGACAATCATGTCGGGTGTTAATGCGACTCATTTGCCTTTGATACCGAGGCTGGCTTGGATCCCGCTTTGTATGTCCAGCAATTCCATGAGCGCCTTAAGCCTTAGCTCGAACAAGACGTAATTGTCTTCCACATATATTAGCTTACCATCCAGCGCTTCGAGGACGATTTCAGGCGTCACCGAATCTAAACTGATCACGTCAACCTGATCCTCCTGCACTTCAAGGGCTTCAGCTACGTCCACTACAAGTTCCCCTAACTCATAGAGGTTGTAGGTTCTCCCAAAGTATACGGCGATGTCATAATCTCCTTTCATAGAATAGCCTTTAGCTCTGCCACCAAAAAATAGTGCAGCCTTAACTTTTCCTTTAAATACATGGTTCAGACTTCCCGCTGAATCGATTAAAGGAGGAGGGTCGATATCCCTTCCCTTTAAACCCTCTTTCAGGGCCCTTGCCAGCTGGGGGGCATCATCCCTGAGACTTTTTGACGAATCAGTTAACAAATCTCTTCTGACAGCCGTATAAGCATGTACAAGTATGTTCCTCATGCCAGCCATAGACTTTAGGAGTTTTGCATCATCTTCGCTTAAAACATGGAGGTCTGAAAGTAATTCCCCTATTTCCGAGTATCCTTTAGGCGTCCTGCCGCCCAGGGCTGAAATCACCATGAGTCCTAAATCAACTAGTGACTGAACTATAAGTTGAACCAGTCTTTCTATCCCTCTGTAACTGCTCTCCTTTTCCAATTCTTTTACCAGTTCCATTACCTGATTTACCTGCTGGTTAATCCTCTCTACGATCTTCAAAATCTTACGACCCTTACTATTATTAGAGGCAATTTCACTGTCACTGCGGAAAACCAGATCTGTCGAGCGAACAGATTGTGGGGTTCCCGCCATTCAACCAAGCAAGGGCTCTGGGGAGCAAAGTCCGACCCACATGATGTAGCTTGGATCGTTGAACCACGATCTTACCTGGGGAGCCCATTCGAAGAGGCCTACAGCCATAAACCTCTCGTAGGACCTCATGGCTCTCTGATATGCCCTCACCATCAGCCTTCCTCCAACAGTCTCTCTGAGCTTGCCTATGATGCTTCCTAGCTTCAGGACCAGATTTGAGTTCACTATCCTCCCCCTCATCTTGGCGAGGGAGAGCGAAGCCATGTACAGTGCCTTCTCGATTCTGTCGAGCTTGCGCCAGTTCCCATTCCTGAAGCCTTTCCTCCATAGGCTGTGCAAGTAGCCATGGCTCAGAGTTGCTGGACAAACCACCATCCTTGGCCACCGCACCCTCCACAATTCGTGTAAATATGTTGCTGATAAGGTTAATCTAAGGGAAACGTGGCGATTTGCCAGTGTTTTGGCTTAAAGCAGGAGTACTTATAATATCCTATTCGCAATGGGGTCAGTCCAGTACGTTGCCATAAGGGTCAAGCTGCTGAATCAAGCAACCACACACCCTAACGAAATGTACCAAACAGCCAGCCCGGTTCTGTTGAATTTATCATTCAGCTGTCATCTTGGTGAAGCTAGAACTCAGGACTTGGTCTTCGATCTTTAGATATTAACTTAGTAAGAATGAACGAAGTACTTCCATGAATTCAATAATGCACGCCGCGACTTGATAAGCATCTGGGAACTTTAGTCTATATGAACTATGTCCTCATCATCATCCCATCGTATCGCCCAACTTTTTTTATTTGCGTATACTAAGCCATTTGTTCTCTTCAGGAAGTACCTAGCGTCATAAACAAGTAACAATGCTATCAACGTTGAGATTCATAGGTGTAATGGCACTTATATACAGAAGGGCGCATACAGCAACTGCCAAACGGAAAAAGGAAGGGTAGAATAGGTATCATCGTTCCGGATGCCCTTATCCTTCCTATAACGCGATGATTCGAGAGAGGATTGAGCCAGATGGCGATAAAGGGTCTTTATGGCATTAAAAGTTTTTAGCTGAAAAGCTATCGAGCTTCCTAAGCTATTCAGTTCTGCAACAACTCGATTCCAGTGGGGGGCCTAATGAAATGACATAAGAAGTTACATCGGAGCACCAAGTTCTATTCTATCGGTAGAAGTCCCTTTTAAGAAGTATTATATAGGGTGGTCGAGTCTTTATCTAAACTCTAAGAGAGGCAAAGAGTAGCGACTGGTCATTGCCTGAAGTCTCCATCATCATGCCGGCATATAATGAGGGGAAGAGCATCGGTCAGGCTATCTCTCAAGTCCATAACGCAATGAGGAGCCTCTCCTTTGACTATGAGATAGTTGTCGTGGATGATGGGAGTCATGATGGCACTTTCTCAGAGGCTCTGAGAGCAATTCAGTCACCAGAACTTAGGGATCACGTAAAGGCCATCAGCTATCAACCCAATCAAGGGAAGGGATTTGCCCTCAGAAAGGGCTTTGAGATCTCCAAAGGGGAATACATAGTCTTCATCGACAGCGACTTGGACATCTCGCCCAATCACCTAAGTCATTACCTTGGGGCTTTGAAAGTAGTGGATATTGTTGCCGCTTCCAAGTTTCACCCTGAATCTAAGGTGGAGTCCCCTGTCATGCGTAAGATATTGAGCCTAGGTTATAATTGGCTCGTGAGGATATTATTGGGCGTGGATGCCACCGATACCCAGGCCGGGCTGAAAGCGTTCAGAAGGTCGGCTTTGGAAAAGATCATGCCAACCGTAGTTGTGAAGCAATACGCCTTTGATGCTGAGGTCTTTGCTGTTGCAAATCTTTGTGGCCTTAAGGTGGGGGAGCTTCCGGTCCGAATCAATTTAAGGGCTAGCTTCTCAGCAAGAAGCATCTTCAGGATGTTCATTGATCTCCTGGGGATAGCGTACAGGAAGCGCGTAAGGCGGTCTTACCAGAAGGCACTTTGGCTTGAAATGGCCAAAACTGTGGAGAAGAAGGGAATAGCTTAGAATAGTCGATCCAGTGCCCTTGTTCCACCAACCGACGGAAGGTTTTTACCCGCTTAATCACGTAAGATATGGGAGAGGCTTGAGTGCCAGCGACCCGGAGCTCTCCAAGTTGCTAGTGGCCTTGGGGCACGAGAAGAGGCGTAGGATCGTCCTCCTCCTCGCGAAGAGGGGTCCGCTGAGCGTTACTGAGCTCAAGAGGGAGATGAAGATCAGCACGGGCAGCCTCTACCATAACATAAGCCTGTTGGGGGAGTTGGTCGGCCAAGGGCCTGATAGGAAGTATGCTTTGACCGAGAAGGGAGCGCGCGCCAACCAGCTGCTAAACAACGGACTCCTTTCGGAGACCAGGGTACCCCTTGGCGGCAGGCTCAGCATCCTTGTGAATTTGCTGTTACCGAGGTGGATCTTCCTGTCGCTTGCGGAATCAAGGCTGACTGCCATGACCGGTGCGGCGGTAATCCTATTGGCGGGGATCGGGCTGTCCTCTCCAGCCAAGTCGAGCATTACGTTGCTCCTCGTTGAAAGGACGAACAGCAACCCGATCATGCAGGCCCTGAGCCTTCCCCTGAGCTGGTTTGCGGTCTCGTTCATCCTGCTGGTCCTATTCTCGAGGGGGAAGATCCTCTCGCCCAATTCACAGAACTTCCTCTTCGCATCAGCGCTTTCCTATTTCCCCCAAGTCGTCTACTTGGTACTCGATAATCTACTGGGCGATCTGCTTGGCGCACCCCTCCTCTTCGGGATCGCCTCCTTGGTCTTCTCGGGCCTGGGCGTCTGTTTGCTAGCGACGGCCCTCGCCGCGAACCTCAATGTCAGGATCGAGAGGGCGTTGATCGCCTGCCTAGTTCTCTTCTACTTGAGCTCGATCGTGTCCTACTTCAGCAGGACCATCTGACCGAAGGGCACCCTAGCCGAAAATTCCCGTGTCCGTCTTCTCAGGTTCGTTCGGGATAGACCCTCGCTCAGCTGTGGTCGCCGCTTCGCTCGCGACTTTGTGCAGTGGGCCCTTGACCACTATCCCCTCGATGGGCCTTATGTCGAAGACGTACTGCTCGAGGTCGATCCAGGTCCAGCGCATCTTCCTTATCTGGATGGCCCTGAAGCTCCTGTTATTCACGTTCGCTATCGCTAGCTTTATGATGCCCGAGGAGAGGAACTCCTCGACGCCGAACCTGCTCAGCGTCTGCGAGCCAGTAGGAACCTCCGACGTTATTATCGTCGTGCAGCCCAGGAAATTCTCGACGGCGGCGACGAAGCCCCTGATGTAGTCCCTCGTCCAGGAGACGTCGACGACCTCCCCCATCAGGGGGGCCACGGGATCTATGACCAGCCTCTTCGCCTTCATGTAGTCGACGTGCTTCTTCAATTCCCCGACGACCTTCTTGATGATCTCGGCCATGAACTTCTCCCGCACGATCTCGGCGAAGAACGGCCTGACGTCGAGTATCCTCAGCATGTTCTTCCTCATGGGTTCCTCGAGGTCCCACCCGAGCGTGAGCGCCCCCTCTATCGTCCCCTGGATGGTCTCGTCGAAGGGGAGGTAGAGCCCCGGCTCCCCATCGCTTATGCCCTTCAACAGGAACTTGAGCGAAAATATCGTCTTCCCAGTTCCGGTCTCTCCCGCTATGAGGAAGGTCTTCCCCCTGAGGAAGCCTCCGCTGATCAGTTGGTCCAGACCAGTCACTCCAGTGGGAACCCTCATGCCTTGGATCGATGAGGCTTGCTGATCGGTTATGTTTGGCCCTTGAGACATTCGAGAGTGGGATGCGCGGGACTGGATTAATATGTCTATTGAGGTTATTTGGGGGATACATTGCCTGAATTGTCTACTTGCTCCTTCATACCCCTATCCCCTATCTTTGAGTAAATCCGCCTCAGATTCGGGATATACAACCATTATGTCAGGAACCCACTTGTCTGTCATAAGGGCTGTCAGTCGTTTAAAAAAACATGACAGGATTATACTCTATCATAGCATCGATCCCCATAGTGTTTGATCAATGAACGACCGCAACCTTACGGTTGCGGTATCTTCGGGCAGTGGATAGCAGGCCCCATGACTGGCATAGCAGCTCCAAAGACACCTCTTGAGTGCGGTACACTCCTAGAAGAACGTTCTTGTACAGTTGCATTTGAGAGGTAGTTCATCGACGATTCATCTGCAACCTAACGGTTGCAGTATTCTCGTCGGTTTTTGATAAA
>Ga0315280_10001930_pt1 | contig 34506 bp, 31 predicted proteins | sample YL17G06_40_MG_FD_203697 | JGI IMG/M metagenome (GOLD analysis project Ga0315280, IMG submission 203697) | Sediment microbial communities from Yellowstone Lake, YNP, Wyoming, USA - YL17G06_40 | ecosystem: Environmental > Aquatic > Freshwater > Lake > Sediment | place: USA: Wyoming | collected...
TAAAGATAATATTCAAAATCTCATTTTAGAGATTGACAAAAAATAATTGTTCTGATAGTTTCTTTAAAAACATAGCTTACAAAGGGGGTGGCATATGAAGATAAGAAAAGTTTGCTTAGTTAGTTTGATGGTGGGTATCTTTTTAGGATGTTTAACATTCAGCACGGTCCATGCTCAAGATATGAGCATCTGGGTCGGGAAGTGGTTCAAGCTCACTGTAAAGTATTCAGGGTATTCCACTAATGACTCAGGGATCATAAGCTCTAATAAAGAAACGAATGTTAATTACCTAAAAATTTGGAATGTAAACGAAGCCAATAAAGTCGTAAGTTTTTATTCATATAATGAAGATGATCAATGGCGGGGAGAATCCGTGGATTTCCGTTACACGGGCGGAAATAGTCTGGACTTCCTAATCTACTATTTTGAATGTGAGGGGGAAGACCTCCATTATTGTTTTGGGTTCACTGGTCGAATTCAAGGCAAGATGAAAGGTGGAATCTTAACGAGTGCCACAATCAAGAGCCTTGGAGGGTTTGAATGGAGCGCACCCCGGGGGGCTGCAGGAGTCACCGTTACGGGTAGTTTAATTCCCGAGTCAAAGCTTCCGCCCGGCATCCCCAAATAGAACAAATCAAGGAGGGGTTACCTGAGAGGTATGCCCTTTCCTTTGAGAACTGCTATTTAATTAACTCCTCAATCTTATTAGCTTGAGAGATACATTCATCCCACTGGCTAAAACGCCGAAAATGTGTCGCATAAAAAGATTATTGTGGATTGGTATCAAGGTAACTCTTAGTCTTAATTGATAGAAAATTCTAAATGCCTTCAGCACTTGGCGAACATTCAAAACTTTATCTCTACTTCCTACTTTGAAAGTGTTAAATTCGCCTTGTGGTCGGCACCATTTGGGAAAAAAGAGGACTTCTTCCTTGAAACACGCAAATTCGAGATTTGTCAGAGGATTGAAGATTGCAATCAGATATCTTCAGTTGGGGGAATGTGCAGATAGTGGTAAGATGGCCAGCGGAATAATAGATTGACACGCACCGAACTGGAGCGTAAAATTTTTTCGCGTACTATCTCTCTTTTGAGGATGCTGCGATCGAGCACAAGTGGAATCGGCCGCCACTCGAAAGGGTGGAGTAAGCACGAGTGTCGAGGGACCAGTGACGAGAGGCGAGTGAAAAGACTCGACACCCTCGGTATGAAAGGATACAAAACCATGAAAATAAGTGAGACAACCAGTAAGGAGGGGCCCATGAATTCAATATCACAAAGAATACTGATTGGCGTGGTGGCGTGTATTCTGGTATCAGCATCGTACGCTGTTGCGGTAGACAATGTTACCGAGGTGCTGCCGATAGAAGCGTTAAGGAGAGTCTATGAAAACAACAAGGAATTTAGAACTACCGTGGATCAGGCATTCGCAAATATCAAGGACCCCGACGACGGGTCGAAAAACCCGTGGAAGGAAAAGAAGTTCCATGATCTTTGCGAGTTCTTCAACCGCTGGTACTACTTGCTGCCCGTAAACAAGGACCCGGAACGCGATGAATTCAACTACATTAAGAACCTCGCGTGGTTCTATTACAAGAACGAATTTGGTCAACAGATCTTTGGAAAGGATCCCGGGTTGAGTTGGTCCAAGGACTTCGTGGCAGCCAAGGGAATATTCATGGATAGTGAAAAATCGATAGCAACCATTCAGCAATGGATAGACGACCCGTCGATTCAGATAGACGACTATATCGTTCCACCGAATGGATTTAAATCATTCAACGAATTTTTTGTTCGCTCTCTCAAGCCCGGCAAGAGGACGGTCGCCAGCCCGAACGACGACTCCGTGATGGTAGCCCCGACCGATTGCGTGCTGAACATGATCAATCCGATCACACCAGAAGCTCGAATTCCGACAAAGCTGGGGCATAAGCTGAATGTCAGGGAGCTGTTGGACGGTTCGGAGTATGCAAAGTATTTCGAGAACGGCACCGCAATTTCCTGCATCCGGTTGCCCAACACCTATCACCACTATCATGCGGTAGTCTCGGGGAAGGTGGTGGAATCTCGCGAAGATGTGGCAGGCACATATTGGGGCATCAAGGATCTTAATGGATTTATCAATGGCGGGAATATCGGGTATGGCCAGAGTTATAGTGTCTTCGAGCATTTCCGCCGCGGTTACTTTGTGATCGAAACAAATGAATACGGCTACGTAGCAATGATCCCGGTGGGTCTGGACACGATTGGCTCGGTGGTCTTCGGAGACAAGTTGAAGAAGGTGACCCCGGCGAACCCTGTGGCTGTCCGTAAGGGAGACAAGATAGGTCACTTCGCCTACGGCGGCTCGTTGGTCATTACGCTGATCGAGCAGGGCATCTCTTCCATTACGGTCCCTCAAGGCCAGCAGATCGGGGTTTTCGAGCAGAAGAAGGAGAAATGACCCGCGTCTAAAGGATGCCAAAGGACGAGTGTCGAGTGACTAGGGAAAAGTGACAGGTGAGGAGGGACGAGTGGTATGATTTTCAACTATTCAAATGGAGTTATTGATTTCCACTCGTAATCGTTGAACCCAAGAATCGTTCCAGAGCAAGATTTGTAGGTGAAAGGCTTGATGATGTTAATTGAAGATCCAAAGTTTTCGCAGAAGATTGAAACGTTTCAGAAAATACAATTCCTCAGGGGTCATTGAGGAAGGAAAACTCCTCTGTTTTAGTTTCAGAAGACCGCCATAATCTACCCATCTGAGCATAGGAAATAGAAAACGGCGAAAGAGTCCCTTTTCTTTAAAGGAGAAACTGCTGTTAAAGTCAATGAGGAAGGGTTCCCCTTTTTCAGAGAGAAGAATATTCCCTTTATGTCTCAAATCCAAGTGGACTACCCCCCTCGAATGGACCTCACTGAGCACTTGTTCCAGGGCAAGGAAAAAAGAGGGGGGTAGAGATTCTCTCCTTTTGATGGGTCTCCCCGGAATGAATTCCATTGCAAAGGCGAAACGATCGATTCGCTCTACAGGCTGGGGTACACCTTTGATCCCAGCCAATCGGGAGTATATCTTCCATTCTTTTTGAATCAACCAAAGACCCAATGTCCAGCGGAAAAAAAAAGGCTTTTCCCGGACATCTTTGACCATGAGGATGCGTTCCCCCACTTTCACCTGATTCAGATCAGGCTTTCCCAAACTCCCCTTGGTAAGGCAAACAAGATTCTGTTCAATATCCTTCCGATTCACTGATCCTTCTAATCCAATTCCCTTTCCGTTTATTCCGCAACCCGCATTCCGATATCCGCAATTAAAATAGGTGCCCCCAATAAGGTCTACTCAAAATCAGAAATATTCCGCCGATGACAATCAGGAGGATTCCCTCCTCACTGTTCTCAATAAAGAATTTGAACCGCCAGGAAACCTTTTCTCTTGAGTAAGGAGTCCATCTCGGAAGGTAGTCTGGAACCTCTCGATCGTAATCCTCAAATCGACTCCCAAAAATCTTCCTCAACCGGTCCCCTTCAACCCTCTTCTTGTAAGGGATATAATGGAAACAGAACATAAAGGTCGTAGCCGCGAGAAGATAGATATTATCCGCGAGGATACAAAAGCCTGCAGTAATGAGGATCGAACCAATATAAAGGGGATTCTTCACATAGCCATAAGGGCCTGTCACCGTCAGGTTCTCATTCTTCTGGAGATGACCCGTTGCCCAGATACGAACGGACTCCCCCATGATGATCAGGATCAACCCAACCACCAGCCCTGGCAGATGGGGCTTGGCAAAGAGCACCAATAGAATCGCTCCAAGAAATAGCGGAATCCTCCGAATCTTTTTCATCCTGGACACCCTCTTATCGGTCCTCCATTTCCTATTTAATAATCCTCTTCATCCCCCTTTAATAAAGGGGGAAAGAGGGGGATTTATCGATTTGAAATGAGGACAATTTCGTCATCTCCCACTTTACGTCGAGATATCAACTGGACAACCGGCCTGTCCTCCATTGACTGAAACGAAGAAAAATCCTTGAACCTGAGGAGGCAGAAAACCCTTTCCGAGGATCGAAGATAATTAAAGAGATCCTCCTTCGCCTTCAATTCCAAAATGGGGACAATCCCTGTGTAAAAATTGTAAGGACCCGTCCCGACCCCGCCATAAAGGGATAATCTCTCACCAGGTTGAATCCGCAGCGTTATCTCTTTGCAAATAAAACGAGCTGATTTGTATGGATTGACGAGGGGGAAAACAACCCTCAAGGTATAAAAGAATCCGCCCGCCATCATCGCGATGATCAGAAGGAAAATACCACTATGGTTTTTAAAACGATGGAGAACGAACATGGCGAGACTCCCCCCGACCATCAGAAAGGCGATGGGAAGGCTATAGGGCAAGTAAGATGGAAACACCATCGAAACAACCCAGGGGATGGCTGCTCCGGCCAGCAGAGCTAAACCTATAAATAAATAAAGCGGGAAAAAAATCCATTCACACCGGAAGTGTTCCATTGGGGAAGAAAGGAAATCATCCCAAAGTTTTCCGACCATCAGAGATGCCGCTGGATAGAGAGGTAAAACGTAAAGTCCCCTCTTCCCCTTGGATAAAGAGAAAAACAGAAAGATGACAGCAAACCATATCAGCAGAAAAAGAAACTCCTTTCTTTTTTCAAACACCTCTTTCGAATACCCATAAACCATGGCTGCAGGTAGGAAAAGGAACCAGGGCAAAAATTCCACCGGAAAATTATAGAGGTAATAGTAGATGGGTCTGGCATGGCTCCACCCTCTTGAATAACGATCGATGGTTTGGTGGAAAAGGGTTTCATTCAGATAGGTCTTTCCTCCCTTCAAAACCGCTGGAAGATACCAGGACAAAACAATCACGACAAAGAGGAGCATTCCGGAAAGGAGCTTCATCTCCTTCAGTCCCTTCCAATCCTTTTGAATGATGAGATAGATGAGACTAACCAAAAGAGGGAGGACAAAGCCGACCGGCCCTTTCGTTAAGGTGGCCAATGCCATACTGATATAAAAACCATAAATGAAAAGGTTTCTGATCTTTCTCTGCCCGAACCAATTCACCCTCACCCCCTCCCTCTCCCCAGTGGGGAGAGGGGAAGGTCGCTTCGACTCGCTACCGAGGTGAGGGGCGGTATATCGGTGCCATTGGAAAAAACAGAGAAGAGAGGCTGTTGTGAAGAAGGCTAGGGTCGTATCGATATTCGCTCTGGTGGAGAGATAGATAAATTCAAGGCTTGTCGCGAGGACCATCCCTGAGAGGAACCCTGTCCGTGAACCATAAAGGGATCTCCCAAAGACGAAAGTGAGGATGACGGTCAGTGTTCCGAAAAGAGCGGCAGGAAACCTCGCTGAAAATGAGGTGAATCCTCCACAGAAATAGGAAGAAAGACCAATCAGCCAGAAAAAGAGCGGAGGTTTGTCCGCATAGGTCTTTCCATTAAAATGCATGAGAATCCAATCTCCCCTCTGAACCATCTCTCTTGCGACTTGGGCATAACGAGGTTCATCCGGATTCCAGAGATCCCATCGGCCCAGGTTTAAGAAAAAGAGGATGAGACAGAATCCCAAAAGAACTAAAAGTTGAACCCATTTCTGAGGATAAATATTGGAAAACCTTTTTTCTACCCATGTTTGAATCATTCCTCTTCCATCCTCTCTTTCAAGATCATTGGTTTGCGGGGATCTTCTTTCGATCAAGAAGAGAGCAAAACCAATTGCCCTTTCTTATATTGAAATTCCTGAATCAGGACCAATGGGGAGGTCCCCCGGCTTTGAATATCGTCATAAACCTTTTTCGGCATCAAGACCAATCTTCCCTCTTTTCCTCTGAACAGGGCAGAAAGGGAATCACGCCCCTTTAAATTGGGAACGACCCGGTCGAAATAATAGTTGATTTCCTCCAGGGTACTGACATCCAAGCGATACCCAATTAATGTTTCCTCCCTTAAGAAGGGTTTCAATTCCCCTACAAGAACCATCCCCGGCGAATAAGAAAGATCTCTTTTAATCCAGGTGTATTCCCGGATATGCCAAATAGAGATAACCAGCAATAAGGGGATCAGAAAATATAAAAATCTCTTTTGCCACATCCCTCCTATCATTAGAGCCAACGGAGGAAGGACCGGGAGGAAGTATCGGGACACTCGATACTCAAATAAGGTGAGAAGAATAAAAAGGACAATAAACCAAAGGAGGAAAAAAGACTCCCTCGAAGGCCAGAGTCGATTTCTTTGTTTCCAAAGATAAATAGAGAGAAAAGGGAGAAGAATAGACCATGGAAAAAATTGGCCCCATATCTGAATCAAATAGAAGTAGAAGGGGGCTCTTCGTGTAAGAATATGGGTTTCCATCACTAATGCGATACTTCGCTCCAATCCAACACGATGGATGAAGAGGAAGACCCAAGGGAGAACCGTCAGCACCAAAATGGCATATCCGAAAATGAATCTCTTACTGACCAATATTCTCCATTGTCTCTCCTTCATCAGAAAGATGGCAATAATCGGAAGAGGTATGAACAATCCAAAGGGTCCCTTCGTCAATACGCCCATTCCCATAAAAAAGAAGCTGAGTCCGAAAAAAAGAGTTTGCCTCTTCTCTCGCTCCTCATATCCAAGATAGAAAAAGTAAAGAGAAAGGAGGATGAAGAGGCATAGGACCATATCCGTCTTCGCCAATCTTGCTTGGAAAAAAAACTGATAACTGGAGAGGAGTATTCCGCCTGTGAGGAGACCGGACCGGGCTGTCCCGTAGATTCTCTTCCCCCAAAGGAATAGAATGAAGAGGCCTATCCATGCGGAGAGAGTGGATGGCAAACGGGCGATCAGCGGCGTCACAGACCCGTAAAGGGAAGAAGGAATGGCGATCAGCCAGAAGAGCAAAGGGGGTTTATCGATGAAGACCTCTCCATTTAAGTGCGGAACCGCCCATTCTCCGGATCGGATCATTTCACGTGATATTTCTGCATAACGAAGATAATCATGATTCTCGAGGCTTCGGGCCCAAAGGTTGAAAAAGAGGGTGAGACCGCTGAAGATGATGAAACATCCAATGATCAACCCCTCCATTCCTTTTCGTTCCGTCACAATCTTTCCCTTTTCAATGGTTCTAATAAGAAGTTTCCGGATTGGTTTTCTTATAGATAAAGTAAACTCCTTTAGAAAGGCGGGGTTTTGACCCCGCCTTTACAAGGAGCTGATGCTTTCTGTTTATAACATCCCCGGCATAAATGCCGGGGCTTTCTAACGGGGTAAAGTAGATGATGGGGTTGAGAAGATAAGCAGCGATGAAGACAGGGTCCATCTCAGATCCTTTCTTCAATTTCATAGTGAATATAACGGCTCTTCATCCATTTCACAGCAAGAAGATCGACGAAGGCACGCCACATCCGATTCCAGGTAGTATATTTCGATGCCCCAAACTTCCTGGGGTGATGGGCGATCGGTATTTCGATCACCCGAAATCCCTCCATCTTCACCAGGGTGGGCATGAAGCGGTGCATCCCTTTATAAAGTTTTAGATTCTGAAGGCATTCCCTTTTATAAGCCCGGAAGGTGCAACCACTGTCCCGGATGATCTCTCCGCTCAACCAATTCCGAATCCTATTCGCAATCTGGGAGGTCACCCGTTTGACCCAAGAATCCTCCCTTTTCTCGCGCCAACCAGTCACCATATCATACTCGTTCAGAAGTTCTAACATCCTCGGAATATCTTTGGGGTCATTCTGGAGATCGGCATCAATCGTGACGACAATCTTTCCTCTTGCCTCTTTTAATCCTGCCGCACCTGCAGCGGTCTCCCCACAATTCTTTTTGAACCCGAGCACTCGGATCTGGGGATACTGGGGAAGCATTCCTTTAAGGATCTTACGGCTTTCATCTGTGCTGCCGTCATCGACGAAGATCATCTCATAAGACTTCCTCAGTGGTTCGAGCACCTGGGCCAACTGGGGGATCAGGATCGGAAGATTCTTCTCCTCATTGTAAACCGGTATCACCACTGAGATATCGATTTCCTTCTGCTCTTTCACAGATCGTTGCGTCTCCTGAAAATTCCCCTTCTCTCCACTGAAACTGTTAAAAAATTGCTTCAAGTTGAGAGGGCGGGCAGGGGTATCGGTCAGTTTTCTTTATTTCCTAAAGAATTCCCTAATCGCGCTACAGACAAAATCCACCTTCTCTTTATCAAGTTCTGGGTACATGGGTAGAGAAAGGATGTTTTTAGCTGCCTCTTCCGTCCTTTCCAGCTTTGGCTGTGGGCCCATGGCATTCCGAACGGCTGGCTGTTGATGGTTGGGAATGGGGTAGTGGATACCGGTTTGAATACCCTCTTCCTTTAAATAGGTGGCCAGTGGATCTCTCTTTGAAGTTTGGATGACATAGAGATGGAAAACGGGTTCGGCCCAATCCTGAACCTTAGGGGTGATCACAGGAAGTCCTTTTAAACCATCGCCGTACCAACGAGCAATCTGTCTTCTGGACTCGTTGAATCCATCCAGTCTTCGAAGTTGTAAGCGACCCACAGCAGCCTGGATCTCATTAAATCTCAAATTATACCCCACCAATTCGTGTTCGTATTTCTCCTTTCTCCCGTGGTCCCGATACATCCTGCACTGTTTTGCAAGGTCCTCATCATCTGTTACCAAAATGCCACCATCTCCAAAGACCGTGAGGTTTTTGGATGGGTAGAAAGAAAAACAACCAGCCATCCCCATCGATCCCACCCTCTTTCCCTGATATCGCGCCCCATGGGCTTGACAACAATCTTCTAAGACGAAAAGCCCGTAACGCTTTGCGATATCAAGGATGAAATCCATGTTCGCAGGATGACCATAGAGATGGACCGGCAGAATCCCTCTCATTTTCCTGATCCCAGGTATCTGGCTGCCTCGTTTTAAGATCTCTTCAATTTGCCTTGGGTCCATGGTAAAGGTTTCGTCGATGTCGATGAAGATCGGTTGAGCTCCTACATGGAAAACAGGCTCGACCGTCGGAAAAGCCGTCAGCGAAGGAACCAGAATCCCATCTCCGGAACCCACCTCCAAAGCCTTGAGACATAGGAAAATGGCCGATGTACCGGAGGAAGTGAGCACGGCGTGCTTTACCCCAATGAATTCTGCAAACTCTTTTTCAAAGTTTCTGCAATGATGACCCAAAATATATTGCCCGGAATCAATGACTTCTAAAACACTCTCTTTTATTTCCTTATCCACATAAGCTTTAGATAGGGGAACCTTCATCATAGCTCCTTTCTAAAAGATCAGACTCTCTTCCAATCGATCTCAATTCTCCCTCCACTCCTGGAGGACTCATAACAGGCTTCAACGATTTTCAATGCCTCATAACCCGCCCGACCATCTGCAAGGGGCCTCGATCGATCCCTGATCGAATCAAGGAAGGCTTTCAATTCTTGCCGGAGGGGTTCCTCTGGACCGATGGGAATTTCATTGACCTCACCTTCTAAGGCCACCCATCGTTCCCCCTGCCTCTCATGTCGATTTTCATACAAGTGTAAGGATTTTTTTTGGAAGTCGCAATAGAGGCTGGCCCGATCTCCTACAATCGAAATGTCTCTTCTTTTTTCTGGCGGCATATAGCCTGCTTCCACAAAGACAACCTTTTCCCCGTACTCAAGGACAGAAATGGAGGTATCATCCAGGGGGAGGTTCAGGTAATGTCTTACAATTGCCCTCACCGCTTGAGGGGGTTCATTGAAAAGGTAATTAAAAAGGTCAAAATAGTGGATCGCATCTGTCTGCGTCACACCCACATCGGTCCTGGGTCTCTTGAATCCCATGAAATGGCCATAGGAATATTGAACCTTGCCCACCCTTCCATCCTCGATTAAGCTTTTTATCTTCGAAGAGGCAGGATGGTACCTGTAGATGTGACCCACCTGAAGGATCACCCCCTTCTCTTCAGCCTGTGAGATCATCTCTTTCGCTTCAATCGATGTGAGGGCAATCGGTTTCTCCACAAAAACATCTTTCCTCTTTTTAAAGCAGTCCCTGCAAATGGCCAGATGGTTATCTGCGGGTGTAACGACATCGACCCCGTCCACTCGATCGAGAAAATCTCTGTAGTCTGTTGAGAGATGATCTGACGGAATTGAGAATTCCTGACAGACCTTCAACTGGTTCGGGTCTGAATCGACCACGTAAAGTTCGTCCACCAAGCTCGTAAGAGCCTTCAAATGGTTCTTGCCCCATCGCCCTATTCCGATCAATAAGACTTTCATATCCCTCTTTAAACTCCTCTCAGTTGATGATGCTCACCTCATTGAAACAACTCAGTTCGCTCCATTTCCCTTCCCACGAAAGAAAAAAACAAAGGCAGAGTAAAGGCCCAAAGATGAGAAGAGAATGACCCCCAGATACAAGATCCACCCTCTGTTTTGAATGATCGGAAAAAGACCGGTGAATATCCATTCGTTAAAGGCATCCTCAAAAAAGATCCCTCCCTTCAGGACCATCATTTCTTCGCTGAGGATATTCTCATCCACATTCACCTTCAATATATGATGGAATTTCACCCATGCAGGGCTCGACTTCTTCAGACGGCCGCCCCCTCCTCCTGAAACAATAATGCTGACACCTTTCTTCTGCCCTCTCCAATACCCGTGAAAATTTCCGAAGAAGCAGGCTGTTGCGTGATAAGTCTCTAAAAGAGAGAAAAACCCCTCACCATAACCAAAACCAGGAATGAATTCGGCCAGCCCTTTCGGTGGCGTATGAGTAAAAACAAAAATATATTTTCTATCCTTCCCTTTCTTAGATAACGTATCCCGGAGATAATTTAAGTACCTGGTATGATCCCTTGAGCCGACCTCACCGATGATGAAGAGACAGTTATTGAAGATGAAATCAAAATTCCTTGCCGCGTAAAGTGATTCATAAACCTGCGGAGTCACCCTCCTTTCGTCTTGTCTTATTTTTGAGGAGGTATAATCAATATCATGATTTCCGGGAACCAGGAATACCGGAAAGGGCGGCTTAATTTCCATCGTCATCTCCGTCAGGAAGAAACGATGGTTCCATATATCGGGTTTCCTAACAATATCGCCTAAAATAATCATGAAGGAAGGAGTTCCTTCTTTCAGAGCCGCTTCAATGAGCTTTTTTGCTTTGCCTCGGCCATGCGTATCTCCGATCACGAGAAAGGAAAAAGGGAATCCACTTTCCTTTAATCGGTTGATGTTAGAGGCTCTATTCCCGATCAGATGATCCTTTGGGATGCTTTGAGAATCTTTATACCATCCGATACTGACGATCATGAGCCCGGTGAAAAAGAGAGAGAGAATCGAGCTGAGAAGCCAGAGGATCCTTCTTTTATTAAAAATACTCAACCCGCTTTTTTCATGGTTGTATGGCATAAATCCTTTTCTTCTACTCCTTTACCCCGTTAGAAAGCCCCGGCATTTATGCCGGGGATGTTATAAATAGAAAGCATCAGCTCCTTGTAAAGGCGGGGTCAAAGCCCCACCTTTCTAAGGGGGTTTACTGAACCGCTTGATTGCTTACTAACCATAGTATCTGGTGTCCAACCTTTGCCCTATCAACCAGATGAAAAGATACGTCCACCTGTCCTTTGAGTCTTTCAAAATCCTCTTCTTCTACCACTATGAAAACGCGGTGGGGTGTGCGATAAATCTGGAGGAAACGATCAACTTTTTTTATCTGTTCGATCTGCCTTCCCGTGTAGTAGAGAAGTCCTGTCGATTGGAATTTCCAGATTTTTAATTCATCGGCCGGTCCCATCCTTGCAAGGATTTGGCGACAAAATGGTTTCATGGAGCGGAGTTGATTAAACCGGGGAGGAATGGTCACCGAGACATAGACCTCAGCAATAATCAGAGCTGTAATCAGGCAAAAAACAGATAATTGCTTCTGCCTTCGCATCAAGAGGACGAGCGATAATACCCCCCCAAAAGCAATGGAGAAGAGCGGCCAAATCGCATAGGGGAGATAGACTTCTATCTCCTGAGGGAACGACTTAAAAGGCCTTAATAGAATGATCAACCAGACCACCAGAAACGGAAGGGTAATCAAACCCATGGGAACCCACAGTTTTCCAATGGTTCTTTTAGGTTCTTCGCCGGAATCAAAAAAAGAGGCCAAACATATCCCTACCCCAATGGCCGCAGCGGGATAGAGGGGTAGAAGGTAGTTGTCCTTCTTTCCCTTTGAGAGGGTGAAGAAAAAGAAGAGAAAAACAAACCAGACGAAGAGAAGAAGAACTTGCCTTCTTTTCTCTCCAGACCTATGGGAAAATAGTTCGTAAAAGGCCCAGGGTAAAAAGATGGCCCATGGCAAAAATCCTAAAGGAAACCTGATAAAATAGAAATAGAAGGGTTGAGGATGAGACCATCCCCCCGTAAATCTCTCCAATGTTTGATGCCATACATTTTCGGTCCCGTAAGTTTTTCCGGCTATGCCAGTAGCAGGTAAGAGCCAAACCATGACAAACCCAACCGATAAAAGAACCGTATAAAGAAGATTTTTATTCCAGATCTTTCGCATATCTTTCAACATCAAAGCATAAATGATCAAAACGATGATGGGGAGATATGCGATGGGACCCTTGGTGAGGGTTCCGCAAGCCATAAACGCACCAGAAAGTAAGAAATAGAGCCTTTGTTTGCCTGGCACGTTCATCCCGAGATATAGATAATAAATGGCCAGGAGGAAAAAAAGGGAGAAAAGAGAATCGAGCATCATCCACCGAGAGATCTGTGGGAAGAAAAAACAGGTAGCCAAAACCATACCGGATAAAAAACCTACTCTGGGGTTGAATAGCTTACTCCCGAAGAAGAACGTCATGAGAATCGTCATCAACCCAGCCAGAGCAGAAGGGAGACGATTGGCCAACTCCGTCGCTTCCCCTAAAAAGAAAGTGGAGAGGTTGATCAACCAGAAGAAAAGAGGAGGTTTTTCTGCATAAATGGTTCCATTAAGATGTGGGACGACCCAGTTCCCAGTCTCTCTCATTTCCCGAGCAACCACAGCATACCGGGTTTCATCAGGTTCCCATAGATCTCGAGCCCCTAAATTGAAAAGAAATACGAAGGCTCCTACAATAAGGATAAGGAGAAGATATTTTGTCCTTGTTTCCAAAGCATTAACATCCTTTAGATAAAACTAATGCAACCGCATTAAATCATAATACCCCCCGCCCGCCCCTCCCCCTCAAGGGGGGAGAGTGAGGGTGGGGGTGAATGTCATTTTATTTAGTGCCTTTGTATTAATTTATAAATATAACAAATTGATATCTAAAAAATAAAGAAAAAATAGTTATTATCAGATTAAGATTTCTTAATTTTTCCAATAGAAAGAAACCAAATATGAAAAGCCAAAATATTTGGACCCAAATTTTGGAAAAGAAGCCATTGTATTTGTGAAATGGGTCATCAAACTTTGGAATTAATTCTCTATCTCTTCACATATTCTTCCTTAACAATATATAAGATTTCCCTGAAATGGAATGACGATCCATGGGCAGCATTGGACGGTATCTAAGCGAACGAGGAAATCAGGAATCCGAGGCAAATCAAACCAATGCCAACATAGCGCATCGTGGGAATGCTTTCAAGGAAGACAATTCGGGCCGAGAGCATCACCAAGATAAATATCAGGGCCGCAAAGGGGTAAACAAAACTTAAAGTCGTCTTAGAGAGGGCAATGAGCCAAACGATTGTGCTGATGATATAAAGAACTAATCCCAAAAAAACGAGGGGATTAAAGACCAGTTTAATTAATTCGCCTATCACGGACCCCTTCAGAGTTATCTCTCCTGTTATAAAAACACCCTTTTTAAAGAATATCTGACCTAACGTGGCCGAACCCACTGATATCAAGAGCAACCAAACTGGTTTCATTTATTTCTCCTTTTTTAAGATCGTTTACAATAATGTGTAGCTCATCTGAGCCAAGAGAATATTTTTAATGAAGTATCGATCTAAACCGCGCATGGACTGGATCGCCCAGGTAATAGCTCCATACGGTATTTTCGCACGGGTAATACTCGGGGGTCCAGAAGCGCCCTTATTCTTGAAAGCGGGAGTATTTGGAAATCCATGCTCTGGACCTTCTCACATAATTCGATGAAATACTTGTCCCATATCCCCCCTTCTACCTCGGCATGGACGGGAAGGATGTGCATTCCCCCACCCTCCAGAATTTGAAGAATCCTTGAGACACCTTCAGGGACACCGATCTCTTCGAAACAGGGGAGATCCGATGGTATTTCCATCAGACCTGATATTTCATGAATAAAAGGTCCCCTTGCCCGTGTACAACTCAAGTAATGAAAGGGGTATTCCCCTGCAATTTCTAACACCCTGTCGTCGATGAGCCAAGCAGGCGCTCCAAAAGAGGAGGGTTCCTTTTTAACCAATCTCCGATAGGCCATCATCCCCTTCTCAAACCAATCCATGATCCATTCAGAGGACCGTGTATAAAGTTCATCTTGCCAACGCCTGTGATCCCAAGCATGAAACTCTACTTCATGCCCCGCTGAAATAATTTGTTCAACGAGTTCCGGAAAAGAAAGTGCAACCATGGGTGAGGGAAGCAAAGTGCCATACAAGGCGGTCTTCATTCCATAAAGTCGGCCTGCATTCGTTCTTAACATTTTTTTAAGGAAGCGCGGGTTTTTTACCAATTGAAGGATGGCCCTTCCTGAAGCATCCGGTCCCATACTTAGATAAAATGTTGCTTGAATCCCAAACCGGGCTAAAATGGATAGAAGACGGGGAACACCTTGCTTCATGCCAACATACGTGTCGACGTCGATTTTAAGGCCCAAAATGTTTTGTCTATTCATTGACACTGACAAGGCCTTCATTTTCTTTTAGGAAAGCATCGAGCGCATTTTTAAAAGACTCTTCGAACCCAATCTTGGGTGTCCATCCAAGAAGTTCTTTGGCTTTTTCGATGTTGGGTTTTCGGGTATTCATTGAGCTCGACAAGGTTTTCATTTTCTTCGAGGAAAGCATCCAGCGCATTTTTGAGGGATTCCTCAAGCCCGATCTCGGGTGTCCATCCCAGAAGCTTTTTGGCTTTTTCGATGTTGGGTTTTCGGGTGGTAATGTCCTGGTAGCCTTTCCCATAATACGAGTCCGAAGACGTTTCAACGATTTCGGAAAAAACCTTGTCGTCTCTATGCTTCGGATGGGCCATAAAGATTCGTTTCAGAAGATAAGCAAGTTCTCTGATGGAACATTCATTATCGGGGTTGCCAATATTGATGATTTGGTTGTTGCAACAGCCGTCCTCGTTTTCTAGGATTTTCATCAATGCATTGATTCCGTCATCCACATGGGTAAAACATCGTTTTTGATTGCCACCGTCCACCAGTGAGAGGGGCTTCTTCATTAACAATTCTGCTATGAACTGTGTCACCACCCTGGAGCTCCCCTCCTTTGCAGCATCCAGAGAATCTAATCTTGGACCGATCCAGTTGAAGGGCCTAAACAACGTAAACTCCAGCTGCCCCCGAGTGCCGTAGGCATAAATCACCCGATCGAGAAGTTGCTTGCAGCACGCATAGATCCACCGCTCTTTATGGATGGGGCCGAGGACGAGAAAAGTTTCATCCTCTTTGAATTCAGGATCGGAGGAGGCGCCATAAACTTCTGAGGTGGAAGGGAAGACAATCCTTTTGTCATACCTCACACATTGTTTCACAATATTGAGATTCATTTCGAAATCCAGGTGGAAGACACCAAGCGGATCGGTCAGATAGAGCTTCGGAGTGGCGATAGCAACCAATGGGATGATAACGTCACATTTTTTGATGTGATACTCAATCCATTCGCGGTTGATCGAGACATCTCCTTCTATGAAGTGGAAACGAGGGCTGCGGATTACTCTATCCAGCCTGTCGAAGGCAAGGTCCATCCCGTAGACACTCCAATTCGTTGTATCAAGTATTCGCTGGGTTAAATGATGTCCGATGAAACCGTTGACGCCCAGTATCAAGATCTTCATTTAAAGATTCCTCCTTCTTGTTTTTTAAAAAAATCAAAAATCTTGTGGCCCTTCATCCTCTCCTTCCCCACCTCAATATCCAACAGTCTCAGCCTTCCGTCCGATGCCTTGACATACACAATGTTCTTTTCAAACTCTATGGCACCCGCAGAGCATTTCGAGACGCTTCCCTTTTCTGGAAGGGCCCGCCAGATAAACAACTTTTCACCTTCGGGTAGATGGGTGAAGGCCCCCGGATAAGGTTTTGTGACAGCTCTCACCAAATTGTAAATTTGCAAGACCGGCCAGCTCCAGTCTATCTTTCCGTCCTCAGGCCTCCGCCCCCCATAATAGCTTCCATGCTTTAAGTCCTGTGCCATGCGGGGGGCTATTCCTTTTTTGATAAGCGGAAGCACCTCTGCAAGGAGTTCCCTTTCCTTCACACAAAGCTTTTGATAAAGAGTGTAGGCAGTCTCTTCAAATTCAATGAGCACCTCTTTTTGCCCAACAATATCTCCTGCATCAGGCGCTTCGACGATATGATGTAGGGTAACACCCGTACGGTGTTCCCCATTCACAAGAACCCAGTTTACCGGAGACCGTCCCCGATAGGCCGGGAGCAAAGATCCGTGGAGATTAAAAGAGCCTGCGGATGGAATCATGAAGATGTCTTTACTCAAAAGCTTTCTATAATAGAATGAAAAAATAACCTCGGGCGAGGTTTTACGGATCTTCTCAATCCATTCAGGTGTGTTGACATTCTGAGGACAGAACACGGGGATCTGATTTTTCTTTGCCCATTCGGCAACGGATCCAAACCAAATGGTCTCTCCCGGATCATCGAGATGGGAAAAAATTGCTTGGATATCGAATTTTTCCTGCACTAAGGCCTCAAGGCCAACAATTCCTATATTATGATACGCAAATACGACGGCTTTCATCTGCGGGATAAATCCTCTCAATCATGTACTCTGGTCTTTTCCTGACTTCCCTGTATATTCGACCAATATATTCGCCCATCACCCCCAGGGCGAAAAACTGGAAACCCACGAAAGCAAAGAGGATGGAAAAAAGCGTGAAAACACCTTCGGCAGCCCAGCCGGCGCCATAAATAATCCGGGCAATACCTAAAAAGACACCAAAAGAGATTCCCAGGAACGCCATCCCGATGCCAGCATACATGATAAACTTCAATGGAAAATCAGAGAAGGAGGACACCAAGTCAAACTGAAGATTGATGAGCTTTCGCAGGGAGTAATGGGATTCTCCGGCATGCCTCGTTTCATGAACCACCTCAATCTCTGTAATTTTTTTTGAAAAGTAGGTCGCCAGTGCTGGAATGAAGGTGGAGTGTTCATGACACTTCACCATCCGCTCCACAATATTTCTCCGGTAAGCTCGCAACATGCATCCCCAGTCTGACATATTCACTTTCGTGATTTTCCGCGCAATCACATTGATCATGCGGGATGGGAAGGTCCTGAAGAAGGAATCCCTTCGTTCCTTTCTGATCGTACCCACCACATCGTAGTTTCCTTCCTCCATCACTCTGACAAGATTTGGAATCTCCTCAGGGGGATTTTGAAGGTCCGCATCCAGAGTGATCACGATGTCACCTCGGACCACAGAAAACCCTGAAAAAATAGCTGCATGCTGCCCGTAGTTTCTCGTCAGTTCTACAACCCTTAATTCAGGGTAGATTAAGAAACTTTTCAAGATCGAAAGGGTGTTATCCCGGCTCCCGTCATCCACGAAAATAATTTCATAATTCTTTCCCATCTTTTGCATGACCGGCCTGAGTCGCTCTATCAGATGGGATAGGTTTGCCTCCTCATTGTATACCGGAATGACCAAAGAAATCATCGCCTCTCTATCCATTTCTTAATATCTCCTGAACGGCCTCACAGACATAGGAAACGCCCTCTTCCTTCATGTCCGGAAACAAAGGCAGGGATACCAATTTGGTACTGGCCCGTTCTGTTTCTTTCAACTCTCTTTTCTTTATTTTATATCGTTGCTGGATATAACTTAAACGATGGCCAGCCGGGAAATGAATCCCATATCCGATCTGGTATTCGGATAACTTTTGCATAAAACGCTCTCGATCCATAGAAAGTACTTTGATGACAAAGAGGTGCCATGCATGGGTGTGCGTGTAGGCGGGTACACCCGGTAATTCCAACCCCTCCACCCTTTCTAACCCTCTTCTGTATAGATCAGTTAGGTGCCTTCTGCGGCTGTTAAGTTCCTCCAGCCTGGAAAATTGAGCAAGACCCAGTGCGGCCTGGATATCCGTTAGATTATATTTAAATCCGGGTGTTTTAATGTCATATTCGGGGTTCCCTCCCCTGCCGTACCTCTTCCATGCATCCCTTTCAATCCCATGAAATCTGAGAAGCCTTAATCGGCTTTCGAGGTGATCGTCATTATGGGTGATCATGCCGCCTTCACCGGTTGTAATGTTTTTAATCGGATGAAAGGAGAAGATCGCACTCTGACCAAATCCTCCTACATGGACTCCTTTATAATAAGTACCGACAGCGTGTGCTGCATCTTCGATAACAAAAAGATTGTACTTCCTGGCAATACCCAATATCTTATCCATATCGGCGGGCGCACCAGCAAAATGGACCGGTATGATTGCCTTCGTTTTCTCTGTGATCTGTTCTTCAATAAGATCTGCATTGATGTTCAAGGTATCATAATGGATATCTACAAAAACGGGTTTCGCCCCACAAAGCGTGGCCATATTAATAGTGGAAGCGAATGTCATGGAGGGTGTGATAATCTCATCCCCTCCTTTTATCCCCAGGGCTATCATGATGAGGTGCATTCCTGCCGTGCCTGAGGAAAGGGAAATCGCATGCGATGCACCGGTGAGCTCACAGAATTTCTCTTCAAATGCCTTACAGAGAGGTCCTGTGGTGATCCACCCGGAGTTTAAACACGAAACAACTTCTTCTATTTCCTTTTCACCGATCGATGGCTTACTCAAAGGCAGAAAATCTTCTCTTATCTTCATAAGACACACTCCAGATCCTTAGGGTGGATCAACATCGCAATCGCAAAAGGTAAAAGGCCCCATTATTCCAGAGTACATCCAGGTTAGGGAATCTTCTTTTTAAAAACTCGAAATTTTCTTTAAATTTCGTTACACAATAAATATCACCTTTTTGTTTGCAAAGGTTAAAGAAGGCCTGGAGAGATAAGAAATAACGGGATTTCTCATCCGAGGGAAGTTGCTTGATACCCAATTCCAGTTCTCCAGAATAACCAACAATGGGTGTCCTGATCTTATTATAGAAGTCAACTCCATAAAGAGAAATCCCAAACTGGAATAAATCCTGATTCGGAGGGAGCAATGCATGGATGGCTTTCGAAACAGGGTAGGCAGATTTGTAGGGAGTTAGAAAATGAGCAATGGGGAAGACCAGGGAGCCCCAAAAAAGCGTTGAAAGGAGGTACACAGTCATAAACCAACCTCCCTTATACACTCGTTTCACCAGATCAGGTAAAAAAATGATCATCATCTGAAATAGAATTGGCAAAACGATCAACCCCCACCACTTTCCAGAAGGCACAATGACCACGGCTTTTCCAAGTTTCATGTTTTTTAGGAAGGGTGGTAAAATGAGAGCAGTGATAAACATCAGAGACTGTAAAATAATCGGTAGATCATAAAGAAACCTTCTGACTCTGCCTCTTTCCAAGTTGATGTTCAGATCTTCATACAACCTAAAAAGATGACCCCCAAAAATGGCAATAGGTAAAAAGATGGGGGCTATATAGGGAACCAGTTTGGATGAAGAAATGGAGAAGAAAATAAAGATGAAAAAGACCCATATCAGGAGGAAGTGTTTTTCTATGGCCTTGAAGAGAGGGGTTCTTTTGTCTGTACCTTCCTTGATGGCTTTCAATAAAAATGCAGACCAGGGCAAGGTTCCAAATATGACGACGGGGACATAAAATAAAATGTTTTGGTGCCGACCATGCAGGGTCGTAGTATATCTCAGAAAATGCTCACGAATAAAAAAAACCCACAAGAAGTCTTTATTGGCTTTTTGAACCAGAATGACCCATGGACATGAGATGAGAAGAAAGATGATCATCCCAACTGGCGAAAAGAGTTTTAAGACGTCACGCCATCTCTTGGAAATGAAAAGCCATAGGATCGTGATGGCAAAGGGGAAGACAATTCCAATCAACCCTTTCGTCAGAAAGGCAAAGGCGCTACCGGCATAAAGGAGATAAAGCCAGCCTTTCCTATGGTAATCTTCATCAAAGTATCGATATCCTGCCCAGATAGCAAGAGATACGAAGAAGGTAAGAGGTATATCTAATATATTGGTTCTTCCAAGGATGGAGTGAAATAGAAATGTACTCAAAACCCCGGCTGAATAGAGTCCAGTCTTTTCGTCATGGAAAAAGGTCCCCACACGATAAACGAGGAGGATACACCCCCAGGCGCAAAGGGCCACAAATAGCCTTGATGAAAATTCACTCTCCCCAAATATTTTAAATAACAGTGCCGTTGCCCAGTAGCACAAGGGAGGTTTTTCAAAGTAAACCACATGATTTAAATGGGGAGTGATGTAATCCCCCATACGGTTCATGAGACTTGGTATATCACTGTAACGGGCTTCATCAGGCTCTATTAAGGGCATCACAGGCAATAGGGAGATATAAAGGAATAGGGGTATGATGAAGAGAAATAAGATTTTGCTTTTCGTCCAGTTCCCTCTTTGAATCTGAGTCAAATTTGCCACCTCTTTTAGGCGTTGTGCTTTTTGAGGGGGGGGGAATGGTGATTTTAAATGATGCTTCCTTTCAGGCCAAAATTTCCTCATCTTTAAGGTGCAACCTCCCTTTATAAATAAAGGGAATAATACAAAACAAAGATTAAAAAGGAATTAATTTTAGATTAAGATTTCTTAACTTTGAGGAGGGGAGATTTAGGATTTTTGAAGGGGTAAATAGACGGTGAAGGTGGAACCCTTATTCAAGTCGCTATCAACTTCGATCCTTCCGTGGTGGGCATTCACGATCCACTCCGCAATACTCAAGCCTAAGCCCACTCCACCGGTTTCCCTCGATCGAGATTTATCTACTCGATAGAACCGTTTGAAGATGCTCTCAAGCTCTTCTCTGGGAATCCCAATTCCAGTATCACTGACCTTAACAAGAACATTCTCTTGGTTCTTTTCCAAAGTGACCCGGATGATCCCTTCTTGGGTATATTTAATGGCATTGTCGATCAGGTTGGTGAAGAGCTGTTGAAGGCGGAACTTATCTCCCATCACCGTCAACTCTTGGGCTTTATCAATTTCTAAAGTAATCCCTTTCTGTTCAGCAAGGACCTGGAAAAGATTGCACAGATCCTTGACTAGAAGGTCCAAACGGAGGGGGACTATTTTTAACTCTATCTGGGAAGAGTCGAGTTTGGAAAGGAGGATCAGGTCATTGATCATCTGATTCAGGTGGTCAAATTGTTCTATGAAATGAACCAACCCTTCTTGATATTCTCCAGCAGTCCTTCCTTTCGAAAGTAAAACTTCTGCCTCTCCCCTCATCGCACAGAGTGGGGTTTTCAACTCATGAGAGGCATCCGCAGTAAATTCAGCCATCCTTTTAAAGGAAGCCTCCAACCTGGCAATCATTTCATTGATCGTTTGGATAAGGTCGTCCATTTCATCCCCTGTTCCTCTCGGAATCAATCGCTCGCTGAGATTTTGAGAGGTGATGCTTTGAGCCTTCGAAGCGATGTACCCGATAGGAGAGAGCGACCTTCTGGCCAGTACCCACCCTCCCAACGTACCTAATATCAATATGATAGGGAAGACAGCCAATATATTATTTTTGAAATCAGAGAGGTTCTTTCTCACAAAATGAAGATGGGTTCCCAATTGGATAATGTATGTCATTCTGCCATCCATATAGAGGGGAGTACTGATAACACGAAATGTCCTTTTTCTTCCAGGACAGTGAATTTCCTCCCGGGCCTCTTTCCCATTCTTGGCATTGTTCAACACCCAATCATTAGCAACATATCCCATCTCTCGAAACTCTTTCGAAACGTAGAGCGGCTCTCCGTCTTTATTCAAAATCTGAAAAAAGAAGGGATAATACTTTCGAACCATCACTTCATCTTCGAATCTCATTAGAAAATATGTCTCTTTCGGTTCCCGGGATAAAACCCTTTCCATTTCTTTCGTCTCATCAAGAAGAAATTGATCAATCTCTTTCAGGAGTCGATGTCGAAGGCCTAAGTAGAGGAAGGTACAGATCATCAGGGCAGAGACCAAGAAGGTGAGGACATACCAGAGGGTCAACTTGATATCGGTTCTTCGGTAAATTTTAGCCCCGATCTTCCATAACATATCCGACCCCCTTCACCGTATGGAGAAGCTCCGGTTCAAAATCCTTGTCGATCTTATTCCGAAGATGAGAGACATGAACATCCACCACATTGGTAGACGTATCAAAATGGTAATCCCAGATCTTTTCAGAAATCATCGTCCGGGTGATAATCTGTCCAGGGTGCCTCATGAAAAATTCCAAAAGGGCGTATTCTTTAGGTGTGAGTTCAATCTTTATCTTGTCACGAAAGACCCGATGTCCATCAAGTTCTAATACAAGATTGGCAACTTGTAATTTTGTAGGTGAGCCGGCAACTTTACCTCTTCTAAGGATAGCCCGAATCCTGGCCAAAAGTTCATTAAAGGAGAATGGCTTTACTATATAATCATCCGCTCCTGAATTGAGTCCGCGGACAATATCACTCTCTGAATCCTTTGCCGTCAAAAAGATGACAGGGGTTTGAATCTGCTTATTCTTAATCTCTTTCAAGACCTCTATTCCATCCATCTTCGGAAGCATAATGTCGAGGACGATCAGATCGTAATTCTTGTGGATGGACAAACGGAGGCCTTCTTCGCCATCAAAAGCCACATCAACAGAAAAAGAGTTCTCCACAAGCCCTTTCTTAACAAATCGGACAATGCTTTTATCATCCTCAACCAATAAGATCGTCATCGTGTTCGATTCTAACAAATTCTTTGGATAAATCAAATCTTGCGTACTCGTGCACCCCATATGAGACAAATGAGAAGGGTAACTCGAGTTAACAAAGCCACGATCATTGAGAAATTGCAACGACGTTTTAAGTGTCATCAAAGTGTAACCATTTCCCACCTTATCCCGCGGCTCACAACCCCTTTTTTCTTCTAAATTTTCGATATGACTTCCAGTCAATGTCGTCCATTTTTACATTCCAGACGAAGCCAGCGCTTTCATGCAGCAACAAAATTGTGTTGTCTCTTTCCACTCCCCTGAAAATCCATTCCCTTGTCTCTAAATACCTGTAGACATCATCCCGCAATCTTAAGTGTTCTCCGGGAGTAATTGATTTCAATAAGGACTTTTTCACTTCCTGGCAGTCAGATTTTGCTACGGCGGTTGTCCTTTTAGGTTTCTGCTCTTTTACCATCTTCTTCATTGTGCATGAGTATATGTTGCAGGCTTGTAGGCTATGGGCTATCCATTCTTGTTGACGCTGTCCGCTGTCCTTCTTACCAAAAGCCATAGTGTAAGCATACAAATCCCGGCGAAAAGGAGCAAACCCACTTCTACCGGATGATATTTTATGAGATAATAGAACCGCACCATAGCATTCTCTGCATGGATGTGCCTAACCGTCAAGTCCACCTTTGTATTACTGACATGCACCTTCATGTAGTGATGAAAGAAATGCTCCGGGTCGTTTCCCTGGAGCCTGGCCCCTGCTCCACCCGTGATGGTATAAGGGATGCCCTCCCACGTGCCTGAGAAATACCCATGGATATGGGAAGTAAAGAGATGGGTGACCTTGTATCGTCTGAAAAGGTCCAAAAGGTCGTATCTGTCTTTCCCTTGCAGATAAATTCCGTCCCTTCTGGGGTCGAAGGGGGGTATATGCATGAATACGAAACGAGCCTTCATGTCTTGCGCCTTGCGCAGTTCACCCTCCAGCCATTGGCGTTCTGTTCTATCGAACCCAGAATCCTTGCTTGCATCTAAAACAATAAAACAACACTGGCCCACTTGAAAAGCATAATAGGTTGGGCCAAAAGTCTCCTGATAATTATTATTTGAGCCATTTTCGAGATCATGATTGCCGATAGCGGTAAGGAAAGGGATCGCAACGTTCTTTTGCACCTGGTTGAGAAAACGCCGATACTGTCCCCTCCTCCCGTCGCCGACTAAATCACCCAGGTCCATTCCGAAAGCGATTTCCTTATCTCGGGCGACATCAGAGAGAAGTGGCTCAAAGAAAGAGTAATTTCCCTTATTGTCTCCAAATATGGCGAAGGTGAAGTTGTCCGGATCAGCAATTTTGATCCTTGAAATTTCTTTCTTGTTCCAGTTGTGGATAGACAATGGCGCATAGCAATCCCAGATCTCGAGGCTAATGAACAGCAGGATACAGAGAAAAGCAAATATTATTTTTATGGGGTGTTCTTTAAAAACCCTTTTTGTCATCACAAATCGCCCTTCCTCGTCTGTTCCCTTGTTAGGAAATTGATCGAGCTAATCACTATTCCCTGATTCACTCTTTAATGTTGTATGACATCAATTGGAACAGGAACGTTCGATCCTGTAATCAGTGTGCCGGTGAGTTTCAGGCCTCCGGCACAATTCACGATGGTCCCGGACTGACTCATTACCACCAGGTGTAAATTTACATAAGCTCTTAGAATTGTTACAGAGAAAGATTAAATAAGGATTAAATTTTGATTAAGATTCCTTAACCTTAGAAGAATAAGATCAGAATCTGGGAAGAAAGAGAGAAAACCACAAAGAAAGGAGCTGCTGATCAAGAGGATATTACGAATTGCGAAGGGGAGTATCAATTTTCCTTGAAAAATATCCCTTTATTTCTTAAGATGTGGTCACCCTCACGCTCTCCCCTTGGTGGAGGAAAGGGTGGGGGAAAAATTCGTGGGCAGGTTTTCATCCAATGAAGAAAAAGGATGTGCTGCTGAGTCTCTTTTCTGGTATCCTCTCGATTCTTTCCTTTCCAAATTTTGATCTCGAATATTTGGCCTGGTTTGCCTTGGTTCCCCTCTTCTATTCGATAGACGGGAAGGGATTATTCCATGCCTTCACCCTTGGATTCCTGACAGGCCTCGTTTCCTTTCTCGGGATTCTCTATTGGATTATTGTTGCGGTCCACACCTATGGCAATGTCCCTTTAATCATGAGTGGTCTTATTCTTTTGCTCCTGGTCATGTATCTGGGCTTGTTCATTGGCGTCTTTACGTTCCTAACTCGATTCATCCAGATAGGCTCGGGACTTCGGACTATTCTTCTTACCCCTATCATCTGGGTGTCTCTGGAATACCTTCGCTCTTTCCTCTTGACTGGCTTCCCCTGGGCGAACATAAGTTATTCTCAATATCTCAATCTTCCTTTTATACAGATGGCAGACATCACTGGAGCTTATGGTGCTTCCTTTGTCATTATCCTGTTCAATGCCACTCTCTTTTGGGTCCTTCAGCAGTGGCCAAAAAAGACCTTTCCGTTTAAGGAGGTGACCATCACTGCCCTCATCCTTTTGGGCTTTCTGGTCTATGGGTATGGAAAGATGAGGGCAGTAGATCGGCAAATGCTCCAAAGCCCTCCATTGAAAATTGGATTAGTTCAGGGCAATATCGACCAGTCCATAAAGTGGGACGAATCGTTTCAGAAGGAGACCTTGAAGATCTACGAGAGGCTCTCTTTCAAGGTCGCGGAAGAAAAACCAGATCTCATCATCTGGCCTGAGACGGCGACTCCATTTTTCTTTCAGGAGGCCAGCGAATATCAACCTTTGATCCTCGATATTCCTGAAAGGACAAAGGCATTCCTTCTCTTCGGTAGCCCCTCCTACAAAATAGAGAAAGGAAAGGTGAACCATTATAACAGTGCCTACTTAGCCTCCCCTGCAAAGGAATTGGTGGGAAGGTATGATAAGATCCACCTCGTGCCGTTTGGAGAGTATGTCCCCCTATCGAATCTTCTCTTCTTCATCGGATCATTAGGAGAAGGAATTGGAAACTTCAAACGCGGAAAAGAGATCTTCAACTTTTCTCTTCCGCAAGGTCGGTTCGGAGTTCTCATCTGTTTTGAAATCATCTTTCCAGATCTCTGTCGTAGATTCGTAAAACGTGGAGCAGATTTTTTGGTCACGATCACAAACGATGCCTGGTTCGGAAGAACCTCTGCCCCTTACCAACACCTATCCATAGCCACCTTCAGGGCAATAGAGAACCGGGTCTTCATTGCCAGAGCGGCCAATACAGGAATCAGCGGCTTTATCGATCCAAAGGGTAAGATTGTGGAACAGGGAGGAATTTTTACAGAGGAGGCGATGAATAGAACAATTCGCCTGTCAAAAGAGAAAACCTTCTATACCCTCTATGGAGACGTTTTCGCCTGGATATGTTCTGGACTCTCCCTTGTATTTTTAGGGGATGCGTTTATTCAAAAGCGCCGTAAGAAATAATCGAATCCCCGAAAACAAAGAGCAACCAATCATTGCCTTCCCTATGCCCTTTCCTAATCATAATCAGAGTCACTCCATTTCATGAATCCTTGATGGTCGTGACATGTGATCGTTCCCACAAACCTCTTGCCTCTTTAGCAGATTTCCCCTGAAAGCGTTCAATTCCTAATGAGCCTATATCCATTGTTGCAGTGTACCCATTGCTGATGTATTCGGCTATGAGTTGCCCTGCAATCGGTGCCTGAATGATCCCCGTTCCACCCCATCCGCAATTAAGAAAGAATCCTTTGATAAAAGGCACAGGACCCAGTATGGGATGACCATCAAGAGTCACTGGCCGAATCCCTGTCCAAGACGTCAACACAGAGGCTTTCTCCAATACGGGTACTCGATGGATGGCCACATCAATCATCTCACTCATGAGGGTTTGACTGATTTGTATGTCCAGCCTGTCGGTGGGTACTGTCCCCATCCCCATTAAGATGCCAACCCCCTCGGGTCGATAATACCACTCAGCGGTCACATCCTCAACAAAAGGGCTACTGGATGGGATATCATGAAAAGGTTTTGTAACCCAAATACTCCTGGCTAAATGGATGATGGGAATCTCCACGCCTATCCAACTTCCTATTTCAGTGGCCCAAGGTCCACCCGCATTCACTACGACCTTTGTGGATATAAAACCTTTATCTATATAAACACCTTCCACTTGCCCATGCTGAACCTCGATCCCCCTTGCATGCACTCCTTGACGCAAATGGGCGCCCATCTCCGAAGCCCTTTTGATGTATCCCCACATGATCATATGAGGGTCGAAAGGGCCATCGTCAGGTCCCCAAGTACCGAGGGCCAAATCTTCGTGATGGATCTCTGAGTGCCTCCGCTTGATTTCATCTGGTCCAAGTATCTCGGTTTGAACATTGAGAGACTGTAACAACTTCGCATTCTGATGCAGACTCTCAGCACTTTCCATGGTGGCGAGAGATAACCATCCGATCTTCTTGAAATCGATTGGAACATCCATCTCCTCTTCAAATTGCATATACTTGGCGTACGAGTATTTGGCCATGCGAATGCTCAGTTCATCCTGGCAAAACTGCAAGCTGAGCATGGAAGCCGATTTACCCGAAGAACCACTTCCTACTTCACCCATTTCAACAACGACAACTTCTTTTATGCCCATTCGGGCAAGATGATAGGCAGTGCTACATCCAATAACACCCGCTCCAATCACTACGATGTCTGCTGTGGTCTGCATCATCCTATTTTTTCGTGATCATAATACAAATTTACTATAGAATAAAAGTCCGATCAAAAAATGAGATAAACCATTTTGCTTATTCCTTTCAGTCATGATAAATATTTTGACTCAGAGAAGCCCGAGGAGATGTGATGATGAATTTAGAAGAGCGGATTCGCAAAATAATGGAAGAGAGGGGAATTCCTATCAAATGCACCGAGCACGCACCGGTCTACACAATTTCAGCAGCGGCACTGGCGCTTGGGGTAAAGGAATCTCAAACCGCGAAATCTTTGGTCTTAAAAACGAAGGAGGAGAAATTTCTCCTCCTCATCCTACCTGGAGACAAAAAATTAGATTGGAAACTTCTTGGTCAACAGCTCAAAACGAAAAAGTTAGAATTTGCAAAGCCAGAGGAAGTGCTTCAGGTGGTGGGATGTGAAGTCGGCTGCGTACCGCCTTTTGGTCACCTCACAGACCTTCCGATCTATATGGATAAAGAACTTCTTAAAAAGGACATTCTCTATTTCAATCCGGGGGTCCACAACAAATCTTTTAAAGTAAGAGCCTGGGATTTAAGAAAGTTATGTCACCCAAACATCATTTAGAAAGAACCCTCTAAACTTCTTTACCCCGTTAGAAAGCCCGCTGCTTGCAGCGGGGATAATGGCTATTTCTTTCCAGGGAACACGTGGTTTAAAGCCCTATGCCAAGCTTCTCGTTGGAAAGCAGGAGACTTTCTAACGGGGTTTACCTCAATCGCCTTTGAAACGTCATAACGGCAGTTCTACTCCAATTCCTTTCACTTTTGCAATTTGATAGATCCGAATGGCTGTCGCCATATCGTCGAGGGCAAGGCCCAGGTTCATGCTCATGGTCCGCTCCTCAGAGGACTCGCGTCCAGGTTTTAAGCCAGCCGCAACTTCGCCGAGGTCAGCATAAGGCTCGGGTGTCTCCTTGAAGTAACCTTCTTGCCGGTAGTAGCGCATCTGGGCCAGGTCGTCAGTGGCGAGTTTATTGATCTCGCGAACCGCTCCGCCTTGCCAGTACGAGTCAAAATCCACGGGCGACGCAAAGGCACCTGACGCAAGCCACCCGGGTTCGATAAGGGGACGCGGATTCTTGAGAATGGGGCCGCTCGTCACCACCATATCGAGACCTCTCACCGCCTCGGGCAGCCTCTTCACGGGTTCAACGTCAAGGCTGAGCGCTGCGCTCATCTCGGCCGCATAACGCTCTGCAATTTCGGGGTAGAGGTCGTAGGCTTTGACTCGAGTGATATTGAACAGGCACGCCAGGGCCTCAAGATTGCTACGGCCCTGGACCCCACAAGCCACAATGCCAACGGTGGAGCTTTCGGGACGGGCGAGGTACTTGGCCGCCACCGCAGTGGCCCCACCCGTGCGCTTAGCTGTGATCCAGGTACAGTCCATAATAGCAAGGGGGACACCGGTCTCCGGGTCGTTCAGGATCAACAGACCAGTGATGTAAGGCAAGCCTTTGGCCTGATTGGCTGGATACCCCGACACCCACTTGATCCCAACCGACTCCAGGCTGGGGATGTAGGCGGGCATGGCATGGATAAAAGCGTCGGGCCGAGTGTGAAGGCCTGGCTTAGGCGGCATCTCTGTCCGGCCTATGCCTTTCTCTTTGAACATGGCGTCCAGCGCGTCAATGATCTGGCGCATGGGCAGGGAAACAGTTTCAACATCTTCGCGCGAAAGATATAAGACGGTTCTGAGTTCCATATCCCTTCAACTCCTCTGCGTATGGGTCATTCGTAAATCTTTACCCTGACCGTTTTTTAAACGGATTTGTTCTTCCTCACCAGATCTCACAATCAGGAGAGGGTCAGGTCTTTAATCTTCATATTTTAAAATTGCCCTCCTTGATCAATCTGCTTACTGTAGAATAATGAAGCCCCAGATGATCGGCCACCTCTCTTTGACTATACCCCCACCTTCCAACCGCCTCTGCTATTCCCGTATTCCTTCTCCGTTTTTCCCCTTTTTTATTTCCAAAATCTCTTCAAGACTGGGCCGGTTAACATATCTCTGACTCTTTGGAATTTCTCATACCTATATTGTATTTTAACAGTCTTAATCACTAAATAAAAGCCTCGGATAGATAGCGGGCGAGCTTTTCCATCGCCTGTTCGAGAATCCCACGCTCGGAAGCGTAACAGATACGGACTGATCCTTCACCTCCGGCTCCGAAAGCCACTCCGGGGGCTAGCCCGATGTGGGTATCCTCCAGCAGTTTTCGGCAGAAGGCAAAGGAATCCGTCAATCCCTCAATCTTTGGAAACAGGTAGAAAGCTCCGTCCGGGGAAGGAACGGTGACTCCCGGCATCTGGCGAAGAGCAGCGAGGCAATCATCACGGTTTGCCTTGAGGCGAGCAAGCATTCTTCTCAGTTCCTCTTCCCCTTGGGCAAGGGCAGTTTGAGCCGCACGCTGGATGAAACTGGCCGGATGTGAGATGATGAATTCATTAAGCTGAGTGGCTTTTTCTCCCACATCTCGACGGGCGACAAGCCAGCCGATCCGCCAACCGGTCATACAGTAGGTTTTTGAAAAGGATTGAGCAACCATAACAGCATCGTCACGGCTCGACTTCCGTAGGATCGAGGGCGCAGGGGCTCCAAGTTCCGTGCCTCGATAGTAGAGGCGCTCATAGACCTCATCAGCGAGCAGCCACAGGTCGTGACGACGTGCAAATGCTAAGAGTTCTCCCTGTTCATCTTCCGTGGCGACCCAGCCGAGCGGATTCGACGGTGAGGTGTAGACCAGAAGACGGGTCCTGGACGTTACCGCCGCTTCGAGCAAATCAAAATCAATAGCGTAGCGGTCGCCGCAAAGCAAGAGCGGAATTTCCTTAGGGACTGCATTGTCCATCCAGATATTCGCAGCGGAGTTTGGCCAGGCGGGTGTCAGCACGAGTGCCTCGTCCCCGGGGTTGAGGACACAGCGAATCGTTACATTCAAGGCCTGCACACCGGAGGCGGTTACGACGATCTCGGATCGTGGATCGAGGTCCACGTCCTGTACCCTACGGTAGTAATCGGCCAGATCCTGTCGCAAGCCCGGCAAGCCCGCATTTTCAGTATAGAACGTATAGCCTTCTTCCAGGGCTTTTGCGGCTGCTCGCTTGATGTATTCCGGTGTAGGGATATTGGATTCCCCGAAATACAATTTGAGCACATGGTCCATTTTCATGGCGATATCCGCCAGTTCACGAATGCGGGATGGAGGAACCTGCAGGGCCGACGAAGCAACAGTAGGCATCATGGTTTTAACACCTCACTGGAAAAAATATTGAGCCCGAGCGCGAAGCTCCGTGGGCTCATAGTTTTCTTGAAGTATTAACGGAAGAGACTGTCTGGTGTCAAGATGGAGCCCATCCATTTACCCCGTTAGAAAGCCCCGTCCTTTATGGCAGGGATGTAAAAGAAAAAGTTCATTCATTACTGAGGGCGAGGTTAAAGCCCCATCCTTTCTAACAGGGTAAATTGAAGGTCAACATTAGAAACCCCAATTTTATGACCCTATTTCTATCCGGAGAAAACAGTATACCTGGTGGGATTACATGGGGGGTGCAATATGGAGAGATGAAGGCATGCGGATAGACTATATCCTGGGGACGGATTCTTTATTAGGGAAGATTAAACACATAGAAGTAGACCTCTGGCCAAGGAGGCGAAAAAACCCTACGCCCTCCGACCATGCCCCTTTAATCATCGATCTTGAAAATATTTAAGAGAGCTCTGAAAAACTACTTTTCGCTCTCTTGATTACGCAGATTCCGAAAAATGATTACACAGATTTAGAGATTTCTGGACTTTTTCAGAAATCTCTTTAACATAATGTGACAAGAAAAAATCTTCCTATTGACACTGGAACGAGCGTGAGGTTATTGACAATTTAAAGAATTGGACATTTCTTCTTAGGAATGGAGATATTACGCTTCTGTGTTTCGAGTCGATGAACGTTTGATGATTCGGGTCGCTCCCTTCGGAATGGACCTGGTGCTGAGTGGGTATTGCTTAGCAGCACCCCTTCTGCTGATTGAACTCAAGGCAAATCCGGTTGAGCTTGGACTGGTTGGGAGTATCACCTCGGCTGTCCACATGTCGCTCGCCCACCGTATGGGTCCTCTTTCTGACCGTTTCGGACGGCGCCGGCTTATCCTGATAAGCCCCGTACTCTTGACTTTTTCGTGCCTATTTGCGGCGGTAACGCATCACGTGGAGGTAATTCTCCTGCTGTCGGCCCTGAACGGACTCTGCCTCTCCCTATTCTGGCCACCCCTTCAGGCGTGGGTTGCCGACCTCCAGACAAAGTCGAGCCTAGCCAGGGATATTGGGACACTCAACATGGCATGGACGGCCTCGTATCTAATCGGTCCGATCATCGCGGGATTTCTATTCGGTTTTGATCCGAGGCTCCCTTTTTTCTTTGCTGCTATCCTCTCCTCTGTGTTGTTCCTATTGAGTTATAGGTCTATCCATGACCGGCCCGGTAAAGTGAACGGAAAAGAACCCGTAGCAGAAATCCCTTTACAGCCCTGGCAAAAAAGCTTTCTTTACTCTGCCTGGATCGCTAACTTCTTGTCCTGGTTTATTCTGGGGAACGCCCGATACCAATTCCCAAAGCTGGCCCGTGAACTCGGTAGCAGTCCCCAGACGGTTGGCTTGCTCATCGGTTGTTTAGGGTTTTCTCTGTTTTTGGGCTTCTTTCTTCTCCGGGAAAGCGATCTCTGGCACTTTCGCAGGCGTTACCTATTCGGCGCTCAGGCACTTGCCGCCGGGGGCCTTTTGATGATCTACTTTGCCAGCTCTCCTTTTTTCTTTGCGCTGGCCCTGATCTTGATCGGTCTCTCTGCCAGTGTCACCTACTACTCAAGTCTCCTTTACGCCATCCGACTCTCATCACAGAAAGGAAGAGGGACTGGCTTTCATGAATCCATCCTGAGCATAGGGGCCCTTGTGGGACCAATTCTCGGCGGCCTCGGCGCCCATTTTTTTGACCTTCGCATCCCCTACCTGATCTGCCTCTTCTTTCTCCTCGCTGCTGTTGCCTCTGAAGCGGTATTCCTCAGAAGAAGGAACACCCAAATTAATACATATAGGTAAGAGAAGAAAACTAACCCCAATTCTTCTTTATACCATTTCTCATCTCTAAAACTTTTGCTGGAGTTTCCTGAGTTTTTGATTGTCATTTTTTCTAATCTATTGAAACTATTTGGTTAATTAGAAATTCGTATGTTGAAAGGAGTATTTTTTGGCAAGAGTGAAGATTCCTGAGTAAAATGTCCTCCATGAGGCTAAGAGCCTTGTCCATCAGGGAAATGGAGGTATTATGAACGGGGAATCAAGGACTATAGCGAGTTTAAAAGGGCAGATGTCAAAATTCTCAGGAATCATGTCGAAGAGTTTTAAAAAACCCAAGAAGAGATTGATCAAAGAGATGCTTTATGGGATTCAGGCTTCGAAAGATGTGAAGCTAAGCAATATTTCGAGAACGCTTAAAGAAGAGCAGTTCCTGATTAAGACCGAAGACCGGTTATCCAGGAATTTAGATGATGAGGATTTTACCGATCCCATCAACAGAGAGATTTGTAGGCTGGGAGCATCCAAGGTGACCGATGATATGGTGATTGCGATTGATCCTGGGGATATTAGGAAAAAGTACGCCAAGAAGATGGAATTTCTGGGGAGAGTGCGTGATGGGAGTGAGAACGAGATTGGAGAGGGCTATCCAGTGTGTAAAGCTGTGGCAACCGATATTGAATCGAAGAAGGTGATTCCTCTTTGTTGTGAGGCTTATTCTTATTTAGCAGAAGATTTCAAGAGCGAGAATTCTCAGATTTTGAAAGTGATTGACACAATCGTTGAGCATCTTGGAGACAGAGGGATTCACGCTCACGATCGGGGAGGAGACCGTGGGGTGATCTATGCGAAATATCTTCAAAGGGATAAACCCCAACGATCTGTGATTCGGTTAGTGGATCGGGACTTGATGCATCAGGGGAGGCGAAGGAACTGTTGTGAGTTGGCCAAGGTACTTCCCACTCCCTATGAGACGGTGTTAATTGTATATGAAGAGGGGAAAGAGAAGGAGAGGACCGTCTATTATAATGTTGTCCCGGTGAAGCTTCCCCTTTATCGTCATAAGCTCTATTGGGTGGTTGTGAAGGGGTTTGGGATGGAACCGATGATGTTGTTGACGAGTTGTTCGGTCAAAAAATATCAGAAGGAGAGTGTGTGGAGGATTGTGGAGTATTATCTGGCCCGTTGGAAATGTGACGAGTCGTATCGTTACATCAAACAGTGTTACCAGCTTGAGGATGTGAGGGTCCGAAGCTATATCAGCATTCGGAACATCGTCGTTCTTGTGTTAGGGGTTTCTTATTTTGCATCGGTTTATCTGGGGCAGAGTATCAAACTCAAGATGTTGGTAGAGAGAATATTCATCGTTTCGAAAAGATTCTTTGGAGTTCCAAGCTTTTTTAACTACGCCATTGCTGACGGAACCTACAATTTGCTTTATCCAGATAAGACAGTATTGCGGGGGATTAAACCAAACAGCCTTGATGACTTTCAGCTCTGTTTTGACTTCGGATAAAAACTCAGGAAACTCCAGTAAAACTGGGCCTGCGACATAGAAGTGGGGTAAATCATGATGCACGTGATTCCCAATAGTCTTCAAAGCGATTGGATTTCATCATGCATCGCAAGGAAATAATGGCGTTAGCACCACGAATGGACCATTCCATC
>Ga0315280_10001931_pt1 | contig 34498 bp, 32 predicted proteins | sample YL17G06_40_MG_FD_203697 | JGI IMG/M metagenome (GOLD analysis project Ga0315280, IMG submission 203697) | Sediment microbial communities from Yellowstone Lake, YNP, Wyoming, USA - YL17G06_40 | ecosystem: Environmental > Aquatic > Freshwater > Lake > Sediment | place: USA: Wyoming | collected...
CCCTCGACGAGGGCCGGGTGAACATCGCCGCCTGTGGCGTGGGGCTCTCCCGAGCGGCCTTTCAGGCTGCCCTTGACTACTCGAAGAAGAGGGTGCAGTTCGGCAAGCCCATCGGCACTTTTCAGGCTCTCAACTTCATGCTGGCGGATATGGCCGCGGCCGTTGATTCCGCCCGATTGCTCACCTGGTATGCCGGGTCGCTGGCTGATCAGGGAAAGCGCTACACCCGGGAAGCGGCCCAGGCAAAATTTTACGCCACCGATGTGGCCATGCGTGTGACCACCGACGCCGTGCAGATCCACGGCGGATACGGATACACCAAAGAATTTACCGTGGAGAAATACATGCGCGACGCCAAGCTGATGCAGATCTACGAGGGAACCAACCAGGTCAACCGCATGGTCGCCGGCGGCGCCCTGATGAGGGGGTAGAAGGCAGTAAGAATGAAGACACCCGAACAGTACATCGAAAGCCTGAGAAAGCTGAACCTGGAGGTTTATCTGTTAGGGGAGCGGGTGAGAAATCCTGTGGAGCATCCCATCATCCGCCCCTCCCTCAATTCCGTGGTCATGACCTTCCAGCTTGCCCAAGAGGACGAGCATAAGAATTTGCTGACCACCTCTTCTCCCCTGACCCGAAAGACGGTCAATCGCTTCACGGCCATCCACGGCAGCGCCCAGGACCTGGTCAGCAAGGTCAAGATGCAGCGTCTCTTGGGCCAGAAGACCGCCTCTTGCTTCCAGCGGTGTGTGGGCATGGACGCCATGAACGCCCTCTACAGCACGACCTTTGAAGTGGATGAGAAATACAAGACCTCCTACCACTCCCGATTCAAGGAATTTTTGCAGCGCATCCAGGAGGAGGATTTGGTCGTGGATGGGGCCATGACAGATGTCAAAGGAGATCGCAGTCTCCGCCCGGGGCAACAGGCCGACCCGGACCTCTTCCTGCGGGTAGGGGAGCGAAGGAAAGATGGAATCATCGTCCGCGGAGCCAAGGCCCATCAGACCGGCATGGTCAACTCCCACGAAGTCATCGTCATGCCCACCATGGCCCTGGGCGACGATGAGAAGGACTACGCCGTCTCCTTCGCAGTCCCCACAGACAGCAAAGGGGTATTTTTCATTTACGGCAGGCAGTCCTGCGACACCCGAAAGCTGGAGGAGAGCTCCATTGACGTGGGAAACCACCGGTACGGCGGCCAGGAAGTCTTAGCCATCTTCGACGACGTCTTTGTGCCCTGGGAACGGGTCTTCCTCTGCGGAGAAACTGACTTCGTCAGCCCTCTCGTAGAGCGATTCGCCGGCTATCATCGGCAGAGCTATGGAGGATGCAAAGTCGGCGTGGGCGATGTCCTGATTGGGGCTGCCGCTCTGGCGGCAGATTACAACGGCACGGCCAAAGCTTCGCACATCACCGATAAAATCATCGAGATGGTCCACCTCAACGAAACGCTATACTCCTGCGGCCTGGCTTGCTCCTCCGAAGGCCACCCGACCCCTGCGGGGAACTTTGAAATCGACATGCTCTTGGCCAATGTCTGCAAGCAGAATGTCACCCGCTTCCCTTACGAGATTGCCCGCCTGGCCGAGGACATCGCCGGAGGCCTGATGGTCACCATGCCCTCGGAGAAAGACCTGCGCAGCGAGCGCACCGGCCCCTACATCCAGAAGTACCTCAAAGGGGTCGCTTCTGTGCCCACCGAGCACCGGATGCGCATCCTGCGCCTGATCGAGAATATCACCCTGGGCACGGCCGCCGTGGGCTACCGCACCGAGTCCATGCATGGGGCCGGCCCGCCGCAGGCCCAGCGGATCATGATCCGCCGCCAGGCTGATCTGGAGGCCAAAAAGGGCCTGGCCAAAAGTATCGCCGGGATAAAGGAAAACAAATCATAACCCCATAGATTGGTTTGGGCGCAGATTTTCGCGGATGCCCGCAGAAGCTATTTTCTGTATGTAATATCTCAACAACCTGCGTTCCTCTGCGTCCAAAGTGGGTGAAGCGATGGAGATGACCCTGGGGTATTCTGTGGTGCGCAACGCCCGGAAATATCCGAACAAGACTGCGATTCTTTGTGGGGAAGATCGGCGAACATACCGGCAGCTGAATGAACGCTCCAACCGCCTGGCCAGGGTTCTATGGAGGCTCGGTCTTCGCAAAGGGGACCGCATCGCCACCCTTTCCTTCAACTCCGTCGAGCTCATGGAGGCTTATATTGCTCACCTGAAGATCGGGGCCATTACCGTTCCGCTCAATGCCTGGGGTACAGATAAGGAGATTCAGTACCAGGCCGAGTTCACGGATTCCCAAGCCCTCATTTTTCACCGCGACTTTTTGCCGCGGGTGGAAAAAATCCGCCCCTTGCTTCCCCAGGTCAAAGAATGGATATTCATTGGCACCCCCCTTCCCCCCTTCGCCAAACCCTACAAAGAGTTGATCGAGCAAAATTCCCCCGAGGATTTTCCCATCGAAGTCCAGGAAGAGGAGGAAGCCTTTATTCTTTTCACCGGCGGCACCACGGGCGTACCCAAAGGAGCTGTCCTTACTCACAAGTCTCTGCTCTGGAACATTATCAGTGTGACCACGGAGAACCAGAGCCCGACGCCCGACGATGTCATTTATTATCCCATGCCCCTCTTCCATACTGCCGCCCTGAGCAGATTCCTGGCTTACATGTATGCCGGAGGAACTTTTATCGTTAGCCGGGAGTTCGACGCCCAAAAATGCCTGGAGATCATCCAGCGGGAAGGCGTCACCGCCATGACCGGCAACCCCACCATCTGGGGGATGCTCCTGAAAGAGATCGATAAAAAGAATTACGAAACCCGGTCCCTGCGCATGTACCTCTCCTCCCAGGGACTCCTGCACCAGGGGATGCAGCAGGCCATAGAGACCCGCCTTTTTCCAAACGCCAAAACGTACATCAGCTATGCCCTGACCGAAGCTTCCCCCGGGGTAACGATTCTCAAACCCGGGGATAGACCCAAAGAGCCAGGAAGCGTGGGGAAACCTTACATGTGCACCGAAGTGCGCATCGTGGATGATGAAGACCATGACCTCCCACCGGGGGAAGTGGGAGAAATCATCATCAAAGGTCCCACTGTGATGAAGGAATATTATAAGAACCCCGGGGAGACAGCCGAGGCTCTGCGGGGGGGATGGCTGCACACGGGGGACCTGGGAAAATATGACCAGGATGGCTTTCTCTACTTCGTGGACCGGAAGAAAGACATGATCAAAAGCGGGGGGCTGAATATTTATTCTAAAGAAATAGAAGAAGTTCTGGCCAAACACCCTAAGATCGCCGAGGCCGTGATCATCGGCCTTCCGGACGAGAAATGGGGGGAGACGGTTAAAGCCGTTGTCGTGGTAAAAGAGGGAGAATCGCTCTCGGAGCAGGATGTCATTGACTATTGCAAACAATTTTTGGCCAGCTACAAAAAGCCCACCTCCGTGGCTTTCCTGGACGCACTCCCCAAAAGCCCATTCGGAAGCAAGGTCCTGAAACGACAGCTGCGTGAACGTTTCGCCAAAAAAATCTAATCCAGCCGGATGGGTGCGGATAGAAGGCAATGAAATTTCTGCCGATCCGGGTGGCTCCGTATAGGATTGGAAGAGGAGGAGAAAGAATGAAGCATCCCATGTTTTCTGAGGAGCACGAGCTGTTCCGGGATTCGGTGCGCAAATTCGTGGAGAAAGAATTAACCCCCCATGCCGAGGAGTGGGAGAAGGCAGAAGAATTTCCTAACAGCGTCTTTCGCCTCATGGGTGAACTGGGCTTCCTGGGCCTGCGCTACCCGGAGAAATACGGCGGCCAGAACTGCGACTTTCTTTTCTCAGTCATCTTGGCCGAAGAACTGGGACGCTGCGGCATGGGCTCCATCGGCATGGCCGTGGCCGTGCAGAGTGAGATGGCCACGCCGCCCATCTTCAAGTTCGGCAGCGAAGAGCAGAAAATAAAATACCTCCTGCCGGCCAATCAAGGGAAGAGGATCGCCTGCCTGGGGATTACCGAACCCAACGCCGGGTCGGATGTGGCCGCCATCCAGACCACGGCCAAAAGAGACGGCGATCATTGGGTGATCAACGGCCGAAAGATCTTCATCACCAACGGGGCGCGGGCGGACTTCATTACCCTCGTGGCCCGAACGGGAGAGAAGAAAGGTTACAAGGGCTTCTCCCTTTTCCTGGTGGACAAGGGGACCCCCGGCTTTTCCCTGACGCGAAAACTGGACAAAGTGGGCATGCGCTCCTCGGATACTGCCGAGTTGCTCTTCGAGGACTGCCGGGTACCGGCCGAGGCTCTGCTGGGCGAGGAGGGGAAAGGGTTTTACCACATCATGTGGGAGCTGCAGGGAGAACGGATCATGGCGGCGGCCAACTCCGTCGCCCGGGCTCAGGTGGCTCTGGAGCTGGCCTTAAAATACTCCCGGGAGAGAGTCCAGTTTGGCAAGCCCCTGGCTCACTTCCAGGTTACCCGGCATCGGCTGGCCGATATGGCCACGGAGATCGAGGCCGCCAGGCATTTGACCTATTACTGCGCCTGGTGCTTCCAGAATGGGGATTATCCCGTCAAGGAGATCTCCATGGCCAAGCTCTTCGCGGCCCAGATGGGTAACCGGGTGGCCGACGCCGCATTACAAATTCATGGAGGCTATGGATATATGATGGAATATCCCGTGCAGCGGTATTGGCGAGATGCCCGCCTGAGCCGAATTGGCGGCGGCACAGACGAAATCATGAAGGAGATCATCGCCAACGAATTGCTGGGAAGGGTAAAGGAGTAGCAAATACTTAGCTCTTGGCTTTATCCACCTTATAAATCTGGTAGTATTTGGCAAAAGGCTCGGTGATCCTGCGGACGTAAGAATAGGGATCCTTCTTCCGGGCCACGACCTGTTCGATCACCTCATCGAAGCTCATATCGTACTTGAGCATCTTATGCACGTAGCGGGAGATCTCCTGTTCGATCAGGTTGATAATCTCCTCCCGGGCGCGCTCATTTCGCTTCCCCAAGAGTCCCTCTCCCCTCTCGAGAAAATTTCGGTGCTCCAAGATCTTTTCCGTGAGCTCCGCAACCCCCTCGCCCAAGGTGGCAATGGTTTTGATGATCGGGGGCCTCCAGGGGCTCAAAGAAGGGCTCAAGTCAAGCATCAAGCGTAACTCCGCGACGAGTCGATCCGCTCCCTCCCGGTCGGCTTTGTTGACCACAAAAACGTCTCCAATCTCCATGATACCGGCTTTTAAAGCCTGGATCTCGTCCCCCAACCCGGGAACAGAGATGAGCAGGGTGGTGTCCGCCGTCTTGACGATGTCCACCTCATCCTGTCCCACCCCCACCGTCTCGATGAGGATAAAATCTTTCCCAAACGCGTCCAGGATCTTAATCGTATCGGCTGTCGCCTTGGAGAGCCCCCCCAGCGTTCCTCTCGTGGCCATGGAGCGGACGAAGACCCCTTCATCATTGGTGATGTCCTGCATGCGCAGCCGGTCCCCCAAAAGAGCCCCTCCGCTAAACGGGCTGGTGGGATCTACCGCTACGATACCCACGGTGTAGCCTTTCTTCCGCAGCTCTTTGGTGATCTTATCCGTCAGCGTGCTCTTCCCCGAGCCGGGAGGGCCGGTGATGCCGAGAATATAAGCATGCCCCGTCTTTGGGTACAATTGCTGTAAGGCCTCCAGGGCCCCGGGCATCTCGTTCTCCACCATCGTGATCAGCTTCGCCAGGGCGCGCACGGATCCAGAGAGGGCTTCGCTGACTAAATCCTTTGTGCTGGCCATATCCCCTCTCCTTGCTTCATGGCTTTCCTTTTTCTTCCAGGACGACCAAAGCATCGACGGCCACAGGCTTACTGCCCGAAATGATTAGCGGGTTGACGTCGACCTCTTTCACCGCTTCCAGGTCCAAGCCCAGCTTGCCGGCGCCGATCAACATAGAAACCAGAAGATCCATGTCCACGGGCTCCATTCCTCGATAGGCTCCAAGCACCGGGGCCCCTTTAATCTCTTTGGCCATCTCCAAAGCATCCCGCCGCTCCAAGGGGGCGATGCGGAAGGAGACGTCCTTGAGAACTTCCGTGAAGATTCCGCCCAACCCGAACATCACGCAGGGACCAAATTGAGCATCGCGAATCATGCCAATGACCAGCTCCCGCGACCCCTTGACCATCTCTTGCACCAGGATGCCATCCAGGTTTGTGTCTCCCGCTCGTTGGACGATGCCGTCGTAGGCCCGGCCTACTTCTTTCAGGCTCCGCAGGTCAATCTCGATCAATTTCTTTTCCGTCTTGTGGGTGACCTCTGGGGAACACCCTTTGAGGACGACGGGAAGGCCGATCTCTTTAGCCGCTTTCTCAGCTCCGGCGCGGCTGGTGACTAACTTTTCCCGGACTACCGGGAACCCGTAAGCCCTGAGCAATCGCTTGGAGTCATATTCCGAAAGGGCTTTCTGCCTCCGCTGCAACGCCTCTTGAATGATTTCCATTCCTCCCTCCAAATCCTGCCGCCTGTTACCGGCTCGGTTTTTTCTGCAACTCAAATAAAGTTTCTAACAACCTTCCCCGCATTTGTCAAGAAATTCATCCGGAAACCTTATTGGGAATCTCCTGCTCTCCATCTTTTTTTTCCAGGAACTCTTCATACTCCGCAGCGCTGAGCAATTCCTCGAGTTCCCCTAAGTCGTCCATTTCCACATCTACCAGCCAGCCGTTTCCATAGGGATCGTCGTTGATTAAAGAGGGCTCGTCTTCCAAATCTTTATTCACAGAAATGACTCCGCCGCTGACCGGGGAATACAACTCCGCCACGGTCTTCGAGGATTCCAGAGTGCCGAAGGATCTTAATTGTTCGACCTGGGCTCCTTCCTCGGGAAGGTCCACGAAAAGGACCTCCCCCATTTCTTGTTGGGCGTAATCCGTGATGCCGATGGTCCCTCGATTGCCGGCGATTTTCACCCAGGTGTGCTCGCGGGTGTAATACAGGTCATCCGGATATTCCATGGCTGCCTCCTTTCTCCCGATCTTGATCGGCGAGATGAAACCAAACCACCCCAGGGACAACGATTCATTTGACCCGTTCGATGTATTCACGCGTGCGGGTGTCGATCCGCACCACCTCTCCCTCATTGACAAAGAGGGGGACCTGAATGACCGCCCCGGATTCCAGGGTAGCTGGTTTGCTCCCCCCGCTGGCTGTATCTCCCCGGATCCCGGGCTCGGCCTTGACCACCTTCAACTCCACAAACATGGGTACTTCGACGCCGATCGGGCGCTTGTTATGAAAAAGGGCCTTGATGACTAAATTCTCTCTTAAGAAATCTTTGCTCCCCCCGAGGTGATCCTCGGTCAAGAAGAGTTGCTCGAAAGTCTGGGTGTCCATAAAATGATATTCTCTTTCGGACTTGTAAAGGTACTGCATCTCCCGTTCCTCCAGGTCGGGCTTATCCACCCGATCCCCCGAGCGGAAGGTCTGGTCGATGACGTTTCCGCTCACCAAGCTCTTCAGCCGAGTGCGCACGAAGGCTCCCCCTTTTCCCGGCTTGACATGCTGGAAGTCGATGATGACGTAAGGTTCTCCCCCGATCTCGATCTTCAGGCCCTTGCGAAAATCCGTCGTCGAATACATATAAGCACCCTCTGGGAAAGAAGATCCCTTCTCCTATTCAACGCGCGTAAATATTCTCTTTGAGGTCTTTCGATAGAACCGTTAAAACTTCGCACCCCCGGGCCGTAACCAGGACCATGTCCTCCAAACGCACCCCCCCCCATCCCGGGAGGTAAATTCCTGGCTCCACCGTAAAGACCATCCCCTCTTCAACAAATCCGCGGCCTCTCGGGGAGATGGTGGGCTCCTCATGAACGGCCAACCCCACGCCGTGGCCGGTCCCATGGCCAAAAAACTTCCCATACCCTGCGCGGGCGATGACTTCCCGGGCTGCGGCGTCGATCTGTCGGACATTCACCCCCGGCCGGATGGCCCTCATCGCTCGATCCTGAGCCCGGCGGACAATTTCATATATCTTCTTCTGTTTTGTTTCTGGCTCCCCCAAGACCAGGGTTTTGGTCTCATCGGAGCAATAGCCTTTGAAACGTACGCCGAAATCCACCACCACTGTTTCTTTTTCCTGCATCCGCTTTTCCGAGGCCAACCCATGGGGGAGCGCTGCCCGCGGCCCGGAGGCCACAATAGTGTCGAATGAGGTTCTCTCGCCGCCCCGGCGCCTCATCCGCCATTCCAACCATTCAGCAACAACCCGTTCCCTGACTCCCGGTTTAAACCGGCCCAGGGTGTCTGAAAAGCTCTGGGAGGCGATCTGGATCGCCCGGCGAATGTTCTCCAGTTCTTCAGGTTCCTTGCGGATTCGCAGGCGGGCAATTTCCCCTGTTAGAGGCACGAGGGAGACGCGGGACAATTTCTCTTTCAACTTGCGGTAGCTTTCGTAGGGGATAGCGGCGGATTCGAACCCCAGGCGCTTCACCCTCAAAGATTGGATGAATCGAGCGACTCCTTCCTCTTTGCGGGTGTACTTTCTGAAGGTCGCATCCCGGGTCTCCTGGCGGGCCTGCTCCTTGTACCTTGAATCCGACATGAAAGTGCGCTCTTGGCCGGCGGCGATCAACACGCCATCCCCCCCGGTGAAGCCGCAGAGATAGCGGATGTTTTCTAAGCTCCAGAAAAGAATCCCCCCCACCTTTGCTCGCCGCATCAGGGCCTCAAGGCATTGCTGATGGATAAGCATCCTGACAAAATCTCCCGGCTTCCAACTTTGAAACCGAATGCCCGAAAAGGATTTCGCGAGGAAAAGGCTCGGCAAAATGCCGCTTAAGCCGAGCTGGAAGTTCCCTTCGGGGAAGCGGCATTCAACCATCGCTCTAAAATGTTGATGACCCGCTTCCGCGACATCGCTTTTCGCTTCTGCTCAACCTGCTTCCGCAGCACGTCAAATTTCTCCCGGGCGGTGGTGTTCTCCGGTTCCCTGGCCAGGATCTCCTGATAAATTGAGATGGCTTTATCCAGATGACCCTGCTGGGCGTATATTTCGGCCAGGGTATCGGTCCCAATAACTGTTTTGAAAGGTTTTTCCTCCCTTGCCGTTCCCGGCTCTTCCGGGAAAATTGGCGAAAGGGGCAAACCCTCCCGGCGAATCCGACTCATCTCTAACGCAGCCACTTCTTTTCTCAGCCCCTCATCTCTGGGAAAGAAATGGAGTGCTCTCCTCAGGACCTCCAAAGCTTTATCCAGGCTCCCTTCTTTAAGATAGGCCCGGCCCAGCAAGGAATAAGCCGGGAGACATTTTTCCATCTCGGCCACCATTCTCTCCAGCTCGACTTTCGCTTCTTCGTTCTTCCCCGCCTCGAAGTAACACTTCCCCAGAATTAAACGCCCGGGGAGGAAATCCGGTCTTTTTTCCAACCCTTTGAGGCAGACCTCAATGGCTTCTTCGTGTTGCCCCCGCAATCGGTAGGCCTCGGCCTGGTGGATGAAATCCGAAATATTCATCCTCATCCTGCCAAATCATTTTGCAGCAACCCCCGGATGCAAGAAAGGTTGCAAAAATCATCCTTTGGACGATCCTTGGGGGTTTCCAGGATCATCGGTAATTCCCGGAGAAAAGGATGGTTGAGCAAGCTCTTGAACCCCGAAAGCCCGATCTTTCCTCTGCCGATGTGTTCGTGGCGGTCGATGCGACTCCCCAGGCGGCCCGGACAATCGTTGAGGTGGAGGAGAGCCAATTGCCCCATTCCAAAAGTCCTGCCCATCTCTCGAACCAAGGCCTCGGTTTTTTCCGGGGAACGAAAATCGTAGCCGGCGGCGAACCCATGACAGGAGTCGAAGCAAAACCTCAGGCGTTCATTCTTCCCCACTCGCTGGAAAATCTCCTGGAGTTCTTCAAAAGAGGCCCCTACCACATTTCCCGCCCCGGCGCTGTTTTCCAGCAGCACAACGACCGGGGATTCTCGCCTCATCACGATTTTCAGGGCCTTGACCACGCGATCCAGCCCGAAAGCCTTCCCTCTCCCTTTGGCACTGCCCAGGTGAGTCACTACGAACCGGGCCTTCAGCCGTTCGGCTCTCTTTATATCCAGGGCCAAGGCCGAGATAGACCGCCGGTGTAAAGCCTCGTCTCCCGAAGCCAAATTAAGAAGGTAGGGCGTGTGGACGACGACCGGGTCGATGCCCTTGCTCTCAATGGCCTGGCGAAAAGCAGCTACCGACCGGAAAGAGAGCGGCGAAGCTTTCCACCCCCGGGGATTCCGGGAGAAGAGCTGCATGGCCGTGCAGCCCAACCTTAGAGCTCGGGAGACGGCCCTTTCGATCCCCCCAGAGATGGAAACATGGACTCCTACTCTCTGGGGAAAAGATTGCATGCCATCTCCTTCCGCCTAAGCATCCAGTAATTGAATATAATGAAGCAATTTCCCGTGTCAAGGCTAAAATAATAGACTTTTTCAAAAAACCCAATAAGCTTGAAAAAGGCTGATCCATGTGTTAACATTTTTCCCAAATTGGGAAAATCATTTTGCTATAGTGAACGGCTAAGGCCAAGGCGGGATTCGCAATGACAATCTACTGGATGTCAACTTATTAAAGTCATTCACTATAACTGGGGTGGAGAATGAAAATTACGAAAGAGGAAGTGGAACATGTGGCCTTGCTGGCCCGGTTGAAATTCAGCGAAAGCGAGAAAGAGCGTTTCACGACCCAGTTGAACAGCATCCTGGAATACATGGACAAGCTGGGGCAGCTGGACACAACCCGCGTCGAGCCTACCTTCCATGCCATTACCAGGAGCAATGTCTTTCGAGAAGATTCTGTCAATCCCTCAATTTCCCAGGATCTCTCTCTGAACAATGCCCCGGATCAAGATCGCGGATTCTTTCGGGTCCCCAAAATCTTCGAATAATAAAATTGTATCCATTCACCGCGGAGGGCGCAGAGAGCGCCAAGATGAGGCACAACCTGATCGAAGTAACAGAAATTGTTATTGGCGTGCCCATATCTTTTCAGGAGTAATTTTTCTCTGCGTTCTTGCCGCGTTTCGCGGGATGCTCTGCGGTGAACCGTTATTAAAATTTTCTCCTTAGGTGCCGAAATGGAAATTTATCTATTGCCCGCCCACCGGCTTCACGAGCTGCTCAAGCGAAAGGAAGTGACCTGCCGCCAGGTGACGGAGTCCGTCCTCCGGCGAATCGAGAAAGTGGAAGGCCAAATCCACGCCTACATCACTTTGACTCCAGACCTGGCCATGGAACAAGCGACCTCTGCCGACGCCCGCTTCCAAAAAGGAGAGGCTGGCCCCCTCACCGGCATCCCTTTAGCCATCAAGGATCTGATCTGCACCCGGGGAGTGCGCACGACCTGCGGCTCACACATTTTAGAGAACTTTATTCCCCCCTACGATGCCACGGTCATCGAAAAACTAAAAGCTGCGGGAGCGGTCTTTGTGGGCAAGGCCAACATGGATGAGTTTGCCATGGGCTCCTCCAACGAAAACTCTTCCTTCGGGCCCACCCGCAATCCCTGGGACCTGGAAAGAATCCCCGGCGGTTCCAGTGGAGGACCTGCCGCCTCTGTGGCCGCCGCTGAATGCATCGCTTCTCTCGGGTCGGATACTGGGGGTTCCATCCGCCAGCCGGCGGCCTGCTGCGGCATCGTCGGCATCAAACCCACGTACGGTCGCGTCTCCCGCTTCGGCCTCGTGGCCTTCGCCTCCTCCCTCGACCAGATCGGCCCGCTGACCAAGGATGTGCAGGATGCCGCCATTCTGATGAAGATCATCTCCGGTCATGACCCCAAAGACTCCACCTCCGTAGACCTTCCTGTCCCCGACTACGGCGACGCTCTGACCAAGGACATCCGGGGAATGGTCCTGGGCATTCCCCGGGAGTATTTCATCGAGGGCATCGACCCCGAAGTCGAATCAGCCATCCGGGAAGCGATCCGCACCTTAGAGAAATTGGGGGCCAGGGCCAAGGAAATTTCTCTCCCCCACAGCGAGTATGCCGTGGCCGTCTACTACATCATCGCCCCTGCCGAAGCCAGCTCCAACCTGGCGCGGTACGATGGTGTGAAATATGGATTTCGCGCCAGAGGAGGATACGACCTGTTGCAAATGTACCGAGAGACCCGCTTTCAAGGGTTCGGGGCAGAAGTCAAACGCCGCATCATGCTCGGCACCTATGCCCTCTCCGCGGGATATTATGAAGCCTACTACCGCAAAGCTTCGCAGGTCAGGACGCTGATCCGGGAGGATTTCGAAAAAGCCTTCTCCCAATGCGACGTCCTCTTGACGCCCACGGCCCCTACACCCGCGTTCAAGCTGGGCGAGAAAGTGGACGACCCGCTGCAGATGTATCTCTCGGACGTCTTCACCATCCCATGTAACCTGGCCGGCCTCCCCGGGCTCTCGCTTCCCTGCGGTTTCAGCAAACAGGGGTTGCCCATCGGCCTGCAGATCCTGGCCGGCCATTTCCAGGAGGAGAAGATTCTCCAGGTGGCCTACGCTTACGAGCAGAACACAGAATATCACTTGAGGAAACCAAATTTATAGGAACTCAGTTGCCCTTCACTGCGCAACTGAAGGGGACAGAATACCGAAACATGAATGGGGTTCATCATGGAATACGAACCGGTCATCGGCTTAGAGGTTCACGCCCAGCTTTTAACCGAGAGTAAGATTTTTTGCACCTGCTCGACCCTTTTCGGCGGAGATCCCAATACCCTCACCTGCCCCGTATGTATGGGCTTTCCCGGCGTCCTGCCCGTCCTCAACCGGAAAGTCGTGGAATATACGTTGCGGGCCGCTTTGGCCACCCACTGCCAGATTGCCCCCTCCAGTCAGTTCGCCAGGAAGAATTATTTTTACCCCGACCTTCCCAAGGGATATCAGATCTCCCAATATGAGCTTCCGCTGGCCACGAATGGTTATATCGACATTGATCTGGATGGGCAGAAAAGGCGCATCGACATCATCCGCATTCACATGGAAGAAGACGCCGGGAAGCTTCTGCATGACCTCTCCTCCACCCCTGGCTCCCACAGCTACGTCGACTTCAACCGCACGGGCGTTCCCTTAATCGAGATCGTCAGCGCTCCCGACATCCGCTCTCCCGAGGAGGCCAGCGCTTACCTGAGAAAACTTCGGGCCATTCTGATGTACCTGGAAATCTGCGACGGGAATATGGAGGAAGGCAGTTTTCGCTGCGATGCCAACATCTCCCTCCGTCCGAAAGGACGGCAGGCCTTTGGCGTCAAGACCGAACTCAAAAATATGAATTCCTTCCGCAACGTCCAGCGAGCCCTGGACTACGAGATTCGCCGGCAGACGGCCCTCCTGGATCAGGGGGAAGAGATCATCCAGGAAACGCGCCTGTGGGATGCCTCCCAGGGAGTCACCTCCTCCATGCGCGGGAAGGAAGAGGCCCACGATTATCGCTATTTCCCCGACCCGGATCTGGTTCCAATGATCACCGACCAAGAATGGGTCGAGCGGCTCCGCGCCAGCCTCCCGGAACTCCCGGAGGCAAAGAAGGAGCGCTTCTTGCGGGATTACCAGATCCCGGAGTATGATGCCGAGGTTCTGACCACCTCCAAGTCCCTGGCGAATTACTTCGAAGCCTGCCTGCGTTCTTACCCCAAGCCCAAGATCGTCAGCAACTGGATCATGTCCGAGCTCCTGCGCGAGCTCAAGCGGGACGAACGGGAAATCGAGGAGTGCCCCGTCCCCGCCCCCTTTCTATCCGAGATGCTCAAGATGATCGAGGATGGAATCATCAGCGGGAAGATTGCCAAAAGTGTCTTTGAAGAGATGTACCGGACCGGGAAACGAGCAGAAGAGATCGTCCGGGAAAAAGGCTGGGTCCAGGTTACGGATTCAGAGGAAATAGAGAAGGTCATCGAGCAAGTCCTTTCCGCGAACCCCAAAGAAGTCGAAGCTTACCGAAAGGGCAAAGATAAGCTCTTCGGCTTTTTTGTCGGCCAGGTGATGAAAGCCACCCAGGGCAAGGCCAACCCCCAGCTGGTCAACGAGCTTCTGAAAAAGAAGCTCTAAGGCAGCGATGGAAAATGCCTTTTCCCCATCTGCAGCGGCTTCTGTGAACTTCGGTGGCTAAATTATATTCTCTGCCCCAGCGCTGGCTCATCCTCATTGCCCTGAATGCCGTTTATTTCTTCGTCTACTTCCACCGCGTTTCCACCGCGGTTCTGGCCCCCTACTTGATGGAGACCTTCTCTGCCTCGGCCACCGGCCTGGGGGTCATGTCCTCCGCCTATTTCTATCCCTATGCCTTGAGCCAGCCCTTTGTAGGAATGGCCGCGGATCGATGGGGCCCGAGGAAGGTGGTTACCCTTTCCACCCTGGTCGGATTTTTGGGAGCCCTTCTCTTCGGGCTGGCCCCTACCCTTCTCTTTGCCTCCATCGCCCGGGCCCTGATTGGATTTGGCGCCGCTGGCGTTTTCGTCCCCGCCCTGAAATTGCTGCTTCCCTGGTTTGGGCCTCGGGCTTTCACCCAGATGAACGCCTTTCTCCTGGCGGTGGGAAACGTCGGAGCCATCGTCGCTTCCACCCCCTACGCCTGGTTCATTCAACAAATTGGCTGGCGCTCTTCCTTCTTCTTCATCGCCGGCCTCACCTTGTTCTTCGTTATCCTCTGCTGGACTTGCATTCAGGACCTGCCCCCAGATTCCACTCCCCCGGTGGCAGAGAGGGAAAAAAGTCATTCCACTTTAAAAGGAAGTTTGGGGGAGATCCTGAGAAGCCCCTTCTTCTGGACCATGTCCGCCCTTTTCTTCACTTACGGAGGCCCTTTCTCCACTTTTCAAGGGCTCTGGGGGTATCCCTTTCTGATCGATGTATTCAAATACGATAAACTCCAGGCCAGCAACCTCATTATGGTCCTCGCTTTCGGCGTGATCTTCGGCGGCCCTTTTTTGAGTTATCTGGCGGACAAACCCTTCGCTGGAAGAAAGCAAACATTGCTCTCTATCTGCATCGCCGCCCAGGTCGGCAACTGGTCTTCCATCGTTTTCCTGGGGCCTTCGCTGGGATCTTTCACTCTGAGCTTGATCTTCTTTGTGATGGGAATGGCCCTGTCCGGAACTCTCTCCTTAATCTGGTCGATCATCCGGGAAGTCTCTCCCCCGGAGAGGCTGGGCACGGCGCTGGGCTTGATCAACCCTGCACCTTTCCTGAGCGTGGCCCTCTTCCAGCCGACGACCGGCTATCTCATGGACCGGGTGGGAAAAATCAATGGGGCCTTTCCCTTCGAAGCTTACCAAAGCGCCTTTAGCCTCTGCCTGATTTCCATTTTCATCTCCTTTGTCATCTCGCTCTTTATCAAGAAGGGGAAATGGGGATGAGCCGATTGTCGGCAGCCCTCTTCATCTCTTTTCTTTTATCGGCCCTGACCCTGGGTCCGCTTTTCCGGGGGGCAGAAGAGGTGGGGGCCGCGGAATTGCCCGGGGCCCAAATTAGAAACCATCTCAAGCAGGGCATCGGAAAAGTCTTCGACATGGATGACAAAGCGGGGATTGCCGAGCTGATGAAGGCAGTGGAACTCGACAGGGAAAGCCCCACAGGTTATGCCTTCCTGACGTTGGCCTACCTCTTCTTTTATGAGATGAGCTTTGATGAAAAGGAGCGGGAAAGAAATCAAGAGTCCATGGTGCATTTCGTCGGCGAGGCTCTATCGAAAGGAGAAAAACGGGTAGAGAAGGACCCCAAGGATGGCCAGGCTTTCTTTGCCATGGGTCTGGCCAAGCTGGCCAAGATTCGTTGGAACATCACCCGCAAGCGCTATTTCGCCGTGGCCCAGGAATCACAGAATATCTGGGACTATCTGGAAAGAGCCAAGGATTTAGACCCGGAAAACTACGATATCTATTTCCCCATGGGTCTGCTGCGTTATCACCTGGACCACCTACCGGGTTTCACGCGGTTCCTCTCTTCTTTGCTGAGCACCGCAAGCGACCGGCAAAAGGGACTTCAGGAGCTGGAGCTGGCCGCAAAAAGGGGGCATCTGCTCAAGGAGCTGGCCCAGGTCGAGTTGTCATCTGCCTACTCTAACTTTGAGAAACAACCCGGCCGCGCCTTGCCCCTGGCCAGGGAATTGAAAGAAAAATTTCCCCATAACTATAACTTTCTGTTCTCCTTAGCCAACACCCTCTCCGATCTGGGCCGCCAAGAAGAGGCCTTGTCCGCGGCCCAGAAGATTGAGAATGGGATCAAGTCGGGTACTCCCCCCTTCCGCCCCGAACTCTGGCCTCGCTATTACCAGCTCATGGGAAAGATCAATCTCGACAAAAAGGAATACGCCAGGGCCACTGAATTTTTCAAACGGGCCATCCAGGATGCTTCGCCCTATAACGCCCGGGTACGGGTTTGGGCTTTAGTCCGCCTGGGCATGATCCATGATATACACAAAGAGAGAAAGCTGGCGGAAGAATACTACCGGAAGGCTTTGGATGTCGAAGGCGGAGAAGGCCTGGCCCAGATCGCCGCCAAACAATACTTGAAGAGCCCTTATTCTCACTCACCCATTAAATAATAATGATTTTAATCTCCCGGATATCCGCTCGGCTCTTCAGCAAAATTTTTTCTTGATACCTAAAAAGGTTTAATGATATATTTTTTAAAAAATTGCGGTAGATTACATAATCGGGCCACGAACCGCATATAGTCAGAACAATCTATGTTCGTTTGTTTGAAAAACAGGAGGATGGAAAATGACTGCCGGAATCACAACCGCCAAGAAGTTCTTTGAAGAAAATATGCACCTGTTTGCCAGTGCTCAAACCGAACCAGAAAAATTTAATCTTTACAATGGGCTATGGAATCTCGCCGATTCTCTGCAACAGATCGAAACAGAGATGCACAGGTTACAGCAACAAGTCATTAATCTACATACAATGCTTTCCTTATTAAAAAGATAGCTATAGATTCTCAGTTATCCTAAGAGGACATGATTGCGATCTTCTGGCAACATGCGCGAATTTTCTTCGTTGTTCCACTCTTTTTCAAGTGAACGATCGCTCCTGCCAAGGGCGGAGACCGCACCCCAGGCCCTCTTTTTGACTTTCCCAGAGATCTGCAAAAGATTGGTTGACAAGATCTTCTCTCTCCTTTAATCTTATAATATATTGGCCGAATCGCTCGGGAGGATATTTCAGGATATCGAATCACTTCACCCAAAAATGGGAGGACATAGAATGGTTACAGAATTAGTAAGGGGCGTTTACTGGGTCGGGGTTGTTGACTGGGGACTGAGGTACTTTCACGGCCATGAGCTGTCCACCCACAGGGGATCGACCTATAACTCCTATCTTATCGTCGATGAAAAGACCGTGCTCGTGGATACGGTTTGGGGGCCGTTCCAGGACCAGTTCATCGAGAACATCAGGCAGGTCGTTGACCCGGCTAAAATTGACATCGTAGTCGCCAATCATTCGGAGCCGGACCATTCGGGCAGCCTCCCGGCGGTCATGCGGCATCTTCCCAACGCGATGGTCATCGTCTCCAAACGGGGAGAGGAAAGTGTGGAAGGGCACTACCATCAACCGTGGAAATTTAAAACGGTGAAAACCGGGGACCGGGTCAACATCGGCACCAGTGATCTCCTCTTTGTCGAAGCTCCCATGCTTCATTGGCCGGACAGCATGTTCACCTATCTTACAGGCAAGAGCATTCTCATGCCCAACGACGCTTTCGGGCAGCACTACGCCACATCTTTTCGCTGCAACGACCAGGTCAACCAAGAGGAGCTGTATGAAGAAGCTATTAAGTATTACGCCAATATCCTCACGCCTTTCAGCAACCTGGTCACGAAAAAGATTGAAGAGGTCGTGGCCCTGAAACTGCCGCTGGAGATGATCGCCCCGAGCCACGGGATCATCTGGCGCAAAGATCCGTTGCAGATCGTTAAGAAGTACCAGGAATGGGCCGCGCAGGTTCCGGAGAAGTGCGCGGTCATCCTTTACGACACCATGTGGCAAGGCACGCGGCGGATGGCCGAGGCGATCGGAAACGGCCTGGCCGGCGAAGGGATTCCCAGCAAACTGTTTTATGTGGCCATCTCGGATCGAAATGATGTCATTACTGAAATCTTCAAGGCCAAGGCTGTAATTGTCGGATCGCCGACTTTGAATCAGGGTCTCCTACCGACGATCGCTCCCATTCTGGAGGACCTGAAGGGGTTGAGGTTTCAGAATAAGATCGGGGCGGCATTCGGGACTTATGGTTGGAGCGGGGAATCGGTAAAACTCATTGAGGAACACTTCAGCCGTTGCAAGATTTCGCTGGTGGGGCCGGGGGTGCGGGCCAAGTGGCAACCGAAGGAAGCAGACCTTGCTGAATGTGAAAAGCTTGGGCGCACCGTTGCTCAGGCCATAAAGTCAGTATAGGGGAATCACTTCCTAAATCACTTTCACTGTCTTTCAAGGCGGGCTCTGCGGTGAATATTTCCGGCGATCACCATCGATCGACCGTGTACAGGGGGGCCAGCTCCTGGAGCAATTCTCCGGAACGATGGGGATTGAAGATCCCGCACGTGCAGGGACCCGCCAGAATCAGGCTCCCCTCCCAAAAATTGACTTTTCCCGTTTTCAGCTTCCGGATCACGTCCCGCACCAACCCGGGAGATACCATTCCGTGCCCACACATGGTGGTGAACTGCCGCAGGTCAGCGGGGGGCAGTCGGTCAGTTCTTCCATGGATTCCCAGGGAGAGGTTGATGGTGTGAGGATTCAGCCCGATCTCGGCAGCCATTTCCCGCACCCGGTCGATGAGGCCGCTCACCACCACGGAAATCCCTTCATCCGCTTCCTTAATGCGCAGCAGAGCTTCTTTTATTTTTTCCCGGCTGTTGAAAGTCGCGTAGATCCGGGCCCCATCCTTGATACTGCCCAGCACTTCCTCCGAACTGACGCCGCTGTAAAGGTTTCGACGCAGCGTGGAAACGATCATATTAGAAGGACCTTCCAGATAAAGCAGCTCGGCCAAGTGGCGCACCTTCGGTCCGCTGTTAGAATAGTTAAACCCCCGCGCCGGGTAAATGAAAAGGGCATAGTCCCTCTCCAACGAATCCAGCGTCCCTTCTCTATGCAAACTGTGGGTCATAATTCCTTCCCTTTATCCGTTCATCCCTGAGGCCGCAGAGAAAGGCGAAATGTAGGGACAACCTTGTGTGGTTACTCATTATGAGGGCGGCCACACGGGGCCACCCCTACAGCAATTATTTTTCTCTGTGTTCTCCGCGCGCTCTGCGGTGAAAGCTTATTTTTCTAATTCCCAGGCCCTTCCCAGGCCCATGTTAATCTTGGCATTGGGCCGCCACGACAGCCCCTCGGATTCAATGTCCTCCAGGACTTCCTGTGGCACCGTAAGCCCCGGTTCCAGTTGAGTGTAAACATCCAGGCAAAAAACGCTGCCCACTTCCCGGGCCACATCCTCTATCGTGCGCAGGATTGATCTCAGGAGACTGCGCTTCACCTGTATTTCGATGATGGCACTGAGTACTCGTTCCTCTAACAATTCCGGTTTCAGGTCCCCGGTGGTGGGATCTTGAATCATGGAATTGATCGGGTTGTTGGGTTCGAACTCATGGATGCCGGCCCTGGCCAGGGCGCGGGTGATTTTCTGGATGTCCTTCAGGTCCATCCCGATGGTGGGCCGACCCACCTCAATGGCGATTCCTACTTCCCCAGGCCCGCACCTTAGAGTGACGTCGTTCGTTTTGGATTCCTCTGTACCCCGGCCTTGAATCCCGGTTAGGGCGTGAGTCGCATTGGGATCACTGAAATATTTTCGCAGAGCCCGGGGATATTCATAAACATAGGGAGATTCTTCAATCGCTTCCACCGGACAGATCTCGGCCCGCAGGCACGACCCGCATTCATAACAGACCTCCTGGTCCACCACGCTTTTGAGGTCTGCAAAAAGAATGGCCTGAGCCGGACAATATGGATGACAGCGTCCACAACCCACACAAATTTCCTTGTGAATGATCATGATTCAAACTCCTGGGGCAACAGGAACCAAGCCTGCCGCCATTGCCCCCGATTGTTCCCCCGAAACAATCCTTCATCGTCGAGCCCGACCCGGGAGAGGTTTGCGATCTCCCAGATCACTCTTGCGCTTACTTCTCTCCCACTGGCCATCAGGGCATGCAGGGGTCCGGCCCCGGAGATGTCCCCCACCAGAGCTCCACCGACCACCCGGCCGTCAAGAAGAAAAAGCTCCCGATAAATTCCTTCAGCCGGTCTGGCAGAGGAAATTCTCTCAGCACCCGGCACCTGCGCCCCCAGGATAACGATTGACAGCCCGTGGAGATTCATGGAATTTGGACGAGTCAGGACGCTCAGAGGATGGGGTACGAATCTGTAAAGATTCGCGGCCGCCAGCTTTCCCTGGGAAACGGCCTGGGGCCATGTCCAGGGCCTGAATCTCTCTCCCTTAGAATTGGAGATGACCATCGCATCCCCGGCAGCATAGATCTTTTCATCGCGGGTCTGCAAGGCGGGAGACACCACAAGTTCTCCCTTTTTCAGCAGGCCGGACCCCTCGAGGAACCCCACATTGGGGGTTGATCCAACTGCTACGAGGAGGGTATCGCAAGGGAGCCACTGCCCGCCTACCTGCACAGATTTGAGCGACCCTTTCTCAGCCTGAATATCCTCCAGAACCCCACCCAGGAAGAGACGAATTCCCCCCCGCTGAAGATGGACCTCGACCACCCTGGCTGCCCCCGGAGTCAATACCTGGGGCAGAAGGTGGTCTTCTTTCTCCACCAAGGACACGTTCAGACCAGATTGCCGCAGATAAACCGCTGTTTTCACCCCCACCAATCCACCCCCGAGGATGACGATTTCCCGGTGTTTGGAAAGCCATTCCCGAACATCTCTAACTGTGGTGAGGTCGCGGATGGGAAATATCCCCTGCCATAAATTCCCGGCGCATATCGGGGGGATGAGCGGGCGACCACCGGGGGCCAGAATCAATCGCTCATATTTCAGTTTCTCTTGGGTTTCCAGAAAGAGGGTCTGGTTGACCCTGTCCAGGGACTGAGCTTTCACCCCGCATCGAACTTTCAGGAGAGGGTCTCCTCCGGGCCGCCAGAAAAAGAGCTTCTCTTCCTCCATCTGCCCCACCATGAACTGGGGCAAGAGAGGGCGGTAATATCCGACTTCCCGCTCACCATCAATAAGCGTGACGGATTCCCCCGGCCAGCATTGTCTGCAATGAAGGGCAGCGGGTAGACCTGCGGCCCCTCCGCCAACAATCAGACATCCCATTTCAGCGTTACTTTTCTTCTTTCAAGAACCACTTTAAGATTTCCTGGGCGCGGGGGAGATGGTCATAATAAGTCAAGATACCGCCCCCGGCCGCCAGCTTCTCCTCCAGCAGTTTACGGACCTTTTCGCTCCCCCAGAGAGGAAGGGGAACCGCCACGCATACATTGACCCCCAGGCTGGCCAAACCGAGGGCCACGCCAAGATCTCGGCAGGCCTTGAGACCCGTGAAACAGACTCCCTGAAGATTTTCCAGTTTCCCCGAGGTAGCCAGGGCCTTCAGGGCCAATAGAGGGGCTTGGTTTGGATCAAGGATTTGAACGGCATGGCCATCTCCATCTGAAGCCAGTCCACTCTTGATCATCCACAGCGCGGCGTCCCCCCAACCGGCTACGAGACGTCCTTCCCCCCGCCAAGCGGAGGCCAGCTCCACCGGGATCCAGCCAAAGGGCTGTTGAGGGGTGTCGGCTCCGCCCAGGAGGGCCAGGCTGGTAAAGGACTCTCTTTTCAAAAATCCTTCCAGGCCCTGGGGGTCCATGATCACTCGGGCTTCCCTCACCATGGAAGGGTCGGGAGTTAAGGATGCCCGGGAACGAACGCCGTAAGATTGACGGGCAAGACGCAAAATCTCTTCTGCCTCAGGCAGGCCCTGGGATGCAATTAGGGGAATATCAAGGCTTCGGCACATCTCGGGCAAGGAGGGGTCCGTTCCCGGTCCGGAGAGGACGAGGTTAACTCTTCCGGAGCTCAGCAGCATCTCAGCTTCACCCGAAGTGCAGGCACAGGGTAAGAAACCATCATTCAACGGAACCCAGTCGCCCAAAGAGACCAGTTGCACAGGCACTGATGATTTCCGGGAAACCCTTTGCATGATGACTTCAATGAGTTCCCGGGTGGGTTGTCCGCATATCCCGATAATGACGTTATGACCCGCAAGAAGTCCCCACCCCGCCTTGCAGGAGAAACTCCCGCGAACATCTCCCGGAGTTCGCCTCTTTTCTAATAACCCGAGAGTCAGGATTCCCAGGCGCAAAGCCTGAACGATCAAGCGTTCAGGCGGTTCCATGGGCCTGTGCAAAAAGAAGGCGGTACGGTAGATCTCCTTAAGGGAAAGGCCATCTCCCCCAAGATTTTTGAGGGCGCGAGCGACGATTTCATCCAGAGGAGCAGGCCAGGATATCTGGGAAATATTATCCGGAGTCGAGACATCATTCATCGCCTCCAGGGCTCCGTGAAAAGTGAGGCGCAACAGCATCGCCGCCACCATGCCATCCCGGTCCAGGCCGCAAAGCCCGCGATCGGGGCCGTGGCCAAAGGGGTCGATCCGGCAGGGCCCCTGCAGACAGCCAAAAGGACAGCTCAGGCCAACCCGCAGGAATCCATCCTGGGGTTGCAGCTTCTCGTAACGTTCCCAGTTGAGTCTGAGTCCCTGTTGGGCCGCAGAGCGCAGAAGCTCCTGGCTAACTGGATCGACTGTTTTTACATGAATTGTTTCCATAGACTATTCAACTCCTTAGCGGCCAAGGTCCAGCAAAAGCAACCCTTTCTTTTTATTGCTGGAGGTTAGGATTTCATTAATTTCTTGCCACCTTTGGCGAAAGATTTTCTCGAAGTCATCGAGTTCAACTAATTCCAGGGCCTGCGCCGGGCAAACCTCCAGACAAACCGGATTTTCCATGTAGGCGCACCGATCGCACTTGAGAGCAATTTTCATTTGCGGCCAGGGGAAAATGACCCCGTAGGGGCAGTACATCGTGCAGGTCCAGCAGGCGATGCAGCGGTCCTCCCGAATGATCACCAGATTTGTTTCCGGGTCGCGGACCAAAGCGCCGGTGAGGCAGGCATCCAGGCAAGGGGCCTGCAGGCAGTGACGACACTGGAGGGGAAGCGGGGTTTCATTGCTTCCTGCCACCCGGATTCGCGGTTGAGGGGCGGGGGATTCCTGAACGGCCTTAAACAGCGTCTTTCCGTTGCTTCCCCTTTCAACGGCACAATACAATTCACAAGTCTTGCAGCCTGTGCAGCGATCCAGATGAACTCCTATCACTTTCATAAAAACCACTCGCTTCTTTTCTCAATATTTTGCTATGGGATAAAAGGGATACCGCCAAAGCGAACTTTGCTGTTTAACGGTTCTGCCCAAGCGCACGGGAGGTCGTTGAGAAGTTTGTGAATCGGTTTCTCTATCTCAGGAACTCTGCGAGCTTCGTCAACCCTTCCTTGATTTGTGGCAGGTCGATGCCCGAGTAGGCAAAGCGCACATACTGCTCCTTTTCGCCGGGCAGAGGACGGCCAAAGTGGCGCCGTGTGCAGAAGCTCACCCCGGTCTCGTGCAGGCACAGCTTGCGAAACTCTTCGACGTCCTTAACGCCCTTGCGCTGCATCGCCCCGGTCACGTTCGGGAACAAGTAAAAAGTTGCTTCGGGTTTGAAGCACTTGATGCCCGGGATAGCGTTCAGTCGTTCGACCAGCGCATCGCGGCGCTCCTTGAGAGTGGCCACAATGCGCTCCGGCCCCTCGTTGCTGCCCTGGAGCCCTGCCAGGGCGCCGTACTGGATAAAGTGGTTCGAGCAGGATTCATCGTTCACATTAATTTTTGAAATTTGCTCAATGAACTTGGCCGGGCCGATTGCGGCTCCCAGTCGCCATCCCGTCATGGCAAACCTCTTGCTGAAGGTGTACAGAATGACCGTGCGCTCAGCCATGCCGGGCAGGCTGGCAATGCTCATCGGTTCGCCGCTGTAACGAATGTCAAAGTAAGCCTCATCCGACAGCACGAAGAGGTCGTTCTTCACGGCAAGTCTGGCCAGTTCCTCCATCTCTTCCTTGGGCGACGAGGCTCCGGTCGGGTTCTGGTAATTGTTATAAATCAGGATTTTGGCCCCCGCCCGCATGCCCTTGCGGATGGCCTCCATGTCGAGAACGAAGCCATTGCTGCCTTCTTTGTAGCCATAGGGCACTTCCACGCCGCCGTGGAAATCAATCTGCGATTCATAGATCGGGTACCCCGGGTTCGGATAGAGCACCTTGTCGCCCGGATTCATCGCCACCATGATGAACTTGCCGATGGTCGGTTTGCCGCCCGGCTGAATGGACACGTTGTCGGCCGTGAGATCCAGCTTGCGGCTCGCGGCGACATCTTTGGCCAGGGCCTCGCGAAGCTCGGGGATGCCGGCGGTCGGACTGTAGCCCGTCTTACCTTTCTTCATGGCCTCGATGGCGGCGTCCATTACGTTCGACGGTGTGATGATGTTCATGTCGCCCAGATGAAACGGATAAATCTTCTTACCCTGCCGGGCCAACTGGCTGGCCTCCAGCGAAACGGCAAAGGCGGTCTCCGTTCCGATACGGCTCATACGCTCGGCAATTGGCACTGTCATTCGCAGAACCTCCTTCCTCGTGTAAGAGCTAGTGTCGTGAGTCAGAAAAACGTTAAATAATTTTCGCCAGCTCAATCAGCCCCCTCACCCCATCCCTCTCCCCCGAGCACGGGGGAGAGGGGAGGGGGAGGGGGAAAACGCCGGGTTGAACCTTGATTTGCGGATCCAACTACACCGATTGTACCAAAGACAACCGGGGAAATTAGTAAACAAATTAACGACTCGGGACACAAGTGCCAACTTGCATAAATTGGCACATTAATATTCGATGCACTTTGCAGGCTTGGGGGCCAGGGTTCGCGGACCCACGAGCCCATCGAATGTTACGCCAAATTTTGCAAGTTGGTACTAATTTCTGATGATAATTTACTGAGATCTGGATAGGGAAGTCAAGAGGAATTAATACTGAGCTTCGCTCACTCTCAATCGATGACCACCTTTTGTTGTTGACCCTGGCCTCTCCACTCCCTTTTTCTGCTCTCTCAAATATTATTATTGACATCATTCTGGGTTTGAGTGATCATACAAAAAAGGGGAGCGATGGGCAAAGCTGAAACTTGGTCCAAGAGGCATTTGATTCTGGCCGTGTTGCTTTTGCCGCTGTTTGCGGCCGCATGTGCCGAAGTTCGCTTGAATACGATTCCAGCCCCTCCGCCGACTGCCAAGCTGAGAGTCTTCGTCCAGCCAATAACGACGCAGCCAAGCGATCCAAGGATTCGTTGGCCTCATTCCCCCCAGGAGTTCGAGAAGGGTACGGTGAAATTTACCAGACATATATTACAGCAAGGAGGAATATATGAAGTTGTCACAGACGAAGAAGTCAACTCCGTTCTGGGGAAACACAGGCCGTCGGAACGGGATTGGGAGAGAAAGGATTGGATTTTAGCAAGGCAGGTTGGGAAAGCGCTGCATGCCGAATATGTGATGATTGTAGCGCGAACCTGGAGCTATGGTCATCTTTTCTATCAGATGGCCTTAATTAACGTGGAAACTGGGAAAAAGTTTGGAATCTTTTTTCGGGTACCCGCCATTTGGGCTCGGCGTGAGGAGTATTTCAAACTTTGGGTGAGATCCTACCAGGAAGTATTCCGGGATGCCAAGGGCGATATGCTGGCCACCGCCATCCGCAAGGGTCGGCTGACAGCCCAATTGAAAGCTGAACCGGTTCCGCCGCCGGTTGAAGCATTAACCCCTGTGCCTCCACCACCCGCACCTGCTATGAAACCAGCCCCCGTTAAAAAGCCCCCAGTCATTGCCAAACCCGAACCCTCGAAGATTCCACCGACCACTGTCGCACCTTCCCCTGCGCCTGTTCTCCCAAGGGTTCCAAAAGTTCCACCTTCTGTTGCAGTTGTTCCACCCGCTCCAATGGTTTCAGAGAAGCCTTCAGCCTTACCACAGATGGGCCGGGAGGTGGACTTCGAAAAGGTTATCCAGGAAGAAACCATCACAGCGGGCCGGACGCAGTTAGCCGTTTATGATATCGATGCGATCGAACCTTTTAAAATCGCGGCCCTAATCCTTTCGGAAGCGCTACGGGAAGAACTCTTCCAGCTGGGACGCTTTACCCTTGTCAATCGAGAGAATATTGTCCAAGTGATGAGTGAGATGGGGCTGCACCAGTCCGGGCTGGTGGATGAAAAGCAGGCTGTGAAAGCGGGCAAAGGAATGGCGGCGCGCCAGATCATCATGGGGAAATTCGGAGTGCTGGGTAAGACCTCTGTCCTCCATGCCAAACGCATCGATGTGGAAACCCAGGGTACCCTGGCCCTCGGCTCCCTGAAGTGCGATCTCGGGAAGGAAGATGAACTGCTCCAGCATATGCCGCAGCTCGCGCGCAAATTGGCTGGACTCCCTTAAGCGGGCGCACTCATTTAGAGGAGATCCAATTCCGCTCTGCCCTCCACCCCTAAACCCCAAGGCCCCTGACCAAAATTAACCACCCCCGATCCCAAAATATTGCCCTTGACTTCCTCCCATATTTTTGTCTTTAATACCTTTGAGAAGGCCGCAGGATGGCCTTATAAAGTGAACCCCACCGATACTTCCTTTTTCCTACTCGATGAGGTATAAAATGTCTTCCGCCCCAGAAGTGAGAATCGACTTAGAAAAGAGAAGACATCCCAGATTTTCAGTCGCTTTGCCGATTGAATACTGGCAAATCGACAAATCCAAGAGTCGCCCTGGCCGAATGATTGATGTCAGCGAAGGCGGATTGCTACTTCATCTTTCCGAGCCCATGGAGATCGGTCAGGTTTTTGGACTGACACTCTTTATCACTTCCAGCCATGACTTAGATGCCATTGAAGCACTTGTGCAGGTACAGATAGTTTGGAAAGATACTCCTGTGGGAAAAGATGGCGATTATCGAGTCGGAGTGAAATTTATTGATATTTCCCCGGAGGATATGGATAAATTGAAAAACTTTTTAAATACTCTCGAATTTAAAACCCGTCAGGATTAAAATTCCACCCCTAACCCTCTCAAGCAAAAATACAAAAGCCAGGGTGATGAGCCCTGGCTTTTGTGTAAATATTGTTAAGAAATCAATGACTTATCCATAATTGATAAGTATTGTCTGCCAACTCATCGGGAGAAGAACCAATCTTTTAAAAATCCCTCCTCCTGACCCCCTTATGGCGGAATCTCAAGCTGCTTAAAAAATTCATTGACAAGCTGGAAGAAATGTAATATTTAAGGCAAAAACTAAAAATTTTTTGCCAGTCAAATCCCCCTCATTCCATCCCTTTTCTCTTCGGGGAGAGGGGAAGGTGAGGGAGTAAAAAGAGAGGAGGAGAAATCGATGAAAAGGTTTGGCAGGGCTATTATTTTTGCAACATTTTTTTTCATCCTTATCTTTTTGCCCTGGGGCACGCCTTCAGGCGTGGCTACTGCTCAGGTGATCAAGATCGGCGTGATCGGGCCTATGAATTTCATGCAGGGCAAGGGACACTGGGATGGGGCCACTCTGGCCGCTGAGGAGATCAATGCTAAAGGAGGCATCCAGGTAGGCAAAAAGAAAATGAAAATTGAGCTTGTCAAGGCGGATTCTAACGAGTTTTTGAGCATCACAGATGCCACCAACGCCATGGAGCGCTTGATGACCCAGGACAAGGTGAATTTCGTCGTGGGCGGTTTCAGGACTGAGGCCGTCTTTGCCATGCAGGACATTGCCATGGACTACAAGAAACTCTTCTTAGGTTGCGGTGCAGCCCATCCTGAACTTTGTGAAAAAGTGGGCAAGGATTATAAGCGGTATAAATATTGGTTCCGGGTTACCCCTACGAATTCCAATTACCTGGTCAGGGTGTGTTTAATTAACCTGGCAACGGTCAATGGGATGCTGAAGAAAGAGCTGGGTATCGAGAAAGCGAAGGTAGCCATCGTGGGTGAGAAGGCGGTGTGGATTGACCCGATGATTAAGGCCATCGAGGCGAATGTACCGAAGATGGGCATGGAGCTGGTCGGCGTCTGGAGGCCGTCTCAAACGGCCACCGATGTGACGGCCGAACTCACTGCCATACAACGTGCGGATGCCCAAATTATCTTCACCATTTTTTCGGCTTCGGTGGGGATTACCTTTGCCAGGCAGGCAGGGGAACTCAAGGTACCGGCCGCTTTTGTGGGCATCAATGTAGAGGCCCAGAAGGATGGTTTCTGGGCTGCCGCCCAGGGGAAGGGCAACTATGCCGTGTCAATGAGTACTTTTATCCGGGGTGTTGCTTATAATGAACTCACCGAGCCGTTTATTGAGAAATACATCAGCAGATTCGGCGAGTTGCCGACTTACACCGCGGTTACCTATGACGCCATAAAAACTACCCTGGGTGAGGCAATCGGAGAGGCCGGGACGATTGATACGGAGAAGTTGATTCCTATAATTGAAAAGGCCGAACGTATAGGGGTCGCCGCCCCCAAGGCAAAATTTGACAAAAATCACGATCTGGTCTTTGGACCGGGTTATGCGACCGGCATCACCTTTCAATGGCAGGATGGTAAAATGAAAGGCTGGTGGCCGAACGGTTGGGAAGGCGTCACCTATAAAGGCATGGTCCCTTATAAGATACCGCCCTGGATGATCGAAAAATACAAAAAATAGTCTACCTTTGTACGATCCCCGCCCCTACTCACCGGGAGGGTGTGAAAAAAATATTTTTTCCACCTTGTTGTGGTCCGGGAGCCGGGGGCGGTGAGCGCCGGCAGCATCGGCGGGAGATAGACCTTTTCGAGGATTCCGCCTTTTTTCCGCAAGGGGCGGCGGGGTGTCTTTGCCCGCCTAATCAATGGAATAAGTACCGCCTCATGATGCCAAGCGAAGCGCCGCCGGCTCCCGGACCTGCGAAGGCCAGCGGATAAAAGGCCAAATTCGGCAACTTGGCACGAGCATAATTTTTTCATACCTTCCGGGCCAAGAGGGGCGGGGCATTGGTCATGAGAACCGAAATCATCTGAATGGGAACCGAGCTGGTGAGGTTATATGATTCTGGATATAATCATAAGCAGTCTGATCAACGGGAGCGTATACGCCCTTCTGGCTATCGGGTTTTCACTAATATTCGGTGTGGCCCGTATTGTTAACATCGCCCACACCGCCTTTTACATGCTGGCCGCCTATTTTATCTATTACGGCACTCATAAATTAGGCGTTAATCCAGCTTTGTGTATGCTGGTGGCCATAATACCGGTGACTTTGATCGGACTCATCTCCTACAGGCTGTTTATAGACCCTATACGCGAGCATGAGGCGGCGGTGCTGATCGCTACCATAGCCCTGGCCATGGCCATGCAGGAAATCATGCTCCTCATCTTCACCGGAGACTTTCTGGGCGTGCCGTCTCTGGTTGAGGGATACCGGATGGTTTTCGGGGTGAAGATCGCCTATCAACAATTGCTGACCGTTGCCATGGCTCTGTTGGTGTTGGCCGTGGTCTGGGCCTTGTTATTGAAAACCAGGCTTGGTCTGGCTATTCGCTCTACGGCTCAGGATAGGGAAGTGGCCAACCTGATGGGTATGAATGAGAGCCGGGTGGCCATGATTACCATGGGTGTCTCCGTCGGGCTGGCCGCCTTTACGGGCGCCGTGATTGCTCCCCTTACTATCGTTAATCCCTTTATGTGGATGCCCCCCCTGATCATGATGATGGCTGTCGTAGTCCTGGGCGGAATGGGCAGTATCAAGGGGAGTTTTGTCGGGGCCTTTATCCTGGGATTTGCCGAGGCGCTGGTGGTCTTTTTGATACCCATGGGCGCTTACCTCAAGGGTTCTGTGGCCCTGTCCATTATGATCCTGGTGCTCTTGATCAGGCCGGAAGGTCTTTTTGGCATTGCTTTTGAGGAAGAGAGATAGACATGGGGATACTGGGTTTCTATCTGAGAAAGCTTTATACCGTTTTTAAGGGGGAAGTACTCATCCTCCCCAGTCGGGTGGTTGTTCTTCTTTTCTTTTTAGTTCTCCTCTTCTTGCCCGTGGTAACCCAGGATCCTTACCTGCTGCGTATCCTGATATTGACCAGCATTTTCGCCATCTTTGCGGCCAGCTGGGATCTCCTGTCCGGTTTTACCGGGCAGATGAATTTTGGGCATGCCCTCTTCTTTGGTGTGGGGGCCTACACTGCCGCCCTTTTGAATCTGCACGCTCACCTATCTCCCTGGGGGAGTATTCCTCTGGGTGCACTGGCTGCGGTTTTAGCCGGTCTGGTTATCGGCATTCCCTGCCTCAGGCTCAAAGGGACTTACCTGGCCCTGACTACCTTAGCCTTCCCAATTATCCTGATGGGCATTGTCTTTGCAATCCCTCAGGTCACGGGAGGTGAGTTGGGAATCTCCGGCTTAGAGCGTCTTTCCGGGTCCCGCCTCACCGATTACTATATTACGGTGGGGATCATGCTTGCCCTGGGCACAATCATGTGGAAGATCACCCACTCGAATACCGGCCTTATTTTCCACGCCATTAGGGAAGATGAGCTGGCCGTGAGGACTGCGGGGATCAACACTACCCGTTATAAACTTCTGGCCTTTTGCCTCAGTGGTTTTTTTGCCGGAATATCCGGGGGGCTCTATGCCCATTTTATGAGGATTGCCGGCCCCGCCAACTTGGAAGTCTCAATGTCTTTCACTGTCGTGATTTGGGCAATATTCGGCGGGGTGGTCACCATATATGGACCCATAGGGGCGGTATTTATCCTTAATCCCTTGCTGGAGTTCTTTCGCTTTTGGCCCGAGTTTCGCATGCTGATGTTCGCGCTTGTCATCCTGTTAATCCTTCTCTACATGCCGGAGGGCCTTCTCCCCTGGGTACGCGACAAGATCGAAACGGAGTGCCCCAGGTGCAAGATCAGAAACGTGGCTACCCGCAAGACCTGCCGCATTTGTACCGCACAGCTGGATTAGAAAGGGAGAAATGATACTGGATCCGGGATACAGCATTTTCGATAAAGATCCAAAAGGGGGCTAAACGTCCGGTGTCGAGGATCGGGTATCCCGCATTTGATACCGGCTGAGCATCAAAAACCGCTATGAGGGGAAGATATGGATCCTAAAGAGTTATACCTGTCCAAACCCTGGCTGAAATATTACCCGAAGGGTGTTCCCAGTGAGGTGGATGTTCCCGAGATATCCGTACCTGAGCTATTTGACCAGAGGGCGGATAAATACGCCAGCAAGACCGCATTGATTTTTTACGGAAATAAGATCAGCTACAAGAAACTTAAGGAGTTGATCGACCGGTTCGCCACTGCCCTGGCTGATCTTGGAGTGATTAAAGGCCAAACGGTGGCCTTGTATCTCTTGAACTGCCCTCAGTATGTTATCGCCTATTTTGCGGCACTTAAAGTAGGGGCCAAGGTCACTCCCATTAGCCCGGTTTATACCAGCAAGGAAGTTAAGCATCAGCTTGAGGACAGTGAGGCCGAGACGATCATCTGCCAGGATATCCTCTATGATAACGTTGAGAAGACCGGCATTGCCCTCAAGAATGTGATCCTGACCAATATCGCGGAGTACCTCCCTCTGCTCAAAAAGCAGCTGGGTAAGAGTGCCCTGGGAAAGGTCTATGGGGAAATGCACGTACCAACTCCAAAGTATATTGAAGAGGCCGGCCTTCTTCAGTTTCAGACCCTGATCAAGAAATATCCACCTCGACCTCCCCAAATCGAGATTCGCCCCAGGGAAGATATCGCAGCCCTGCCCTATACCGGAGGAACTACCGGACTCCCTAAGGCGGCCATTTTGACTCATCATAATATAGTCTCACTTCAGGCCCAGACCGTTTCCTTCTGGCCCATATTTGAGGAGGGTAAGGAAGTAGTCATAGCCTTCTTGCCCTTCTTTCACATTTATGGGCAGGTTGTGGTGATGCTCAATGGCCTGGTTCAGGGCTCCACCCTCGTTCTTTTCACCACCCCGGATGTCGATGATATCCTTTCGGCCATGGAGCGCTACCAGGCCTCCGGCTTCTATGGTGTCCCTACCCTGTTTGAATACCTCAAGGATTATGAAAAGACGGATCGCGTCAACTGGAAGCGACTCAAATTGATCGCCTGTGGCGCCGATACCCTCCACGAGTCCACCACCAATGAGTGGGAGAGACGAACGGGGGCCAAGATATTAGAAGGTTACGGCATGACCGAAACCACCGCAGTCAGTCACAGCACTCCATATGATAGACCCAAGACCGGTTCCTTCGGTGTGCCCATCCCTGGTGTAACTGCCGCGGTTGTTGACATTGGTGGCACAGAATTCATGCCTGTGGGCGAAGTGGGTGAATTGATCCTTCACGGCCCCAACATGATGCAGGGTTATTGGAAGAGACCTGAGGAGACAAAGGATTCTATTATAGACATTGACGGAAAAAAGTGGCTTAGAACCGGGGATCTGGTCAGAATGGATGAAGAAGGGTATTTTCACTTTTTTGATCGTAAACGGGACCTGATTAAATATAAGGGTTATTCGGTCTTTGCCCGGCACGTGGAAGAGGTGCTCTATAGACATCCGCAGATCAAGGCCGCCGGAGTGGTTGGTGTACCGGACCCCAAGGTGGGCCAGTTTATAAAAGCCTATGTGGTGTTACAGAGCGATGCCAGAGGTAAGATCTCTGAAGAAGAAATTATGGAATTCTGCCGACAAAATCTGGCGTACTACAAGGTCCCCAAGATCATCGAATTCCGTGGAGAGCTTCCCAAGACAGACGTTGGCAAGGTCTCCCGCCGGGAGCTGAGAGAAGAGGCAGAGGAAACCTGATATGAACCAACCCTTCTTAGAATTGCGGGGGGTCTCTAAGGATTTCGGGGGGTTGCGAGCTGTCAATAACGTCAGTTTTTCTATGAACCGGAACGAAATTCTGGGTTTGATAGGCCCTAATGGTGCCGGCAAGACCACCCTTGTGCGGCTGATAACCAGCATTTTGAAACCTGATTCAGGGAGTATCCGTTTTAAGGGCAAGAACATTATCGGGCTCAAGACCTGGGATATCATAAACCTGGGCATAGCCTGCACCTTCCAGAATATGAGGCCCTTTCGCCGTCTCCCCATTATTGCCAATGTCATGGTCTCATGTCTGTGCCCCAGGGCCATGAAGAGGGGTGAATGGGTCAAGAGAGTCGAGGCCAAGGCTATGGATGCCCTGGAGTTTGCAGGCATCTCCGATATGTCCCTGGAAAAGGCCTCCACCCTTTCCCAGGGTGATCTCAAGCGGCTGGAGGTCGCCAGGGCCGTGGCCACAGAGCCGGAACTGCTTCTCCTGGATGAACCCTTCGGGGGGCTGAGTCCTGCCGAGACCGATCTCATGGGCAAATCCATCCACCGACTTCACAAAGGTGGCCGTTTCGGTCGCTTGCACAGCGAAGGACCTGCCATGATTATCATTGAACACAAGCTTCAGCAGTTAATGAAGATTGTGGATCGAATCATCGTACTCAACTACGGAGAAGTTATCGCTGATGGCACCCCGGAAGAGGTGGTGAATAATAAAGAGGTTGTCAAGTCTTACCTGGGCGAAGGAGGAATCTAACGTTGCTGCTGGAAGTAACCCATTTGACGGTCTGCTATGACAGGGCCATGATCATCAACGACCTGAGCATGGGTGTTAACAGGGAGGAGTTGGTGAGCCTGGTGGGACCCAACGGGGCCGGCAAATCCACATTGCTCAGGGCCATTACCGGGCTGGTTGCCTGGGAAAGGGAGATCAAACGTCGGTCAACGGGTGGAGACGTAACCATCGAAGGTACGGTGACCTTTGACGGGGAGAGAATGGATCGGATACCTGCCCACGAGATTGTTAAAAGAGGCTTGATTCATTGTCCCGAAAGGAGAAGACCGTTTCGGGAAATGACGGTTATCGACAATCTGTATGCCGGTGCCTATCTCCTGATAGAGAAAAAAGAAATACAAGATAACCTGGAGAAAGTCTATCAGTTATTCCCTGTGCTTAATAAGCGATCCAACCAGATCTCCGGAACCCTCTCCGGTGGGGAGCAGCAGATGCTTGCCCTCGGAAGGGCATTGATGTCTCGGCCAAAACTGATGTGTATTGATGAGCCCTCTACCGGGCTGGCCCCCATTCTGCGGAGACATGTCTTTGAAAAGATCGGTGAGATCCGGAATCTTGGAATCACCCTTCTCCTTGTTGAGCAGGAGGTCAGCACGGTCTTTAAGATTGCCTCCCGCAACTACGTCCTTTCCTCGGGTAAGATCATCGCCGAAGGCACTGGCGAGCAATTGCTTCAAAACGAGGTCCTCCGTAAAACCTACCTTGGGCTTTAGCTGGTTCTCATTCGAAAACTCCCTCTCCCCTCGGAGACTGTGTCGTAATTAGAAAAAAGATCCGTCATTCCCGC
>Ga0315280_10001932_pt1 | contig 34491 bp, 42 predicted proteins | sample YL17G06_40_MG_FD_203697 | JGI IMG/M metagenome (GOLD analysis project Ga0315280, IMG submission 203697) | Sediment microbial communities from Yellowstone Lake, YNP, Wyoming, USA - YL17G06_40 | ecosystem: Environmental > Aquatic > Freshwater > Lake > Sediment | place: USA: Wyoming | collected...
TGAGAGGCAGAAAGGTTCTACGCGTCGACCGCAGATTCCGCAGCCACGGCCCACCAAGCCTCAGACACCTATACCGGAGACGGCCCGCCGTAGAAAGAGTCACATCAAGACTCAAGACACATTTCGGACTCCGCCAGCTTCGAACCCGAGGCCTAAGAAACGTCCTCTCACACGTACTCCTCTGCATCATAGCCCTACTCGCAAACGCACTATCAGCCATCAAGCAAGGACTAAACCACAGAATACGCTCACCAATCCACTTCACAAGATTGACATGAAGAAGATAGTTTAGCAAGATGCTGGCGCGCGCTATTCGAGATCGGTGGGGCCTTCATAAGAGACATATACATGTACGGCATCATAGGAGTAATAGTCATCGTTATACTAATTCCGATCTTTGTTCTCAAGCGGCCGCTAGGTCTCAAACTTCCAATGGCTGTAAAAGCCGCTCCAAAAGCCAAGCCTACGCCCAGGGAAGAAGCTCCCCCTGTCTCAAAGGATGTTTGCGCCAAATGCGGAGCGCCGATAAGGCCTGGAGAGAGTTTCTGCAGAAGCTGTGGAACAAAGTACAGTAAGTAACACAAGTTTCATTCCATAGTGTTATGGAGGGCAAGGTTAAGTTGAGACTTTATACAAAGACTAAAATGACACTCGTTGTGCTGCTCTGCATTCTGACAGTCGTTTCATCACAGATATCGACTATCCAAGCATTAATGATTACGAGTCACGCCATAGTTTCAGAGCTTGACAAGAATAATCTGCCCATAGGATTCAAGACGAGTTTCAAAAGAGGAGACCCAAAAGCCATCTCATGGGTTAAAATGATAACCCTAAACGGAACCTACAAGTGTAACTGGAAATGGATGGACCCTGACAAGAAAGTTTTTACCGAAACATCGAAGGAAATCAGCGGTACAAAAGTCTCTGAGATAACCTACAGCGAACTAGTTCTGGAGGAGGCTATATTTGGGAAACCGGGAGCTTGGTCGGTTCAATTCTACATAAACGATGAATATCAGTTCACTGACGTCTTCACCATAGTGTCTGATCAAGGTCCAAAACCTACCACCCCCCCACCGGCAGCTAAAGAGGCTAACCTAACCATCACACAAATAATCCGGTCACCGGCAGAGGGTGAAGTCATCTATCCAAGAGACAACATCACAATAACCTGTGTCCTAGAGAACCTAGGTGACGTTCTCGCAAAGAACGCTGTGGTAACCGTTGAGACAACCCCGGCTGGGCTGGATATTGTCAGACAAGCGACCCCCAAAGACATTGCAAAAGCAGAGAGGACCGAGTTCACCCTAGAGTTTAGAGCTTCTACTGCTGGAGTTTTTGAATTAACCTGTCAAGCTGTGGCTGATGAGAAGATTCTCGACACCAAGAAGATCAGTGTGGAGGTACTAATGCCCAATGTTGACATAACATCTGTTGGTGAGCAGGCGATTCCGGAAAAGGGCGTTGCCATAAAACCAGGTGACTACATAACCTACATTGTCAGCCTGAAAAACATAGGGACCACTCCAGCCAGAACAGTTGAGTTAAAGCCCTTGAACGTTCCAGACGGGATAAGAATAGTTGAATCGACTCCAACCACTGGAATTCAGGCTGGTGAAGCCAAGAATTTCACGCTGAGATTCTTCTGCGAGAAAGAAGGCTACTACAAGTTTCCAATAAACCTAATCATAATGGGAAAAACCATCGAAGCATATAGATACATTGAAGTCACAGTGTCCACCCCTGTAACAATCAGCTGGCCCATAATAGCGGTCCCAGTGTTGATAGTCGCATTAATTGGGCTGGGCGTGTTCTTCAAGAAGAGAGGGCTCCCAAGAATCGGTCTGCCGAAAGTCTCCAGAGAACCCCGCATGCCTCCGCCTGAAAAAGCTCTGGAGGTCGAGGCCGTGACGCGCTACTGCGGCAGCTGCGGCGCCCCAGTTGATGAATCAACTAAGTTCTGCGGCAAGTGCGGCAAACCCACATGATAACAGTCCCCTGAAAAATTCTCTCCTCATCATTAGCTGGGACTACGGAATCTGGGAGGTGAATATGGCTACAGCAGAAGCTCTAAGACGTGAAGATTCACATTACAATCCATATAGATGAGCATAATGTCGCCAGTGACAGTGGTGGAGTTGGCCGCAAGGAGGAGGACGGCAAGAACATTCGCCAAAAGCCCCGTAGACTTGGACGATGTCTTCTACTGCATCAAGGTTGCTGTTCAAGCCCCGTCGGGTGCGAACAGTCAGCCGTGGAGATTCCTAATGATCGACGACCCTGAGACTAGAAAGAGACTTCGAGCGGCATGTGAAGAACAAGAGAAACGTTTCCACGGAAGTGTTGAAGCCAGCTTAGAAGAATGGTTTAGGTCAAGGAATATCACGTGGCAGAAACCACATCTAACAGAAGCACCGATTCTCTTGGCAGTATTCTCTAACCGGAAAATGCCCTACGCTAAGGAAAGCGTCTGGCTCTCAGTAGGCTACATCATACTCGCTCTGGAGGAAAGGTCTCTTTCTACAGTAACTTACACGCCACCATATCCGGAAGATCTTCGGAACTTGTTTAATGCCCCAGAAGAGTGTATGCTTGAAACGATATTGCCGATAGGCTACTCAGCAGACCCCAGGTCTAAAGAGGAAAGAAGACCGTTCCAATCATTCATTTACAGAAACGTTATGTCTCAGTAAGATTTTTCACAGGGTCTAATAGAAGGCGGACGCTAATTGATTCTCAAAAAAGAAATCTTACGAAAAGGAATACTGCAAAGCCTAAGAACACGAGAGAAGCCAATGCTATCATGGTGATCTGTCAAATCTTTCTTTCTCTTTCAGTTAGCACTCTGGGCAACTTCCCCCACTTATCCCTGTTAGCCAAGCGCGCCAGCTTCTTGCAAAACTGTTTCAGTTTACAAATTTTTGTCTACGGCTTGATATATGATGCCGTTGGCTGGCGCATCGGATTTACATAAGGATATGAGTTTCGCAAGGAGCTGGCGCGCGCCACTGACGGGAAAGGCGAGGTCCACCTTCTACTGTCAACCAAGATCCTTCAGATATTTCTACTCATCATGCCTAGAGTGCCTGAGAAAGAAACGGTAGGAGAAGAAGAATAGCGCGGCGCGCGCGCGCGCTAAGAATGGTCATTCGACGCAGTTCGCCAGAAGTTGGTGCAGTTGAGATGTCAAGAGATGCCTCCCTAGTGGTGGTAGACAGGGGATACCTGAAGATACAGAGAGGGTGGGTCAGTCATGTTGCGGAGTATATCGATTGCCCACTGATCCAAGTCGAAACCAACGTCATCGTTCCTGTTGGAGAAGCGTCGCCAAAAGAGGAGTACTCCGCCGCTACGATAAGGCCCAAGATTATGAAGAAACTCAACTATTACCTCGTTCCAATGCGACAGAGTCGGGTCAAGAAGAATTCACTTCACCTTGATCTTGACACTCTTGATATCGGTGATATTGCAGAGATTGTTTCCAGTCTCGGTATTGATCTAAGTGTTGAGGGAGTAAACGATTGTCACGGAGGCTAGTGAGGGTGAAGAGCTTGGTTAGGAAATGCTCTCTTATTGTGTAGCTCTTCAGTCTGCCCTCATCCTCTATCGCCAAGCCAGGAAATCTCTCCTGGACATTGCCGCCGAAGAATCCTGGGCCTGTTCCCAGCGGCGCGGACTTCTCAGCTGATGGATATATTCTCACATCTTTTACTCCACACGAAGGAGATCTGTGTTTCAGTATGAAGCCATTGACATCTCTCAAACCTGCCAAGAATCTCTCTGAAAATTCGTTCATCAGACCTGTTAGGTCCCTATTTGTGGAGGGCTGAATCAATCTAGTGGGGCCTGAGCGAACAATTCTTACCGGAAAACGTGGCACTCCCAGACCTATCTCAACTTCAGGACAGACTGGGATGTAGTTAACGTGCTTCTCCAGTTTTCTCACGAAATCGTCTCGTATTACCTGTCCGTTATATCGGCAAGCTTCGAATCCTAGGCATTTGCTGACTATCACATTGGGTTTTGGAAATGCTTTCATGTTAGGTCACAACAATGTGCCTTTCAGAATCATACTGGCGTGCAAGAGGAATCACGGTTGAATTTGACAAATCGACGACGTTATTGCTGGGCGGACATCTAATTAAAGAATAGGACAGCTGTTCAGCTTCCTTTCTATCTTTGACGAGCACCAAAAAGAAGGTGGGTGGGTCAAGACCCACATTGTCACGCCTATGCTTTCCTAAGTTCTCTGTATGACGCGTAGGAGAATTATATGAGGGCTAGAGCGACCAAGTAGAATGCGACGAATGAGAACCCGTAAAGCGGAGTAGCGAAAGTATACCATGGCAGCGCACCGGGCATAGCAGTTATCCCAACCATCGCTATGACGATGAATACTATTCCCAGAATGAAGCTCCACCTGATCCGCTTAAGGTAGAGCGGGACTAGTAGCCAAGCAACTGTCCAGTATGGAACCAGTATCCAAGAGAGCGTAGACACAGGCTGTCTGCCCACCATACACCATCCAACCTCCGCGCCGAGGGCCGTAAGCCCCCAGAGCAAGCAGGCAAGCAAAGTAGCTACGGCACCAGTTATGTTGGAAGAGTAGGTAGTCACCAATTCAATTCCACCCAGTCTTTTGGCTATTGCCAATGACTGATCAACGTATTCTTGTTAACTGCTATTAAAGCACACATTGATCTCTCCTCAACGCGCGCTCTCATTCAAATCTAGGACTTAGGGTGAGCCACTTCCAGCGGGATGTCTCCTTTTCTCCTGTCATTCGATCATCCATGTCGATCGCCACCTCGACAGCACGTGAGGCGAAGAAAATCGTGGCGACAAAGAGGCCGAGAACGAAGGAGTATGCCGCCTCAGCATCTGTCAACACGATGCCATAATCGGCATCTCCCAAGCTTACAGAGAAGAGCCCAAGAAAGCTAGCGGCTTCAGTCGTGTAGATGAATTGGGTACAGTCAATATTAAATATCGCCTCAACGACTTCCCTCTCTTGATGAGCATCTGGAGGAAAGCGTGGATAAAAGACTCCAGGTGTGAAATGCGGGCAGGGGGAGCCCACGCATAAGCATTTGAAAATGGCGAACCTTCAATGTGAAGGAACAGCTATCAGGGTGATGACACACCCTAAACTTCTAAAGTGGGATGGAATGAAGTGGGAGCGTAACAGCGCTATGACCCATCGACCAATGAACATGATAGAAGCTAGAATCTCCTGACTTTTAGTCATGGAGAGTGTCAAAACCCCAATCTTCTTGGCTCTTTCTAAATTGTGAGGCATAATGTCTCCCATGGTTCCGCAAAAAGATCATCCAAATACTACGATGTCTATGGGCAGATGCGTCGCTTCTCTAGCCAATGTACAACGCACTCCTAAATTAAGTAGAAAAAACCGCTAGTTATGTCTAGTTGAAGCATTAAGCCGATGCGCTAAAGCCTCTGTTTCTCTATGTGGAGACCTTTCATTCACTTTTAGACTCAGCAACCAAAGAAATCATTAAGAAGGAGTTGTTGGGCCTAGAAGAATTCTTGAACCCATCGAATTCGTTTATCCAAGCATAATAATAATGCAGGCTGGCAAAAAACTCCTCGGTCACCTTTCCGCTATGTTCAATGCTCAGGCTTAACTTGACGACGATTTAAGCGCTTAATTCGATGAGGCTTCAAGCTCGTTACAGAAGAGCGACCCTCCAAAAGCTTCGAGGAAGGCGTCAGAGCATCATCAATTCATGATGGGGTTCTAAATTGGTCTGGCAATAAAATGACATATGAGATTGGTGGACCGGGATAGCTTTAAACTATCGTTTAGAACTATCAACCAAGCAGATTTCCAGCTCATCATCAGCTTTCTTTCGGCTTTTTCTCAGCTGAGAATCAGCTCAGATCACTTTTGGAGGTAGCGGATGGGGTGGGGCCCGGAGCGATTCTGCTGCGAGGTTTAAGTATGAACTTCAGAGAAGTTTGGGCTTCTAGAGTTTGAACTAATAGGCGCCACTAATTTCGGGGCTGGGAGTAAGCTTGGGCCAAGTTGTACGAAGGATTTAAGTACAACCGATTTGTCTAGTCCTACTCGAGTGCAATGTCGGAGCAAATTGTATTGGTGACGAGGAAGGGTCAAGTTACGATACCCATCTCGAAGAGAAAGAAGTATGGGATCAGAGAGGGGATGCGGGTCCTTATCAAAGACAGTAACGAGGGCATTCTAATTACTCCCATTACTCCGATCGAGGACTTGGCCGGGGTTGACGCGGGCAGGATCAGCTTGGAACAGATGAGGAAGCAGCTTGACGACATAAGAGCTCATGACAGGTACTAAGCATGACCTGCACCGTTGACACACGGTTCTTCTTAACACATTACCTTGCTAATACTGACCAACTCAAAGCTAAATCCACACGGAAGATGGTTGAACTTCAGAGAGAAGTCGCAATAGTTCCGACAATCGTTCTTCACGAAGTCTACAAGTTCATGCACGATCACGTGGGAAAGGATGCTGCTCAACTTCGCGTAAACTCGATCATGACTTCTCCCTTCAAGATAGTAGACCTAACAGCGAAAATTGCAGTGGCATCCGCCAACCTGAGATGCCAATACCGAGATTTACCTACCGCTGACTCAATTGTTGCTGCAACTAGCATAGAGACTAGATCGAGGCGCGTGCTCTCAGACGATCCCCACTTCAAGGAGATCCATGAGATACGATACGAATGGCTTTAAGGAGACCGCAACCGAGAGGTTTGCTGACCTTGCAGGGAAGAGAAGCTAGGATGCCGGAAACTTTTGGTGGACCGGGATAGCTTTAAACTATCGTTTAGAACTGTCAACCAAGCAGGTTTTCAGCTGAAAGAGAGCGGAATTAGAGCTGAAAACAAGCTTAAGATCAGCTCGACATGGCTGTAGTTAGTGAACCGGGCGGGATTTGCAACGTTTTCGCTTCCAGAATCGGGTATAAAATTCACACGGGTTCAAATCCTGCAAGCTATGAACTTGTGCACACTACCTTTGCTGAAAGCCAGCTTCTAACAGCAACATTGTGGCGCCCGACGGTCTCCGACTGTTTATGCGGTCAAATACTGTCTCAATACGTGCTCTGATCGGAATTTGAGCTAATGACAACGGCGGTTCAGTGCGCGTTAACCTCATTCTACAAGTCTTATTTCTGACCTTGCATTTGTATTCACTGGAAAATCAAAGAAGAAGAGTTGCGGTCACGCTTGAAGGGAGACATCCCATATCGGACACTCGGGCGTACAGGCAAAGAAGTCTCTATCGTGGGGCTGGGTGGGTACCACATTGGGACCCAAGATTTGAGTGAGGAGGAGAGCATCCGGATCACGCGCACAGCCATCAACAATGGGATAAACTTCATGGATAATTGCTGGGACTACAACGATGGCATCAGCGAAATTCGCATGGGCAAGGCCCTTCAGAATGGGTACAGGGACAAGGTTTTCCTCATGACGAAGATTGACGGTCAGTATAAGATAGTGGCCGAGCAGCAAATCCAAGAGTCTCTGCAGCGACTTCAGACAGACCACATAGATCTGCTGCAGTTCCATGAAATCATCCGCATTGATGATTGTTATCGGGTTTTTGGGCAGGGCGGCGCCATAGAGACGGCCCTAGAAGCCAAGGAGGCTGGAAAGATCCGTTACATTGGCTTCACTGGCCACAAGAGTCCTGAAGTCCATTTGAAGATGTTGGAGACTGCTTTCAAGCATCAATTTGTCTTCGACGCCGTTATGATGCCCCTCAACGTCATGGATCCACACTTTGAGAGCTTCGAGACGAGGGTTCTGCCAGTGCTGAAGGAGCACAGCATCGGCGTCATTGCGATGAAGCCTTTCGGTTTCCGTCACATCTTGGAGAGTGAGACGGTCAGTCCCGTAGAGTGTTTGCACTACGTGATGAGCCTGCCGGTCGATGTCGTTGTGACCGGCTGCGACTCTCTCCCGATTCTTGAGCAAGCCCTGGAGGCCGCGCGCAGCTTCAGGCCGATGACAGAAGCAGAACGTTCCGCCCTCTTGGCCAGAACCGCTAAGGCTGCGGAAAGCGGCAAGTTCGAGCCCTACAAGACGACTAGGCAATTCGACATGACCGACTTCAATCCACATTGGCTGGGACTAAAGTCAGTGACTTTTCCCCGCTGAACAGCGTATCATCTGGAATCATTACAAGCACCATGTAGGTCGCTCCACACTAATTAGCGCGCGCCATAATGGTTACCTCATCATCCACATCGTCACAGTAGATTGTGGTTGCTGTTTCCCACCACTTAGCCATGTTCACATTCTGATGAGAATGTCACGGCACATGCCGAAATGAGCTGCTTCACAGCAAAATTTCTCATACTAGCGAGTACAATATTTTACCGTTCTGGCTCTGGCGGCGTACCTTGCCCTTGTTTTCCAGAAATCTAACGTGAGCTAGAGTCTCACCAAAGGCGAACCACTTCTGCGCGGGTGGAAACTCCTCCCAAGAGTTGAAGGCGATATCCCATCTGATGCGAGGTGCAATCTGGAGAGCAGTCTTGGCACCATCGCCCAGAGCGGCGAGCACCTCATTCAATCGGTCGCGGTGGTGTTCCTGAAGTTCCTTGATTCTCTTGTGGAGGTCATGCACCAATCGGCGGTGCCCCGGCAGAACAATCTTGACATCAAGAGCCTGAACCTTCTCCAAGTTCGTCAGATACTCGTTGAGGGGATCATCCATCTCCAGCCAATAAGCAATGTTGGGCGTAATATCAAACAGAACGTGGTCGCCAGCGACTAGGATCTTCTTGTTCGGCTCGTAGAGGCACATATGCCCTGGCGAGTGCCCTGGCGTGGCGACACACTTGAAATGGAAATCTCCGACTTCTATCATGTCGCCATCTTTTATCAAAGAAAAGGCGACTTCTCTCTTTAGCCCGTACTTACGCGCCGGATGGCTCTCCATGGATAGACGGGCACCTTCTGCAAGGAAGCCGTTAGCCACGTAAACATCCATCAGTTTCTGCCAGTGGTCTGCCCAGTTGTTACGCAGGGTGTTAATCTGGCGCGCCTCTTTTTCATTGAAGTAGACTTTGGAGTTGTCTGTTGCGAGGGTGCCGGCAAGCCCCATGTGGTCAACATGGAGGTGAGTGACAAAAATATCGGTCTTGTTCAGGTTGACGCCTAGCTTCTGCAAACTGGCGTTCATTTCATTTTGGCACTCCTCCCGATTGAACCCGGTGTCAATGATCAGAAATCTATCCCTGCCCCTGACAATGTAGGAATTTAGCCACTTCAGGGGGCTTTTGGGCAGGGGGATTTCCGTGCGGTATAGATTGGGTACAATCTCTTCAATCATGATGTGTGGGACCTCCCTCGAAAATCTCTGGCGTAACGCTTGTAACAGTATGCGGCTGACTTATATTCACTCGTTTTCGTCGCATGCGTACTTTCTAATCGAGGTTCTAGCTGTAGACAAGGGATCGGATAAGAATAAGAATTTTGGTGGACCGGGCGGGATTTGAACCCGCGACCTTCCGGTTTCTTGGAGTATGCTTGCAAACCGGACGTTCCTTGGCCTCCGTGGAGGGGTATACCAAGCTGAACTACCGGCCCGTATCCTCAGCTTGAGATAGCCTCTATGATTTAATCTTTCTTGAAGTTAAGAGGAAACGCTTCATCTAACTTACTTCAGGTCTTCCAATCAAAATCGTCAGGATTTCAACAGTTGATATGTATCGGCGCGCGAGGATTAAGAATGCAAGGAAACCAATCTCATTCTACGCGTTACAATTACTATTACAGAGATGCAGACTGCCAAGACTAATGAGAGGATCAGTATCTCCTTCCCAGCTATTGGGAAGCTGCGTGTTAAGACTGTCGTTTTGAATTCCTCAGTTCTGATCAGACCGTCCCCTTGGCCTATCAGAATCAATCTGTGGCTTCCTGAGCTAACTCTTGAAGAGTCTAGACTGATCTGTATCACGGTACTGTCTAGCTCCACAACTTCAGGTCTGAGCCTCACCAATATTCCTTGAGGGACACCAAGTACTGAAAGAGATACTGGTGAGCTGAAGCCGTTCGTTCTTGTTATTGTTACTGGAACCTCAACCATTTCTTCTGAAGTCAAGACTATATCCTCTATGTTTTGAATGTGGAAGTCAGCCAGAGAGTACTCACTCAGCTCATAGGTTATGTTGGTCCAGGCATCACGTTGCCTGCCTGTGGTCTGAAGCCTGACATTCCACTTGACTTCGTCACTGAACCACATCTGTGATTGAGGCTGTCCATCAATTTCGAGATCTATTCTGTAGCATTCGAAGACGCCTGCTGGAACGCTGATATTCTCTTTGGCAGCAACTCTGCATCGGCCGCTGGTATGGTCTTGAAGAGGTTTTCCCAGCTCCGGTGAATAGACCCTGACTTCTGCCTTGCTTGACCACTCAGCGCCAACACGTAATGGGAAGATGTATTGGTCGACGCCGGGGTCGTAGACCGTTGTTTCATTGTTCTTTTCGGATTTGAGGAGTCGCCAGTCCCTCGTATACCATCTCCTCCCAATGATCTCCCCGCTTTCCTCACTGGTTAACCGCCAGGTTTCAACTGTGAAGCATCCACATCCGTCCCCCCAACTCTCTATCGCCTCGACTCGCTCTTTTATCCGGGTCTGAGAGCATTCTACGACTCCCCTTTCCTGCTCGCATCTTGTTACTCCGTAGGTCCAACTGTCTCCCACACGCATTCGCGGAGTGTACTCAGCCAAGCTCTCGTCGCCTCTAACCACGGGTGTGGGGATCAGTGTTAATGTCAGACAGAGAAGGAAGAGGAGTCTCATTCCGCCCATAATTCCTCTGCGAAGATCTTGTGAGGGTTTCTCTTATGATTTTATGTAGCGTTAAGAGGCCAGCGAGTTTCTTTGAGGTTGGTCTTTCATCTGAAAGTTGATAAGCGATTCTTGGTATTGGGTTCCACCTCATCTGGTGGTTCAGACGGAGTACAAGTGGGTCGCCCTGACCGTAACGACTGTCGGAACATTCATGGTTGCCCTAGACACAAGCATACTGATTGTTGGCTTGCCGACCCTTCTCCGTGAGCTGGACGCAACCTTGGTTCACGGTGTCTGGATAATTACGGGCTACAGGTTGGCGATAACCATCCTCCTTGTGGCCACGGGAAGGGTTGCGGACATGCTTGGGCGGGTGAGACTGTACGTTCTGGGCTTCGGTGTATTCACAGTCTCCTCAGCCTTGTGCGGCCTCTCGCAGAGTGGGGAGCAACTTGTCATCTTCAGGTTGCTTCAAGGTATCGGTGGAGCACTGATAATTGCCAACAGTGTAGCTGTCATAGCTGATGCGTTTCCAGCCTCTCAGCTTGGAACTGGAATAGGTATCAACTTCATGGCCTTCAACTTAGGCTCAATAATAGGCTACACCGTAAGCGGGCTAATAGTGCAGTTGGCCGGCTGGCGGTACATATTCCTAATTAACGTTCCAGTTGGACTGTTCGGGACTTTCTGGGCTCATCTGAGGCTGAGGGAGATACATATGGGCGTCTCCGAGAAGTTCGACTATGCCGGGGCGATCCTCTACTCGGTCGCCTTAACCTTGATTCTGCTCGCTTTGAGTCTTGAGAGTCCGGGTTCACAGTTAGGGCTCACTCTTCTCGTCTCCGGCCTAATCCTGCTACCGGTTTTTGTTGCGGTCGAGAGGAGGATGGCTCATCCTACTTTAGACCTTGACCTCTTCAAGATAAGGCTCTTCAGCGCCGGAAACCTAGCCAGCCTCCTCAACTCCTTAGCCTTCAATTCACTACCTTTTCTCTTGACGCTCTATCTCCAACTCATAAGGCGTGAAGACGCCCTCACCACAGGAATTCTATTCATACCTCTGGAGGCAGCCGTCCTCATAGTTGGGCCATTGAGTGGGAGGCTTTCAGACATTCATGGTGCAAGAGGCCTCTGCACCTTGGGACTCTGCTTCAGCGGAGCCGCTCTACTCTGGTTTGGCACCATAGACCAGAGTACAAACTACACTGCTTTGACTCTGGCTCTGGTAGCCTCAGGTGTGGGTAGAGGCCTCTTCATCTCGCCCAACGCAAGCTCAATAATGGGTCCGGTCCCACTGAACAGGAGAGGAGTAGCGAATGGTGTGAGAACAACAATAGTTCAGACTGGCATCGTAGTCAGCCTACCGATCTCATTGGCCTTCATGACTTTGGGTATGCCTTACAGTCACCTAGCCGGACTCTCAGGAGGAACACTGGACTTGACGGCCGGGGACACCCCCGCCTTCCTTTCAGCAATCCACTATGCCTTTTACATGTTGGCCCTCGTAACCCTCTTGGCAGTGGTGCCTTCCATACTGAGGGGTCCAAAGATGACTGCCAAGACAGAGAGAACAGATGTGGAACCGACGCAGCTCAGGAACCTAGAGTGAGGCAGCCATGATCTGGTTGCCAAGGATAAGAACTAAATTCTGCGGCTGTAAACCATCCAGAGTGTGAAGTGGAGGGCGGACGGCTTGGAGAGGGTAGATCTAGTTTACGTGACAATAGGTATTGCCGTATGGTTCTTCATGTACATCATAGGTAGGTACAGCGTCTCGATGCTAGGCTTTGTAAGAGGCTGAGGTCTAGCCCTCTTCATGACTCTTGCACCTCTAGACGTTTCACGATTCTAAAAGACTAGTGAGTCAGAACTGACTCCAAACGAGAATTGGCCGCATGAATACAAACACTATAGGAGCGTAAGGGTTACACCTCTTCCCCTTCTCCCAGAATACCGCCGGGTCTGACGATCAGTATGAAGCCCATAATGAAGAAGATGATGATCTCAGAAAGTGGAGGCCAGATCAACGCTGAGAAGGCTGAAGCCAACCCTAGGATGAATGTGGCGAGTAAGGTGCCTCTGAAGCTTCCAATGCCGCCCAGAACAACTACAACGAAGATCTTTATGATTATATCATTCCCCATCAGAGGGAAGACCTGCGTGAAAGGCGCGGTTATTGCGCCCCCAACCCCTGCCAACCCTATGCCTATGCAGAAGCCAGCCAAGAATATCTTGTTTATATCGATTCCTAAAGCTTGAATCATCCCCCTGTCTTGGGCGCCTGCCCTGATAAGTAGCCCCAGCGTCGTCTTCTTGAGAAAAACATAGAACATGACGCAGACGACTCCGGCGAAGACTATCTGAAACAGTCTATATGCTGGATACTCTGCCACAGCTAGCGAGACTGATCCGGCGAGAACAGACGGGGGGTTTACGGGGAGTCCGACGCTGCCCCAAATGACCTCGATAGCGTCGAAAGTTATCAGCAGTACCCCAAACATGACAACCAAGATCTCCGGTAGCGGTCTGCCGTACATTCTTCTAAGCAGTACTGGCTCGAACAGAAGGCCGGTCAGCGCTACGCAGAGTGCTCCTATGGGTATTGCCAGCCAGAAATTGCCGGTTAAAACAACGATACTGAAAGTCACGTAGGCTCCGAGGGCAAAGAAGTTTCCCTGCGCAAAGTTTGGTACATGCATTAGGCCAAAGATCAACCCCATACCCAATGCGACCAATGCGAGGGTCATGGCTATGGAGAGTCCGTTGAGGATGGCTGTCACTATGAGTTCAGGATTTATCATCTAGCTCTCCCCGCGTCTTGTTCTTGTGGCGCGAGAAACCTTCTCCAAGATTCCCCATACACCTTGTCTGAAGAAAAGTATCACTATTATCGCCGTTCCTCCCACAAATAGTCGCCAGAACCAAGTATACAGGGAAAAGTAATCCTTGATCATTATGAATAGGAAGGAGCCGATTATCGGGCCCCAATATACTCCAGATCCTCCGAGAACGGACATGATGACGAGGTCGCCTGACGATAGCCAATCGATCGTGTGCAGACCCGTAAATCGATAGTAGATAACATAGAGAGCTCCTCCGACCCCGCAGAGGAAAGCGGAGAGTATGAATGAATACATTCTGTATCGATGCACGTCATAACCCAAGAAAGCTACCCGCTCTTCATTCTCCCTGATAGACCTCAATATCAAACCGAAGGGCGAGTGCACTATCCTGTAGGCTACAAAGAATACTGGAATTGCAACCAACAGATTGAAGAAGTATGCGGAATGCATATCCTGAAGAGAAATCGCTGCTAAACCTGGAATCTCAAATACCAGAAAAGGAAGGTTGACAATCCCGTTCTCTCCGCCAGTCACCCAGTACCACTTGAGCATCGCCCACCAGAATGAGAACTGAATCGCTATCGTAACGAATGTGCCGTAGACACCTGCACGTGCTCTGAAGGTTAGAAAACCGCCAAGCCAGCCTGCAGCGGCAGCTATGACGATGCCTACAGGTATGGCGAGCCAAAGCCAACTGTCTGGGACCGGGATCTGCTTGAACGTAGCTGACTGCAGGAAGATTGCAGTCGCATAAGTCCCAATCCCGAAGTAGGCAGAGTGTCCGAAGGAAAGAAAGCCGGTATATCCATAGAGCAGGTCGAAACCCATAACGGCCATTGTAAAGACCATGACATCAGACACTATTGAGAGGGGCAGAAAGAAAGGCGCTATCAAAAAGAAGGCTATCACGACAAAGAGCCCCTGCCAAGACCTGAACCACTTGACAGGCAGCTCTGTAGTCTCCGTATCCGACATCTGGTGGCCTCCGGTGTACAGGCAGACTTGATTGTTCCTACCGCACGTTCCCACAGGTTCCTTATTCGTAGCCTTCCTCTTTCGCCGTCGGCTCGGCTACCTCACTCTTTATTTCCTTTATGAATTCGAATATGTCAAATCTCTCTTCGGCCGGCACTTCCTCTGTTTTCCTGCCCTTGAGAACTGCTTCCGGAGTCTTGCCCTTGACGAAGAAGAGGTCTTGCATACACTGTCCGTCCCACCTGAAGTATTGGGGTCCTTTGCACCAGTCAAAAGTCATCTGATCAATCACCTTCTTAACCGCCTCAGTATCCGTTGTTCCAGCCTTGTTTACGGCGTCGGCCCACGCTCTTATGGCTGTGTAGGTTCCGATTGAGTAGGTGTCGGGGTATTCACCGTACTCGGCCAAGTAGGCTTGAACATACTTCTCAGTAGGCTCTCTAGGAAGCTTCCAGTAGAAGTCCATGAATGTGTAGACGTTCTTGATAGCGTCCAGTCCTGCAGCCATAGAGTCTGTCAAGGTATTGTTGCCTGAGAATACATACATCTTCTCGGTCACTTTGAATCCTTGAGATTGCTTGAGTGCGTTCTGTAGGTCCGTGCCCAGTTGACCACACCAAGCGAGGCCTTCAGGCTTAGCAGCCAAAGCCCTTGTTATGAAGGGTGAGAAGTCTGTGGCTCCAAGAGGAGCAGCGTCTGTGCCAATGACCTCTCCACCCTTTTCCTCAAGCCTCTCCTTGAAGTAGCTGAAGAACTCGACTCCACCTGAGTAGTCCGGATACATCAGGTACCACTTCTTAGCCAGAGTTGAGCAGTACTCACCTCCACTCCTTGAGATCGCAGCCGATGAAGGCAACATAAAGTAGGTATATGGGCTGCGTGTGTCTTTCTTCTTTGTCAAAACGACTGGTATGCAGCAGGCAAAATACATCTTACCAATCTTCTTCATGTAATCGTTCAGTGCATGAACGATATGTGTTCCCAACGTACCGAAGAGCGCCTCTATCTTTACAGTCTCAATCAGCTCGGTCGCTCTCCTTACAGCAACGCCGGGGTTCAATTCGTCATCGCGAACATATGACTCAAGAGGTCTGTCGAGCACTCCCCCAGCCTCATTCACCTGCTTTGTGGCAAGATTGGCTCCGTCAAGCATCTTCTTACAGTTCCCAGAGTAAGGTCCTGTTAAACCCATCATCACACCGATCTTTACAGGGGGACCCTTTGTAGAAGTGGGAACCGTTGGTCTCTGTTGGGTTACGTAGTAGCCGGCGCCCGCCGCAGCAGCAAGTACAACGCCTGCTCCAGCATACTTAATCCACTTTCGCCTAGAAACTTTCTTCTCTTCAGACATGTCCTTTCAGTCTCCGAAGGTAAACTTCAGTCGCCTTAACATGGTCTTTTCCCCAATATCACATTTTCCTTTCCGCTGTCTTTCACAAGCCAACTTTCTGCCGATAGTGTGCCCTGTGAGTGGCAAACTGACAGTGAATTCTATTCAAATAGAGGGAAGATGAGGGCCGCCGCGGGGACTCTCGCGCCGCGAAAGCGACGTTTCGGACCCCGCCTCCAGGCTCCATTGGCCAAGACCTTCTTCACTGGGTCTTTCAGGCCTGTACGCTAACCAGGTTCCGCAGAGATTCTTGGTGTCTCTTCTACGTTACGGCGGCCATCGTCTTCCTTTGAAGAACTTGTGGCTAATTTAAGGGTTTGGTGAATTCAACACTTTTTTCTCGGTACTTCATCTAATGTAGAAACAATTGTCTGGTGGGTTCTTGCATTTGAGTAGTCTAGGAATCTTGGTTGAGTCTAGGAGGGTCTATGACGGTAAGGTTGTCAGTCTGAGGGTTGACAGGTTCCAGTTGCCTGGTGGAAGTTTCTTTGATCGAGAGGTTGTCGAACATCGTGGGGCGGTTGCGATGTTGCCTCTGCTGGACGATGGGAGGTTGCTCTTGATTAGGCAGTATAGGCATCCGGTGGGGAAGGTGCTTCTTGAGATTCCGGCTGGCACTCTAGATAAGGATGAGGACCCTGAGGATTGCGCTAGGCGCGAACTCGTTGAGGAGACTGGTTATGAAGCTGAGGTTATGGAGGAGTTATTCAGTTGTTTCTTGGCTCCTGGATACAGCAGCGAGAAGATACACATATTCCTGGCATCCAAGCTTGAGAAAGTGAACCCTAAGCCTGAGATTGATGAGTTGATCGAGCTTCAACCTGTAGAGATCGAGGAGGCTGAGGCTATGATAATGAAGGGAGAGATAGTTGACGCCAAGACCATATCTGGAATAGCCTACCTCCTACTGAGAAGGGGCTCAAAAACGTAAAATCTAAGGTCTATGTCTCCATAGGGTAAGTCTTGGCTTGTGCGGGGGTACCCGAGACTTCGCAGAGACCTTGCGAGGCAGGAATCAGGCCAAAGGGGCAGGGTTACAGACAAAAGACCTGTAATGTCAGACTTAAGATCTACAAGTATAAGCCATCCTGTGGCGTAGGCCTTCGTGGGTTCGAATCCCACTCCCCGCACCATTTTACTAGTAAATATAAATACCCCATCCTACATAGTTATTAGAGGTTTTCATGGGTAAGACCGAATCTATCAAGCAGCGGTCAATCTACGTATACCTGCCTTCTGTGGAAATGGTGGAGGACTGGAAGACCAAGGCCAAGAAGGGCAACATGTCAATCTCACACTTCGTTATAGAGCATGTGGCTAACTCGCTGAGACAGGAGGAAAGTGAGGAAGACTACAAGCCACGTGCAACACTGATTCAGCAACTGAGAGAAAAGGACGAGAATATCGAGAAACTGACTAGGGATAATGAGATTCTCAAACTTGCGCTAGAAAGGGTTGAGAATGAGCTGCGCCGATATAGAGCCGAACCATTTCTAGAGGAGAACTTCAAAGGCATTAGAGGATATGATGGACGGCTTATTGAACTGTTAAAGAAAGGCGACAGAGTTGATTCCGATCACCTGTTACGCCTTCTCAAGATTGATCCACGTGATACACCTCTTGTCAAAGCTGTCTCCAGACAGTTGGAGAATCTGGAGGCCTATGGAGTTGTGGAAAAGACGCGAAGGGGATGGAAATGGAAAGGCTGATGCGTCAACAGACTCTAATTCATCCAGCCAGCCCCCAGCACCTCCTAGAGTTATTCGTCGAAGACTGCCGAGACCGACAATTGACCGCAGAGACGATCCGTCGCTACCGATCCAGCCTCAACCAATACCTGGCCTACCTAGACCAAAGGGGAATCTCGATGGTAAATATTGACAAGCATGTGTTGCATGACTATATTCGTCATAGGTACTCTCAGGGGGTAGACCAGAGAACCTTAGAAAATGACCTATCAGGGATAGCTGGACTATACGAGTACTTGGTGTTCGAGGACTACATGGAGAGGAACCCAGTACCAGGAGTAAGAAAACGATACCTACGACGCTACAAGAAAGAGAATGATGGGGATGTTGAATCACCACGTAAGCTCCTAACAGTTGAGGAGATGAGTCTTCTCATCAACTCTGTCATTGATACCCGTGACAGAGCCATCCTAACACTTCTGGCCAAGACCGGTATGCGACGAGGAGAACTGATCGCCACAGATATAGATGATATGGACTGGACTACACAATCCATCACGATTAAGCGGAATCAATTCAAGAAACGCAGCGGAAGAACAGTCTTCTTCGATGATGAAACGACACGACTTCTGAAACGCTGGCTAATTCTGCGCGAAAAACTAAATCCAGAAACACACGCCCTCTTCATTGGCGAACACGGCCTAAGACTAAACAGAAACGGCATATATTCCATGGTTGCTAAATACGCACAAAGAGTAGGTGTGCACAATCCAAAGTCCTCAAAACCTGAAGATCACGTGTCACCTCACTGCTTCAGGCACTGGTTCACCACCCACCTGCGACGTGCAGGAATGGATAGAGAATTCATCAAAGCGCTAAGGGGAGACCGACGTCGAGAAGCCATAGACATCTATGACCGAATAGATCGTGAAGAGCTACGCCGCGCCTATCTTGCCTTTATTCCTCAATTAGGTCTATAGAAAATATCAGTGCGTACTAGTTGGTTAAATGAGATCCTTAATCACATGCTTTTGCGCGCACTGAAGGGCTCAGAGGAGATAGAAGGAGAGAAGCAATAGACATCTAACACCACATAGACAGAGAGGAGCTGAGGAAAACATACCCGGCATATATACCAAGGCTGGGAATCTAATGCAACCTTGGCGAAGAGAGTATTATGTCCTTAAGAAGGGGTTCGGCCTTCAATCTAGCTCTTGGGTCAGGGTCTTTAGCCCTGAGTTTCAAATGCGACAGGACGGATCTCTTTGAGTCGTAGTCTAATCGTAACAGAGCTTTTTTCGCTTCGTCACCTAGGCCGCTGTCCAATTCAACGTCATCAGCAAAATAGATTTTGAGCAGCATGTTCTTTGCCTCATTTCGTTTTTCAGGGTCGGAACTACCTCTGGCTACGTCGCCGACCATGGATAAAGCCCATCTCCTAACGATTTCGTTCTTTTCTCCTTCCGCGCATCTTGTTAGGTGTGGGTATAACTCAGTCAGTACCCATTCACCTGTCTTTTCTTCGGTTAGCAATCTCATAAAAGATGTAGAGACAGCTGCTCTAAGACGTTCTCCAACTCCTTTATCGTCAAGGGGCGGATCTCTCACTATTTTTTTAAAGAGTTCCTGAACGGATTTGTTTTGAGCCACAAGTACCGGGTCGTTGCTGCAAAACATGAATAATTGGTTAGCTGCAAATTCACGGAACTCCAGACTGAGTTCAGAGTCATTCAGTACATCGAGACAGAGGTCAACTTGCAGTGGCTCAAACTTAGGCTGCCATTCTCTTGAGTGGTATTCCAGAGTCTGGAAAAAGCTAACGATGCCCCTTCCTTTATCTGTCAGTCTGTAATACTTGCGCATTCCCTTTTCAGGACTGGCCTCTTCGCGAGACTCCACCAGGTTTGTCTCTTCCAATTCTTTGAGGTAATTTGACATGTCAGGCGTTTTCTTCTCCAGCACCCCAGCTAATTCCGTCACATAGGCTTCCCGCTGAAGCAGCTGCATCAGAATACTCCAACGTTTTCCAACTAGTTCTGCTAACTCCACCATTCATACTTCACTTCATATTAGAAGCAGATGTTAGATAAAAATCTTCTAACTAATAATATTCACTATACCAGTATTGGAATCGGGGACTAATGATCCAAACTTGGAGTGAGGTCGTAGGAACAGTGATCAACCGTTCCAGCGACTCAGTCACATTGCTCTGCAAGGGGAGGATTACCTTGCAAATTAACTATGAAGAATTGAGCAGGTGGTCCAATCTGCTGCTTCTAGGTACGCTCGTTGCCATTCTGACGCTTGATGATGGTAGCGTTAGGGTTAGGATTTTGGACCAAAAGGAAGGTGCGGGCAAAGTCTAGAGGAAACCAGAGAAATATGGGAGCCACCACCGAGGACAAATTCCCACGTATCTATGCTCCTTATAGCGCGCGCCTCAATCGCGCCGAAGTACGATTTCCTCCTCAGAGAACCTCAAACCAAAGAAGATGCTGGGAGGATACAGTAAATGTTCGATGTGTTCCACGATACAGTCCCTTGTTCCAAGCAAAAAAATCGATCAACTTAGCTGGAATTAACTGAATCTGTATTGGAAATAAAAAAAGTAAATTGAGTATAACTTTCCAAAAGGGGACGAAACAGACGGGAACAAATGGAACAGACCTGGAACAATCGAAACAGCGAGAAACAAACAATTTGAAGGCCAGAGTCGAGAAACTTAGGGCTGATGGAAAGACCTACAGAGATATCGCGAAACAGGAAAGAATCTCTATAGCTCAAATATCGAGGATACTCAACCAACCCGAAAAAGGCGAGGCTGACCTTAAACCCCAAACTTCTGAAACCGACTTCGGTGAGCAGGCTTCGAGAGTCTTTGAATTGCTGGAGAAGGGTAATCCCCTCCCGAAGATCGTCATCAGGCTAAAGATGAGCCCGAATAAGGTCGAGGAACTAAACGAAATGTGGATGCGGTTGAAAGAGACAGACGTAAACCAACCCATAGTCATGGAGAAAATAAGAGAGCTCGACGAAGTTTTGGTATCGCATGTGGACAACGACAAACTACGACATCAAGAATTGGAGGCGCTGAAGAACCAAGCCAAGGAAAGCGGAGAGTACAAAATGAAACACTGCGGTTATGTCAATGGGTACGGCTTTTGCACATGCTGGAGTTGGAAGAAAACGGATGGTGAATCGTACTATAAAAAACCTGATAGCCTACGTTGCGCTTTCTGTCACAGGTTCTCATTTTTCAGGCCTTAAGAAATGTTCTTGGACGCTGGCGAAAGTTATCACATTATGATTTGGTCTAGACTAAAGCCTCCCCCGGGCTACCAACTCTTTTCCGTGTTTACGCCTTATTTTGGGCTTTTTTTGTTGAAATGGTTTCAATTTGGCTTTGAAAGTTTTTCGAAACATGGAGGTTTCTAGATCGTGTTCGAACTTCAAATTAGCGGGTGGTTGGTGGGATGTTTGAACTTCAAGCAATGTGTGTTCGTGGTCGACCTCGCTTCTTGGGCATGTCAAGCTTGTCAAATCTGAAAACACGCTCAGCACATGAAATGGCTTCTACGAAACGTTCCGCATATTCGTTAATATCACCGACCGATTTCCATCTGTCAAGTGTGAGCTCCTTTGCAATCAAGAATGATTGGTACCTGTAGAGGCCCTGGATGCCGCTTGCCTCTGCCTTTTCATAATCTGGGTGGTCTATGTTTATTATCACTTGATTTTGTTCTAGGTTGAATTCTGATCGCGCTCCGTCAGCTCCTAAGTGGTCCGTAAGGGGTGCTGGTGGAGGTTGGCCGTGTTCTCCCTTCCCCCTTTGACTGCCTAACTCTCTGTTTCCATCATCACCAACCTTCTCAACAACGTATACAAGAGTGGTTGCAGCTCGTTGTATGTCGCCTTCGAATGCTGTAACCTTGATCGTGGTCGTCCCAGTTATCCTATAAGCGGCAAACTGCACCTGCTTTCCGACACGCTCACGCAAATCTCCGTAAGGCGGTCCATCCACTTCCCAATAGTACTTTATCTCACGAGATGGGTCGATGATGTTTCCATATTCATCTAGCGGCCTTGCACTCAATTTCCTGCCGGAATGATACGCCACCTTAGCATCTTGAGGAGTGATCTCAACTTTGGCAAGCGGTCTTGTGCTATACTCCACCGGAGGGGGTGGCTCTGGCCCTGGTCCTGGTCCGCCCTGACCCGGTTTCTGCCAGGCTTCCTCAAGTTTTCTGAGGATTTCAGTCCATCTCTCTTGGAAAAGCTTGGCGATTTGTGACTGCATGTCCTGGCGACGGGTTTCTTCCAATTGCTTTACTAATAGATCAACTTTCTTGGTGAGCTCTTCCATTGATTGCAGGAACGCGGCCATAGCAGAATCATTGACAAAGCCATCTCTGTTAGGAGTGATAGTTCCATCTGGGAAGTTAATGTAACCGTAGACCTTGCTAGTGTTCCATGGCGAGGTATTGAATTCAGGTATCTCTGTAATGTCGTCGTATGCCTTTTCTGATGCTTTGGTTACCGTTGTTTTGATCTCAACCTCTTCATCGCTAGGTGGAAAAGCGTATAATTCCACTTCTATCGGGGAATACCCTTTGACAGGAAAAGTTCGGATCTGCTGTATGAGTGTTCCTTTGTATTGTTCCGCTCTGACTTTGAAGTGTTGTCCGTGATCGTCGATTTCGACTCGCGCTCTGGTTGCCCGCAGGAGCCCCCTGCAGACTTTTCCAAGATATTTTTGCAGCTGTCTGCCAGTAATTAAGTTAAGTTGCGCCGGTTCAAGTCCCTCGATTGTGATAGTGGTTCCGTGAGATGGGCGTTCAGGCATCACATTATCCAATATTGTCGCTTTGGGATTCTCTTTCTCCCAGGTCATCTTTGCAGTAGGTGTCATCGTACCATCCTTAAGTCGTGACCTTGTTTCGACAATAAGCCTCCTACCCAATGCCCAGAAACTCAACAGTCCGATACCGAATCTGCCTACTGCCCGCCCCTCTCTGTGTGCCTTATCCCATTTTGCCTTTATCGAGTTGCCGATGTTGCTGCAGCTATAGTGTAGGTTCGGCTTTCTCAAGTCACGGCTCTTCGGATCGTCTGGCTTCTCGAGTGTTGTCCAGCCATCCCCATCGTCCTCAATTCGGACGTATCCTGCCTTCCCACGCTTTCTGATCGTAACATTCACGTGTTTAGCATTAGATCCGTGCTCCAAGGCGTTTTCAAGAACCTCCTTAAACGGCCGCCGTGGATCAGTTGCCTGCGTGTGCGCAATCATCTTGATCAATGTCCATTGGTCGGGTGCGGTTAAGTTAACTTCGGTCATGGTACCTCACTCCCCTGCAAATCGTATGACGTGAAGAATAGCCATCGCTGGAACTCATCTTCGTTGTACAATGCCTTGAACAGCGCCATAATGTATCCTACGTCTCGTCCTTTCACGACGCGTGCCAGTTCCTTTCTGTTGGCAGGCGACCCTTTTGCGAAAAAATCCAGTTCTCGTTTCAATGCAGACAATAGTTGCAATATCTTTCGAGCTTTTGTCTGGGCACCCGACTCACCTGACGAAGGAACCGTAGGCAGGGAGAGGCGGCATTGGAGAAGCTGCTCGATCTTTCTTGCATTGTTCCCTGTTGGGAACTGGGCGCCCATCACATAGCGACGAAAGGACACCAGGGGGATATTCGACTTTAAAGCCGCATCCTTAGCAGTCATTGTTTTCTGCTCTAGGAATTGCCGAAGCACTGAGGCGAGCTGTTTTGCCGATGCGATTTCGGCTTGATTGGACAAAGTTTGTTCGGTAGTAGTTATTGGCGGAGCCGACCTGAAATCAACTATACCTGTCGCTTTGAATAGTGCCTCTCTATGTACGTGCGAAGTTACTAGGCGCGTGCCCTTTCGGTAGTGTGTAAGCGTCCCGCTGTCGATTCCCGTAAAACGAGCTAGTGCCTCCCAATTGTTGAACTTGCTTTGTAAAGCAAACCACTCCGATAGCTTCTGAGCCTCTGTCTTTGAACTCATTCTTTCTCAGCTCCCGGAAAGCAGCTTACTTCTGCCAGAAACACTGTAGGTAGATTTCCTTCCAGTGCGCGTGATCTTTATGCACCCAAGTTCAGTAAGCTTACTCGTTGCACCTGCTGCCATCGTCTTTATAACGGATTCAGTGATCTCGTTCGCAATCTTTACGTTGGCTTCGTGCTTTTGTTTGAGGAAGCGTTGTACGTCACCCTTGACGAGCGCAGGACTATCGCTTCCACTCGCAATGGCCTGCATGACAAAACTGAGAAAGTCGAACTCTCCAGGTCTAACTTCACGAATATGGTCGATCAAGAAGGTGACTTCCTCATCGCAGAACGGATTGGTCACAGCTTGATTTTGCAGGATAGCTTCGTCGATCATAGGCGATTCCAACCTGGCGAAGCGCAACCCTTGATCGGTGATTCCGATCATTACAGACCCGTCACTCTCTTCCTTTATGTCTACAAAAGCCAGGTCACCTTGAATTCCCTCAACCCGACTGTCTATAGCCCTTAACCGACCTACGTATTGAGTAATGAAACGCTGTTGGCTGTTCGGCTCTTGCTTGGGGAAACCAACGCTCAGTAGTTCTCCGCGACGAAGTTCTCCACGCCTCTCGGCCTCCTCCAATTTCGCCCTGATGAGAGGGCCGCTATTTGCTATGAAACTAGAGAACTTCTTCAATTCAATTCTGCTTTGGCGTATCTCGTCCAATCTATTGCCAAGAATTCGCAGAACAGTCTTGGCAGGCGCAAATCGATTGACCTGCCCCCACAACGGAAGCTTTTTTGTCGCTTCGTTTATGTGCGCGCCTATTATCTTCACCGTTGAAGATGGAGGCGACAGTAGTCTCCACTCGAAGAACAGATTCTTGGTCAGCACGCGATTTTTGATTGAAGCTGCCTCCATGGTTCAAGATACTCCTGAAAGGATGTTCGCGATGTTGCTATTGTTTGCCTGAATTCGGTTCGAGATCGAAGTCGCGAGATTCTCGATCTTAGAGCTGGTGTCCTTCGCTGTGTCGATTATCTTCTTGCAGTCGTCAAGGCACTTCAGATTGTCGTTGATGTAAAACAGCAGGCTCTTGTTTGACGAGAGAGACTTTATGTCAAGGGCCTTCTTCTGGAGCTTGAAGACCGTACTGTGGAGCTCATAGAGCATACTGAGTGTCTGAAAAGCAAGTTCGGAGCTCACCGTGATTATTAGACCTGTCTCAGTGTCAATAGAGAATCCCTTGCCCTTTGCATTTCTAGGAAGCTTGGCTGCAATCAAAATGGCGAGAGAAGTATTGTAGCGCTTCATATCATCCCGGACTTGTTCCAGAAAGTCGTTACTCCAAGTTCTGCGAGCCTTAATCTCCAGCAGAACCCTTCCGACATCCAAACCGGAATGAATGAACTTTGCGATTCCATCGGTAGCGTCAGCGCCACCGATCGGCTCTATCTGCACACCTTCGATTCCGAAGAACGCATCCCTCAACCCCTGTATTGTTTGAATTTCTCCCTCCTCGCCCTTAACGCTCGCAATCTTCGACGATGCAAGTACAGCTTGCACCGAGCCTGCGGCTTCTTTCAGCAGCCCCCCGGCTTCGGCAACAGCCTTGGCCTGCTCCAGCAGCAGCCGAACCTGCGACATGACAGAGTCGGTCTGCTCTCTTACAATCTCCCTGACGGCATCAGTCAGATGTTTCGCTGAGACTTCGTTATGGTTGATGACTTCCTCGAACTTCTCGGTTAGCTCGGCTTCGACCTCCTTCTGCATGGAGCTGACGCTTGTTCCGATCTCTGATATGGCATGTGAGACTGCTGCTCCGATTGGGGCTCCTTGTTTGAACTGCTTGTCGATTGCCCAGTAAGTTGCGAGGGTTGAATTCAGCCGTCCCTCAGCGTAGAGTTCGTTTATCCAGGCAAGGATCGAAGGATCAGTTCTCTGAAAAATCCCTTGTTGAACCGAAATCTTGGTACCGAACAGAACAATTCCGCTGCACCTAGCGCAGATAATTCTGTCGCCTGTTTCGCAGCTGCAGACTCGTTCGATGGTGAGGGCAGAAGCTGCGCTTCCTGACAATCTTAGTCCTCCTTCAAAAACTTCTGGCCTTGAGGAGTGGTTTCGTAAATCATTGTCAGTCCATCGCGTGTTCGTCGCATCAAGTCTAGCTCATACATTCTGCTGAGAAGGCCGGAGCGCAGAGTAACGAGTTGCGTCTCATTCAACTTAGGCTTCAATTCGTGAAGCTTGGCATGAAGTCCCGTTGGACTTGTTGCTCCTGCTGCGACTGCTTGAAGCGCTGATCTCATCAATTGCGCTTCTGCGGGTAATTCAACTCGAATATGGTCCGTTAGGAAGCCGCGCTCGTGCTGTGACAGAGAAGCCGCGTAGTCTTCTTGGTCGATTACTGGATTCGTCAGGCTTGCGAATTTTAGGCCCGCAGCTGTTAGCCCGATCATGGGAGCGCCATTTGACCTTGTTATGTTGACGAACCTGAGAGCGGCGGGGGCTCCCTCTATTCCGTTCCTGCTGACGTAACCTACGAAGTGAGTCTTGAAACGAGTCTTTGCTTTGAATTCCTCGCGTTTCCATGGAAGTGCGGTTGCTATCATGTCACCGCGCTTTCTTCCAAGATCCTTTTCTTTGCGGACAATCGCTCTGCCGAGTTGGCGCGCAACGTCAGCAGCCCTTTCCTGCGCCGAGTCTAGTGGAATATAGCTGCCATCCCCCTTCAGAATATTGGCAAATACTCGCGCCGTAATCTTGACTGGGAAGAACTTGTTCCATAGTCCGAATAGCTCTCCTGCAACTTGATTCGGCTCTGGCGGGGCGACGGTCTGAACTCTTCCGAAGTCCGGAGCAAGAAGCTGATACTGAAGTTTCCCACTGTGCTGGGACGGCCCCTCTATTGCATCTATTGATTCAGAGGTTGACGCAAAAACTAGCCCTTGGGGCGTTCCATGCTGTTCTATATGCAACTGATTCGAGGCCGCAGCAGCAAGGAAGTCTTGGACGCTCCTGTATCTACCTGACTCGATGAATCTGTTTATCGCGTCAGCGATATCGGATGGTAAATCAACGATATACCTTATAATAGCCATAATGTCCGACCTACAGCCCACATATAAGTTGAAGATGCTTAAAAAGGTATGTATTAGCTCGTACATTTTATTGAAATGTCCGACCTGTGAAGTTTTCACGGTTATACAGTTCTCGTCCTTACTAAAGACGCAATTATTCGGCAGCTTGAATCTTGCCCTAGTGGTCGTTGTACTATTCGCTTCCTTTTTGATTGTAGTGTTGGGTCTTAAAGGCTACGTCCAATCGTGGCAGTTGTCGGCGCGTTTTGTGCAATTGCTACTTTGATAGTCTTCCTCCAAGGACTCGCCGACGTCTACAAGGCAGCAGTAATCATATCAGCCCTCATTTTGCTAGCGTCGCTTCTGGTTGTGAAAGAACATATAGCTCCTAAGGGTGAGTTAGCAGAGTTGACAAAAACACTACGACTAGCGGTACACCTCGATCAAATATTGAAACAAGCAAGCGAAATCATGTTGCTAAGCAGACTTCTCGAAAAGCAGCCTGATGATCGCCTGGTCAAAGACTTGGCCTCCGATGATGCCACTGTTCTAAAGTACAGCATCGATTCTGTGGAAGAGCTCGTGAAACAGCTAAGTCAAGACCAGAAACTGGAGGGAGCACTAGAGGATATACATATAGACGATGCTATGCTTGAAAGGCGTGTCAAACTGGGTAAATAGCGCGCGAGCCTCTTGCAATATTACTTTAGTCCTGTCAATTTTATGAGTTCAACTGGTGACCGCATCTTGTCGGTGTGTCCGTGCTTGATCGCTGATAAGGCGGTTGCCAGCAGAGCCAGCAGACAGAGAAGCACATGAGATAAGACGTTTCTTAGACCTCGAGTTCGAAGCTGGCATAACCCGTAATGTGTCTTGAGTCTCGAGACAACTCTCTCTACAGCAGATCGTTTCCTGTAGAGACGCCTCAACCTTGATGGCCCGTGTGAGCGGAACTTTCTGTCGATATGGAGAACCTGTCTGCCCCTCATCTGGTTTCTAGGGTATGGTATGACTGGCTCTACGCCCCGACATCTTGCCTTATCCCTGAAGGCTTCGCTGCGCGCGCACTCCAGTAGTAGCATTTCTGTCGGCATTCTCTCCCTTCTTTATATCAAATAATTGTCGAGTCCAAGCTAGTGCAGGCTAGCGTGGTGCGGCCGCCGGGATTCGGACAGCTAGATGTGAATTCATACCAAAAGTGAACCGAATGTAGGGAGAACTTCTCCTGAATCTAGTGAGTAATTCACTATCCTCGGAGATATGTCACAAAGGCCAGCGCAGACGTAAATGTTGCAAGTAAAGCTGTTGATATTGCAAGTATTCTGTTCCATCTGGTCAGTTCCTCAGTAAGTTTCTCTATGCGTTGTGAGGCTCTGTAGTTCAGGTATGACGAGCACATCTCTACCCATTCAGATTCTTTTGATGGAGCAAGAAGAGCTAGACTCCTCTTCATGGTAATGTAACCATGGACGGTTTCTTTGAGTGTCTTTTCCACTTGGCTATCCTGTTCCAGTTCACTCACGGGCATCAACTCTACTGCAAAGTCTTATGTCTATCCAGTCTATGAATCTAACTTACCTACCGCGTATTACTATGCACTGAGTTAGCCATGTCATCTGAACTTGAAAAGACTAGGATAAATCGCCTTCGTTTCCTTAGGCTCCTCTATGAGAAGCCCCAGCAGAGGCAGTATTCTTGAACGGGTTCGAAGCAATTGTAGGATTTCTCATTCTCCTGCTGATAGTCTTCATCGTTTATGTTAGCGCGCGCCAGCTCCTTGCAATATTCAGATTTTATTTTACTTTAATGGATTTTATTTGATTTTATGTGCCCTCATTTGATGATGGAAGGGCATAGGTTTGCGTAGCAGGGTTTCAATGTCTGTTTGCATCGATCGCCCTTCATGTGTTTGCACAGGGTCTTCAGTCTTTCAAACCTGATCAGCACGGTCTCGTCGCCTCGTTTTGCGGTTGAAATAATCTTCAAAAGGGCTTGAGTGGGTTGAAAGAGGAGTTTAGGCCTGCCACGACCCTGAATCAAGGTTTTCTCAGTTATCAAACCTTGATCCTTCAGCTTCTTCACATACTTCAATACGGTAACCCTAGACAACCCAGTTCCCCTAATCAGCTCCCTCAACGTCTTGGGTGAAGGCTTACCCTGAGTAACCAAGACCGAAGCTAACAACTCAGAAACGTAGCTCTCAGGCATGCATTAATTTAGTCAATTTCAATCTATTTAAATCCATTTAAATCTTAGTTTTGCAAGGGGCTGGCGCGCTAGTCGTGTAACGACAAGAGATCGTATGCGACTCTCTCTACTTCCTTTTCGGTCGGAACGATATGCGCCGGATGATCTCGGATGACCAATATGCCGCGCAGTTCTCTGATTGCGGCAAGATTCTCGGCCTCCCATTCGTTGTATGTGCTAGCTTCCGTCTCAGACTCGATGGCCCTTGCATCGTCAGGGTGCATATAGATGTGATCATACGCACGTAGAAGGTCCGGGCTGAGCAACCACCGCCCACTATGCCATCTCGGGAGCAGGACTTCACGGAGTTTTCGAGTCATAGTTCTCTCACTCTAAGATCCCCTGGCACTATCTGAATATTACCGAATAGTTTCCAAAGAAAAGGCAATCGCATCGGTCGTCCAGCTTCGTGTTTGGCGCATATGTCCCTGTGTTTGGATGTTTCTTCACCGACCTGAACTAACCCCCTATTCAGATCCTGGAACCAAAGGTCTTCAGGTATCGCTCTGACACTTGGCTCCACGAAGGCATCTTACTTTGGACACCTTTAGCACCCCTGATGAAGGATGAAACCACAGAACCGAGTCTGCCACATTCCGTAAGCTCATATCCATTCGAGAGACCTACAAGGAAACCAGCCACGAAGGCATCGCTTGCGCCGATGAGTATTTCTCCTGAACCAATGGGGTGTGCGACAGCAATCTTACCTTCCCTAGTGAAAATGTGTGTGTGCGTCTCCGGAGATATACTGATGGTAGTCACGACTTGCGGGCCGAAGTTCAGGATGTCTTCCGGATCCTTCAAGCCCAGTCGGTCCACATGTTTCTTTGCTTCCAAGTCGTTCATGAAAAGGTACTTCACATGAGGCAGCATCGAACGGATGTAGTCCGTCTTCTCCAGTACCGGGTCGTTGCCGAGGTCGAAAGAGACAGCGCAACCAAGTTCTGTTGCATTCTTGGCACAATCTACATTGAGGAGGTAATTTCCTCCAGTCGTAAAATGGACCAGTCTCGTTTGTCTGATTAGCTCGACCGGCACCTGAAGGTCTTTCCAATGATCAAGCAGATCAGAATAGGCAAAAGTGATCTGATTATTGTTTTCGTCAACAAAGATAAAAATCTGAACAGTTTTCTTCCCCTGAATTCTGGTTACTCCTGAGAGATCTACTCCCAACTTGTCGAGGTGACTTCTGTATCCAGAAGACTCAAAATCGTCGCCCACTAGTGAGTAAATCCCAGACTTCGTGCCGAGTTTCGCGGCTATTGCTGCGACGTTGGGAGCGCGTCCACCGAAATAGGTACCAAAGTGTTTAATCCGCGCTCCAAAATGGCCAGTAGGTATGTGGGTGACAACGAAAACGGTGTCTAGCGCGATGCTGCCAATTGTCAGCAAATCCATCTATGGGGTCCTCCTGAAATATGATTCTGCATATGCTGGCGTACCAAGTCTTGTTGTGCGATCGAGAGCTCCATACAAGACAAGTTGCTTTCTCCTAAATGCCCCTCAGCACTATGAAGGGGACGTTTCTACCTAGGCAACTCCTCAATACTCCGTATGGGAGTCGCTTGTGGGATAAGCTCGTTGAAGTATTCGTTGAACTCCTTCAGCAGTCTCTCATCGGAAAACTTGAGCAGGCGAGTGAAGCCACGCCTAGCTGTGAGTCCCAAGAAAGCCCTGTCTTGAGTGAGTACTATTGAAGGAAGGTTTTCCTGATTCATGTAGTAGATCTCAACGTTTTCTAAACCTAACACATTCCTGCAGTGGGCTCGGAGCTGCGGTGACGGGTGCTGGCCGGTCACAATTCTCTGGTAGGTCAGGGAGGTTGCCTTCTTTGATCGAACCCGGCTTTCTATGGAGGACAGGTAGCGCGTGAACCTTGATCTTCCGCCAAGGCATTTGAGATATTCAGTAGACTGCTTGACTGCGGCACTGAGCGCCTTCTCTATGTTACTTTCGCCCTCGATCAGCGTAGTGGTCGGGTGCTGTCGAATTTGTCTGATCGAGGATTCTAGTCGAAATAGCCTGACACTAATCAGGACGTAAAGGATCACAAGGACAATGATAGGCAGCCAGATGTAGTAGGACAAAGCCAATAGATGGCCCAATAAAGTCAGGATAGCTGCGGAGGCAGCCACCGCCATGATTTCTACTATGTCTTTGTATCGAACATCTCTGGGTGTCATCCGTCCCCCAGCATTGGGTTGACAATCTTCGTCTCATTGTTGATAGACTCCAGTCTCTATATATTTGTTGCCAGCCGCAGAATGCCCGTAGGGTTGTCAGACATCAAGCATGAGACTATTGATCTTTTTGAATTAAGTTTCCCTATCGACAATGGGTTGAGGTGGATCCCCCCTTAAGTAGTCGCATAGAAGCTGTTCTATCCCCCATAATCTGTCAGCTGGGTAGAAACCGCCCATTCCTTGAAGCACAAAATGTTAAGAACAGAATCCGCACGTTATCATGTCGCTCTCGGAGCTTGTCGGAAAGCGCCCGGCCGCGCGCCAGCTTCTTGCAAAACTGTTTCAGTTTACAAATTTTTGTCTACGGCTTGATATATGATGCCGTTGGCTGGCGCATCGGATTTACATAAGGATATGAGTTTCGCAAGAAGCTGGCGCGCGTACAATTCGAGACTTTCTTTATCTGAACCGCATAGCTAAATCATTACTATGGCTTGCAAGAAGTGTGGAAATGAAAGAACGCCAAGCTACTACTATGTGTGCGACGAATGTTTCTCACAGGAAGAGAATCTGCCTACCAACGTGAGAAGCTCTGTTTGGATAACAGTGATAAACCGAAAAGATCGACAACGAGAAAAAACCGTTGGCAACTCCAAACTCAGAATTTTGATTCTCAAGAGCTTCAACAGAAGGGCAATAGTCCCCGACCCTTCTAGAAAAGTCGTTGTCATTGGAGATGATCTGGAGATTCCTGTGAAAGAGAACGACATAGACAATGTGGCAAGAGAATCGGGCTTGGTCGTGGGCAAGTGGCTGATATACACACCACATGAGAAGATCAACGAGGTCTGGAAGACTGTAGCGTCGTCAACATTGAAGGGTGAACTGGGTGTTGATGCCAAAGTTTCTACAGTTGTACAAGGTACCTCTGAGTACGTCATCTGCGTATACACCAAGGACTATCTCGATGTCGATGATGTGAAGAGAGTCAGAAAACGACTAGCAGAACTTGGATTCACTCAAAGGCTCTACTACAAGCCCGACATCTACACCTATTTGAGAATCTACCACAAGACATTTCCCGGTATCAGGGCAAGTCGGTACGCTGAATAGGCTCATGCTCGCAGACTTCGTACTGCCTTCCGAACTCCTGGAAGATCACTGATATTGTCAAGATATCGTAAGAAACTCAGCTTGATCTTACGATGGGTTCTTGATTAGTTCAATTAGCTTCAAAAGAATCTGTGTCATCTCGGGAATCTTCAAGCCCCTGATCTGTTTCATCGATTCGAGGTATTCCATCACATTATGGACCTTCGAATTGGCATCTCGCCTAAATGGCTGAGCCAATGCAAGGAACTTGTCAATCATGTCGTGTTGATCTTGATTGAACTGACTTTTCTGGTCTCTCAGATTGTCTAGCAAGATACCGAAATCAAGCGGTCGATTGTGTACCGTATCAAAGTAGATCTGTATACCAGGTCCTCCGAACTTGTACTGGAGCAAATTGTACACAAGGTTCTCAATCAATTTCCTCGACAGCATGAGCACTGCATTTGGAAGAGCTGGATTGCTGTAGGATGTGTTGATTTCGTCCTCTAACCGGTCATAGAAAATGTCTGGATACTTGCCTTTGAATTTCAATAGGCGTCGAACTTGTGGCTCGGCATATTTCGCACCTTTCTTGGATAATGTCGACAGAGATTGCACCGGAGGCCCCGTTGCTTTTCTTTGTCTTAGTTGTTCTTCAAACTTCACTAGTTTGTTTCCAGGAACTTTGAAGCGGGGTTTGGTAACATCCATCCCTTGGTCATGAGCCAAAAGAAGAAGCGCTAAATCTCGATCAATGATTCCAGCCTTTGTAGCGACCTCAGTGACACGATTATGTAGCTGACGGGATTTGATGTCAAGCTTCTTGCAGACTTCATCCCTAAGTCTTTTCGACAGCGTCATCTGATCCCTTTTCACTCTTGGGCTTCTTCTTTGGCTTCGACTTAGATAGCGCTTTATTGACAGCCGGCTGAGTTACACCCAGCAAATCAGCGATTTCCCACTCGGTAAACCCAAAAACTTTGAGGAAACGCGCATTGCGTTCCGTCCCATCTTCTCGCCGAATTTGAGCTGCTGCGTAAACCTTGACAAAATTCTGAATGGCTTTAGTCAATTCCCTGAACTGTGACTTTTCAATGGAGACCGTGATAACTTCATGGCCTGGCTTTGCCGTTCTATCGTTCATTCTGCTTCCTCCTGTTTGCCTTGACGTTTTGTCGGCTTTCCCGCCAATATTCTGCCAATGGTTGGCTGAGAAGCTCCAAGAATCTTAGCAATCTCGGGCTGCTTGTAGCCGGCTTCGTTCAAGAGCCACGTATTCTTTGCCATCTCAGAGTCCGTCATCTCTCGAATAGCTCCTATAGCCGTGATTCTTACGTAAGTCTGAAATAGTTTCTTCAGTTCCGCAAACTGCGCATCGGTCAAGACAGGCGTCTCTGAGGCTCCTTCCTTCTTTTTGTCCATGAACTGTAATTGCTTACAAAAGGATTTAAGTTTGAGAAGCAACGCAAGACCTCAACACTCTACATCCTTTCGTTCAGTAATATCGGGCGCTCTATCTGGATGAGGATGATGTGAAGAGAGTGAGAAAGAAACTCGCAGAATTGGGATTAGCGCGCGCCAGCTTCTTGCTAAACTGTCTTTTTCATGTCAATTTTGTGAAGTGGATTGGTGAGCGTATTCTGTGGTTTAGTCCTTGCTTGATGGCTGATAGTGCGTTTGCAAGTAGAGCTATGATGCAGAGGAGTACGTGTGAGAGGACGTTTCTTAGGCCTCGGGTTCGAAGCTGACGCAGACCGAAATGTGTCTTGAGTCTTGATGTGACTCTTTCTACGGCGGACCGTCTCCGGTATAGGTGTCTGAGGCTTGGTGGGCCGTGGCTGCGGAATCTGCGGTCGACGCGTAGAACCTTTCTGCCTCTCATCTGGTTTCTCGGGTATGGTATGACTGGTCTGGCGTCCAGACGCTTTATCTCTTCTCTTAAGGTTTGGCTGGAGTACTGTGTGTCAGCCACCACATGGCGCATTCTATGTTTACGTCTGCGCTTGATGGTCTTCTTAAGAAGTGTTGGCGCGGCTTTCTTCTCATTCACATTTGCAGGCTCCACCACGACAGCTAGTGGCATCTCGCTCTTCACATCTGCCGCCAGGTGAACGCCGTATCCAAGCGTCACGTTTCCGCCTTGTTTCCTTAAACCAGCCTCAA
>Ga0315280_10001933_pt1 | contig 34489 bp, 34 predicted proteins | sample YL17G06_40_MG_FD_203697 | JGI IMG/M metagenome (GOLD analysis project Ga0315280, IMG submission 203697) | Sediment microbial communities from Yellowstone Lake, YNP, Wyoming, USA - YL17G06_40 | ecosystem: Environmental > Aquatic > Freshwater > Lake > Sediment | place: USA: Wyoming | collected...
CTGATAATCTTCCTTTCCCCCCCTTAAAAAAGAGGGGTAGGGGGAATTTCCTTCATTAATGAGGCAAGACTTACATACCCTTCCCATACTACTCCATACCGAGCCGCTCGAGCAATCCAGGGGTTGGCTTGCCGTCAGGGTCCCACTCCCGAACCTTGTAATAGTCGAGGATCGCCTGATCCAGCCCAATCGGTACCTTTCCTGAAGCAGGGCCTTGATTTTAGAAACTCTCTCCTTTCTAAGATAACAAAATCATTTATTCCATTTCAAAATTCAAGTCAAGATAAAAATCAGACGGCTAAGTACCGGAGTTGGATCTCCCGGTTCTCGCGAAGTTCTTTTGCACTTCCTTCGAATTGAATCACCCCTTGATCGATCACGTAGCCCCGGCTGGAGATGGAAAGAGCCATCTCCACGTTCTGTTCCACCAGCAGAATGGTCACTCCATCTCGATTCACCTCCCCCAATATTCGGGAGATCTGCTCCACCATGGATGGCATGAGGCCCTCTGTCGGTTCATCGATCAACATGATAGCTGGATCAGAGACCAATCCTCTTGCGATGGTCAGCATCTGCTGCTCTCCTCCGCTCAGGCTCCCCCCTTTTTGATGGAGTCTTTCGTGAAGACGTGGAAAGTAGGCGAAAGCCTTCTCCAAGAGCTTTGGATTCCTTGCTTTATTCTTATTCTTCAGCATCCCCAACTTCAGATTTTCTTCGACCGTTAAGTTAGGAATGACCCTGCGCTCTTCTGGTATGTAAGCAATCCCTTTCTGGGCGATCAGATGGGTGGGCAAGTGAGTCACTTCCTCACTTAGGAAGGTAATGCTGCCGAGCCTCGGAGGGGTCAAACCGATGATGGACTTCAAAGTCGTCGTCTTCCCTGCTCCATTTCGACCGATCAAGGTGACGATCTCCCCCTTTATCACCGACAATGAAACACCTTGTATGACATGGCTCATTCCGTAGAAGGTATGGATTTCTTTAACTTCCAACATGTCTTCAGCGTCCTTTCAAGTAGACCTCTTGGACCCGTTCGTTCGACTGGATCTCTTCCGGTTTCCCCTCGGCGAGGATTTTCCCGTCGTGGAGGACCGTGATCTTGTCCGAGATTTTCATAACGACCTTCATCTTATGCTCAACGAGGATAACGGATCGATCCCCGAGGATCTCCTTGATCAATTGAATCGTCCTCTCGGTATCCTCCGGACTCATTCCAGCTGTAGGCTCATCCAAAAGAAGTAAAGATGGGTCGGTGGCCAGAGCGATTCCAATCTCCAAGTGTCGCTGCTCACCGTGGGAAAGATTGCACGCCAACTCATTCCTCTTGGGAAGGAGCTGGACGACCTCCAGGATGGATTCTGCCTTTTCCCGCACCTCTCGGAGCATCTCTCGATGGGACCAGAAATTGTATGTCGCCTTGCGCGATTGGACAGCTATCCGGATGTTCTCCAAAGTCGACAGCTTGGGAAAAACGTTCGTCAATTGATAAGAGACGGAGATCCCTTTATGAGAGATAACGTGTGGTGGAAAATCGGTAATATCCTCACCTTGGAACCAGATCTTTCCCTGGGTCGCATGGAGTTCGCCAGAGATCAACTTGAAGAAAGTACTCTTTCCAGCCCCGTTCGGGCCTATGATGGAGTGAACCTGTCCTCCTTCCAATCTAAAGTTAATACCGTCAACCGCCCTCAAACCGCCGAAGGTTTTGACCAGGGATTCTGTTCTTAAAATTTCCATCTATTCATCCTGACTCAATCCTGTCTTAACCACCGATAGAAAACTCTTTCCTGAAGCGTGCCCCAGATGCCCAAAGGAAAGAAGATGACGAAGAGCATGAAGATCGCTCCTACGAAGAGCTGCCAGCTTTTGGTGAAAACACTGATCACATCTTCGAGGATAAGAAAGACTGCTGCACCTACGAAAGGACCGGCAAAGGTTCCCATCCCGCCAAGGATGGTCATCATCACCACCGAGCCGGATGTCGTCCAGTAGAGCGTATTCAACGGTGCAATATGATAATAGATGGCATAAAGGCTCCCCGCCAGCCCTGAAAAGAAGCCGGAAAAAACAAAGGCGATCAATTTCACCCGATTCGTATTGAAACCGCACGATTTGGCCCGCTTCTCATTCTCCCTGATCGACTGAAGGACTGCTCCAAAGGGGGAATTGAGCATCCGCCTCATGGCAAGGAAGGAGAGGACGCAGAGCACGAAGACGAAGTAATAGAACCTGAGGGGAGTAGCAACAGAGAGGGAGATTCCAAATGGCAGGGAGATGGGGGGTGTTGGAATGTCGCGCAGTCCATTATCCCCTCCGGTGTAATTGTCGAAAACCACAAGGGCGAGGAAATAGAAAAGCTGAGCAAAGGCGAGAGTGAGCATGCAAAAATAGATCCCCCGCCTCTTCAGGCAGAGAAACCCGATGGCCATAGCTCCCAGGGTCGCCGTCACAGCCCCAAAAAGAACGCCTCCGATAAGCCCCATTTTGAGATACACAAGCGCCATTCCTGCCCCGTAGGCACCCAACCCGAAGTACGCGGCATGGCCGAAAGAGAGAAGTCCTGTATACCCGAGAAGAATGTTGTATCCCATCGCGAAGAGACCCGAGATCAGGATCTGGGTAGCGATGGCCGTGTACGGGACGAGGAATGGAAAAACCGCCAGAAAAGCAAGCAGCACGATAAGCGAATTCGCCGAGGCGAAGTCCGTGATCCGTGTCCATGCGGCGAATGTCGATCGGTCTTGAGTCTCCACGAACCATTACTCCAATAAGCCTACTTCACCAAAGAGCCCGCTTGGCCGGATGAGAAGCACGATGGCCATAAAGATGAAGATGGCCACCTCCCCCATCATTGGATAGAACAGGGTAGTGATGCTCACCACCTCGCCGATTAGAATCCCGGCGATCACAGCTCCGCGGAGGCTTCCCATTCCACCTACTACAACGACAACGAAACATTCGATCAGCATGCTGATGCCCATATCCGGGTGGACGCCTCGCATGGGAGCGGCGAGAAGACCCGCGATCCCTGCCAGGGCTGTCCCAATCCCAAAGACGATAAACCAGATCCTCGAAATGTCGACGCCTAAGACCCGGACAATGATGCTATCCCGTGTGCCTGCCCGAATGACCAATCCCAGATTTGTCTTCTCCAGAAAGAGCCAGAGGAGGAAGACGATGATGGCCGTGGCCACAATGACGAAGAGACGATAACGGGGAAACATGGCAAAGCCCAGGTTGACCGGGCCCACCAAGACAGATGGTGTGTCGAAGGCATGTCCGATCGTCCCCCAAATGAGTCTTACGCCTTCCACCATCACAAATGAGAGGCCGAAGGTCAAAAGGAGAGGATAATTCAGATCCCTTCCATAGAGAGGGCGAATGGTGAACCGCTCCACGACAAGCCCCAAGAGTCCCGTTGCGACGGGCACGAAGACCAGCGAGAGCCAGAAATTGCCTGTCAACCCCATCATGAAGAGGCCCATGTAAGCTCCGAACATGAAGAACGCTCCATGGGCGAAGTTCACCACGGTCATCAGGCCGAAAATGAGGGAAAGACCGATGGCCAGAAGGACATAGACCATCCCGATCTGTAGTCCCATGAAAAGCTGAGTGATAAGGCTGGAAAAGGAGACACCTCCGATCACGCTTGAGACTCCATCTGGACAAAAAAGAGAGGCAAGAAGTGGCCAAGCTCTTGCCTCTGCATGAATTTAATTTTGGATCAGGGTTTAAACCCCAACTCCTTGCAGGTCCGTTCCCATTTCTCGTCGGCCGGAATCTTCCCGACAATGTCAAAAAAATCCCAAGGTCCTTTAGATTCCTTAGGATCCTTCCCTTTGAGAACGTACCAGTCTTGGATGGATTGGTGATCGCACTTCCTCCACCACTCTTTTCCCTTGTAATTGTCGTAGGTCCGTCCCTCGAGCTGTTTTCGGATTTTATCAGGGTCGAGAACCCCTGCGCGTTCAACACCCCCCAGCAACTCCTTGGCGCCGCTAAATGCGAAACCGGCGTATCCAGACGGCGGTTGGCCGTAACGGCTCATGAAAGCCTGGACAAAGGCCTTGGCCGTAGGGATGGTGTCCTGGAGCCCCCAGTAAAACTGCGTTCCACCGTACGTTCCGGAAATATTGGCTTGTCCCGCCTCTTTCCCCATGGTGAGTTCTGTCAGGGCGAATACCACTTTCATCTTTGTCGTCAGGCCGAAGTCTGTGAGTTGCTTGGCTTGATTGACGTAGTCTTTCCCAAATCCGGTCGTAATGAGAACTTCCGGCTTGGCATCAAGGATCTTCGGAAAGTGGACAGAGTATTCGGTGGCCCCCAGCTGGTAATCGCTCTTTCCGAGATTCTCCCCACCGTACTTCGCCATGAATTTCTGAAATCCATCGTAGACCTGCTGACCAAAGGCCCACGTCCCGCAAAGGAAGTACCATTTCTTCCCCAAATTATTGAGGATCCAGTGGCCCATGGAGTGAGTAATCATATAAGGAGTCGATCCTTCATGGAACGTGTAAGGCCCCCAGTCAGGCATTTTGTTTAGATCATTCGTCGAATTAAGCGCCATCAAAGGAATATTATGCATCTTGCACTCCGCGTTATACACGACGACGGTGTGGGCTCCGAGCGTTCCGATAGCCAGGTCGATCTTTTCTTTTTCGATGAGTTCCTTGGCCTTAAGCGCTGCTTCTCCCGCATTCAATTTGTCGTCTCGTACGACGAATTCAATGGGACGCCCGAGGAGCCCACCCTTCTTGTTGTACTCATCAACCACCATTTGGATGGCTCGACGTTGATCTTCTGACTCCGTTGCAAAGGCCCCTGTCAAAGAGAACATGCCGCCCAGCTTGATCGGTTTCTTTTCCTGCCCCCAGGCCAATGGGGAAACCCACGGCGATCCTGCGATGGCCGCCGCCCCTCCCACAGTGACAACACCCTTAAGAAAATTTCTGCGGCTAATCTTCATCCCTCCATCCTTCAAATCTTTGTTTTCCATTTCGATCCACCTCCTTAAGCTTTAACAAATGTTAATGATGAAACCAGATAAAAAATAGAATCCTCCTTCTCCTTCACCTCCTTTCTGCTTTAGTCGTGAAGCCCTTTCGTATTTACAGGGCAAGCCTTCCGGCACCACGGAACCTCACCCTGTTGGTAGGTGACCGGAATCTCGATTCCTGTAGCTAACGAAACCACTTTAATCCTTGATCGGCCTGGATTGAAGGCCCCTGCATCTTAAAGGGAACAGCAAGCTCACAGGATCGGCAGCCGTTACAGAAACCTGTCGCTTCGTATGGCCTCGACAAATAGACGACCCGCCTTCTCTTCCTCACCCCTTTTCTCTTCGCCATATACCTCTCCTAAGGTAGTCCTTTGGGCTTGGATGGATCACCGAATCCGTACTCCAGGCTCTTCTGCCAATTACACCATTGCCGATTATCCGTATAATTATACCTGCCGATATTCATATCATCAGGATGAATATATCTTGCACCTGGAAGTAAGGTCACTGTGGTCATTTTTGGATGGAGAGGCTCCTTGCTCTTACGCTCTACGATGTATTCCAGGTAAGTTGGGTCCTCCCAGCAATTGGCCCAGTTGTCATGGTGCATGGGGATGATAGTCTTGGCATTCAGGGCCTCTGCCACACGCCAGAGATCCCATGGGGACATCTTGTCCGTATAACCCGGGGCATTGTTCCCCATGGCCATCCCGACCACATCGATCTTATATTTCTCGCCAACCATCCTGTATCCGTTGTGGTATAAGGTGTCCCCGAGAAAAGCAAAATTTCCGCCTTCCGTGTTGAAGACATAAGCCACGGCTACTTCCGCAAAGGGCGGCGGCTTGTCAAAACCGGTCTTTGTGGCGATCACATCGAAATTATTGGCAAATTCGATTTTCATGTCCTCTATCTGAACGCTTTTCCCGACTTTAGCAACGATGAGGCGGTCTTCTGGCACTCCCATATTGTTTTTCATTCGGCGTGCTGCCTCAGGGGGCGCGATGAATTTACAGTTTGTGGTCTGAAGGGCCGCACTAATGGTATAGAAATCCATGTGGTCCTGATGGTGGTGGGTGACACAGACCGCATCCAGCCGTTTGAATTTCCAGGGGTCGATCACCATGGGATGGGTTCGCATCCAATAGAGCTTCTCTGCCCCGCTTGTCCGGCAAACGCCGCAATAGGAATAATCTGTGAAGATGCTCGGACCAGAATAGAGGTCTACTGTGAAGACAGCGCCCGCCTGGGATTTGATGGCACAGGACATGGCCCCGAAATACCAGAGAACACCTTTCCCAGGCTTAACCTCAAAATTCTCAATCTCCCGATTTAGAAATGTCCCCCATTCGGGAAATACCTCTTTCAACCAGATATCGCGATTCATCTCACGTGGGAGGCCCATGGTTCCCCCATCCATTACCCCCATCTCATCATACCTAACCACTTCTTTTTCTGCCATTTTTCTGCCTCCTTACCTAAATTTTTTCCCCTACTCTGGAGAGATCCTTCCCTATCAGCAACGGAGAAAAAAACTCTCCGTACCATGATCATATTAATTCTTCTTTGGAAGGTTGAGGATCTCTCTCGCTTCCGCAGGAGTGGGGGGTTTCCCAACCCCATCCGTTCACGTATCTTCCGCGTACTCTTCCATGCCGAGCCGCTCGAGCAATCCAGGGGTTGGCTTGCCGTCAGGGTCCCACTCCCGAACCTTGTAATAGTCGAGGATCGCCTGATCCAGCCCAATCGGTACCTTTCCTGCAGCGGGGCCTTCGTTCACCGGCTCCATGAAACGCTTTGGATACTTAAAGTCGTCCTCCCTCTTCCAGCCGTAGCGGATGTTGAGGATCTTCTGGAGGGTCGTGATCCGTTCCCCACATTTTCGTAAATCGTCGGTGTTCCATCCCAGTCCACAGGCTGCATTCAAGGTGTTGGTTAGGTCCGTAAGGGTATAGCCACTGAACTCCTGAAACTTACAGTGGCCAGCCGAATTGATGACGTTACAGTAATCATGGAACTTGGCATTGCGGTCCGGTGCGTTCTTCCAGGACCATCGCTCCTCGTTCTCAACCTCGCCAATTCCCCATTCAGGCAGATGGACGTTACATACCCAGATGTGCTGCGAGTTCCCACGCTCATGGTTCGGCCCGGAAGCCACGCCTGTACAGTAATTCAGGGCCGAGATATACTGGGCCCGCCAATTGTGGGCCGCGATCTCCTGTCCTTTCATGGCGACCGCCCAGCCTTCCGAACCTTTTCCCAGTCGCTGGGCGGCATATTGACATCCCTCACCGAGGAGATAGGCCAGACCGCCTTCGCGAAGGCCGATCTTCTTCGTCAACTCAATAACGGCATCGTGATTGCCCCATTTGAGATCGAGCCCGTAGATGTCCTTTTTGGTGATCACTCCCTTCTCGTAGCATTCCATGGCCCATGCGATGACCACGCCCAGGGAGATGGTGTCCATGGAATATTTGTCCGCCAGTTCGCAAGCATAAGCGATGGCCTTGATATCGGCGCACATCGTGTTGTAACCCATCATGGCGAAAGATTCATACTCCGGCCCCTTGCCCTTAAACTGATAAGGCCCTTCTTTGACCTCACAATGATTATGGCATTGGATCACGCAGTATTTGCATGGCCAGGGCTTCGCATTCAGTTCTTTGGCATAGTTGGAGGCATGCCATGCCTTCACCCCTTCAGGCCAATCCGCCAACCGATAATTGCTGATCGGAAGGTTTCCCTGAGGAGCAAACAACTCCGTCGCCGCCGCTGTCCCCACTCGTTTGGTCTGGAGCCACTCGGGCTTCTGTGAATCCATGATGGCAAGCCGGCGGTTGATCTCCTTGTTCAGCTTATCCAGCTCTGCCGAATCATGGTATTTCAACTCCTGGGTCCCCCGTATGGCAATGGCCTTCAGGAGCTTAGACCCCATGATCGCACCCATTCCGCTTCGGCCACAGTATGATTTCTTCCGGGTCTGAATATTTGCAAACCGAACCCCCCGTTCCCCGGCCTGGCCGATGCTGGCCACTTCGAAGTTATCTCCCTCGGCGGCATGAATGGCATCCTCGGCCTCATAGGCATCCTTGCCCCAAAGATGGCCTGCATCTTTGAGCACTGCCTTGTCATTATCGACAACGAGATAGACCGGTTTCTCTGCTCGGCCTATCACCACGATGGCATCGTACCCGGCTGCCTTTATTTCGATGCCGAAACTCGCTGTGGCGGCAGAACCCGCATTCATGTAAATAGAGGGGGAAATAGCAGTAGTCGCCCACTTGTCCGCTCCGCTCTGTTGAATCCCATTGAGCGTCCCGGCGCCGAAAGTCAGGCAATTGGCCGGATCGAATGGCAGTGTCCCCCGATGGCTCTCTCTCCACATGAAATAAGCACCCAGCCCCTCGCCGCCCAAGAAATATTCGTAAACTTCATCGGGAACTTTCTCGGTTTTGCAGGTCCCCCTGCTCAAATCAACTTTCAAAACCTTGTTCCACATACCTTTCATACCCTACCTCCTATCACTTTTTGGAATTGATTGGCCTAATGATCCAACTCTGCCTTAACGTTTACATGGCGTTGCCTCCCTCTGTTTGATGAGACGAGTGTATTCTAAGAAGTTGCTGAAAAACCATTGAAAGTCCCAAAATGTCATGCTGAACCTTGTGCTGAACTTGATTCAGTATTGTTTCAGCATCTTGTTTAATCGTGTACTTCTGAGACCCTGAACCGAGTTCAGGGTGACAAAATGGTTTTTTCAGCGAGCTCCTAAATATCAATGGGTCTGAAGATCAGTACAATGGCCATAACGATGAACACCATTGTTTCAGCACCCTGGGACCAGTACCTGGCCGTAATGGCCATCACCATCCCCAGGGCAAAAGCGGACAAAAAGGTTCCGTTCAGATTCCCCATCCCCCCCACAATGACCACGGCAAAGCTCAACAAAAGGATCGAGAGCCCCATATAAGGATGAATGGAACTGATCGGCGCGTAGAGAACCCCTCCCAGAGCGGCCAAAGCGCTCCCTAACACAAAAACGATAGAAAAATATTTGTCAACATTAATCCCAAGGCATCTCACTCCCTCTTTGTCCTCCAGAGCTGCCACGACTATCTTTCCCACAATGGTCTTTTTGAAAAAGGTATCTAATGCGAGAAAAAGAAGGATAGCAATCATCACAATGAGGATCCGGTAAATGGGGAGTGAGAGACCCCAGAACATCAGATATTTTCCAATAGGATCGTTCATCGGATAAGGGTTGACACCCCATATCCATTTGATCGCATCGACTCCGATCAGGGATACAGCAAAGGTCGCAATGAAGGTATAATCGAGAGATTCACCGTAAAGTCTCCTGATAATGAATCGCTCGATCACATAGCTGATCGGAATGACCAGGAGGATCGATAAGGTCGCAACGAGAGCAAAATAACCCTTGAAGAAAGCAACGAGAGTGATCAACGCATAAACGCCCATCGTGTAGGTCAATGTGTGGGCAAAATTGATGACCCTCATCGTACCAAAAGTCAGCGAAAGGCCGATGGAGATGAAGTAAAGAATCGCTCCAATCGTGAACCCATAAAAGATCGTGTAAATCATAGTTGAGCGACCTCCTCCATCGACCTCCGGGCCAACCTCTTTTTTATCCTATATTCCCAAGCACCTTGGACGTATCCCCAAACACCCTTACGGAACCTGAAGGTAATAATCAGCAGAGAGAACCCTAAGAACATTTCCCACCGGTGAATATAAATGGGTAAAAAATTGCTGATCACCATATAGACGACGCCGCCTACAAGCGCCCCATAAAGAGTGCCTGCGCCTCCGATCAAAGAAGCGAAAACGACCCCCACGTTACTATGCACATCCATTGCATTGGGATTGACGTAATTATAATTCAGTGCAGTCAACGCTCCTGCCAGGCCTGCCAAGGAACCGGCGAGGACAAAGTCCAACCATTTGTAAAGAAAGGTGTTATACCCGAGAAAACGGACTCTCGTCTCGTCCTCTTTGATTGACCTGATCATAACCCCGAAGGGTGAGGAGGTGATTCGTTTCAGCAGATAAAAGACCAATAGCAAACAGAAGAGAACGAATCCGAACATGATGGGGCGACTGCCGAAATTGAGAAAGCCTAATTTTGAGGCGCTGACTCCAAATCCATCCTCTCCCCTTGTAATTTGCCGGAGGGGGGATAGAACGAGAAAGAATCCGATATGATTGAAAGCCAAGTTGATCAAAGCAAAACAGGCGCCGGTCGTCCTCACAATAATGAGGCCAAGAAGCATCCCTAATAATCCTGCGACGGCAATTCCTACGAGAATAGCAAGAAGAGGATTCCCGCTGATATACCTGATAAAAAGCCCGGAACCGTAAGCGCCTGTCCCCAAGAAGAGCATATGGCCGAAGGAAAGACGACCCATGTATCCATACATGAGATCAAAGGACATAACAAAGATACAAAAGATCATAAAGTCCGTCACCCTGTGAACCGATAGGATAGGGGTGATGAGCAGAAAACCTGCGGTGATCACAAGAAAGTCGATGAATCCACGTTCCTTCATCGGATAGGCATGGAGATGGTTTGTATGAGATGGTGATGCCTGATTCAAAGTTGACTCCTTTGATCTCATAGATACTCTTCTAATCCCCGGGTGTCTGAGATCTCAGGCCTTTCAACAATTTCCCTGGCAACTTTTCCTTCCTTAAGGATGTAAATTCGGTCAGCCAAACGATTCACCATCGCAAGATTCTGTTCAACGATCACGGCAGAAACTTTATCCCTTAAACTACTTAGAATGGATACAATCTCTTCGATCACAATGGCGGCTAATCCTTGAGTGGGTTCATCGATCAAAAGAAGTTTAGGCTCTCCGACCAAAGCCCGGCCAACTAAGAGGATCTGTCTCTGTCCACCGCTCAATTGTCCGGCTTTTGTCTTCAAAAAGTCTTTTAATTTTGGGTAGATGCTGGTTATCTTGTCTAACGCTATATCCACCGGCTCCCCGCTCGCATAGGCAGCAATCTCGATATTCTCCCGAACGGTTAAGTTGCTGAAGACCTTTTTTTCTTGAGCGACATATCGAAGTCCCTTCAAGTAATGCTCTTCAGGAGAGAGACCCGAAATTTCATTCCCTTGATAGGTGATAGAGCCCTTCAGAGGCTTCAAGAGGCCAATGATCGTTTTTAAGAGGGTTGTTTTCCCGGCGCCGTTTCTCCCAATCAAGAATGCCGTCTGTCCTGTTTCAATATTGAGAGAGATATCATGAAGCGCTTTTGCATGGCCATAAGCCACATCCAAATTTTTGATTTCCAGCATATCATCCCTTCTCGATCGTCGATGATGTGATCCGCTGGTTCATCTCGCTTTTTCCCCAGTAGCACTCTCTCACGGATGGGTCACAAAGGACATGATCGGGCTCCCCCTCGCAGATAAAATTTCCCTCATTCATAACGCAGAGGCGGTCCACCAGGGTAACGATCTTTGATAACTTGTGCTCAATGATGACTAAAGTAAGATCTTTCTTGATCCGTTGCAGGAGATCAAGGACTTCTGAAATTTCGACATCACCGAGCCCGGAAAGAGGTTCATCCAGGAGGAGAAGTTTTGGGTTGAGGGAGAGGGCAATTCCAATCTCCAGAAGTCTTTTTGACCCATAGGAGAGTTCGGACGTCAAGCTCATGGCCTTGCTTTCAAGGCCCACCAGGTTCATGGTCTTCACGCAGTTTTTCCAGATCTCTTCGTTCTTTATCGATGAGAAAAAGAACTTCCGAGGGGCGGTATGCTTCTCACTGAATCGGATGCCGGAAAGTACCAAGTTTTCCCAGACAGTCATTGAGTTAAAGACTGAAACAAGCTGGAACGTGCGTACCATGCCCTTCATCACTCTCTGGTATGGAGGGACATGAGTGATGTCAACACCAAAAAAGAGAATACGTCCCTCAGTGGGAGGGAAAAAACCTGATAGCAAGTTAAAGAGGGTCGTCTTTCCCGATCCATTTGGACCGATGATACCAGTAACCTCATCTTTATTGATTGAAAAATTCACCTTATTGACGGCGATGAGACCACCGAAATGTTTACTCAATCCTTCCGCTGCCAGAATTTTGGACACACCCATCTCTCTTTTATGCCATTTTAATGATGTTTAGCAGGTTGCCAAAAAGGGAGAATACCGCATATGTCATGCTGAACTTGTTTCAGCATCTGGTATTATCGCGCGACTCGGAAGACCCTGAACCAAGTTCAGGGTGACAAAAAGGTTTTTTGAGCAACCTGCTAATAGAAGGGGAGGGGGTTCCTCCCCTTCTCACTTTCTTTACCCCGTTAGAGATAATGCCCCGCTGGAATTTCTAACGGCGTTTACTCCCAGCCCATCTCTTTCAGGGGCAAACACAATTCTTCGCCCATGTAGACATCAACCACCTTGGCAAAATCCCATTTATCCTTTCTTTCCTTAGGAGATTTCCCGTCGACGATGAACTTGGCGTATTTATATGACGGCCTTCCGTCAATGCGCCATTTGGCCGGACCTTTCACGCTCATGAAATCTGGTTTATCCATGAGCGCCTTATAAACCTTGCCCGGTTCAAGAGAATTCGCAAGTTCAACACCCCTGAGGGTTTGTTGCATACCGAGGTAGGCATATACCGCAAATGGATCCGGTGGCTCGCCATACTCTTTCTTCCAAGCCTCTGACAACTGTTCGACTGCCTTTACTGTCTCGGGATCCTTGAGACCCCTCAGATCATGATACCACCACATTCCCATGGTTACACCTTCGAGGGCCTCGGGTGGGATCCCCACAGCCTGAGCGTTAATAATGGAGTTAAAGAAAACCTTTGTGTCTTTCTTCAACCCCAGTTCGTGGACCTGCTTCAGGGCGTTGATCGTGTCATTCCCCCAGTGCCCCATCATCACCACATCGGGCTTCATTTCTTTTATTTTGATGATATAGGAGGTATAGTCTGGTGTTCCCACCGGAGACCAGACCTCGGTGATCTTGATGTGCGAATACTTGGTGCTGAAGATTTTATGAGCCCCTTTTGCTGCACCACGGCCATAAGCATAATCAGGGAGAAAGAGAACGACGTGCTTTGGTTTATAGGTTCTGCTTACATAGTCGGCACACATTCTACCTATTCCATCGACGGCACCGAGGGGGGAGATGTAGTAAGGGGCCTTCTTGTCCTTACGGAACATATCTTCCTCAACCCCATTAGTTGCCATGAACAACGCCTGGCCTCCTTTGATCTGCTCATTGATAGCTTGGCTCACATGAGCAAAGGTACCGCCCACAACAAGTAAAACCTTATCTTCATTCAATTCCCGGAATCTTCGGACGGCCACATCCGGTTTAGTCTCGTCATCACGGATCACCGCCTCCACCTTGACCTTCTTCCCTCCCAGCATGACACCCCCTTGGTCATTGAACTGTTTGACGGCTAATTTGACGCCATCCAGTTGAACCTTTCCAACGGCAGAGCCCGCGCCCGTCATGCTGTACAACACTCCGACCTTGACCTGCGCAAAAGAAGGGCTATTCGAAAAACAGAATAAAAGACCAACCACACCAACGATACAAAAGAATTTAATAATCTTTTCCATTGGACTCCTCCTTTCTCGTTCCATCATCACACAACCGTCCTTTCTATATCCGTCATCCATGGTCCTTCGAAGCCGTGCTAAATTCTCATCACCCCCTTTCTATGGATTTACCCCGTTAGAAAGCCGCGCCATTTACCCCGTTGGATAGTAAACATCCTACGGGGTTTACTTTTTCATCTTTCTTTCTACGCCACGTCATCGCTTCCAAGAAATTATAAAGGGCAAATTGGCGACAACGATCCGAGCGTGTCAATTCTTTGGCCATGCAATCACATTCACCTCGGATTCATTTCTAACTCTGTCTGATGCGAAAGTCACCCTGCTCGTCAGTATACCGTTCGGTCTTGACCTCTTCCAAAACAGCCAGGCTAATCTCAGCTCGATAAGCCACTATGCTCCCAGGTTCCAGATGGCCAATGTAAACGGCTTTGCTATCCCAATCGAAAACGCTGATGTGGACGTGAGCATCACCACCAATGACAGAGCCTTGAACGCTTCCCAGTTCGATGGCCCCGGTGAAGTTCCAGTACTTATCTACGGATGGGACAACTGTGGTGGTAATGGTATGGAGGTGCACTCGCTGCAAGGAACCGATCCCACCCGTGATAGCCGCAGTATCAATATGCTCCTTCTTTACCACCTCCTGTAATCCTTCGAGAAGCAGATCATCCCTGTCGAACATTACAAGAATTGTTCGTGGAGTCGTTTTAGACACGAAATACTGCATTTAGTTTCCTCCTTTCATATTGTATTTACCTCAATCACAACAATCCTTCCAGAAACGTAAACATCATTTTGGGGGAGCAGGTTCACTTCGCGCGTTATACTCCTCGGCCAGCTCTATTCTTTCTCCACTGGGTCCGTAAAGAAAGATATGCTTCACTCCATTAAGAAGAGTCGGGAGAGACTCGATTTTTGCGGGATGAAGTTCAATTCCCCTTTTTTTCAGCTTCTTAACGTGCGCATCGATATGGGATACCTTTAAAGCCACATGTTGAACAGGACCAGCTTTCGAGGCAATGACGGAAAGGTCAGCAGGGCGCACGAGTTCGATCGTACAGTCTCCGATGCTGATGACGGCTACGTCAAGCTTCCCCGTCGGATGATCGACGATCCCCCTCCATTGTTTCTGGAACTCTAAGACCTCCATGTAAAAGGCCAGGGATTCATCTACGGATTTGGTATAAATACCAATGTGATGCAAACCTTCTATGGTCATCTATCAGACCCCCAAAACAAACATATTCTATCACCCTTCATCCACCTGATTGAACAGCTTGATACTTGATCCTGCCACGGGAGATCACTGTCTTGACCCTTTTTAGTGAACCGATATCCTCCAGAGGATTACCTTCCACCCCGATGATGTCACCGCATTTGCCCGGCTCAAGGGTTCCGATGCTGTCTTCGAGTCCGCAAACCTTAGCAGCATGGCAAGTGGCGGCCATTAAGGCCTGGCTCGGTGTGGTCCCAAAATCCACCAGGTATTGAATCTCTTGAGCCAGGCCGCCATGCATGCCATCTGTGCCGACAGCGAATTTAATGCCCGCCTTAATTGCGGCCCTCATCCGTTGAGCGACCTCATCTCGCTGGCGTAAATGGCCATCCATGAGGTGAGTTGGGAGAGTCTGAATCCGAGCATCGGTAAAGAAGATGCTGGGTGTCATGACCAACCATTTATCTGACTTGACGAACAGGTCAATTTCCCGGTCTGTCAGAAAATAGCCGTGCTCAATGACATCGATGCCGGTTTCTATTGCCCACTCGAAACCGATACCGCCAATACAGTGGGTGGCCACTGGTATGCCGACTCGGTGAGCCTCGTCCACTGCGGTCTGGATCTCTTCTTTAGAGAAGTAGCTGGGAATCCCCTTAGGGCCACGTAGGGTTCCGGTGATGAAAATCTTGATCAGGTCCGCTCCGGCTGAAAGGTTTTCTCTCACCGCGGCCTGAATCTGGTCGATGCCACCAAAGGGGTATCCTACAAAACCATGTCCATGAATGGCCCGAATCCCTCTGGTTGCCACGAGAAGGCGGGGGCCTTCGATGCGTCCTTCCGCAACTGCCTTTTTACATTCCGCATCAAGAAATTCTTTGTCACCCAAGCACCGAGAGGTGGTGACGCCGGCTCGAAGATCCATCTTCATACTCTCGCAGGCGCGGAGGGTCAGGGCAGGAATAGGATCAGCCATTCGATGCAGATAATTATCAAGCCTTGGGTCAAGAGAGAGGTGATTGTGGCAATCGACCAATCCGGGAAGAAGCGTTTGGTCGCTGCAGTCCAACACATGGACATCCGCTTTTTCCCTGAGCTCTTCTTCCTTTCCGACCCCGATGATACGTTGTCCTTCAATAAGGATTACACCCTTTTCAATCGGAGGGCTCCCTGTCCCATCAATCACTAACCCTCCTTTCATAAGAGTCTTCCCCGTATTACCCTTCTTGTTCATTTTCTCTGTAGCCTCCCCGAGCCCCCGGCTCGCAAACAGATATTTCTACGTCCTCCTTGTGCCTCAGGGTTAGGAGTCTGGATTCGTCCATCTTTCAAGGACCTTGATGAGCTCGTGGATATCCGCGTTTTCCAACCCCAAGGAAAGAGCCCCCAGAAAGTATTGATTTGTTGCAGAGGCTACAATCAAAGGAGTACGTACCCTTCTACTGTCATTGATCACCAGCCCAATGTCTTTGCACATCTGACCGAGCCCTCCGGGTGCAGGGGCATTGTCAAGTATACTGGAGGTGACGAGCCTGAACCAATCACTTCCGCAAATGCCACTTCCCACAACCTGGCAGACCAGTCGCAGGTCAAGCCCCCCTTTTTTAGCCAGGGTAATGAGTTCAACAATCGCAGCAGTGGTGGTGGCCACAAGAAGCTGGTTACAATGCTTGACTGCCTGTCCTAATCCAGGTTTTTCACCCACGTAGGTAATCTTCCCCTGCACTTCAAGGACAGGCCGGCATTCTTCCAGAAGGTCCTTAGATGTTGCTACAATCAGCGTCAAAGTTCCTGCTTGCACCCTTGCCGGTCCTCCGGTCACAGGACAGTCTATAAAGCCTACCCTCTTTTTTGCGCATTGCTCGGCCACCCATTCAAGATTGTCTTTGTCGATGGTGGACATACAGATTACCCTTGTTTCTTTGTGACATCCTTCAAGGACGCCATGAGGACCAGTCACCACCTCGATGACTTGCTGGTCGTTCAATACGTAAACAATGACCTTGCCAGACTTTTCGGCCACCTCCCTACTGTTTTTCAGCGCAATCCCACCGGCACCGATAAATTCCTTAACCACCTCCGGCCTCCGAGCATATCCCACCACTTTGTACCCTTCTTTGATATACTTTTTTGCGGCCATCATTCCCATCCGCCCCAGGCCAATGATTCCTATCGCTTCAGACATTCTTACCTCCTCAAGTGAAATGAAAAAGATTAATCGTTTACTGTTTCTACCCTTTCTATCGAAGCCCAACCATTCCTATTCTTTTCACCATACCGTGACCTCTTCAAAATGCAGTCAACCAAAGGGCGATCGGCGGAAAAAGAACCACTAACACGACGATAAGAGTTATGGTCGCCACCAATTTCACAACATCCCGGCTTGCCTCTTCTAAGGTAACATCGGCGATGAGTGCCGAGATATACAAGGTGGAACCAACAGGAGGGGTAAAGAGTCCGATTCCCAACACCATAGTCGTGACCAGACCCAAGAGGATTGGATCCACCCCGAACTTAATGGCGAAAGGAAAGAAAATGGGTGTGAAGATGAGAAGAGATGGAGCGAGATCGAGAAAACATCCGGTGATCAAATAAAATCCCGTTATGACCAACAGGGCGATGGTGCCGTTTGGCACCACACGGCCAAAGGTCTCCTGGATCATCGCTGGTACCCTCGAAACGACAATCACGTAGGTCAGCATGAAGGAGGTCGCAATCATAAGGATCACCACACCTGTCACCTTTGCGGCTTCGACCATCATATCCCATATCTTCTTAGGGCTAAATGCTTTGTAGAAAAAGGTCTCTATGACAATGACGTACAACGCTCCAATCATGGCCGCTTCTGTTGTCGTATAGATGCCCGCCAGGATACCGCCCAAAACAATAATAGGAATGAACAAGGCAGGAAGACTCTTTATGAATTGAGGCCAGATCATGCCCAGTTTGGGTTTTGGAGCTCGGGGGTACCCTCTTTTTCTGCTCAGATAACCCCCGATCGTCATTAGGGAGAAGCCAGTGAGAATGCCCGGGATCACTCCGGACAGAAAGAGCTTTCTAATCGAGGTCTCAGTGACCCAGGCATAGAGGATCATGGGGATGCTGGGAGGGATGATGATCCCGATGGTGGAAGCAGCTGCGTTGAGGGAAGCCGTATAACCTTTTCCGAACCCCCTACGAATCATTTCAGGGATCATTACACTGCCAACGCTCGAGGCATCGGCCACCGATGAACCGGAACAGCCTCCCAAGAACATGTTGATGACCACCATCACAGCCGAAAGCCCTCCCCATATCCACCCAACCAACAGATTCGCAAAGTCCATCAAATATCGCCCAGACCTGCCCTCATTGAGTGCCGTCCCCATCAGCATGAAGAAAGGCACAGCCATCAGGGGCCAAGAATCGGTCGCTAAAGTCATCCGATGGGTCAACGCCTCAATGGGAACCTTTCCAGAAAAGAGTGTGTAGACGACCGCAGACATGCCCAGCGAGAAAGAGATGGGGATTCCGAAAAGAAAGGCAAAGACAAGAAAACTAAACCCGCAGATCAAAATGACATCCATTCACAGGCCCTCCTACGCTTCTTCTGTCTTTCCAAATCTACGTCTCTATCTCTTTCTTTTCCTTGCCATAGTCTCTATCTTCTTTGATCTGTTTTATTACCTTTTCCACTATGAAGAGCATGAAAAGGATGCAGGCGACGGGGATACCGAGATAATGGAAAGCCTTGGAGAATTTCAAGACGACAAAGGTGCTTCCCATCGATTTGGTGACCTGAAATTCGTAATAGAAAAGGAAAAAGAAGAAGAGAAGGACAATGATGAGACTGATGTATCGCGCCACACGCTGAAAAGATGGAGGTAATCCATTATAAAAAAATGTCACGTTCATGTGCCGATTTTCTCTGAAAGCAGCCGCTGCAGCGACAAAAGAGGACCAGAGAAAGACGAAGATGGGAAATTCTTCTGCCCAGGCAAAGGAATGTTTAAAAAGATAACGGGAGACGATCTGAATGGTGACAGAACCACACATCAACGCGAATGCGATGCCCGTAATCACCTCACTGCCTCTGAACACGTAACCAAAAAAAGAGCGTTCCCCTTTCTCCATTTTCATCTCCCTCTATCCCTGTTTTCGTCGCTGCCCCTGAGCTTACGCCCTATTTCTCTTAAGGACCAAAATAGACCTTTCCTACCGGAGGATATTTCTTCCTTATTTTTTCAACCTCAGCCAGTGTCTCACTCACCTTATCCGCACCCCATTTCTTCTTGGCCCAATCATAGACTACCTCTACCGCCTTTCTAAAGGGTGTCAGGTCAGGCACATCATTGATCTTCATCCCTGCCTTTTCCATGGCTTTTCGTTGATTATCTTCGTTTGAGACCATAAGCTTTCTATAGAATGGAGCCCCTTCAATAGCCGCTCTCTCGATGGTTTTCTGCTGGTTCGCATCGAGTTTCTGCCACGTCTTTTCTGAGATGATGATCGGAAGCGTGCTGTATTGATGCTTGGTCACGGACATGTATTTCTGAACCTCGTAGAACTTCGAAGCCCAGATGTTCGCGAAGGGATTCTCCTGTCCGTCCACTACCCCTTGTGATAAGGCCGTGTACAGCTCAGAGTAAGACATGGGAACGGCACTCGCTCCGAGGGCATTGAGGATGTTGATCGACATCTCCGACTGTACGACACGCACCTTCAGCCCCTTCATATCCTGAGGGGTATGAATCGGCCGGACACTGTTGGTCATGTGGCGGAATCCATTGTCCCAGGTCGCCAGGTACCGGATTCCTTTCGTCTTGAGCGGCTCATAAAACTTCGCCACATAGGGGGTGTCCATGAAGGCGTAGGCTTGCGAGTAAGTATCAAACAGGTAAGGCAGCTCGATCAACTCTTGCGTCCGCATCGGATCAAAAACCGAAACCAATCCAGCGGTGGTAATGTAAAAATCGAGAGTTCCCATTGAAACTTGCTCCTGGCAGGATTGATGACTACCCAAAACGCCCGCCGGGAAGACCTCAACCTTGACCTCCCCTTTGCTCAGTTCCTCGACGCGCTTGGCGAAAAAGAGTGAGGTGTCATGCCTCGGATTGGTCACCGCCTCTGAGTGAGCCAACCTCAGAGTGACCGCTTTAGCCAGCCCTGTGCCGGGTGTAAATGCTAAAAAGCTCACCACTATGCCTAATGAGAGAAATAAACCGAAACCTTTCATGATTCTTCTACTCTTTTCCATTTTTTGCCTCCTTTTCTCTGATGGTCGCCATCAGAATTATGTTTGCTCCTAACTTATCACCGACAGGACCGATCATCCAGCAACCATCTTCTTCAGAAGTTTGGCTGCCCGATGAGGGTTAAAAGCACCACACAAACAAGGCTTCGCCAACTCCATGGCCGCTTTCCTAAGCGTGATCTTTTTCTTCTTGATGTCCTCCACCATTTTCTTGACAAGGTGACCGGAAACCAAACCATGACCGCACATGGTAACAAAATCAAGGATCTCCGGCGGCCAGATCTTTCCTTTATTCCCGTGAATCCCCAATGCAAATTCAATAAGCGGTGGGTTAATCCCGGCCTTTTGGCAACAATCAAAAACTTCATCAAATAAACCTGAGACCACCACTGAAATCCCAATGTTCTTTTCTTTCAATTCTTTCATACAGACAATTAGGCTCTTCTTATCCTTGAAGACGACTTGCCAACCCACGGTATGTTTTTCCATGATCTGTTCGGGGGACATCATGAATTTGTTGGCAACCTTGCAGTCTCCGAAGTTCAGATCCGTATATTTTCTTGCTATTTCGGCCATCTGCTTTAAGCGCTCTCCAGCACCGATATCGTTATACCCCCGGGCTACATGGGTCAACATTGGAAAATCTTCTTTCAGGCTCCTTATATCTCCCGTACGGTGTAACGTGTGTGTCATTTGGCCTCCTCCGGTCTTTACCCCGTTAGAAAGCCCCGGTATTTATGCCGGGGATGTTACAAATAGAGAACATCAGCTCCCTGTAAAGGCGGGGGCAAAGCCCCCACTTTTCTAACGGGGTTTATTTGTTCAGGACTCGTCCCAGTCCCAAGTTTACCTTTCCATTTGGATAAATTGGAAACCCCAACTGCTTTGCAATCTCAAGGGCTGGACCCTTTTCTTTCTCCTCGGGGAAAGAGATTAAGTCGACAGAGAATACGGTATCTACTTTTCCAGAAACGTCTTTCAATGTTTGAAGAACTCCTCTAAGCTGGTCGGGTTTCACTTCGAACTCAATAATGGCAGAGAGAACTTTCTCGTTCCTCAACTCTGGTTTGAGTCTCCCGGTCTTGACGTCCTCAAACAAAAACGTCACCGGGTTTCTGGGCTCAAAGACAATCCCCTTCTTGGCCAGGGCCATGCCGATTGTTTCAAGATCTTTGAGCCTACCCCCTACCCCAGGCCGACCCACCTCAACCGCCATTCCCCAAGAGCCCCGCTTGAAACGGCCAGTGACCTCATTGGTCTTCATCTCCTCCGTCCCCCTGCCAGGAACTCCGGTCTCCTTGTGCTCCACCATCGGATCACTGAAGGCCCGCCGAACCACTCTTGGCCATTTAAGTTCCGGAAGATAAATGGCCTGGGGTTTACACACTTGAGCCCTGAGGCAAACCCCACACTCCACACACTCATCTTCATCAATACTTGATTTCTTTTTCTTAGGATTTTGTTCATCCTGAAAGAGCTGAATCGCCCCAACCGGGCAGTAGCTGACACATCGCCCGCATCCCACACATTTATCTATGGTGATACGCATTAAAAACCCTCCTTCTCGCCTCTCCCCTCTCTATTTTTCACCTCACATCTGATTTGGTTGAATTTGTCAATGCCCCTATTTTTTCAGAGCAGCGATCAGCTTCGGAAGCTCTCCATCAACCATGTTGTAAGTATGCTGAGCTTCCGGAAACCGACCGGCCCGCACATCGTCGGCATAAGCCTGTAGGGCCCTTAGCGTTTCTTCTCCCAGATTCGCATATTTTTTGACAAATTTTGCAGTAAAAGCTTGAAAAATACCGAGGATATCACTGACAATCATCAATTGGCCATCCGCATCGACCCCAGCCCCAATACTGTAAACCGGAATGGTCAATTCATCCCTTATGATCTTGCAGACCTCCGGCGGAACAGCCTCCACTAAGAGGGAAAAGGCCCCTGCTCTCTCGACGGCCTTCGCGTCTTCGATCAACTCCAGGGCGGTCTCAGCGGTTCGGCCCTGTGCCTTGAACCCACCCATCTGGCCTGAACTCTGAGGTGTTAGACCGATGTGCCCCATCACGAGCATTCCACCATCTGCAATAGCTCTGATCTGGGGACAAACCCTCCGTCCCCCTTCGAGCTTGATCGCATCGACTCGGGCTTCTTTGAAAAACCGGCCGGCGTTACGGACCGCCTCGTCACAGTTGATCTGATAGGAGAGAAAAGGCATGTCACCGATGACAAAGGTATTGGGAGCGCCGCGGCGCACGGCTTCCGAATGGTAGATACACTGGTCCATCGTAACAGGGATAGTCCCTTCATAGCCATAGATGCACATGCCGAGAGAGTCGCCCACCAGGATCATGTCCATACCCGCTCTTTCAGCAAACTGGGCGGTCCAGTAGTCATAAGCAGTGATCCAAACCGCCTTCTTTTTTGACAGCTTCATTTCCTGAAAGTCGAAACGCGTCAGCTTCTTCTTCATGTATCCCACCTCCCATGATTTAGGTGACATGATTCACCCCGTTAGAAAACCGCACCATTTACCCCGTTGGATAGTAAACATCCTATGGGGTTTATGGCGGGGATGCTGTCAATGAGTCTATCATTCGTCTTAGAAAAGGCAGATTTTAAACCCTGCCATTTCTAACGGGGTTGAGTCGCTCGGGCACCCTTTCAGGAAGGCATCATGCCTCCTGAGAATCTTCCTTCTTTTCTTTTGCCTTCAGCTCCTGATCGCGATAGTACTGCTGAATCGCCCTTTGAACATCTAAAATGTGCTTCTCCATTTGAGAGACCGCTTTTGAGTGGTTTCCATCCCCAATGGCTTGATAGATATTCTGGTGGAATTTCAAGGACCGCTCCAACATGTAGGGCAGGAGACGAAACGATTCCCGCATATATTGTTCCATGAAGCCACGGATGGTCACGAAGAGGTTGACGAGGAAACGGTTATGAGAAGCCTTAGCAATTGAGAAGTGGAACGCCACATCCTGTTCGATGTAATCATCAATCCTTCCTTCTTTGAGTGACCGGGTCATCTCCTTGATCAGAAGCCGCATCTCTTTAATCTGCTCGGGGCTCGCATTCTTTACAGATAACTCAGTTGCTCCGATTTCTATAAACCGTCTCGCTTCGATCAGTTCAATGGTGGCCTGCTTATCCGATATGAGGGGAGGCGTTAGATGGTCGGTGAAGAGAGCTGGGATACGGGAACGAAAGACCGTGCCGTAGCCAGGCCGCTGTTCGATGACTCCGATGCGGGTCAGGGTGCTTAATGCCTCTCTGAGAGAGGTACGGCTCACACCTAACTGGGCTGCGAAGGTGTTCTGATTGGGAAGCTTGTCGCCCTCCTTGAGTTCGCCGCTCTGGATCATCCGTTTGATCTCTTCGATCACAGAATCAGCTAATTTCTTCTTATTGATCGACGCCATGGTACAATAATTAGTATGATAATATTACCTTCATATCAAAGTACAATCTTCTTGTCAAGGGGAGAAATTTTGAGCTTTCGTATCCCCCTCAGCTTCGGGGTCTCGCACCACGAAAACCGAAGTAGGGATCCGACTCGGATGCTGGAAAAGCTTTATAGCCTTTGGACGAAACAGCTTTTAATCGGTCGATCAACCATCCTAAACCATTCAGACATCTTTTTCCCATTTATCGTTTTCCAGTGCCTTAAGTGTGTCAGAGGCTGCTTCTTCCACGTGTGCTTTCATCAATTCCCTAAGCATTGTCTTATCCTTGTTCTCAAGGCATTTGATTATAAGTTCATGCTGATCCCACGCCCTTATCCTTGTCTTTCTCATGGACAAAAACCGAAAACGTCTTACCAAACTATTTAGTTGATCTACGAATTTAAGCAAATGTTCACTTCCTGCAGCCCTGTAAATGGTTTCGTGGAACGATGTGTTAATCTTCCACAATCTGATCAATCCCTCTGGATCAGTTGCTTCAGGTGAGGATAGTAGTTTTCGGGCTTGTTGAGCTAATTCTTTCAGTTTAATGATTGTTTCGACCTCAATATTGTCACAGGCCAGTTCTACAGCATAAACCTCTAATACAGCTCGAATGCCAAATACCTCTTTTATCATCCGCGGGGTGATCACGGTAACCCGAACGCCTCCTTGGGGGACACGCTCTACCAGTCCATCCTGCACGAGACGCTGAAAGGCTTCCCGAACAGGGGTCCTGCTTGTTTTAACGTCCTCGGCTATGTTGCTTTCTATTATTCGTTCTCCTAAGGTAATTTTACCGAGTAAAATACGTTCTTTAAGGACCTCGTATATCTGATCTGAAATCGACTTGGGAGGTACGATAACAGTTCCTTGTTGGATAAGAGCATCTTCCACTTCAGTCTCCTAAATGTTGAAAACTCGAAAAATCAAGGGATCAACCTCTTTAATAAAGTTGGTTATGCGCCTTCGGACCGTTAGAAGAGCTGTTTTGCCGATCCGAATTCTTTCAGTTAGATCCGCATCCTCACCCTGGGATGATTAGGTTGGGCAACCAAAGGGACAAAATCGGCACATGGGTCACTATCAACAGCGCAATAATTAGTGCGATGACAAAAGGCCATACCTCCTTTGCGAACTCGACAATCGAGACCTTGCTCAAGCCGCACACCACATACATGACCGTCCCCACGGGTGGGGTAATCGAACCGATCATGACGTTGAGGACGAAGAAGACCCCAAAGTGGACCAGATCAACCCTTGCATGCTCCAAGAGTGGAAGGAGCACCGGCACTGACATGATCATGACTGACAGGGTTTCCATAAAGCATCCAATGATGAACATCGCCCCATTGATGATCAATAGAATCTGCCACTGGGCCATTTGAACGTTCTCAAAAATGGCGAGGATTTTCTGGGGAGCTAACTCATAGGTTAGGATCCAACTGAAGGGCTGGGCTGCGGACATGATGATCACGATAGAGGCGGTTCCTATGACCGATTCGATGACAATCTTCGGGATCTGGGTCCAGGTGATCTCACGGTAAATGAAGAATCCGAGGACGAAGGCGTAGGCTGCTCCGGCTGCTGCCGACTCCGTGGGCGTCATGATCCCGACAATGATGCCTCCTAAGATGATCACCGGCATCCCCATGGGCGGGATTGCGTAGATTGCGGCCTGAAAAAGTTCCTTCCATGTAGCCCTCTTTTCGCTCGGGTATCTCCGCTTCTTCGCGATGAAGTAGACGAAGATCATCAGGACGATTCCCATCAACACGCCGGGCACAGCGCCCCCCAGAAGGAGCCGTCCGATGGAGACGCTTGCGATCGAGCCGTAGATGACAAAGGGGATACTTGGTGGAATGATTGGGCCGATGGTGCCGGCGGCGCCCACAATCGCCGCGGAAAAGGGAACGGTATAGCCAGCCTTTTTCATGGCCGGGATGAGGATCGTTCCACTGCCTGCGGCATCGGCCACTCCAGAACCGGACATCCCCGCCATGATCATGTTGCTCACCACCACCACGTGGGCCAACCCTCCGGTGATGTGCCCCACCATAGCCCTTGCAACCCGAACCAGCCGATCTGTGATCCCTCCGGTGTTCATGAGGTTCCCCGCAAGGATGAAGAAGGGGATTGCCAGGAGGGGAAAGGTGTCGATCCCGCCGATCATGCGCTGAACCATCCCCTGAAGCGGAACATGGGGGCCGAAGGCCATGTATACCGTGGCCGCAATGGCCATAGACCAAGCAATGGGAACATTAATGACAAATAAAATGAGCATGACCACAAAGAGCCACAGCATCAGGTCACCTGCCTTTCTGCCAAGGCCTCCCGCAGATGGCACCTGAAGTCGCCCAAGGAATAGAGAAACCCAAGGAGACCAGAGGCTGGAACCACAATATAAATGATATACTGGGGCACATTCAGGGTGGCCGTAACCTGGGTGGCTCGCCAGGTCAATATCCCACCGTACCAGATGATGATAACCATCAGTGCAAGCGTCAGTAAGTCGGCCGCAAGGTTCACCCACGGCTGGACGTGTCTGGGTAGGGTCCTCACCAGAGAGTCAATGCCAATGTGCCTCTTCTGCTTGGTACAGACCACTGCACCCAGGAAGACGACCCAGATGAAAGCGTACCGTGAGAACTCTTCCGCCCACTGGATGGGACTATTAAAAAGGTACCGGGCCACCACATTGGCGAAGGTGGCCAGGAACATAAGGACCATGAAGAGCCCTGACAGGATCTCTTCAAAGTACTTCACGGAGAATCGGACGATATTCATAAGATTTCAAACTCCACAGGGAAAAAAACAGGGGGGCAGAAGATCGGCGATCTCCCGCCCCCTATGGTTACTGAATTACTTTGCGGCTTCGACGACTTTCTCGTAGAATCCCTTGCCGAAGACGGGCTCAAACTGTTTCCAGGCGTCCTTCGTTCGCTCAGTGAACTCGGCCTTGTTGACGGCCGTGATGATCATCCCCTTGTCCTTGAGGTCCTGCGCATTCTTCTTATTCATCCCAATCTGCATCTCGCTCTCGAAGTCCCCGGCATCCTCCATGGTCTTCACGAAGATCTGCTTCAGCTCGGGCGAGAGGCTCTGATAGAACTTTTCATTGATGACCAAGACCAGGTTCATGGCCATGTGACCGGTCAGCGCCACGTATTTCTGCACCTCGTAGAACTTGTGCGAGTAGATGGTGTTGAGCGGATTCTCCTGTCCTTCCACCACACCGAGCTGCAGAGCGGTGTAGAGCTCAGCGACGGCCATTGGGGTCGTTGCTGCACCCAGAGCGGCCAGGGCAGCCCTCGCCATAGGGGAATCCATGGTCCGGATCTTCAAGCCCTTGACGTCGTCGGGCTTTGTCACCTGCTTGGTCTTTGTGGTCAGATGTCTTTCACCGTACCACCAGCCCATGTCGAGGATGCGGATGTTGCTCTCCTTCGCAGCCTGCTCGTTGAGTTCCTTCATGAGGGGCCCGCGCGCGACCTTGATCAGCTTGGGCCGCAACTCATCCTCGGTGTTGCCCTTTAGGACATACGGCATGCCGAGCACGCCGATCGGCCCCCACCCCTTGAATTGACCCAGCATACTGGGGCCGGTCAGGGAGATGTGAATGACCCCGTTCTTGACCTGCTCCAGCATGTCCTTCTCACTGCCCAACTGGTTCGCGGGGAAGACGTGCACAGTGATGGCACCGCCCGTGCGTTCCTTCATCAGCTCTGCGAACTTGACGGACCCCTTGTGATAGGACATGTCCACGACGCCGGAGTGGCCCAGCTTGATGTCCGTCTTGGGAAAGCCCTTGGCTGGTTCTGCAGCATACCCAAAGGTTACCCCAAAGACGATGAGACCAGTCATCGCCAGAATAAAAATGCCTTTCCTGCCTTTTCCTAAAAATCCTGCAACCTCTCTCTTCATCTCTCTCCTCCTTTGTTAGAGTATCACCTTTCTCTGAAAGGTGACCGGATAAAAAAGTACTTTTGTTATTGAAGACTCCCCGAAACCTGCTTGCGAGGGATCAAGAATATCTCTGCCCTTATTATTGACCAATGAAGGTTAAAACTGTACACCTGTACTCGTGTATGCTTGCATACCAATTTGCCAAGATTTTGTCAAGTGGTAAATCTTCTGTGGCCAAGGAGATTTTCAAGACCGCCGAGGGTAAGCAGATAGGCAGAATACTTGACACCCCCTACCTTTTTATTTATATTTGGCTCTGAATAATTTATGATAGGCAGGTGATGAAGGTGAGCAATCTTGAAAAATTGGTGAATCAAGCAACTTCTACGCTTGATCGGTTCCGGCTCGACGAAAAGACCGCATTGGTCGTGGGTGGCAACAAGGGGCTCGGCCAGGCAATGGCCTTGGCCCTTGCCGCTGCTGGAGCAAATGTCTGTATTGTTGCCCGAGGTCCCGAGGGTCTTCAGGAGACAGCAGAAGCCATTACCAAACTGGGACGAACGGGAAAGTCCATCGCAGCCGATGTCACCCACGAGGAGCAAGTGAAGAAGATGGTGGGCCGCATGCTCGATTTTTTTGGAAAGATCGATGTCCTGGTGAACAGCCAGGGGACAGTCCATCTTCAACCCATTACAGAGTTTGACACAGACGCTTGGCAAAAAGTGATCGATGTTAATCTCAAATCGGTATTCCTTTGCTGCAAGCATGTCGGGAGGGTGATGCTCCAGCAGGGAAAGGGAAAGATTATCAATATCTCATCGGTTCGAAGTTTTCAGGGCCGGATTGAAGATGCTGCCTATGCGCCGAGTAAAGGAGGGGTAAATCAGCTTACCCGTTCACTATCTATTGAGTGGGGACCCAAAGGAATAAATGTAAATGCCATTGCTCCGGTTTTCACCTTGACTGCGATGAATCAATCTTTTTTAAAAGACCGTGCAAAAAGTGAATGGGTTCTCAGCCGAATTCCAATGAAGCGTTTTGGTCAACTGGAGGATCTCTTTGGTCCCATCGTCTTTCTTGCCTCGGAAGCATCAAACTTCGTAAACGGCCATATACTCTTGGTAGATGGCGGCTGGATTGCAGGCTAATTCCTCTATCTCCGTATTCTACTTGTTGTTTTGGGGTCACCGATCGTTTTGGTCGGATGCATCGGGAGATCGAGCTGGCCGTTAACCTTATTAAGATGCATCTCTTTGAAAAGGATATTTCCAACCTCACACACCTGGGTTGGCCGACATTAGCATGGGCTTCCGGGCCAGGCCGTCACCAACTGGCACGAAGCCCAAGGCATCGAGGTACGTGACCACTTCAGGATGCGTCAGGATGTCAGTCTGCAGGTCTGGCGACAGAAACGACTGCCAGCGGAGGTCGAAATACCGGGTCTGCTGTTGCTTAACCCACTCATAGGACTCCTTCTGCGTTCCATGATGAGCCACGTTCCAGTACTCCAACTGCCTCGGCTCGAAGTCTTCCCCCAGCCACCTCTCGATCTTGGCTACGGTCGCTTCGGTGTCGAGTGCCACCTCCCGGTAACTGAGAACCTGCGCGTCCACCCCATGCCTGGCCAGGAAGTGCGTGATCTCCTGGTTCTGCCATAACCATTTGTAGAGATACACCTGCCACTCCGGACCCCGGAGAATCCGGAAGAACCGTCGGGGGACGTGACGGGCGGTCTTCCAGCGAACACTCCGTTTCTTGGGCGCCGTCTCATAGGTGACCATCCAGCGCCGGACCAGGGCTCGAGGGTCCCGGATGAGATGGACGTATTTCATCCGATACCCAGGCTGACCCACGAAGCGGCTGGCCCAAGCAACCTTCTTCGAGGTATCCACCAGCGTGGTGATAGCTGGGTTGCTGACATTCTCGAAAATGATGTCGTACACCCGATCGATTGTCTCTGGTGTGACTCTCCGGACAAGCGGACACTGCTTGGGATCCGCACAAACGCTGCACGGGTACTCCCTCTTGTGGGCCCGCCGGAGGCGGTGGATTTCACCGATGTGCATGGCTTGAGAGTGGCTACCCAGTATGAGCGACAGGTAGTGGGAGCCGGCGAAGTTCGTCGACAGAATCGTGACAATCGTGCGTTTCATGGAATCCATCAGACCCCGTTAGTCCAGCATTGGAAGTGCTGACTCCTTCTTCTCTTCACTCTTTATCATCGATCTCATAGACTATTTCTCTGATTTCTATCTCTAATGATGTATTTGATGTAAACCCCGTATATCCCCGCCCTAAAGGACGGGGCTTTTCTTTACCCTTAGATTTGAAATTGCCTTCATCCGTAGTCTGAAGACTGGGGCTTTCGGGATTATACGGGGTAAACAATATTTTGCTCTCTCAATAAGTCCTCAGTTTCCGGAGATAGGAGGGAGATTCAAAGACCTCAGGGTTAACGATGTTGGGTGGTCTTTTCCTCCTAAGCATCGCGATAGCATTCTTTGCCGCTACAACAGCCATCTGCTCACGGGTATCCTTTGTGAGGCTTCCGATATGGGGCAGGAGGACCACATTATCCAGTCTTGTTAGGCCTGGAGAAAGGTGCGGTTCTCTCTCATAGACATCAAGCCCTGCCCCAGCGATCTTTCCGCTTTTGAGAGCCGAAACCAACGCCCTCTCATCCACCACTGGACCGCGGGAGGTATTGATGAGGATGGCAGTGGGTTTCATCATTTCAAGTTCCTTTCCTCCAATGAGGTGGTGCGTCTCTTTCGTCAAGGGGCAATGGAGGGTTATAAAATCACTCTTTTTGAGGAGACCATCAAGTTCCCTATATTCCACTCCTTTCGTCTGTTCAATCTTCTCTTTCATGAAAGGATCATAAGTAATCACTTTCATTTTAAACCCTTTACTTCTTCTCATGACCGCCTGACCAATCCTACCAAAACCGATGATGCCCAAAACCTTTGCCCTATTTGAGCCTCCTGGTCCTATATCCTGTCCCATAAAAACTTTTCCACCCGGTCCTCTCCATTGACCCGAGAGGGCATAATTGTGTGCTTGTGGAATCTTCCTCGCCGTTGCCATGAGGAGCGCCCAGGCTAAGTCTGCTGTGGTCTCAGTGAGAACACCAGGGGTGTTGGTCACCGGGATGCCGAGTTGTGTGGCGGACGACACATCAATACTATCATATCCGACTCCATAATTGGCAATCCCTCGAAGATTTGGATTGGCCATTATCACCTCTCTCGGAACGGCCTGGGTTCCCCTCGGAATCAAGACATCGGCATTCCTTACGCCTTCTATCAGTTCTTTAAGAGTTGGAAGCTCACCCTTAGGTCCATGAATGAGTATCAACTCGGCCTTTGTTTTTTTTATCACCTCTTTACCGATTTCGAGCATAGCCCACGGGACAAGAATCCCTTGAGACATAACGGCTCCTTTCTTTACCTTAACGTTGATAAACTTTTGACGATACGGACATGGGCAAGCCGTTCGGAAAGGCTTCGAGGCGAACCTTTGGCCGAATCGGCACTCTCGTCCCCTTCCCCTGCTGGAATTCACTTGGGGTGATGTCCACCGATACTCTTAAATTCTCAAAACAACCGCCTTTCGAAGCCTTGAAGGGCGGTTTGCCCGTGTCCGTTTTACTGTCAGGTTTATACACCCCGTATATGGATCAATCTCATCCGGCCTTACCAGTTGGCGAATCCCTGAGTGACGGCTTCTTGAAAAACCTTAGGATCTCTATATACCAACTCGATGACAGCTCCATTGGGTTCCCTCAGGAAAACCAAACGAATCCCATGGGTTGGTTCGAACGGTTCACCGAGGAAATCGACTCTCTTAGCCTGAAGATTTTTATAAGCAGATTCAAAATCATCAGTTTTGATCCCGATATGATGGAAACCAAAGTGCTTCATGGGCTCCGCAGGCTCCAATGCCGGACCCATCTCCATAAGCTCAAGCATACTGTCGCCAATACGAAGAAAAACGATCTTCCTCGACTTGTCCGGCTCTCGCCTCAGGATCACCTCCGCATCAAACATTTGTCGAAAATAATCGATAGAAGTTTCAAGATTCCGACACCGGATGCTGATATGTTCGATTGAATAGGACATCGATTATCCTCCTTTCCTGGGTATCCCAAACTTCGCCTTATGATAACAAAGATTAGATTTTTTGCATAATTATTTCTACCTTTAAATAATACCTGGCAATGGCTCAGTTACGGTCGGACATCCTATGTTAGGATCGAGGTGGTCTCTCCAGAGAAAACTTGAAGCGGCACATTTGAGCGGTGAGTCAAGGGGTAGATACCATTAAAATGGTCCCTATAGCACTACCCGCCGGTTGCCCTCCCTCTAAAGATCCGCCTTTCAAGGTTTCGGAGGGGAGACCACAACGATCCAATCGCACCCGAGACGGAAGGGTTACAATAGCTGATCTATTTTAATTGACGATTTCATCTTCATTCTGGTATCTTATCTATAATCTTAAACAGGGAGGAAAGTCATGCCAAAAGGGTACAATGGAAAGATATTAAGGGTCGATTTAGAAAGAGAATCCATCCGTGTAGAGGAACCTCAAGAAAGTTTTTACTGCCGCTATCTTGGAGGAGGAACCCTTGCCTTATATTATCTCCTAAAAGAATTGAAACCAAAGTCGGATCCCTTGGGACCTGAAAATGTCCTGATATTTGCGGGATCGGTGATCTCTGGAACACCTGCTGCCGGGTTGAGTCGCTTTTCTGTGGCAGCGAAATCCCCGCTAACCGGTGCCTTTGGAGAAGCAGAGGCAGGGGGTTGGTGGATCCCGGAATTAAAATTTGCTGGATTCGATGCTATTGTCATCAAGGGAAGGGCAAACAGGCCTGTCTACCTCTGGATCCATGAGGGTGAAGCTGAGATCCGTGATGCCAGCCAACTTTGGGGAAAGTATTCCAAAGAGACCCAGGAAGAGATCCGAAAGGAACTGGGAGACGAAAGGATTCGGATTGCCTTGATCGGACCGGCTGGCGAAAAGTTGGTGAGGGTTTCCTGTATTCTCAACGAGCTCAAACATGCCAATGGTAGGACAGGATTGGGCGCAGTGATGGGATCGAAAAACCTCAAGGCCATTGCTGTGAGGGGAAAAAAGAGGATGGAAGTGGCCGATGAGGAGGCCGTCAGGAGGCTGACCAAGTGGCTCAAGGATACATATGAGGAACCCTATTTCAGCATTGGGAATTTAGGAACATCTCGCGTCACCACCATGTTGAGCGAACAAGGGATCCTACCTACCCTCAATTTCCGGGAAGGTTCTTTTGCTGAAGCCGATGTCATCAGCGGCGAGACCATGTCAAAGACCATTTTGGTCCGACGGGGGACATGTTATGGATGCTTCGTTCGATGTAAACGGGAGGTTCAAGTAGGGGAGCCATACTTTGTGGAACCCATCTATGGAGGGCCTGAGTATGAAACAGTAGCTGCCTTTGGTTCCATGTGTGGCATTGCCGATTTAAAGGCGATCTCAAAGGCCAATCAGCTCTGCAATGCCTATGGCCTGGATACGATCTCAATGGGTGGTCTGATCTCCTTCGCCATGGAATGTTACGAGAAGGGTATTCTTACCCAAAAGGACACGGGTGGCCTTGAGCTCCGGTTTGGCAATGTGGAAGCTATGATGAGAATGGTGGAAATGATTGGAAAACGCGAGGGCCTTGGAGACACTCTTGCAGAGGGAATCTGTCCGGCGGCAGAGAAATTTGGAAAAGGGGCAGAACGTTTTGCCATGCATGTGAAGGGAATGCCCATTCCCTTCCATGAGCCGAGGGGAAAAGTCGGGGTTGGCCTTGGCTATGCTGTCTCTGCAACCGGACCCGACCATATGGAATATCCCCATGATCCTTTTTGGGCAACCGAGGCAGGTATCTCCCTGCTCAGACCTTTGGGAATCTTCGAACCTGTCGATGTTTTTGACTTAGGACCTCAAAAGATCAGGATCTTCGTTTATCTCCAGCAATACTGGAATCTGCTCAATTCCCTCGGAATCTGTGCCTTTACAGCTAAGCCTATGGGACCTCAAACCCTCAACGGGATGGTGGATTATGTGAAAGCGGTCACGGGATGGGAAACGAGTCTTTTTGATCTTTTCAAAGTGGCTGAGAGGCATGCCAATATGGCCAGGATATTCAATCTCCGGGAGGGGTTGACGGCCCGAGATGACACCCTCCCCGATCGCTTCTTCCAACCCATGGAAGGAGGGACTTTAAAAGGAAAAAAGATTGACAAAGAACAATTTTCCAAAGCAATAGAAACCTACTACGAGATGATGGGCTGGGATCCTGAGACCGGAGTCCCAAAGAGGGGGAAACTTGCCGAGCTCGATCTTGACTGGCTCACCTAATTGATGTCATGGGGGTCTTTAATCTTGATATTGGGGTCAAAAGAATGATTGAATAATGGGGCTAATTCTAAAACATCACAATACAAGACCTGGCCCCTCAACTGTTTTGCAAGAAAGCAAGTTAGTCAAGGATAAAGATTTGACCCCAAAATTTTCGTTTTTCATATCATACTTGTCCAAAATAATATTTTCACCGCGGAGGCGCCAAGGACGCGGAGAAAGAATTTTTTGTTTGGCGGAGAGGTACCGCCAAACAAAAAAGCTTCCGTTCTTTTCGGACAAGGCTCTTGATAGGCTCCAGAGCCATCAAAGAGGTAAGATTTTAATCCCGAAGGGACGGAGTTTCTGATCCAATCGTAGTCTCTCGATTGGATCAGAAAAAAGATCTCCCTCAGCGATCTCTGCGTCTGCGGTGAACCTGATTTTGGGAGAAACGAATGTTAATCAAAAAGTCCAATGAAATCAACCGAAGTAGCTATCAGTTTCACAGTTCTTGGACAGCAATGTTTTCATATATTCAACTCATCCAAAAGCAAATTCTTATCAAATTTTTCCTTTTCAATGTAGTCTGGAACTCCGATATAAGGAGTGAAAAAAAATAAAAATTTTTGGAAAAACTTGTGGTCTTGAAATTTGGATGTGTCATTTGGAAGTGTTTCAAAAAGGCATCTCAGTGGCCTTGTGTAAGTTAGTA
>Ga0315280_10001934_pt1 | contig 34476 bp, 43 predicted proteins | sample YL17G06_40_MG_FD_203697 | JGI IMG/M metagenome (GOLD analysis project Ga0315280, IMG submission 203697) | Sediment microbial communities from Yellowstone Lake, YNP, Wyoming, USA - YL17G06_40 | ecosystem: Environmental > Aquatic > Freshwater > Lake > Sediment | place: USA: Wyoming | collected...
GGTCTTCTCGGTGTCATCAGGCTTGCTCATGTAGCAGGCAGCCACTGGTCAGTCCCTGGCGTAGGTGTGTTCGCGTTCCAGCATCTCGGCGAGCTGGTCGGCGATGCGGCTGATGTCCGTCCCCGCGGTCACCTGCCGACCGCCGATGTAGAAGTTGTAGGTGCGGGCCGCCGCAGGCGTAGGCCCTGCAGCCGCTGCTGCGCCTGCAAGCGCGGGCTGGAGTCTCACGGAGGCGAGCGCCTGGAGTCGCTGCTGGAGAGCATCGAAGACCTGCTGGGCGACCTGGACGATCTGCCCGCCGGTCTGGGAAAGCTGGTCGCGCAGGGTCTTCTGCTCAGTCTCAATCTGCTTGAGGGTCTCGTCGTGCTGCTTTCTGCGCTCCTCGAAGGCCGCCCGATCCTGGGCCGCCAGTTCCTCCTTCGCCCGCTGCATCTCGGCGAAAGTCGCCTCCAGGGCAGCAGAGGCTGCCGACTCTGGCATCTCGCCGGCCTGGGCCATCTCCATGATCAACTGCCGCTCTCGCCCCAAGGAGTCCAGTCGCTCCTGGGCGCTGAGCTGCTCCTCGGCGCGTCGCTGCTGCAGCGCGGCAAGCTCGTCCGCCGCGATCCGAGCCATTGTCTCCTGGTCTTCCTCGCCCGTGATGCGCGCCAGATCGCGGCGATGCTGGAAGGTCAAGTCAATGAGCGAGAGTTCGTACTCATGCAGGCGGCGGCGCTGATCCAGTTCCTCCTGCGCCCACTGCTTGCGCACGTCCGCCAGGCGCTTCTCACCCAACTCCAGTTCTCGCTGCATGCGCTGGCGCTCGGAGAAGATGGTCTGGGCCAGACGCAGTTCTTCCTGCTGGAAGAGTCGGCTCTGACCGGCCTCGGCCCGGCCCGCGTTCACCTGCCGGATGAGTTCGAGGACGCGGGAGAGCTGCGCGAGATACTCGCCAGTCTGGAGCCGGTCGGCCTGGCGCATGCCCTCTAGCGCGGTGATCCAGGAAGAAACGATCTGGTCTGCGCTCTGCTCGAAGATGCGAGCCCTCTCTGCCGCTTCCTGCTTGGCGAGTTCGGCTGTCTTCGCCGCGAGGAATTGCTTCCGCGCGAGTTCGGCCTTCGTCGCATCCTCGCCCGCGGCGATCAACTGATTCTTGATCGCCGCGGCTTCCGACTGAATCTGCTGGAGGCGGACGCGGTGGATGCGCTCTCGTGCGCCAGCGATCTGATCTTCGTGGCCGATCAGCGCCTCGACGAGCTTCTGCTCGGCCTGCAGGACGATGTCCTTACGCTCCCGCTCGTAGGCGGCGATGGCGGCAAGGCGATACTGCCGGGCGGCTTCCTCCGCCTGTTCGCGCTGGCCGGCGGCCAGGTACTTCTCCTTGACCGCTTGCGCCTCGAGTTCGATCTGACGCATTCGCGCCTCGTGGTTGCGGCTCTGCAATTCGAGCAGCTTGATCTCGGCTTCCTGGATGTCTTTGCTGGCTTCTCGCTCCGCCGCAGCACGCGCTGCGGCCGCCCACCTCGCCGCCTGCGCCCTCGCTTCCTCGGGCTTCATCCCGGCCTGAGCCAGGTCTTTCTCCAGTGCCTGCGCCTCCTCGGCGATCTGCTTCAGCCGCGCCGCGTGCGCTTCGCCGCGGAAACGCGCCAGTTCCTGCTCGATCTGCTTGAGCTTGGCGGTGCGTGCCTCCTGGCTTTGCTGGGCCTTCTCTGCTCCCTCGACCTTCTGCTTGTACTGGTTCATCTGCGCGAGGAAGCGATCCATGTCCTGGGTGCGATAGCCGGCCCACTCCATCATCCGGCTCCAGAAGGAGGGCGTCTTGATCTCCTCCAGGCGCACCTTCACCTTGAAGGCGCGCCGGTCGAGATCCAAGAGTGTCTGCGCGAACTCCTTTCCCATCCGCTCGGCCTCGGAGAACTGGCGGTACAGCAATCCCAGTCCTACGGTGATCGCGGCGAATCCCAGCGCCCCGCCCCGTAGACTGGCCAGCAGGGCCGCCCCTGCTGTCTTCGCGCCCGCTGCGAGTTTGCCAAGCGAGAGTCCGGTCAGGTTGATCTCGACATTGGCTGCGGCCATGCTCGTCATCATCTGGCGCATCGCGCCGACCAGTCCGCCGGAGAGAACCACGGCCTCCTTCAGGTAGGCGTTGTAGAGGATGAAGGCGGCAGTGAGCGAAGCGAACCCGGCCGCCAGCAGCGCCACGACCGCGAGGATGGTACGCAGGGGAGCGGGAATGGCCTCGGCCATCTGCACTACGGTTTTGAGAACCTGCGCCAGCGCCTTGAGGACGGGCAGGAAAGCCGAGCCTACCTGCACCGCGAAGGCCCGCATCCCAGCCCAGGTCTTGGCCCACTGCACCTGGAAGGACTTGCTTTGCTCGGCGAAAGCGGCGGCTGACGCCCCGGTCGCCTGCGCCATCGCCTGCACGTCCTCGGAGAATTCCTTACCTCCCTGCGAAGCAATAGCCAGCGCACCCCTCAGAGCCCGCACGTTCGGGAAGAGTTGAGCCATGGACTCGGTCGCCATCCCGGAGCGCTGCGCGACCAGGGCCATGACTTCCGCGTCGGAGGCCCCGGCCTTCTGCATCGCGTCCAGATCATCCGCGCCGAGTTTGAGCGCAGCGGCCATCTCCTGCACTACGCCGCCCAGCCCCTTGGCGGCGAGGTTGGTGGCGGTCAGTTGGATGCCGAGCTTGGTGGCGGCAGCCTTAGCCTGCTCCGACGGCGAGATGAACGACAACAACACCTGGTTCAAGGAGGTGACCGCCTCTGCGGGCACGACGCCGGCGCGGGTCATGGTGGCAATCGCCGCGCCCACGTCCTCGATGGGGACCTTCGCCTGCGCGGCGGTGGAGATCACATCGCCGATGTTCTGGGCGAGTTCCCCGAAGGTCAGCACTCCCCGTTCTACTGTCTTGAAGAGCACGTCCGAGACCCGGCCTGCGTCATCCGCGCTAAGTCCATAGGCGTTGAGCACGGCGGTGATTGCCCGGCTGGCAGTGGCGGTGTCAGTGATTCCCGCGGTGGCAGCAATTGCAGAGGCCTCCAGCACCTTCAGGCCCTCAGCACCGTTGAAACCGGAGGAGGCGATGTCGTAGAGGCCGCGCGCCAGGACTTCGGGAGCCTGCCCTACCTTGCCCGAAAGCGCCAGCACGGATTCGGACAGCGCGCGGAAGGCCGGCTCGCTCTCCTTCAGGATGGAGTTAACATTGCGCATCTCGGCCTCGAACTCAGCCGAGGCCTTGACCGCCATGCCCATCCCGCCGGCCACCGCCGCGCCGAAACCGGCTAGCACCGCGCTGGCCTTCATCGCTGCGCCGCTGTATTGCTCCAGGAGAGAGTTGGCTTTCACCAAGCCCTCCCGGAAGTTGGTCATGTCCAGCCGCAGTTGCGCGGTGATGGCTCCGACGGTCATGACACCAACTCCCGCGCCTTCTCAAGGCGCGCCTGAGCCATGGCGACGTAAGCAGCGTTGAGATCGCATCCGGCAAAGCGCCGGCCATGCTGCATTGCCACCAGCCCGGTCGTTCCGGCCCCGGCAAACGGATCGATCACAATCCCCTTCTCGCTCGCGCAGGTTGACAAGTCGAGCGCGTCCCAGTCATCCTGCAGCCGCTCGCCCTTGCCTCGACACCTGACACAGGTCATCCGTGACTTCGGGTTACGGCCTGACCCTGAGCATTCGGGGCAGGGCAGCATCGCCTGGGATGGCCAGCCGAAGCAGTCGCAGGTGGGAACCAGTCCGATGGGCTTGTGCACCGCGATCATCCTCGTGCGGAAGACCGAGTTAGGCGAGACTACCGCGTCCGGAGCGTCGGCTCCCTTCCTACCGCTGTGGCTCTCGCAATAACCGACCAGGCTGGTGCGCTTGCGCCAGGGAGCGCCGCAGCGGGCGCAGCATTTCTCGGGCGTGCCGGCCAGAATACACGGTTCGATCAACTGAGGCGGGAAGACGGCGAAGTGCGCGCCGGGGAATCCCTGGGTGGCGACCCGCCACACGCTGCGCTTGTTGCGGCCCAGAGGGTTCGGGACAGCCAACGTGCCCAGGGTGCTGCTGATCCGCCGCCGCTCATCGCCGTCCGGGAATCCTTTCTTGCGATAGTTGCCACCAGGGGCCTTGCGGCCCAGGCTCACTGCCTGCTCGCGCACGGCGTCGGCATCGTAGAAGTAGTCGGCTGACCTACTGAAGAGAAAGATGAACTCGTGACTGCGAGTGGGTCGGCAGTTGACACTCTCAGGGCGGGTGTTTGGCTTGTCCCACACAATGTCGGTGCAGAGACGCCAGCCGTCCTCGCGCAGGCGAAAGGCCACCTCCCACGGGGTCCCCGCGATCTGCTTGTCCAGGAAGGAGTCGCCCAGGTTGAGCCAGAGGGTTCCATCCTTCCTGAGCACACGCCTGAGTTCCCGGAACACCTCCACCAGGTGCTCCACGTACATCTCGACCGTCGGCTCCTGCCCCAGGCAGCCACGCCACGCGCCGCAGTGACTACAGGTGGCGTCCTCGCGCCAGCGGGCAGCCTTCAGCCGCCGCACGTTCCCCGGTCCCGGCTTGCAGAAGGACTCGGTGGAGTGTTTGCCCGCCGTCTTCTCGGTGTAGTAGCGGCGCGTCTCCCATACATGGTCGCACTCGTCCTGCCCGCCCCATGCCGTGGGAGGCACCTCGTAATCACGCAGGCCCCAGTAGGGAGGCGAGGTGACACAGCAGTGGGCGCTTTCGGAAGGCATCCTCCGCAGCCACTCTCGGCAGTCCGCCTGTTCAACCTGATCTGTGAGCACAGTGCTCATGGTCTCTCGGATTTGCTCCGACGTCTGTCCGTCAGCCCTAGCGATCGAGCGATCTCCTCTGGGTCTGTGGGCTTGGCCGCCCCGGCCTCTTTGCGCAGTCGCTGCACCACAGAGCGCAGCGCCTGGTAGGCCTTCTTGCCTCCCTGAGAGGCGGCAGCCGCGATGTAGGTCAACTCCGCCTCCTCGGCGAGCCGCAGCGCGCGCCGTCGCCGAATGCACTCCGCCCACACCAAGGCCTGCGCCGGGGTCACGTGCCAGACGATGTAATGGTGCGTCCACCCGTACTCGCTCTGCAGCAAGTCGAACGCGCCCGCCCAGCCCAGACTTACGGAATCGCCGTCGTCTTCGCGAGCTGGAGGGCGCGCCCCACGTTTTTTCGGATGTCCGGGAGCTGGTTGACCTCCAGCGCGGCAGCGATGATCTGCGCCGCCTGCGCCAGAGTCAGGTGGTCATCCAGATAGGCTTCCTCTACCCCGAAGAGTCGTTGGAACAGTCGCCCGACGGCCTCGCCCAGGATGGGGAAGATCGCCTCCAGGTGCTCGTCCGGTTTGGCGAGATCAATCTCTGGATGCTCCCTGGCCACCCGCTGCGCCAGCGCGCCCAGATCGGCGGCGATGCGCTTGAAGTCGCCGATCACCAGGGGGCGAACCACGATCTCGCGCTCGCCTACCTGGAAGCGCCGCTCCTGGGGCATGACCACTTCGTCTGGCGATGGTGCTTTCGATACGCTGCCTGTGTCCGTCATGTTATCTGCCACCTCTGCAAATCTCCGATGGGGGCGGCCCGGCGCTTGCTTCGAGCCGCCTTCAACGCCAGGCCGCCCCCAAGTATCAGTCCGTCATCCGCTCATGCTACGCGGTGTACTCTTCCCAGCGTCCGACCTGGTCGCCGGCGGGTCGGCTGGTGTCGGCCAGCACCGTGAGCTGGATCGGCAGGTCCACCTGCTCCTCCTTGCTCCAGGAAAGGGTGCCCGACGCCAGCACCGCGCACCGGTAGAAGGTGAGGGCGAACTTCCTGCCCGACCCGGCCGGCAGCACCAGCATCACCGACTTCTCGGTGATCGCGGTGTCGCCGCCGAAGGTCAAACGCCGGCGTCCGGTGCCGAGGTCCTCGATGGAAGCCGAGATACCCCACACCTCCTTGATATGCTCCAGCGTGACTTCCGCCAGCGGCACCGCGAGCGAGAACGTCTCGCCCGCCTTGATGGTGCGCACCGGGAGCAGCGACTGGTCGACCTCGATATCCGAGGTCTCGACGCCGTGCTCCACATCGAGGGAGCCGTGGGTGTGCCCCATGAACAGCCCCTCGATGTAGATTTCCTCCACCGCTCCCTTGATCACGTCGTCGGGTGAGAACGCGCCGGCGGTGAAGAAGAACAGCGCCTGGGCGACGGAGCCGTCCGGCGTGCTCTCCCCCGAATCAGAAACGCCCACATCGTTGAGGCCGTTGTCCCAGCCGTCCGTGTTCGCCGCGTCGATGGCGACTGTGAGTTCCGTCGCCGAGACGTAGGTCACCCGCGACGGGTCAACATTCTCCCAGGCGGTCTGACCGTGTTTGCGGTGGTAGACCTTGGTCTCGCTCGGGGCGTCCAGGAAGCCGGTGCCGATGATCTTGATCGCCGAGTCTCCCGCTTTCGCGTAACTCGGATACACATCCGTGATGGTTGCCACGTTATTACCTCCTTGCCCGCCAGACTGACGGCGGGTAAACCCCGCCTACGAAGACGGCCTCCGCAGATCAAGGGCGATGTTGAAAGACGCGAGGTGCGCGGTCTCGTTGGCCGCTTGCTCGGTGCCCGTGTATGCGGGACTGGCCACCGCCTCGATGGTGAGCGCCCACAGGCCTCCGCCCAGGTCCAGGTTCTGCTTGCGGTGCAGCCTGCCATAGAGGCTGTAGGCCTTTCGCAGGGCTGCATCAGGAGTCGCCGCCCGCGCGAAGAGCATCACTGTGGGGTGCTCACGCTCCGTGTATCGGTCAGGCGGGTAGCCCCCGGTGGCGTGCAGACTCACGCAGGCAAGCGGCGAGGAGGGCCTGTGGAGCCTGAACAGATCTGTCCCCACCGTTCCTTCGCCCTGGCTCTCCAGGTATGCCGCCAACTGGTCAATAAGCAAGCTCACGTCAGCGCCCCTCGCAGATGATCGTTCAGGTTGCCCTGGTAGCGGTCGGCCTGCTCCTTGAGGTTGTCCTCCAGGTACTTGGCCTTCCCGCCCTTGGGATGGTTGAAGTCCAGACGCTCGTGCTGCACCAGCGCGTAAGGAGTGTTGAACCCAACCTCGCCCACCACCGCGTCTCCCATGCCGCCCTCGACCACCTTGCGTTCCACCATCTCCGGGGCCTCGGGCTGTCCGCTAACCTCACGGAAGCCGCGCCGAGCGACCGCCCGGCCATTCGCGTAGACCGCGGCTGAACCGCTGGCGCGCAGCGTTCCCTCATCAACCGGAGCGTCCCGCATGGCCCGGCCGAGGAGGTCCTCAGCGTTCTCGACCATGCCTTTGACCGCGGCCTGCTGGACGCGCTGCCACACCTCGCCATTGCGAGCGATCTGCCGTGACAGTTCCTCCAGCCCTTTGAGGGCGACTCCGAACTTGCCGTAGGTTTGGCGGCGGACAGTGGGCATAGGATTATCCCTTGGGGATGAAACCCCCGAAGCGCGCCTTGATCAGGTCGCGCACGGCCTCGATTGCCAGCACGCCGATGCCGGCCCACCAGGCCTGAACCGAGTGGATGTCGGCCGCCCAAACGCCGAGCGCAGCGAGCGCGCCGACAACAAGGCCCTTGCTCAGGGTCAATTTCCAGTTGAGTCCCATCTTGCGTTTCCTCCCTTTGAGCCTACAGATAGGCCCTCTTCAGAGCCGCCTCGCCTCCCAGACCTCGGGAGACCGAGACGGCGATCACATCCAGATAAGTCGCACCGTCGGCAGACAGTTGATCTCCGACAACCGCTGGCTCATCAGGCTTCAGGCTGACGGTGACCTCCGAGATCACCTGCTCGCCCTCGGCGTTCCGAACGAGACGGCGCTTCTCCAGCCAACGGCCTTTCGTCCGAACCGCCGCGCCGAAGGTCGGCTGGCCGTAGCCGTCAACGCCTGTCCTCGCCTTGCGCCAGATATCCTGAGCCAGGTAGTCGCCTATCATCTCGCACTCCCCGGCGACCACTCGCCGTCAGGGTGATCTGAAGCAGCAAGCACCCCGCCCCTGTCGATGAACGCCGCGAGCAACGCCCTCGCCTCTGCGCTCTCCAACGGGTGCGCTGCGGTTGGCGCGCCGTAGGATTCACTTAGCCCGTCCACGGAGAACGAGGTGACGCCGGCGGCCTGCAAGGCCCGTCTGCGTTCCTGTTCCGCTCCCCGCGCCAGCAGCGCCAGCGCCTCTTCGCACTGGGCATCCTTCACCCGCTCCGGGATGGCGTAGTCGCCGGCGTTATCCTTGTCCTTCTTGCGAGGGAAGGAGAGGGCCTGGTCGGGATGCGACGGGGCCAGCGAATCATAGGGCCGGCCCATCGCGTCCGGCAGCTCGCCGGGATACCCGTAGGGCCGGCGATGAACCCGGACGCGGCAAGCCTCGATGTGGCGGCAGGCGGTCAGCAGCGCTTTCTCCTTGTCGGCGCTGCTCGCGCCGCTCCACGCGTCTACGCGCAAACGGTCGGCGAAGTAGGCCTCCGCCTCCTGGAGCGTCACATAGGAGTTGCTGTTCTCGCCTCCCGGCGTCGCGTCGATGGCCACCTGCTACTCCTCGACTTCCTCCACCAGGCCGGGCGCGCAGAAGAGCAGGTGGATGGCGTGCGCAGCCGCAAAAGGTTTCGGCGTGAGCGGCACCACCAGGATGTGCTCGCCGTAGCGCCATCGCACCTCCTCGCCAGTCTTGCTGCGCAGATTCACGGTCACGCCGGAGTTCGTGATTTTCTCCAGCGCCTCGGTGCGGGCCGGCTCCGGCAGCGCCATCAGAGCGGTGAGTTTGCCGACTCGTCGCGGAAGATCGGGAACCGCGACTGCTGCGCTCACCGGGGCAAGCGCAGGGCCAGTCAGACCAGCGTCAGCCAGGTCCACTGCCCCTCCACCGCTCGGTGCCGGGCCGGACTCGGCGGGGGCATCTTCCTCAACAGATAGGGCACCCGTTTCCTTTCGCATTATCCACCTCCAGAACTTAGGTGGGGCCGGCACGTGGCCGGCCCCGGTCGTTCACTTGCCAATCGCCAGCCACTCCACGTTCTGCGCGACCGTGGCAGCGATCAGTGTGCAGTCATTGGCCGCCGTGGGCTTCCAGCAGTAGAGGTTAATCTGGCCCGCTGCCGCACCCGCCGCCCAGGTGACCAGAGAGACCTCGAGCCCTGGCGCGGTGGAGCGCTTCAGCGAGACGATCACATCCTCCACCTCCGAAAGCCCGGTGGCGATGTTGGTGGCTGACCCGGTAACCGAGGTCACCCCGCGGGCGATCTTGCGCCCGTCCCGACAGTCAGAGATGATCCGCGCGACGCTCGACATCGGCCACCTCCTACTGAGCCAGGTCCTGCAGCGAACCCATGCGATACGGGTTGCGGCAGACGAGCTGGCAGTAGTGGGTGACCCAGATCACATCGGAGTCCTTGGTCTTCGCCATCGGCTTGGCCTCGAAGTCCTTGAGCACCACGTACTCAAGCAACTCCTCGTCCACGAAGTCCATGCGGGTCTGCGGGTAGCCGGGCACCTTGATCAGGGGCACGCCCTCGAAATCAAGCGCCTGGTATCCCCCGGTCAGGCTGGCGGGGTTCTGCTGGCGACGCTCCGCCCGCAGCAGGTCTCCGTAGCGATACCACTGGGTCGAGCCGGCGTAGATCGCCGTCACCCGCCCGCCCCGCGCCTCCACCGTGGACTTGACGGTGCGCATCAACTCCTCGGTCAGGTTGCGAGGAGTTCCGCCGTTGGCGCTGACGTAGGCCTTCCACCAGGTGTAGGTGCCGCGGTCGAGACCAGCGTAGGTGCCAGTGTCGGCGATCGCGGCGAACAGGCCGGTGATGTCCTTGCCGGAGTTGCCCGTGCCGTCCGACATCAACTGCGTGTTGATGTTGCCCCGCATGTCCGACAGACCCAGGTCGAGTTCCGTGCGGAGCGCGGGCACGATCATCCCGCCCGCATCCCCGACGGCCTGCGCCAAACCGGAGACCTCCACCTCGACCTTGTTGAGCTTCCAGCCGAGAAAGGCTTTCTTGAAGCCCTGGTTGCCTGCCCCCGCGCCGGAGTCGGTCTCCGCGTAGGAGCCAGCCGAGGTGTTTCCGCCGTAGCGCACCGGCCAGCGCACTCCCTCTCCCGCCCCCTGCTTCTGCTGGATGCGGGTCAGGAGGAACGTGTTGGTGAACAGGGCCTCCACCCACGGCCCCTTGTAGAGCTGGACGATCAGGTCGGCCAGCGTGGTTGTGGTCGCAGCCATGTGCTACTCACTCCTTCGTGCCGGGTCAGGTCACGCCAGTGCGAAGTGCCTGCTCCAGGCGATCCCCGGCCTCGGCGAGATTCTTGGGAGGCGGCGGGCTCTGTTGAGCCGGGTTGCTTGCCGCCCCCACGCTCTGCGGCTTTTGCTGTTGTGGCTGGGAGACCAGGTAGGGCTTCTCGTTGACCAGCGTCTCGACGACCTCGTCGATGCCCGTGACCTTGCCCTCATCATCCACCTGCACCGCGCCAAAGCCGGGCAGTGACTTGGCGATGATGAAGGCGACATCGGGGTCGACGATGCCCTTCGACTGGGCGGCGAGCAGGAAGCGAGCGCGGATGGCGTCGTCCTTGCGGCCCGACGCCTCTTTCTCGCGCGCCTGTCGCTCTTTCTCGTAGAGCTCCTTGAAGCGCTCCTGCTCCTCGAGGGCCTTGCGGTCGGCCTCTTCCTGGGCCGCGGCGATCTCGGCCAGCCGTCGCTCCGCACCCTTGGCGCGGGCAGTCAACTGCGCAATGCGATCCCGCACCGCGCCGGTGAACGTGTCGTCGCTCAACTCCAGGGTGCCGTCCTTGACTAGGCGGTCAATCTGCTCCTGAGTCAGCTTCACCTGGATGCCCTTCGCCTGTGTCGCCGGCGTTTGCGATTGCGCTTGCCCGCCCTCAGTCTGGCGAGTCTGGGCACCCTCGGCTTGCTGTCCCTGGGAAGCCTGCTGCGCGCCGGGCTGCCCCGTCTGCGCGGCCTGCCCACCAGACCCCGACTGCGTCTGCGCTGCGGGCTGGCCCGCTTGGCCGGCGCCGACCGACTGGCCTGCGCTCGCGCCCTGTGCAGCCTGCCCTGAGCCGGCCGACTGGGCCGACTGGGCGTCGGCCTGGCCCTGGCTGCCAGTTCCCTGCTGTCCCTGCTGGTTCTCGGTTCCTTCGCTCATGGTCTCCCTCCGGTCTTACGCCCCGCGGCGGGTCTGCCAGATGTCGCTCCGGCGGGCGGTTATGTCAGAGCCGCTAGTCAGCGCTCATGCCCTCCGGCGGCTCTTCATCCATTGCGCCATAGTGCTTGCGGACGTGCGCCAGCGCGGCCACCCGTGCCGAGCGCGGCCACTTCACCCCGCCCCGCGCGCCGGACAGCGCAGCTGCCAGTGCATGCACGCCATTGCGGTTCACCACCAGGGTGTCGCCCTGGAGTTCGTGATGCGGGCCGCCCCACTCGCTGCGGTTCTCAAGGTCGGGCACGTATGCGAAGGCCTCCCGGATCACGCCGGCGTCGCCGTTCTCCGCAAGCCGCCGCGCCAGGGTCGCCTTGTCCACGTCGCCCCACGCCCTGTCTGAAACCGTCGAGTTGTCTATCCGAATCGGCATCGTGTGCCGCCTCCTGCAAAAGAAAAGGCGGGCACCTCTAACGGCCTGGGAATCTGCTTCCCAAGGACATCAGAAGTGCCCGCCTATCGTTGCGATGCTGGCAGGCCCTATTCAGTTGGCACCCATTCTACCGGACCCGGGCCGGGTGTCAACAACTTTTTCTTACCTGGAGGTATGAGGTCGAGGCATCATCTCCCACATGTGGATCATCTCCTCGTAGCGGGCAATGGCGGCCCGCTCCCGTTCGTCCTCTGCCAGGCGCAGGTATTGCCGCAGTCGCCGCCGTGCTTCTCGCGGTGTCCTGGCTGACCAGATTGCCCTGTCGGCCTCGTGGATGAGCTGCTCTCGCATCATCGCCTCTCCGCCCGCGCTACCAGGGCTTCAACCGCGTGCTCGCCCTGACTCTCCAGCGCAGCCTCGATCTCGATGGCTGTCATGCCCGCCTCCCGATAGGCCCCATGCATCCTCTGCGCCAGCGCCCAGAACCGCTCCCGACGCGGGACACGATAAGCGAGGTCGAGGTAGACCTCTGGCTCGACCTCGCGCATCGGGTTCATCATCGAGCGCCCCGCCGATGGACCGGCGACCGCCTTGGCGAGGAATTGCTGCCTCGGCACGTAGCTCGGCATGGCTGAGAAGTCCACCTTGTCCAGCCCTGACGAGAAGCCCATGACGCGCTCGAAGAGTTGCGGAGCGACGTGCTCCGAGGCCGCGCTGGTGACAGCCTCCTCCAACCATCGCTGGGCGGCCGTGGCGTATTCCTCCGGCGCGATCGCGCCCATAGTGCCCGCGGCATGGGTGGCTTCGTGCACCAACGTGGTGAAACTCGAAGTCATCTCCTGCCTGGCCCGCTTCGACAGTTGCGCCCAGGAAGCGGCGTTCTGCTTCGTGAGGCGAGTCAAGCGTTCTCGCACCTCTCCGCCAACTGTGATCGCGCAGTCCCAGTCCTTGTGCCCGCCGAAACCGCCTTTGCCAGTTCTGAGGTCTCCGTTCCACCCGACCTTGGTCTCCATCAGGCTGGCCAGCTCCTCAGAGACGCGGCGGGTCATCCCGGCCGCATCGGTGGGCTGCGGCTTCGGGGCAAGGGCGGCTGCGATCTGCCCGGTGCGCTTACCGCGCTCTGCCACGCCGAAGAAAGCCGGCCCGCTGATTGCCCGCTGCCCTGTGATCATCCGGGCGACATCCGTCAGCGAGCGATAGATGCCGCCCTCGAAATAGACCTTGCCTCCCTCTACTACCTGGACGAGGTACTCGCGGCCCTTGTAGGTGCGGCGCAGGACAGTCCCCTCCTCCAGGGCGCGCAGTTCTGGTTCCGGGATCGACGCCCGGGTGGGCTTGGGCCGTCCCCGCGTTGCAGCAACCCTCGCCCGCCCCGCCCGCGCAAACTGCCGCTTTCCCGCGGCCCGGGCCACGCCAGGGAACTCCTTACGGAAGCGCCGCTGGAGCTCGGCCGGAGACTTGTTCAGCACATCGGGCGAGACGATGCCCCGCTTCTTCTCCTCGTCGGTAGCGAGGCGCTCTACAAACGGTGTGAGCACATGTACACACCGCGGGTGGAAAGGCGGGCCGCCGTTGATGGCGGAGATTGGCGGATAGACAGGGTGCGGGCCGTCCAGAGAGACGACGGCGTTCTCGTAGTAGCGGCAGAAGTCTTCCGCGTTGTGCGCCGATACCTGGGCGAGGGTGACGCCGTGCTCCCGCAGCCGATTGATCGTGCCCTGCGTCATCGCCTCACGCGTGGTCGTGCGCGCCACCATCTCGGCATAGCGGTCGAGCGGCCACTGTCGCCCGAGCGCGTCCACAAACGTCGGCCTACCTGCAGCGATCAGCCGCTGCTCCAGTTCGCGGCTCACGTCGATGCGAGCACGCCCGGCTGCGATCCCTCTCGCGACTGCCAGCATCCCCTCGCGCCGGAACACGTCGTCAACGCGGCGGCCGATCTGGGTAAGCGCCGCATTAGTGGTCTGCAGCATGGACTCCGTGATTGCCCGCGTCGCTTCCCGGTGCACCTGGGAGAATACATCCCTCTCACGGCGACCCGTTATCGTTCTGTCTCGACGGCGCAGGTTGATTCCCGCGCGGCGGACATTGCGGACTCCTTCGTCGGCGAACTCGAGCCCGACATCGTAAGCGCGAGGGATGTTGAGTTCTATCCAGGCAGCGGCTTCGTCACCGAGGTCGGCGAGGATCACCTGATACTGTCGCAGCAGTGCCACGGCTCGACCCCGCTGTCCCGCGAGTACGGTAGCGTCGGCCAGCACATCCATCATGTCCGCCGCCGCGTCCCGATACAGGGCGGCCAGAGAGTCTATCTCGCCGGTGAATGCCCGCCGAAACTCCTCAATGCTGCGGCGCCCGATGGGAGGAGGCACGCTTCAACACTCCTCACGACAGGTGCTGAGACCATGTCCACAGCCCCGAAACCAGACTGCGGGTGCAACATGTCGGATCACACACATCCACCACATGGGCGCCTCAGGCGCCCTCTGCCCCGGCCTCCGGCTGCTCCACGGTGCGGGCTTCCTGCCCCTTGCGACCGCCCGCCCCGGTGAGGGCAATTGCCTGTCCCGTCTCCTCGCCGATGCGCGCCATCTCGGTTTCCACTGCGTCTGGTCCGTCCAGCCGCCGCACCGAGGACTCGACTGACGTGTTGCCTGCCGCCAGGCGCTGGCTCTCGATCTCCACCATCTCGACCATGTCCTCGGGCAACCCGTCCGCCCACTGGATGGTCGGCTCGGCAGGCTCGTACTCTCCTGAGCCGTGCGTCACGTCGAGCATCTGCGCGGTGAGCAGCGCGGCCTTGAGCGCGGTATCGTAGTAGAGGCGCTTGCGGTTGATCTTCGCCAGGGTGCGGAGTAGACGCAGCCGCAGTGCCCGGCCACTCTCGGCGACTCCGAACTTGTCCAGCCCGAACGCGGAGGGTGCAGTCTCGGAAAGCATGAAGAGCAGGTCGAGCAGCTTCTCGAACTGCGTGAATGCTGCAGTCAGGTGGGCGTCCCAGGTGATGTAGGAGGGCGGCTGATCGCCCGGGCCCAGCTCGATGGTCTCCATGCGGTCGAAACGAATCTTGCCATCCTCGTCCACGAAACCAGGCGGCACCACAATCTTCGGAGCGACGTGCTTGTCCAGCACCTCGTCGATCTGGGAGACGCGGTTGTTCAGGGACTCGAAGAGCGACTCCAGGCCCTCGTAGTCGGAGATACCCCAGAAGCGCGAGCCGTAGCGGAAGTTGGGCACGTGGAAGATCGGGATGTGATCCAGGCCGGTTTGCTCTTCCTCCGGCAGGTCCTGGTAGGCTTCGAGGGTGTTCAGGGGAATCTGCTGGAGCGCCTTGCCGCCAATCGTGATCGTCCCAACCTGACTCCCGGCTACGGACAGTGTCGAGACGCTGCCCAGATCGAAGAGTTGGTACCGGATAACGCCCGGCTCGTGCACCTCCGCCCGAAGATAGGCACGCTTCGTGTCCTTCGGGTCGCGCTTCACCCAGGCCAGGGTCACCCGCAGCACGCGCCGCACATCATCATCGTCCACTTCGGGGAAGTAGATGCTGGCCGGGACCTCCTCGATGATCGACTCGGGTTGCTCTGCTGTCGGCGTGCGCTTCCCCCAGCGCACCTTGTAGACCGCGTCGCCTCGGAACGAGTTGGACAGGGCCGATTCGTAGTTGACGGCATGGAGGTTATTGCGGGCGACGATACCGGCCAGCGCTTCCTGCGCCTTCTCATCATCCTGAGTCGCCAGGAAGTCCGGCTGTTCCCCGAAGAGCAGATCTGCCGACAGCCGTGAGATCAGTCCGGCGAAGTTCGCCACGATGTAGCGCTTCATCTGGTAGGGCTGCGGCACCACGGCAAAGACCAGCTTATGCTGCCCCAGGAACAGCCGCTCATACCGCTGGTAAGTGGCGATGCGCTCCTGGTGCCCTTTGGGCGGGTAGGTTGTCAGGTCGAGTGCCATTGTCGTCTTCCTATCTGCCTCCGGGCTTCGGCCCGGGGGCACAAAAGCAAAAGGCGAGCCCCACCCTGGGTAACCAGGAATGTGAGGCCCGCCTATCGTTGCGATGCTGGCGGAAGTTATTCGGTTGACGGCATTCTATGCCGGATGCCAGTGCCCGTCAACGGCGGCCGGGTCTTTCCCAGGCGGTAGCACGAGCGGCGCTCAAGGACATCGACCTGGGTCGGCAGCCCATCGTAGTAGGAGACGCGAATCACCACATCTCCGTAGCCGCACACCGACTCGGCCTCGCGTTGCAGTGCCTCCACGAGGTCATCCCAATGCTGCTTCTCCCTCGAAACCTGTCCTGAGCCCGCTGAAGGCATAGCCGTCACCACCCGGCCGGTCGCTGCGTCGTGCCCCTGGACATTCCCCGTTTGCGCGCCTGCCAGGCGATCCCGGCTGCCATCACCCGATCGTCAAACTTGCCCTCCTGCGCTTCCTGGGCACCCGTGTCCGTGGTGACGAAGGTCAGGCATTCGTCCACCAGATCGGGCGAGTGAATCAGCAGGTGGCCTCCTGCGATGGCTGCCGCCAGGTCATCCACCAGGATGGGCTTGGTGGCCTGGTCGGTGGGCCAGCCGAGCATGGGCTTCCCCCTGCCCGTCTGGTCGTAACGCACGTGGTAATAGAGCCGCGGGTAGCGGCACACATTGCGCAGCGTGTTGAGCGTGGAGTGCCCGTGGTTGTTGCGCTCCACCGCCACCGTCGCCAGGTTGTAGAAGCGCCCCAGGGCATCCAGCAGGTAGCCGAATCTGTCCGGCGGAATGCGCCCGTGCAGTTCGGCGACCTGCTCCCCGGTCTCGCGATCCAGGACACAGGCACATGATGCGTCGCCGCCCGCAAGTCCTTCGCCAACGTCAGCGCCCACCACGTAGAGTCGCCCCTTCTCCAGCCGCTTCCACACTGACAGCCGGGCAGGTGCAACCCCAATGCCCTGTTCCCGTGCATCCTTGAGGGTGGCCAGCATCTCCGGCGCGGTCTCTGCGGCGATGCGCGCCTGTGCGAGGAGCAACGCATCCGTGTCGAAGCAGCACCGCCCGCTCGCCAGGAAGCAGGTCACGTCGTCCTCAGGATACTCCTGCCGGAACCGCTCCCGCAGTTGTCGCTGCTTGCTGCGCCGCCAGCGAATCTGGTCGTCATCCAGGTTCCAGGCCCGCTTGAACCTTCGCTCCTCGTCGGTCAGGTCGTCGAGCGGCGCGCCGGCAATCCGGTTCTGCGGGTCTTCCCACCAGACGTATAGGTGCGTGGCAAACTCGTTCCCGCCGCCCTTTGCTTCCGCCCAAAGATCGTGAAAGTAGTTGCCCATACCATTGGCGGTGGACTCGATCACGATCCGCCCATCGGCTGGCACCGCCTCCGTGAGCGCGACCAACGCCTCCTGGGGCTTGGGCCAGAAGGCGAACTCGGAGCAGTGCAGGTTGTTGATCGTCTGCCCGCGCCCGAAGGTGAGCGCCCCGGCCGTCCCCACGTAGAACTGGCTGTTGATCGCCGGCCACAGGAACTCCCGCCGGTTGGAGAAGCGCGGCTCACCTGCTCGCAGGCGCTCCTGCTCCGGCAGTCGCTCCCAGAACAACTGCACGATGCGGAATATCTTCTCGCTCGAATCCGTGTCATGGGCCACGATCACTGAAGTAGTGTTGGGCCGCAGGATCGTATCAGCGAAGAACAGCCCGCAGATCACGGTGGTGAAGCCCAACTGCCGCGGCTTGAGGATGATGTCCCGAAGCCTGCGGTGATCCCAGTAATCCACCTGGGCCGCGTTGAGCAGGAACGGGATCACGCGCCTATCTTTCGTGCGAATCCACAGGTTCGCTTCGATCCACGGCCTGGGGTTCCGCCGCATCTCCAGCAGCACCTCCAGCCTCGCCTCCAGCACGCGCCGCACACGCTCGGAGGAAGGCAAGGGCAGATTCGGCCTCGCAGTCGCTGAGTCGGCGCAGGTCGAGGTCACCAAGCAACACCTCCTCGGGCACTTTCTCCATCAGCCCCAATGACTGCAGTATCTTCACCCGCTGCTCGATGCTCTTGAGCACGATGTTCAGGAAGCGGGCCCGGGCCGGCGATCCCTCCGGCGCGGCCAGGCAGTCGGCCCAGGCCTGGCGGGTGGCCGCGTCGAACTCGGCGCAGGCCTCCAGGCCAGCATCGAGCACCCCTACCTGAGCCTCCTGCGCCTTGCGCAGCAGGCTCCGGCCCCGTGCCCGCACCGCTGCCAGGTCGCGCTTGACCGTGGTCTCGCTGACGCCGAGCAGTTCGGCGACCTCCGAAACCTCCAGCTTGCGCACCACCCGCATGTGCCACGCTTGGCGCTGGCGGTTGGCAAGCGCTCTTCGTGTTTCCACCGACCGGGCAGGCATCTTCAAGCGCCTCTGGCGTCATTTCTCCAAACGGGCCACGAACGGCCACGAACCCGTAACAGAAAAAGCCGCTCGCAGGCGGCTCTGCGGCCATTATACCGCTGGTTCTGCCACCTAACAACAGGGTATGCTCCACACTCACTCCTCTGTCGGCGTGTCATCGGTTCCTTGCAGGTAGACTTCACATACGCGCTCCAGGCATTGCCCGCGACGCGCGTTCCTGCCCAGTTCCTCCTTCGCTGCCGCCATCGCTCGCTCGAACTGCTCGTGTTCCCTGCCAAGTAAGACGACGGTCACCGGAATGGGCGCCTCGGCTGCGTCGCGGGCTGCCTGCTCCTCCAGTTTGTCCTGCAGGTCGGCGGGGAGCTTCAGGAGCTCCAGGGAGTCGCGCAACTGGCTGGCCGACCAGGGCAGCATCTTCACCAGATCGTCCACGGAGTAGGTGCGGTTCAGGTCGTGCACTAGGTTGGCGAGCCGCACTGGTATTGGCTGACCCCGCAGGTAGTTGAGCTGGAGGCCCCGCACCTTGGCCTCTTCGGGCGAGATGTCCCATACCTCGCAGGGCAGTTCTTCGAGGCCGAGGTCGCCCGCCGCCTTCCAGCGGTGATAGCCGTCCACCAGTAGAAAGTCGCCCTCGCGCTCAGGGTCGGGCATGACCTTGAGCGGCTCCATGATGCCTTTCTCCCGGATGCTCTCTACCAGCTTCGGATAGTTGGCTGGGTCGAAGGCGTTCGCGTTCCACTCGTTCGGTCGAATGCGCTCTCGCGCGATCATCTCAGGCATGGTCCATACCTCCCGAAACCAGACTCTCCGGGCCTGTCCCGAGCAAGGCCGAGGGATCGTCTACGATCAACAGACCCAATGTCACAGCCTCCTCATGCTCCCGCCGCGCGCCCTTGCTCTGCTCCCAGCCGGGCAACAGCAGGATAGCGTCACAGGCTGCCAGCCACTCGATGCCCAGGCGCAGGAAATCGTCGTAGCCACAGGTCTCTTCCCAGCCAGCAGTCATCGTATGGGGACAGAACGGGATATGACCAGCATTCAGCAGTTGCTGAGCCGCCTCGCTGGCGCGGCGGATGTTCTCCAGGCGTGTTTCCTCGCGCCTGTCGAGGGGCGAATAGGGACCAGCCACATAAACCCTCATCTCAACCGCCTTCCTGCCTTCACCGCGTCTTCATGATCACGACGAGCAAGTACTCCCGCCCGCAGCGCCAGCAGCTCGTCTGGCGTCTCATCACGCCCAGAGGGAGCGCCTCACCGCAGGGACAGTTCACCCAGGCACCTGCATGAGAGCGCCGCCAGTTCTTGCCTTCCGGACCGAAAGTGGACCACGGCCCTGTGCGAGGCAGGGAAGGAGTGCCCCAGAAAAAGTGCGCGCGGCTGCGTTGACCGCCGGGCTGTCGATACTTGCCCCGGCATTGCACGCGGCCGAGCTTCGCCAGCAGTAGCAGGCGCTGGCGGGCGCGCTCATAACTGATCTCCAGGCGCTCTGCAACCTCGGCGGTTGAGAGCGCCCCGGACGTTCGAAGAAGGTCGCTGACCACATTCAGATCCGCTTCTTTGCGTTCCCAACGAGTCATCGCTTCAACGTTTCCTCCATCGTAAGTCCTTCACTCCATCAGGATATGCTCAGTGGACTGCATCAGGGATTGGCGCCATCTTCGGCTGCCAGCTCCCTTGTCAGCGCCAGGGCTTCTTCCAGCCCAGCAACTCGGCCGCGCCGCTGATTCCATCCCCAGTTATCGTCATAGGGGGAAGTGCGCTTCGCCTGCGCCTTCGCCTCTGCCAGCCGGGCCTCGAGTTTCTCAACAAGTCTCTCAAGCGAGGTGTCAATCATGTTCGCCGTTACCCTTTTCCGCCAGGATGATGAACTCCCGATTCGCCTCCCGCTTCGCCTGGGTGGCCACCGCGTTCATGTGGGAGTAGGCTATTTCGACTGCTCGCGTCGGGCGGAACCGCTCTACAGCGCCCCGCACCGCATCGAGGTCGGCCACCGCGTTCCCGTAGGAGATCACCCAGAGAGGGTAGGCCTGACACTGCTCCAGCAGCGAGGCGAAGTGGTTGAGCCCTTCGCGCTCCGAGAATGCACTGGCTTCGTGGCGCTCTCCCAGTATCTCGTCCAGCACGCGATACTCCTCCTCGTAGGCGAGCGTGCCGCTATAAGGCGGGTCAAGGTAGAGCACCTCGGCGCCCTCACCAGCGCGGATGGTCTGGAGGGCGTCGCCCTTCATTGCGCGGCAAGGTTGCGCACCTCGCGCCACCGCCCGGTTGATATACCTGGCAAGGGAGCGCAGCGCCGGCAGCGGATGGCTTGCGTTCGCGGCGATGGCGTGCTTGTAGGTCGCCTTGATGTCGTCCCATCGCTCCTCGGCGAAGGGACGGTTGAAGGCACCTGGCGACGAGAACTTCGAGTGCGGTCGCATCCAGTAGATGTACTTGACCAGCAGCAGGCGGAGCAGTGATCGCTTCACCTGATCTTCAACCTCCTCCGCCGCGGGTAAGGCGTTGTCGAGGAAGCGCGCCGACGCGACAGCAAAGCAGTCAGGCACATAGTTCTGCTCGATTACATGTCGGTTCCCTTCGGCGGGCATGAACAGCCGCAGGATGTCGTCCTCGCTCAGTCTGACGTCATCGTTCTCGATCACTGCCTTGCCGATGATCACGCTCCGTTCTGCCAGGTCGCCGCACAGCACGCCGAAACCCTGCGCCTTTGCATACAGGCTGACGCTCCCGCCGCCCAGGAATGGGTCAACCAGACGAAGTGTCGGCCACGCCTCGCGCGGATACACTCGCGCTACCTCCCGGAAGATGCGCGGGCACAACCGGCGCTTCCCGCCGAAGTAGGGAGGCAGTGCATCAAACCCTCGCCAGGGCATTGGCCTCCTCCGTTGTTCGTCTTCCAAGCAATGCGCTCGTCACGGCTGCTTCACCTGTTGCCGGCGGCTGCGTCTCACTCTGAGGCGCTTCTGCGCAGCGATCAGCTGGCTTGCGCGCTCGCGGTTCATGGCCGTCAGAGCAATCGCCGCCGCGTCTGCTACGTGTTCCCCGCCCTCGATTCCCAGCAGGCAGCGCACGTGGTTCACGACCGCTGCCTTCGGGGCGCGGCCATCGCCGGTCAGCGCCTTCTTCACCGTCTGGGGTTGGAAGTCAACCAGCCGGATGCCCCGCGCCTGACAGACGGCGCGAACCACTCCCTGCTTCTCCCGCTGCGCCATACCGACGCGGGGCCGCCTGTCCCACCAGCCAGTGTAAGGTCGTTCGGTGGCCACCAGGACGACCTGGAACTTCTCGATCAGGTTGTCCACAATGGACTGCAGACGGGCCAGGTCAACCGATCTCCCAAGGCACTGCCAGTGCAGCACCCGACCTGCCTGTGTGCCGTCCTCCAGCACGGCGAGCCCGCCCGGACAGCCCAAGTCTATGCCGAGGACGCGCATCAGCCGCCCTCCTCAAGTGCTCGCTGCCCGGCCTCGGTGAGGGCAATGCCACGCGCTCCAGGGAGCCTACGTAGGTGCCCTTTGCGCACCAGGCTCTCCACATGACGCTGCACCGTGCAGGTTGAGGAGACCCCGAGGGCATGCCCCAATTCGCGGATAGTGGGGCCTCGTGGCTGGGTGAGGTCGCGCACCGCGCGGAGGGTCTCCACCTGTCGCCTCGTTACAGAGGGCTGCGTCACTGCTCGGTCTCCTCCCGCTTTCGGTCAAGAGCCTTCACCTCTTCGGCAACCACCTCCACGGCCTTGCGGTGGCTGCCATCCTGGGTCGTCCACTTACGAACCTGCAGCCGCCCAGCGACTGCCAGCATCCGGCCCTTGCTCGTGTAGTTCGAGAGGAACTCGGCTGCCCCACGCCACGCGACGCAGTCGATGAAGTCGCACGAGCGACTCCCGTCCTCGTTCTTCACCCTCTGCTCGACGGCGAGAGTGAAGTTCGCAACCGCGTGCCCGCTCGGGGTATAGCGCAACTCCGGGTCGCCCGCCAGCCTTCCTATCAGCACCACATGATTCAGCATCGCCTCATCTCCTCAGTGATTCGCATTGTCGAACGCCGCTGCCAGTGACCGCTGCGCAGTCCGCTTCTGGATCTGCGGCAGGTAGTCTTCGCAGATGTCTATCCCGATCCACCATCGGCCCAGTTCCTCTGCGACCATGAGCGTTGTCCCACTACCCGCGAAGGGGTCGAGGACAATCGCCGGCCGCGTCGGGGCCGGTTCCCAACTCGGAATCGTCACGCGCTCCAGCCAGCCACGCTCGATCCAGGCGTCCAGCAAGTCCGGGCGGATCGGCCGCGCGCCAGATGGGTCTGTGCGCAGGTAGTGCGCAAACGCCGCCCCCGCCTCAGCTCTCATCTCCTCAATATGGGGTGAGGCGCGAAGCTGCGCGGCATATTGCCGTTGCTCGTAGCGAGTAACCGGCCGCACGCCTTCGTTCGGGTTCCGCGGCCGGTTGAACCCGGCCCTGCCAGTGAGGAAGGAGGGATCGTCCTCTTCGCCCTCACCGGTCGGGGTCTCGATCAGCTGCATATCCCCCGGCTTCACGCCGGGAGGAGCGTTGCAGATGCAGGTCGGCTGCCATCCGACGGTGCGCCCGGTGTAGAATGCATTCGGCTCGCCTGGTTCCGGAGGCAGCCGCTTGCCGCCGCGATCAAGGTTCGCGGTCTTCATCCTCCGCGCCATGCCCTTGAGGATGCGCCGCTTGACCTCGGAGGGATTCTGGGCCTTCGCGCCGGCGTAGTCCTTGCGCGCCTCGCCCTCATATTCCGTGCCCTCCTTGCCCGTGCCCCCGCAATATTTGAGCAGGGCCACATCTTCATCTGTCAGCCCGACCGATTGCTCGTCTGTCGTCTCCCGTGCAGTCGTTTCCAGCCGCATCCTGTGCGGGTTGTTCTGCTGGTACGGAGGTTTATTCAACTCCCCAGAGTTTGGGCCAACCTCCGGCACCTCTACCGGCTCGTCGCGCTCGATGATCCGCTCCCAGGGCGCGCCGCAGGTCGCACAGACCTTCGGCGGCGAACCGGCCAGGATGCATCTCCTGGGCAGCTCTGGCGGGAAGACAGCGAAGTGCGCACCGGGATATGGGAAGGTGGCGAACCGCCACACCGTGCGCATATTCCGCCCCACGGGGTGGCAGGAGCGTCTCATGTTGCTCCTGTCCCGCATCCAGGAGTGCAGATGCTGCGGAGCCTGTTCGTCGTACTTGCTGTTGACGGCCCAACGGCGCTGAGCGCGTTCAACGGAGACTTCCTGGTGCGGCTCGCGGACAGCGTCGGCGTCGTAGAAGTAGCGTTCCGACTTCGCCAGTAGGATCACGTACTCGTGGCTCTCGGTCGGGCGATCCTTGACCGACTCGGGCATGGCGTTGGGCTTGTCCCACACCACCACTGACCGCAGCCACCAGCCGTCGCTCTGCGCGGCGAGCGCCACGCGGAACGGGATCGCACAGAGGTCCTTCGGCTTCAGGATTGTGTGGGTGCCGGCCATCGGCGGGCGACCGGTAAAGGCTTCCCATGCGTCGCGCGGGTAACGCTCCTTGCGCCGCGTCCGTTGCTTGCCGTTACGTGCCCCATAGTTGCCCCAACTGCCGAAAAAGGTGTCGCCCAGGTTCCACCAGACCACGCCGTCGGAGCGCAGCACCCGTCGAATCTCGCGCAGCACGTAGATCGTGTGCTCGACGTAGAGTTCTGGCGTCGGCTCCAGGCCAAACGGTCCGCGCCAGGCGCCGCACTTCGAGCAAGTAGCATGAGTGGCCTCAAACGTCCCCGCCTGCATCTGCTCCATGTTCGAACCAGTGAGCGTGGAGGTGCCGTGATCGTAGTGGTAGCGGGAGACTTCCGCCCGCACCCATTCGTGCGCGCAGTCCGGGTTCTCAGCGTCCAGTCGCGGCCAGATTGCTTCCTGCTGGCCATCGTAGCGGCGCAGCCCCCAGTACGGCGGAGACGTGACAACACACTGGACGCTCTCTGCCTCCATCTCCCGCAGCACCTCTATGCAGTGCCCAATGCGGATTTCTCTCATATGATCACAGGGTGCAGTTGCACGGGATGACTTCCGGCACCACGCCGAAGGTGCGCTGCCAGGCCTCGGGAGTCTCCTTGCACAGCGCCACCAGGTCGGTGGTGTCGGTCTCTCGAAGGCTCGCGATCATGGCCGCGTACAAGCCCACACGTTGCACCAACGGCAGCCGATAGGGATGTGTGCCCGCCTCGCCCTCTTCTCGCCGCACACGCGCGGCCAGGGCGCGCTGTGTGGGCGAACCGTTGGCGACCGCCCGATAGCCGGCGGAGGTGAAGCGCAGAGTTCCCAGGGTAATGCGCTCAAAGCGCGTTCTGGTCGCGCTTACCGCCGCCGCAATCCGAGCCACGCCCAGATGATCGATCAACGGGTCCACGCGCAGCCGCACGCGCCAGCTCCGCTCTACGACTGACCGCAAATAGTCGGGCCGGAACTGCGGCGACAGTTCCACCCACTCGCCGTCCTCCGTGCGCAGCCGCGGTTGTCCCAGACTGAACGACATGATCACCTTCGGCGTAGGCTCGACATCGAGCAACACCGCAGGCATCGCCTTGCTCAGGAGCAGCAATGTGTGCCGCGACTGGCAACGGAAGAGTTCGATCAGCCGCAGGCTCGCCTGGGCCGAGATCTCTGGCGCGAACGAGTCGCTCAGTTCTCCGGCATTGAGCATCGCAGGTTCGATTGTCCGCTCCATCCAGCGCGCCACCGCCCGCTCCATCTCCGACAGATCGGCCTCGACGATATCGCGTGGTCGGCCCCGCCAGTAGACCCCCTGCAGGTAGCAGTAGGGACAGGTGTGCGGACAAGCAGCGATGTACCGCAGCCTCCTGAAGCCCGGACACATGCTCCCTGGCTTGCTCTCGAACCGGCCCACCCATTCCCTCACGGCGCACCCTCCAGTCCCTGCCGTTTGCTGGGGCCGCGCAGTTCGATGCCCCAGCAGGTTGACCGCCAGCGATCATAGATGCGCGCCCATTCGGGTGTGCGTTGCAGGGCTTTCACCGACAGGTTGCTGGTCACGCATGTAGCCAGGTGATCGGCCTGCCGGTGCTCGCAGAAGCCCTCAAACTCGCTGGTCGGAAAGTCGTGGCCGTAGGGAGCGCCGAACTCGTCCAGCAGCAGAAGCGGGCACTCGCGCCAGCGCCGGACCTGCTCCCGCATCTCCTCCTCGCGGCGGTAGAAAGCCGCGTAGAGGTCGTAGCAATAGACGAAGTGAGCATCGCGAAGGCCCTGGTCGTAGGCCCATTCGGCGATGAGACCGAGAATGGCCGTCTTGCCAGTGCCAGTCGTGCCAGTGATAAGCAAGCCGCGACCGGCGCGGACGTGCTCCCGGAGGCGCTCTACATAGCCGATGACGTAATCCCGCACCCGCTCCTCCACCTGGTCCACTCGCATCCCGTGGTAGCGCCGCAGGACTCCGTGGCTGCGCAGCCATCGCGCCTTCTCCTCGGCGGCTTTCAGCACATCGGCTCTGGCGAGCAGGCAGCGCGCGGAGTCTGCGCGGCGCGGGCACTGGAGCGTCAAAGTCATCCCGTCGTACTCGCCGCGCAGCAGGCCCTCCGGCTTCCTGCACGTCGAGCAATCCGGCTGCCAGTCGGGGTCAGAGTGCCACGAGTCCAGAATCGCTGAAGTCGCTCTCTGGCGACGGGAGATGCCTTCTTGCGCCCGCTCCAGAATTCCGTCGAGTTTCTCCATGCCTTTCACTTCGGTCAACCGCCCTCGCCACGCCGTCGAAGAGGCGGACGAAGGTCTCGATGTCATGTCCGTTGCGCTCTGCCAGGGAGTCAGCGCTCTCCAGATAGGCGGCCCACACCTGCGCGATGCGCTCCTCGGACTTGCCTGCCTTCAGCAGGCCCTGAAGGAGTTTGCCGTGCTTGCCCGGCTTGAGGGTGGGGCAGTCGCCGTTTCGCTGCCGATACGTGTCATGGCAGTGTTGCAGCAAGCGATGAACGGCGGACTTCGCCTCCCGCAATGGCCGGGCGCACCAGGCGCATTCCGGGGAGTCTCGCGCAGAAGGACGGCATGCTGGCTCCAGGGGCGGCGAAGCGGAGCGAGCCGGAGTGCCGCTCACGGTGGTGCCGACATGGTGCGAGGAGGAGTCAGCATCTGCTGCAGCGTCCCCCTTCTGTTCCAGTTCCCTTCTGTTCTGTTCAGGTTCCGCGCGCACGCGCGAGGCATCAGCGATGCACCCGCTCTGCACCGGCTTCTCATCAGGGTTGGTGTCCAGTTGGTGCAGGGCTGGTGAGGGGTTGGTGTCGGGCTGGTGAGAAGCAGGTGCGACGCTCGTTGAGGGCGCGCCCTGCACTCGTGCGAGCGCCTCTGCCCACTGCTCGAGTGAACAAACCACGAGAGGCGGATCAGTCGGCGCCGGCTCCGGAGGCGCAGGACGATCGCTCGGGCTTGGCCGCCAGCCGTGGAAACTCTGGTTGTCGGGGAAGCCGGGCAGGCAGAGGTAGAGTCCGCCTTCGGCCCGATACCAGATGATCAGGCCCAAACGATGCATGGCCCCCAGGTGAGCGGTGACCTCTTTGCTCGATACATCGCTCTCTTGGTGGCGGGTGAAGCAGAGGTTGCGCACCACCACGGGGTCGCCCTCGAACCGCCCCTCGTCATCCTGGCTGGCGATCAGGCGGTCGAACAATGCGACAGCAAGCCAGCCGTTGTGGCCCAAGGCGTTCTGCACCTTCACCAGGGTGGCCACCTTGATGCTGGTGCAGATCTTCCGGCGCAGAATGCGCCCGTCCAGCCTCTTGCCTCTGACCTCCGCCATATGTGTGTGCCCTTCAGTTGCGTCGCGAACAGCGTCCCAGAATGAAAGCCCCAGGCAACCCCACCCATACGAGGCTTTGAATCACCCAGGCCACGCTGGGCGAGAAGATAAACGCCCAGAAGTGCCAGTAGAGATAGCCGAACACGTACACCATGCAGTAGCCGAGGAAGAGTGCTTGAAGCACGCGGCCCCATCGCACGCGTCGCTTCGCTCGGCGCAACGCGGTCATGGGCGGGCCTCTCCAGAGAATGCAGCGGCGAGTGAGAGCTGACCATCTTGCCGGTCGGTAGCCTGATTCACAACGCGGGCGTTGCCGCTGGTGGCGATGGCATGTGGGCGCGCCCCCACTCCTGCTCCTCGGCTGGAGCAGGTTCCGTCTCTGATTGCCGGCTTCGAAGTCGAATCGTGCGCTGCTTCGGTCATGTCTGCTTTGTCCAGAGCGTGCAGCAGGCGCCACTCCTCGATGCGTGGGTCTGCCGTGCGCCGCTTCTCGAACACATACCCGTCGCGCCTCAAGTCCCAGAGCCGCGCACCATAGCGCCAGCAGATGACGTGCAACTCGATGGTCGAATGCCACCGGCCATCGGAGAGCAGGGCGACGATCTTCTCTTTCTGCGTCGGCTTTGTCTTCATCGGCGAATGAAGAGAGACAGCCGCCGTGGCCGGAGCCACGGCGGCGAGATGCTTGACTGTCAGGCCGCGATCATCTGCACGCGGCTGCCCTCCGCATTCTTTGTGACCTCGAAGCGGAAGGGGAACAATTCCTTGAGTTCCTCCACGTGGGTGATGACAAGGATGGTGGCGAAGCGCTCGGCCACCTTTTGGAGGCACTCGACGAACAGCGCCCGCCCCTGCGCGTCCAGAGGTGCGGCGGTCTCGTCCAATACCAGGAGTTCGCAGCGCGCGCCGGCGCGACTGGCGAGCAGCACGGAGAGCGCGATACGCAGGGCGAGGTCAACTCTCATCGCCTCGCCGCCGGAGAAGTTCTCGTAGGGCCGCGAGCCGCGCTCGTCGGCGATGATGATGTCCAGCGTCTCCTGGAGCGTCTTCGCCTTGGTCTCCCGTTGGCTGCGAAGCTCCAGGGACATGCGGCCATCGCTCAGCACCGACAGCACATCGTTGGCGACGGCCTCCAGGTCAGGCACGGCCTTCTCGATCAGCAGCGCCGGGATGCCCTGCTTGCCGAAGGCCTGGGCGAGCACCTTGAGCACCTGCAGGCGACGCTCGCCTTCGCGCAGTTCAGTCGCCAGCCGCTCGGCTTCCTTCGCTGCTTCCTCGGCTGCTCGCAGACGCTCCTCCAGGCTGCCCCGCTGCTGCCGCAGGGACTGGATGCGAGCCTGGAGATCGCCAATCGCAGCCCGCGTCTCCTTGATGTTCCGCTCCACCTGCGCCAGCATCGCATCCCAGTTGCGCTGAGGGCCGAGTTCCTTCTCGAGGGCAGCCTTGCGCTCCGCGATCTGCTTCGCCTCGGCCTGGATCGCGTCCAAGTTGGCCTGCACCTCGACCATCTGGGCTTCGGCGCGCTCGACTCCGCGCAGCGCCTGCTGGAGTTCCTGAAGTCGCGCCGCCTGGCGCTTGGCTTCGGCGTGCTCCTTCGGGGCGTAGGCGATTTCCGTGCGCTGCTCGGCAATCTCACGCAGGCGTGCGGCCTCTTCGTCACCAGCGGTCTGGCCCTGCAGCTCGGTGAGTTTGCACTCGTCCTCCGCCCAGGGCTGCTCTGACTGCAATTGCTTGTGTCGGTCTTCGAGCCCCGGCAGTGCAGCTCGCGCTTCACGCGCCTGCGCAATGAGCGGACAACCCTCCGCCAGTCCCTTCGCGTCCCGCGCCATGCACGGTACCTGGTCAAGGACTGCGCTCTGCTTGGTGAGCAGCGCAATCTGCTGATTGAGGCCTTTGACCTCGCGCTCGTGTGAGGCTCGCAGGTGCTGGATGCGCTCCTTCAACGCGTCCACCTTGCGGGCATGCTCTGCGACTGCGGACTGCTGCCGCTGGCGAACGAGTTCGGCCTCGTGGCGCAGCCGCTCATCCTCTTGGCGCTTGGCCTCCAACTCCTGGGAGTACGTCTGCGCCTCTTCGGCCCGCCGCAGGCCTTCGAGAATGGCGGGCTTGTCCTTCACCGTCCGGCGCAACGTCTCGAGCCGGGACGCAACTTCGCTTATGCCGGCCTGCGCCCGTTGCGCCCGGGCGGCAAGGTCATCGAGTTCCTTGCGGCGAGCGCGGTCAGCCTCCCGATCGCGCAGGAGCGCCTCCTTCGCCTCCTGCGCTTGGGCAAGGTCGCCCTCGGCTTGCGCCGATTGCCGCGCCACGTCGCCCTGTGTGGCTTCATTCTGGGCGACCTGCTCCCGTAAGCCGTCCACTGCAGCAGCCGCAGCACACAGCGTCTCGTGGCGCGCCTTTTCGCCCTCGATGCGCGCTGCCAGGTCGCGCCCTATCTGCCGCGTCATCTCTGCGCGGCGCTCCCAGGCGGCCAGGTCGAGAATGTCAGAGAGCACCTGCTTGCGCTCTGCTGGCTTGGACTGGCTGAAAGCGGCCGCATTGCCCTGGTTGGCGCAGGCGGTGACAGTGAAGAGGTCATCCGTCAGGCGGAGCGCCTGCTCGATGCGAGCCTGAGTCTCGGCCACCGATTTGCCGTCCAGCACCGCCGAACCGTCGCCGTTCGTCATCTGGAACGAAAGCAGCGTGCTCCCGCTCCCCTTGCGGCTGCGAGCGCGACTGACGAGGTAGGTCTCCTCCCCCAGGGCGAAAGCAAACTCCACGCGGCAGTCCTGCTCGCCCTCGGTGATCACGCCATCCAGACCGCCACGAGTGTGGCCAAAGAGGGCAAAGCGAATGCCGTCGATCACGCTTGACTTCCCGGCCCCGTTCTGGCCTGTGAGCGCGGCGAGGGTAACGCCATCGAACTCTATGGTGTGCTCGCCGCGATAGGAGAGGAAGTTGTTCAGGGAGAGGCGGAGGGGCCTCATATTGCCACCTCCTGGTTGTCGCCCCCAAGCGCGGCCTGTGCATCGGCGATGCGACGAGCCATGTCCTCGTTGATAGCGCCGGCATTCACTGTGACGACGGCGTATCCATCAGGCGCAAGATGCACCTCCATCTCCATCGCATCGGTGATCTCCATGCTGATTTCGAGCCGTACATCGGCCATGTGGGCCGCGCCGCGCTCAAGGATCTTGCTCAGCATGCGGGCCAGCAACGGCAGGTCGCTGCTCGTCATCGCCAGGCTGGCATCCTTGACGGTGGCGTCGTCGTCCATCGGGTCATGGAGTTCCAGCCGATCTTCGGGTAACTCACAGTCGCGGGCGGCGTGATACATCACATTGGCTGGCCCCCAAAGATTGATTGTCGGCTTGCCTGCCCACGTCCGCTGAGGCGTCGCCTTCATGTCGCACCTCCTTCCTGGAGCGCCTGCGCCACAGCCGCGAGATCCAGCAAGAACGTGCGTTCATCGCCATCGAGCCGCACGACCTGCCCCGCGACAGTGGGTGGGCCTTCGAAGTGCACCGCTGCTGGCTCCCCGTCTCTCGCCTCTATCGCGATCTGTGCGTTCTCGACGGCGTCGAACAGGCACATCAACCGCAGCTGGCGGAGGGTGAGATCCTCCAGGCGCGTTGGCCAACCGCGCAGGAGACGTGCGATGTCATCGTCCGATATGTGGGTCATAGGACTCCTCCTCGCATGTAGAACTCCAGGTCGGTCATGCTGCACCTCCCTGCTTCGCTCGCTGTCTTTCAGCAAGCACTCCCAAGTGTTCGCTCCGCTGCCTCTCTTCGTCCTCCGCTTCCTCATGGCCGACGGTGCGGAGACTGGCCCTGTCGGATTGGCGACTCAAGAGGATGAGGTGTTCAAATACATCGGCGAAGCGGGCCAAGTTCAGTGCTGCGGTCGACAACCAGCACTCCGAGAAGGTGTTCTCGACCTCTTCTGACTGACGCTCCAGCTCTGCGTAGAACTGGCAGTCGCTTCGGCAGGGCTCCTTTGTGAATGGACAGAACTCGTCGCGGAACTTGGGGAACTTGCTCATGCCGCACCTCCCGCCAGTTCGCGTTCAACAGCCTGGGCTTCGGTGAGCAGGGCTTCGCGCATGGGCTTGAGTTCTGGCTTCTGTTCGAGGTAGGCGTCAATCGCTGCCTCAAGCGCCATCTCCGAAGAGACCTCGACTGCCCTGCGACGCACCGCCTCTGCGCGCTGCGTCTCGAGCTGATATTCATGCACGCCAGCGGCCTCGAGATCTCGGCGCAGGGCGTTGAAGTCCACATCATCGGCCTGCGGGACACGCACCCGCACAATCGCGCCGGCGAGTTCCTCCGGTGGCGGCAATGCTACTCCGTCGCCGAATTCCACGGTGATGAATCGGCGGTAGGGCGTGCTGACCCGCTTGACCTCCGCAATGCCATTCGCCTCAATGGAGACCAGGAGAAAAGACTTGTCTTCACCCTCCTCTCCGAATGTCACCGCTTCAGGGGAACCGCAATACCACATGTGCGGCTGACCGCCGACCATCTGCGGTTTGTGAATGTGACCGAGAGCGAAGTAGCAGAAGGGGAGCGCGGACAGATCGTGGGCGTTCAGCGTCCACTCGCCTCCGAGCATCATCAGCCGGTTCTGCCCGCCCGCCTGCGCCAGGTCGACAGAGAAGTGACCCAGCAGTAGCGCAGGAACGTCAGGGGTGAGCTGCGCCGCGAGTCCGCGCAGGCAGTCCATCATCTTCTCCCGCACCAGTTCGTTCAGCTGGCCGGGGTCGAGTTTGCGGTTCTCTTCACTCGCCAGCAGAAGCTGCTTGTTGGGCCAGGGCAGACAGGCCACTTGAAGGTCAGCCTGCTTTGCCGCGCACGGTCGCAGGAAGTCGCGCTGTTCGGTCTCAAGGTGTTGGAAGAACAGCAGCGTTGGCTGGTCTATCACTACCAGCCCCTCAGTCTCCCTCAGCAGGTCGAGGGCATGCCGTTCCACCGGAGACCGGGGTGCGTCATGGTTGCCGAGAAGCAGCACCACGGGCACCCCGGCCTCCAGGGCCGGCCCGACCGCCTCACGGAAGAGCCGCACTTCCGTCGGCGTGGGCCGACAGCCGTGAAACGCATCGCCTGCGTGCAGGATGGCCTGCGCGCCGCGAGCGATTCCATCCTCGACGGTGAACCGCGCGCAGCGGTAGAAGTCCATGAGACGGGCGTTCAGGCCGGTTTCTGAGTCGAGCCTGCTCCGCTGCGAGGAGAGATGCCAGTCCGCGGTGTGAACGAACTTCATCTGGCACCTGCCGTCGCAGTGACGAAGGCCGGGCATTGCCAGTGGGCCGGCATGCTACGCCGGACGCGCTCAGGGGTAATGGGCCGGCCCAGCCTGTCCTGCGGACAAGGGCAGTTGGGGCCTTCAAGTGCACCGGCCTTGCGGCGCTTGAAGTGCGGGCACTTCCAGCAGTTCTGCTGCAGAGCATGCTGACTCATTTCGCGTCGCCCTTCCCCCCCTTGCCGCGGTGCTTGTTCTGGCACTTGAAGCAGTAGTTGGCGCCGCCGAAAGCCTGTCGGCCTCTGGCGCTCTGACAGTAGGCGACCACGTTCGAGGGCAGGTTCGCGTTACAGTCATCGCAGCGGACACCGTCTGCTTCCTCTTCCGGCGCTTCGCCCGTGTCGTAACCGGCAGGCGCTTCATCGGCTGGCTCACCCTGTGACGGCAAATCAGCGGCAGGAGCGTGACCCTCGTCTGCCTCGTGCGTCTGTCCGTTGTCGGTCACCGGCTCGTTATCCACCGGCGCGCTGGCTTCTTCTGCCCTGACTTCGGCGTCCGAGAAGTCCGGCTCGCGCGCCAGTTGCTCAACAACGTGGGCGTCGACTGCGGCACCCCGCAGCGTCGCGGCGGGTGTCTCTTCGTGAGCAGGCCCGAAGATCTCCGCGCCGCTGGCAAGGGCCTTTTGAGCCAGCGCCTGGCGAACCGCAGGGTCAGCGAAGTCAGGAGCCAGCTCAGTCCGCACCACCACGAAGGGCCGTGCCATCTCGTCGCGCAGGTAGGCCTGTCGCAGGTGGCAGATCGCCCTCACCAAGCGCAGCAGAGACTTGGTCTCGGCCAGGCCGAACCGCTCGGTAATGACCTGGTCGACGCGGTCTTCGACGTAGCCGTCCAGGTCGAAGGACTTGCCCTCTTCCTGGGCCTTCGCCAGGCGCTTCTTGCCCTCGCGGACAATCTTGCGCCGCTGCGCATCCAGGTTCCATTCGTAGGAGGCCTTGACGATGCGCCAGCCGGTGTCGGTCCTCACTGCGCCGATGTGCTGGTAGGCGACGTCGTAGCGCGACGGACAGTCTCCGCAGCGCACCGCCTGACCGGTGGCGCGCGCCATGTCAATGCAGCGCTCGCAGGAGTCGGGCTTGATGCGGCGGGAGTTGTGGGGGTCAATCACCAGCCCGGTCGCCGACGCAATCTTCAGCAGGCCGGGTTTGGCCGGGGCCACGTGGGTGGGCAGGAGTTCGCCCGTCCGGCGGTCTTTCGTCCACCTCGTCCCCGGCGCAGCGTAGCAGTCGCCCCGGTTCGCATCTGGGTCGAGCCGCACCTCCACCGCGCGGAAGCGCAGGTAAGGAGCGGCCGTGTCCATCTTCAGAACCGGAGAGAGGATGTTGTAGGCCTGTGAGTCATAGCCCGACAGGTCGAGTCCGTTCTCGCCGGGTACTGCTAATGCTCTGGTCGCAGCCATCCTCAGATCACCTCCTCGCTTGGGCGGCCATCATCCAGCCACATCATGCGGCCGCCGCCCAGGAGCAGGGCGAGGATGCGAACCATCCATCTTTCCCAGCGCCGCGGCGGCTTGGCCCTTGATCGGCACCACACGGTCACTTCAAATCACCTCCTTGCTTCGAGGGTTTGCAGCTCTTGCTGCAGCCGGGCGACTTGCTGGCGCAGGCGCTTCTCCCGCCGGCCGCGGTGGCTCTCCAGGGTTCTCTCCCGGCCCTCTCCGTTGTCGGAGAGCCACGCCCTCACGAGCGCCTCCCGCCGCCTGGCCTTGCCTTCCGGCAGGGGCTCGGTGGCCACTACCTCCACCGTAAACCCCTCCAGGCTCTGGCAGCCGTTGCCAGCGTCTATTGTCGCCTGGCAATCCATTCATTACCTCGAAGGAGTGCAGAAGTCAAGAAAAAAGAAGTCCTCGAACTTGAACTTCTCGCCAGCGGCCTCCAGCCAGCCAGCGATGAACCTGGGGCCTGGGTTCTGGACGCCCCGCAGGATACGGCTCACCTGCGCCTGGCTGATTCCGACGGCGTGGGCGATCTGCTTTGGAGTCCAGTCGCGTAACTTGATCAGCGCATCCACTTTATCCCGCCGCATCCTGACCACACGCATCGCGCCACGAGCCTCCTTTCCAGCAACGGGGGCAACCCGACCATAGTCTGAGGGGCTACAAATGCCTGTTCGCAAGAGGCTATCACGACTCATCCCTCCTGTCAATACTTTTCGGACTGGCCTATTGACATTTTTCTTACCTTGAGGTAAAATCCACGACATGACTGACAAGAGCACGGTTGGGCCGCTGATCCGCCGCCTGCGCGGGGAGATGAGCCAGTGGGAACTGTCTCGGCGCTCCGGGGTGAGCAATGCCGAGATCTCCCGCATCGAGAGCGGGAAGCGCGACAACCCACATCCGCACACTCTCCAGAAGCTGGCGGGGGCGCTGGGGGTGGACCCCGAGGAACTCTACCGCGCCGCTGGCTACCTGCGAGGGGAGCCTTCCCCGGCCCTGGGCGAGACGGGGTTCAAGGCCATCGGGCTGCGCATTCGCACGGCGCGGGAAGTCGCCGGGCTCTCTGTGGAGGAACTCGCCAGGCGCATCGGGGTGGAATCCGCCGACGTGGAGCGCTGGGAAA